>Ga0209573_1002308_pt1 | contig 24888 bp, 21 predicted proteins | sample TNRBio252014_DNA_FD_185870 | JGI IMG/M metagenome (GOLD analysis project Ga0209573, IMG submission 185870) | Wastewater treatment Type I Accumulibacter community from EBPR Bioreactor in Madison, WI, USA - TNR Reactor_6/25/2014_ DNA (SPAdes)... | ecosystem: Engineered > Bioreactor > EBPR >... | reverse complement strand
CGGCAGCGCATCTTTTCAAGGTATTCGTCGCGGGTGGATTGGCTCATGGATTTTGCCATTCGCCACGGTGTCCTCGGTTATGAGGCAATGGACCTCAACGGCCTTTTCCGAAACCTCCCCTTCGGTGTCCATAATTATGAGGCAACGCGCGGCCCTACGAGGGGAAATTCTAGGCTTGCGAAGTCTGCCTCTTTGCTGCTAAGCTCGCCCTTCAGGTTCGGGATGGGGCGCAACTCCTTCGGAATCCTGTCATTATCGTGTTGAATTCACTCCAGAGCGTTCCTTTTTCGCGTGCGTGTCTCCCGTGCTTGATCGCGGTCACGCTCTTCTCCGCCTTGGTGTCCCGGGCGTTTGCCGACGGCAACGGGGTGCCCGGCGGAGTCGCGGGAATCGCCGCGTCGGAAGCCCAGAAACGTCAGGGGCAGGTCGAGGCGGCCCAGACTCTGTTCACGGCGGGGTCGAAAGCTTACGCCGACCAGTCCTATGCCGAGGCGATGGACTACTTCAAGGCGGCCTTTGAAACCGTGCCTGATGTTCCTGCCGTGGCCGAGCAGCGCAAAATTTTCTTCAAGCGTTATCAAGCGGCTTCCTATCGATATGCCGAGATCCTTGCCGCCGAAGCGAAGTGGGTCGAATGCGAAAAGACCTTGTCCGATGTCATCGATCTCGCGGAATCCCGCAAGGTGCCCGCCACGGAAATCGATCCGGCGGTTCGCAAAATGCTGAAGGATCTCCAGTCCCGAGATGATCGCTACAATTTTGCGATGTCCCCGCGCCATCTGCGCAACGTCAATCAGGTCGAGGCCAAGCTCATCCTCGCGAAAGGATATCTCGAACTGGGGGACTACGACCGCGCCGAACGTTCCTACAACGAGGTCCTGAACGTCGATCGATTCAGTACGGCGGCGAGGCGTGGTCTCGAAGAGGTCGAACGATACCGGATGAATTATTACGATGCCGCCTACGACCACACCCGGTCGAAGCGGCTCGCGGAGGTGGCAGCCGGGTGGGAATCTCCTGTAGCTCCGTTGCCCTCAAGTGAGGAAGTCTCCCTGAATGGCGACGGAATCGTGATGGGGGGCAATGCCATCCTCGATCAAAAGCTGAAGCAGATCATCATCCCTACGCTGGAGTTCAGTGATGCACGCCTTGCCGAGGTGATCGACTTTCTCGGTCAAAAGGCACAGGAACTCGATACCTCGGAATTGGATCCGACAAAGCGTGGGGTCAATTTCGTGATCGATTCGGGATCCGCAGGCGGGGAAGATCCCGCGCAAAAGACTCTCACCGTCCGTCTGGCGAATGTGCCTCTTGGGGTTGCCGTGAAATATGCCGCCCAGCAGGTTGGAATGACTTATCGGACGGACAATTTTGCCGTTCGCATTGTGCCACCTTCCGCGGCTGGCGACGGCGCGCTTTCAGTGCGCCGCTGGGTGGTACCTCCGGGCTTTCTTTCCGGAGCCGGAGCGGATGCGGGTGGAGGGGGCGCGGCAGGTCCAGCGGATCCTTTCGCAAATCCCGCCCCGGATGCCGGCGGGGCAGCACTTGTGAAGCGGATCAGCGCCCAGGAATTCCTGACGTCGCGCGGTGTCCAGTTCGGCGGCGGGACCTCCGCAAACTACGTCGCGGCGACCAACTCGCTCATCGTGATGAATACCGCCGAGCAGCTTCAGCTCGTCGATGACATCGTGCAATCGGCCAAGGATTCGGGAGCGAAGAACGTTGAGATCCACGTACGCATGGTCTCGGTCGAAGCCCAGCAATTGCATCAACTCGGTCTCGATTTCCTTCTGGGAGCCAGCAATATCGACGGTTCGGCGAGGGCATTCTTCGCGGGGGGGACCCAAGGCAACTCCGGGACCCAGGTAAGTGGTGCTGATTTTCCTTTTGTGGGACCGACCGGACCGGTTGGCACCTTTCCCGTGAGCAACGGGTTGCGGATGGGGGCGATCAGCACCGGTCAAACGATTGATGATGTGATCAATCGGAATTCTCCCTCTCCAGTGGGGGCAAAGGCACCGGGGATTTTTTCGGTGGCTGGTGTTTTTACTGATCCACAGTTTCAGATGGTGCTGCGAGCCCTCAGTCAGATGAAGGGATCTGATTTTCTCAGCGATGCCCATGTCGTCACCCGGCCTGGTCAGCTTGCCAAGATCGAGCAGGTGCGGGAGTTCATCTATCCGACCGAGTACGATCCGCCGGAGATTCCCAACAGCTTCGGCGTGGTCCAGGTCGGCAACACGCAGATCACCTTCTTGGATCAGGATCCTGTTTTCCCCGCCACGCCGGCGACGCCCACCGCCTTTGAAACGCGGAAGCTTGGAAAGTCGATCGAGGTCGAGCCCACGGTGGCTGCGGACAACAAAACTATCAGCCTCAATGTGTTGATGGACTTCACGGACTTCTCCGGCTTCATCAACTACGGCACTCCCATCACGAACAGTGCGTTTCTGATCAATGGCCAGCCTTCCGTGGTGACTCCGAATGAAATCTTGATGCCTGTTTTCGATGCGATCAAGGAGACGACCAATATCACGATCTGGGACGGTCAGACCGTCGCGATCGGAGGATTTCATGGAGAAACCGTCACGGCGATCGAAGACAAGATTCCCTACCTCGGTGATCTGCCCGTGTTGGGAAGGGCCTTCCGTTCCGAGGGGACGGAGTCCACGAAGCGGGCCCTGACGATTTTTGTGACAGTTCGTCTGGTGGATCCGGGAGGAAATTCCATCAATGCCCCGGTCGAGGAAGAGCCTCCCGGATTGATGACGCGCAGGGAGACCGTGGCTCCGCCCGTTTTCGCTCCGGGACCTCCTCCGGTCTATCCCGCTAAGTGAGCGCGATCGACTCTTCACGCGGAGGCGAAAAGCACTCTCCATCGGGCGCAATTGCGACCCCTTCCACCCGGGTCGGTTGAGACAATTTCTTTGCATTGCTCAGGGCGCCCGCTTATAAAATGGATTTTCAATCCCCTTCGTTTTTCAACCCCCAATGAGCCCGTCCGCCACGTCGGATTCCCCCGAACTCGCCTCCAGCCCCGCCTCGTCGGGGGTCACTGAACTCCAAAACGCCGTCATCCGCTTCGCCGGAAACTCGCAGGACGGCATCCAGACGATCGGCGGTCTCCTCGCCCGACTCGCCGGGCGCAGTTCGCGCGAGGTGATGACCTACATGACGATCCCCTCGACGATCTCGGGCGGACCCTCGATCTTCCAGGTGCACCTCGGCTCGGGAGAAGTCCTCTCCGCGGGAGATGAATCGGATTTCCTCTTCGCCTTTTATCAGCACAGTTACGACAGCCACATCGGCTCGCTCCGGCCGGGCGGGATCTGCATCTACGACACCGACAATGTGCAGGAAGTGAAGAGCGATCTCGACGGCCTCCATGTCGGGATTCCCATCACCAGCGCGACGGTCGAGGCGCTAGGCGGCAGCTCGCGCGAGCGAGGCAAGAATCTCTTCGCCCTCGGTCTCGTCACCCAGATTTTCAAGCTGAACAAGGAGAAGGTGGTCGGCCTCGTCTCGAAGCAGTTCGGCGGGAAGAACGAAGACGTCCTCCGCAACGCGATGCTCGCCTTCGACGCCGGTTTCGCCTATCCCGTGGGCGATCTTCTGAAGGTAGAGTATGAACTCCAGCAGGGCAGGGGCAGCGCCGTCGACAAGGTGACGACGGATGGCAACACCGCGATGGTCCTCGGTCTCCTCGCCGGCGGGGTGCGTTATGGATCGGCCTACCCGATCACTCCCTGGTCGACGATCATGGAGCAGCTCCGCGTCGAGTTGCCGAAGTATGGCGGTCTTTTTGTGCAGGCCGAAGATGAACTGGCCGCGGTGGCCATGGCCCTCGGCTTCGCGTATTCCGGACATGTCGCGGTGACGGGCAGCTCGGGTCCGGGGCTCTCTCTCAAGATGGAGGCGCTCAGCTACGCGACGATGGCGGAACTGCCCCTCGTCGTCATCAACGTGCAGCGCGGCGGTCCGAGCACGGGCCTGCCCACGAGCGTCGAGCAGAGCGACCTCATGCAAGCGATCTACGGAAGCCACGGCGACTGCCCCCGCATCGTCCTCGCGCCGAAGAATGTCGCCGATTGTTTTTATATCGCGGTGGAGGCTTGCGAACTCGCGAAGAAATACAGCTGCCCCGTCTTCGTGCTGACCGACATGGCGCTGGCCTCGCGTATCGAGGCCTTCGAGCAGCCGGATCTCGCGACGCTGGTGCACGAGCCCGTCCTCGACCTCTCCACCCGTGGCGAAGAATTCAAACCTTACCCGCTCGACGGTCTCACCCGTCACGCCGCGCCCGGCTCGGTGATGTCGGCAGGAAAATATCCCGTGGTGACCGGTCTCGAGCACGATGAATGGGGGCACCCCAGTGCGAATCCCGGCATCCACCAAAAGATGACCGAGCGTCGACGGGAAAAGATCAAGGCCTTTGCCGCGACTCTGCCGAAGCCCGAGATCTACGGGGATGAATCGGGCGAGGCCCTCATCGTGGGATGGGGCTCGACCTGGGGTCCGATCCGCGAAGCGGTGGAGCGTCTCCGCGAGAGCGGCCGGAAGGTGGCGTGCATCCACCTGCGCCATCTCAATCCGATGCCGAACGGCCTCGAAACGATCTTTGCGAACTACCAGAACGTCGTCGTCGTGGAGATGAACGACGAGGGCCTCTACGGATACGGGCAGCTCGCCACCCTCCTGCGCGCCCGCCATTGCGATCCGAAGATCCGCTCGGTCTGCAAGACCGATGGTCTCAACTACCGCGTGCGCGACATCGTTGCGCGGGTCGAAGCCGTCGTCGGCACCGTCTGAAAACTGAAAACCTTTGCCCGATTTCTTGCCATGTCCACCGCCGCTGAATCTCCCAAACCGCTCACGAAGAAAGACCTCACCGCCGACCACCCGACGTGGTGTCCCGGCTGCGGGGATTTCGCCGTGCTCGCGTCGTTCTTCAAGGTGCTCGAGAAGCTCCAGATCCCCCATGAAAAGATCTGCACGATCGCCGGGATCGGTTGTTCCTCGCGCTTTCCCTATTTCGTGAACGGACACGGGGTCCACTTCATCCACGGCCGCGCCCTTCCTTTCGCGACGGGAGTGAGCCTCTCGCGTCCCGACCTCCATGTCTTCGCCTTCGGAGGGGACGGGGACGGCTATTCGATCGGGGGCAACCACCTCGACCACGCCGCCCGGAAGAACGTGAACCTCACCTACATCGTGATGGACAACTTCGTCTATGGTCTCACCAAAAAGCAGACCTCGCCGACGAGTCCCAAGGGCTTCAAGTCGAAGACGGACCCGACGGGTGCGATCGACCAGCCCATCAATCCGATGAAAAAGCTCGTCTACGGAGGCGCTTCCTTCGTCGCCCGGACCCACGCGACCCAGGTGAAACACATGATGGAAGTCTTCGAGCGTGCCATCCTCCATCCCGGCTTCAGCGTCGTCGAGGTGCTCTCGGAGTGTGTCATCTTCTACCCCGGTGCCTTTGACGATGGGAATCCTCGCAAGGGCGGGACCTTCGACCTGATCGAAGAGAAGAAGTGGGACAACTCGGCCGAAGACGCCGAGCGTCACGATGTCTCCGACGAGAACGCGGCCTACCGCCTTGCTTCGCTCCAGTATCCCGGCAAGTTCGGCGTCTTCTACGAGACCGACCGCCCCAGCAAAAACCAACTCGAGCAGATCTGGATCGACTCGACGCGCGAGAAAACCGGCAACGCTTCGGCGGTGGACCTGCTTTCCTCCCGTTTCGCGTCGATGAAGTGAGGCCGGTTCGTCCGGCCACGCATCACGGAGCGCCAGCCTCTTTTCCCGGACCACGATGGGCCCCATCACTCTCCTGTTGATCGGGGTCCTCATCGTGGTGGCGGGGATCATCGCGCTGCGGTGGCATCCCTTCATCGCCCTCACTGCGGCGGGACTGACGGTGGCGGCGCTGACGCCGACGGATCTTCTCTATCGCTCGAAGCTCGATGCGGGCCAGCGCGCCGTGCTCGTGGGAGAAGGGAGCGGGGGAATTCCCATGGCGGCGCCCGCCGGCATGGAGAAGGCCCACGATTCGGCCCTCGCCTACGCGGGAAAGTGGTTTGTCGCGCGCTTCACCGAAGCCTTCGGGAAGGGCTGTGGCGACATCGCCCTTGTCATCGCAATGGCCGCGATCATCGGGCAATGCCTCCTCGCCTCGGGAGGGGCGAAACGCATCGTCGATTCACTGATGCGGCTTTTCGGGGCACGCGGCACGCCCTTCGCGTTTGCTGGCAGTGCCTTCACCCTCGGCATTCCCGTCTTCTTCGACACGGTCTTTTACCTGCTCATGCCCCTCGGAAAAGCCCTGCGGCGCGAGACGGGGAAGGATTACCTGCTCTACATTCTCACGATCGTGGCTGGAGCGACGATGGCCCATTCGCTGGTGCCTCCGACACCGGGGCCGCTCACGGTGGCGGGATACTTCGGCGATCAGGTGTCGATCGGATCGATGATGCTGGGAGGCATCACCGTCGGTCTCATCACCGTGAGCGCCGGGATCGCCTTTGCGTATTGGGCGAACCGCCGATGGGAAATTCCGCTGCGTGAAGAGGAGGGGACCGCCGTGGGAACGGTCGAGGCGGCGCCGGTCTCCGGACCGCTTCCATCACTTTGGCTTTCGCTCTTTCCCATCATCCTTCCAGTTGCTCTGATCGGAGGCCAGACCGTGCTGGAGGCGATGAAGTGGGAGGTGCCGGCGATCAAGGTGCTCGGAGACAAAAACATCGCCCTCATCCTCGCCGCAGGAGCGGCGGTCTGGCTGCTGATCCGCTCGAAGCGGAGCGCGGGAGGGGGAGTGAAGGAGGCCGTGCAAACGGCGCTTTCGAGCGGAGGAATCATCATTCTCATCACGGCCGCGGGCAGCGCCTTTGGTTCGGTTTTGAAAGACACGAACATCGCCGAGCTCATCAGTGACTCAATCGAAGGCAAACAGACCCTGATGCTGATTCCGATCGCTTATCTCGTCACCGCGCTGATCCGCAGTGCCCAGGGCTCCGCCACCGTCGCGATGATCACCGCCGGCGGTATGGTCGGACCGATCGCCACCGGCACGGAGCTTTCCTACTCGGCGCTGTATCTCGCCCTCGCCATCGGCTGCGGTTCCAAGCCCATCTCCTGGGCAAATGACAGCGGCTTCTGGGTGATCGGCCGGATGACCGGGATGACTCCTCTCGAGACCTTCAAGACCGTGAGCATGATGATGCTGATCATGTCCCTCGTCGGCCTCGCCGTCTTGATGATCGGAGCTTGGCTGCTGCCGCTCGCTTGATCCTCCATCCCCACGATCGGGTCCAAGGGGAGGGGATTTCAAAATGTTTTCTCAAGATTGAGGATCAATTACTCAAAAATTTTAAATTTTGAGTTGATTCTCCTTAATAATTTGTTAATATCGATTGTCAGCAGTTCCCACGCTGACTTCTCCCATGAATGCGCGTCCTCTTCGTGCCGACCGTTCTCTCTCTGATCGCAGAGCCAACGTGAGTCAACCGAGGGTGCGTTCCCTGGGAGAGCTTTTGACACACAAACAGACGCAGGCCGACCACGAGGGCGGCCTTGCCGGGGCGCTCGCGTTCCGCCGCAGACAAGACAGATCATTTGGGTCCCGAAAAGCAACTGGCGTTTCTTGTTCATCCGCCGGAAGCCCACGGGATCCGAGTTGAGGGGTAGCCGCAGTCCGGATTATTGGCAGGTGTCCGGGCTGCGGCTCGTCTCGTTTTAAAACGAATCCTTCAGAGCGCTTGAAGGTCACAAGTGACGAAGGTGTTGCTTTCCCCGATGCGGGGATGCCCGAACCTTGGCTCAGGTGAGAGTCGGGACGGCCCGGTTGGAGTCGATGATTCGCACCTGAACGTTTGCGGATTCATCCCCACCCATCGGACCTGCCATGAAGATCACCTTTGTCACCGATACCTACACGCCCCAGGCCAACGGGGTCGCCACCACCCTCGAGCGCCTCGTCAACGGACTCCGCGAGCGGGGTCACCAGGTCGATGTGGTGCGACCGGCGGTGCTCGAATGCGATGAGGAGGGACTCGAGGTGCCTTCCTTCGGACTTCCCGGATACCGCGAGGTGCGGTTCGGCTTTCCGATGCGGCTCGTGCTCCAGTCGCGCTGGTCGCGCCGTCGCCCCGATGTCATCTATGTCGCAACGGAGACGCCGCTAGGCGCTTCGGCGATCACGGCGGCACGAGCGCTCGGGATCCCGGCGGCTTCGGGATTCCACACGAACTTCCAGCAATACGTCGCCCACTACCGCATGCCGCTGCTGGAGAAGGCGACGATGTCCTACCTGCGCCACGTGCACAATCGCTCGGTCTGCACCTTCGTGCCTTCCAGCGATGTGATCGACCAACTCGATGCGCGCGGATTTGAAAACCTGCAACTCCTCCCTAAAGGGGTCGATACGAAACTCTTCCATCCCAAGAAGCGGTCGCTCACGCTTCGGCAAAAATGGGGAGCGGGAGCGAGCGCCGTCGTCGGGCTCTATGTCGGGCGGATCGCCGCGGAAAAGAACCTGCCCCTCATCGTCGAGACCTTCAGCGCGATCCGCAAACGCATCCCGGATTTCAAGGGGGTCTTTGTCGGAGACGGACCGAAGCTCGAGGAGCTCAAGCGCGAGCATCCCGAGTTCATCTATGCCGGCGTCCTGCGTGGCGAGGCGCTTGCCGAACATTATGCCTCGGCCGATCTCTTCATCTTTCCGAGCATCACCGAGACCTTCGGCAATGTCACCCTTGAGGCGATGGCGAGCGGACTGGGAGTCGTCGCCTACGACTACGCGGCGGCGCGGCAGCACATCGTCAGTGGTGAAAACGGATTCACCGCCCCCTTCGATGACCGCGAGGCCTATCTCGCTCTCGCCCTCGAGGCCGCGGGAAGGAATCTCACCCTCCTGCGCGAGGAGGCCCGCGCCTCGGCCCGCAAGGTTCGCTGGAAGAAGGTGGTGAAGCGCTTTGAAAAGCAGCTCGAAGATCTCGCGAACCGCCTTCCCGTCGGATCCGTTTCCGAAAACCAGCCCGAAGCCGTCGGAACGAACTGATCTCCCTAACCCATCGAGGACCTCAGCCATGAAAGACCACGACAAGCGCCACGACTACGACACCATCTTTCTCTCCGACATCCACCTCGGCACCCGCGACAGCAAGGCCGAGGAGGTGATCGCCTTCCTCAAGGCGACGACCTGCCGCAAGCTGGTCCTCAATGGTGACATCGTCGATGGATGGGCGCTCCGCAGCGGAGGCAAGTGGTTGCCGACCCACACGAAGTTCGTCCGTACCGTCCTGAAGAAGATGGAGAAGCAGGGCACCGAGGTGATCTACCTACGGGGCAATCATGACGACATCCTCGAGCGCTTTCTCCCAGTCTGTTTCGGCAACCTCCGCATCGTCGACGAATACATCCACGCGACGCCGCAGGGCGATTACCTCGTCGTGCATGGTGATGGCTTCGACCGCGTCACCACGAGCCACCGGTGGGTCGCCATCGCAGGTGCCAAGGGGTATGAACTGCTCCTCGGAGTCAACCGCCTCTACAATCGCTGGCGCGCCTTGCGCGGGAAAGAGTATTTCTCCCTCAGCAAGACGATCAAGGCCCGCGTGAAGTCGGCGGTGAGTTTCGTCGATCGTTACGAGGACCAGCTCAAGGAACTCGCAGCAGTTCGCGGTTGCCGGGGGATTATTTGCGGGCATATTCATACACCCGCGGACAAGCTCCTCGAAAACGGTGTCCATTACCTCAACTCAGGGGACTGGGTCGAATCCCTGACCGCCATCGTGGAAAAGGTTCCGGGTGATTTTGAACTGATCCACTACAGCGATTTCTTGCAGCGCGAGGACGTCGCCGGTGCCATCCGGAAACGGGAGAGTGACTTTGCCGAGATTGAGGAAATGACGAGGCCGGCCGCCGCCGAACTCGCCCTGGCCTGAACCACGGAGGGAAACGCAATGGAATCGGAAGACTTCTTCGGGCAAAACCCGATCAAACTCCTGATGACCGATTCCGTGCATATTCTTGGCAGTTTCGAGCAAGCCCTCCGTGAGACCCGCAACGGCCTCACGCGGATGGCGAGCATCACCGAGCAGAATCTGCAGAATGCCATCCGCGGTCTCGTTTCGCGAAACGGGGATTATTGCAACGAGGCCATCGTCGAGGAGGAGGAAGTGAACCAGCTCGAGCGCCGCATCGACGCGGAGTGCTTCGAGATCCTGATGCGCTACAATCCCGTGGCCGGTGACCTTCGCGAAATCATCGCCGGGATGAAAGTGGCGAACAACCTCGAGCGCATCTCCGACGAAGCCCGCAACATCGCTCGCCGCGCCCGCAAGCTGTTGAAGCATCCCGAGATCCAGGAAGTCCATCTCATCGAGCCGGTCTACGAGAAGGCCGCCAGCATTTTCCGCGACGCGATGCGCGCCTACGCGGAGCGCAATACCGAACTCGCCGTCTCGCTCTATGCAAGGGATCTGGAGCTCGACGAAATCCACCGCGAGGTGATCCGCGAGCTGGGCAAGCGTCTCGATCAATCCTCCGGCCAGGTGAAGCAGATCCTCCACCTCATTTTCATGGTCCGCAGCCTCGAGCGGGTGGGGGACCACGCCGTGAACATCGGCGAAGACGCCGTCTTCCTCATCAATGCCGAGGATATCCGGCACCTGGGGGCAAAACGCGCCGCGAAACGTCAGTTGGCTGAGGAAAAATCCTCCCACGAGGATTTTGATTGAGCAGACCGGGTCTTTGGATCCTGACTGCGGTGCCGCAGCCGCGCTTTTTTCCATCAGGGCAGCGTCGTGCCATGGAGGTTCGGAAATCCGAGAGCTGATCCCCAAAAGAAAACAGGGTCAGGCTTGTGACCTGACCCTGTTGAAAAATCCCTCGAATTGGGAGAGGAAGCGGATCAACGCTTCGAGAACTGGAAGCGCTTGCGGGCGCCGGGCTGACCGGGCTTCTTGCGTTCCTTCTTCCGGGGATCACGGGTGAGGAGCTGGTCTTCGCGAAGGGCTTCCTTGAGATCGGGATTCGTCTTGAGAAGGGCTCGGGCGATACCGAGCTGGATCGCACCGATCTGGCCGGTCACTCCACCACCCACGGCGCTGATTGCGGCATCGTACTGGTTGGCAACATTGGCGGTCTGGAAGGGGTGCAGCACCTTGTTCTGGAGAGAAAGGGTACCGAAGTAATCCTCGAAGGGGCGCTTGTTGATCGTGATCTGACCCGTGCCCGGGACGAGGGTGACGCGGGCGGTGGCGGTCTTGCGACGTCCCGTGGCGGAGTAGGTTTCGCTCATGTCAGGTGAGGGGTCGGATTAAAGTTCGTAGGGCTTGGCCTGTTGGGCGTCATGCGGGTGCGAGGCACCGTTGTAAACCTTCAGCTTGCGGAAGATGGCACGACCGAGGCGGTTGTGAGGGATCATCCCCTTGACGGCGCGCTCGACGATCAACTCGGGACGGCGACCGCGCACCTTGGAGACGGACTCGCGCTTGAAACCACCGGCGTATCCGGAATAGCTCGTGTAAACCTTGCCGTCTTCCTTCTTGCCGGTGAGGCGGACCTTGTCGGCATTGATGATCACGACAAAGTCGCCACAATCCACGTGGGGGGTGAATAGCGGCTTACCCTTCCCGCGAAGCAGGTTGGCGGCGGCGACGGCGACGTCACCGAGCACTTTGCCATCGGCATCGATGAGGTGCCACTGACGTTCGATTTCTTCGGCTTTTGCAGAAAAGGTTTTCATTTCCAGGATCGTTTTCCTCCGCTATCCGTTGGGCCGGTTGAAGACGCTTCCTTCTAGCCCAGTCGGGTTGAGAAAGCGACGGAAACTCTGAACGAGTCCCGAGCCTTGGCGGGAGGGAGGGGAATCTAGGATGAAGTTTCGGGATGTCAAGGCCGGGAAGGCATGAAATATCTGGCTTTGCACCCGTTTTTGCAGACCAGGCGCCCCGGATTCGCTGAGAGAAGGTGGAAATTGAACGAAGGAGCGCATCGGCGGGTCTGAAAAACGACCATTTGCCACCTTTTCCCCATGATGACTCCTTCTTGGAAGCCCTGTCTGTCACTGACACTGATCATTCCTCTGGTCGGTTTGACTCCTGTTTCTGCAACCGACCAGGAGGACAGGGCGGACGCCGAAAGGGCGCGATTCGAGGAAACGGTTTCAGGCCTTCCGGCTTGGGAGGACGGCGATTTTCGCGAGGGGTTTGATGTGCGGATCTGGCCGGAGCGAATTGTGATGTGGCTCGAACAGGAAAATCTGCGGGATTTGATCGCCGATCCGGCCACCCCGGGGCCCGATAGGGAGGCATTGAAGAGGGTGCTCGCGATGCAGCAGGTCTGGCCGAAGACAATTTAAGGTGTTCAAAGGTCACGAAATTTATTAAACATTTGTGAAATATTTGGAATGATGTAGGATTATGGCATGTCGAGTGGTCATAATCTCGTTGATTTTGAGGATGGGGAGCTGTTGAAGGCTCCGGGGGGCAAGGTTCGTTCACATCATCATCCCGGTCTCGACTGGGTCGCGCCGCTGGCGGAGGTAAACGAAATGGTCTCGATGGCGAACGATGCCATTCTCATCGGCGCTGCGGAGCAGTATCGTCTGGGCGAAATGCTGATGCCTCATGTGCTGACTCGTTTGCTCCATTTTTCCAAGATCCGTTGTGCGGGCCTCGTTTCCGCCGATCACACCCAGGTGGGCGGCCACACGGTGCGAAATTATGGTGAATGCCTCCTCGAAATGCGCAGTTCGCGGCTGAAACTGATCCACTTCGGAGGAGATCTCCTCGGCATGGATTTAGTAGAGGGATACCGGGCGGCCGTCGATGGCGAGGAATCGGAGCGATTTGAGAGCCTTGCTGCCATCAGCAGCCGGCCCGCCCTTCTGGAGTATGTGCGCCGTCGGACGGGGCAGATCTCGGAACTCGCTTATGTGCTCGCGCCGGACGGTGAATTCTATGGCGCCGGGCTCGGCTTCCATGCGGTCGGACTCCCCGAGCCCGGGAAGATGAGCGACGTGGCGAAGTCGGAATTGCTCGAAGTCTTGCGCCGGGCCCAGTTTGTCGGCGTGCGCGATGAAGCCGGAGCGGATTTCCTGGAAGGTGAGGGCATCGCCGTCGAGCGGATGCCGTGCGCGCTGAGCGTGCTGCCGCAGGTGTGCGGACGTCAGTTGCGGGAAAGCCGGGATCGCGAGGCGATCTCGGCGATGCGCCGTCGTTTTCCCAATGGTTGGATCACGGTGGAGACGAGCGAGGTACGCGAAGAGGATGTCGACCGTCTCATCCAGGCTTTGCGCGAGGTGAGCGATCGGGAGAATCTCGGGATCGTCTTCTTCGAGGCGAACCAGGTGCCGGGACGCGAGCGCCGGTCCGGCCTGCGCCGGTGGGTCGAATCTTTTCCCGAATGGCAGGCGGCGGAATTCGCCTCGGATCATCTCTGGGAGACTGCCTCGCTCCTTCTCCATTCGCGACTGTATTGCGGCAGCTGCCTCAGTTCGCGCATCATCTGCATGTCAGGCGGCGTCGCCCGCATCAACGTGCCCACGGGATCTCCGGCCGTGCGTTCCTATTCGGAATTGTGGGAGCACGACGATGTCCCGATCGAATTCTCTCCCGCGGAAGAATGGACCGAGGCGCTCCTCGATGCGCTAAATGTCGATCTGTCGATCCTCCAACAACATTCGGCCTGGCTGCACGCCCGATATCGCGAATCCTTTGATCGCTTCTGCCGCGAGACAGGAATCGAGGCGCGTCTCGTCCCGGGGCAGGTGATGACCGAACACCAGCGGGTCGCCGAAGTGCGTCATCATCTCCATGACGAGTGGTTGCAGGATCCGGCGAGCGTCCGGCGTTTCCGGCTTCTCAATCGGTCAAGGTGCCGGTCTAACGGGGAAAGACGCCATGAAGATGCGGGCTCATCGAAGCCTGCCAGTCCCGTCCGGCCAGGGTCTGCGGCCGCGGGCTGAATCAGCGGTAGCGGGCCTTCACGCGGAAGGCGTAGACCGGGGTCGCGGGATCGCTCGTCACGATCGTGACAATTGCCTTCGAGGTGCCTCTTCTTCGGATGGATGAGGGCGCCCGATATCGGATCGAAAAGACGCCCGATTGACCTGTAAGAAGGTATTTCAACGGGCTGATGGCCGTGAAACTGCGGTTGGTCACCCTCACCGAATTGACGGAGAGGGGAATCGCGCCATGGGCATTCGAGATCGTGAACGAACGCGTCCTGGTGCGGCCGGTCTTAAGCCGGGCTCCGAAATGGGTGCCGGTTTGCTGACTTACTGCAAGCGTGCCGGGGGGGATCGGGGCTCCCCGCCCGGCCACCTCCACCACGGGATCGCCCACGGTGGGTTCGGCGAGGAAGGCGTCAATCCAGGCGACGTAGTTGCCGACGTTGGCGTAGATTCCCGGCACTCCTTTTTGGGCACAATTCAGACCAAAGCTGGTGATCCCGATGGCAAGAGGGTCCCCCATGTCACCGTCGAGATCAAAGAGAGGGCCGCCGCTGTCTCCGCCGCAGGTGTCCTTTCCGGGCGCAATCGCCGCGAGGTGCCGGTTGTCGAGCCGATTCGACGCGTAGACTCGGCGGGCCGTCGAAATCGCCGCCAGATTGAGATCCACCATCTGTAGCTCGGTAGGGAAACGGGGGGAGGACTGCGTGTCGCCCCAACCGATCGCCCGGACCGGATCCCCGACCGGCACTGGTGCGACGCTGCGTGAGTAAGCCACCGGGGTGATGGTGTTGATGGGACTCTCAAGCAAGATCAGGGCGACGTCGTTGAGGAGGTCGCCCTCCACGTCGGCGTAGCCCGGATGGATGAAGATTCCCCGGACCCCGCGGACCTCAGCGGTGGAGGCGTCGTTCAGATCGGTAAAGCCGACGACCACCTCGATGCCCCACGGCACTTCCCCCTCCATGCAATGAGCGGCGGTGAGCACCCAATCCGGTGAGATGAGAGACCCGCCGCAGAATTGACGGTTGAAGAGGGGTCGGCCTGACTTTTCCGCGAGGGCCACCATCCACGGATAGTCTCCATCTCCCGCCTTCGTCCCCCCGACGATTTTGGCCTGGCCGAAGGCGTCAGGTGACTGGATGGCGACAAAGAATGCCGTCAGGGCGCAAGTGACGGGACTGACCAAGCGATTCATGGGGCGGGAGGAAGGGAAACTCGGATACTATACAGTGACGGGACGGCTTTGGCGATGGGATTCCATGTCTCTCTCGTGATACTTGCGATCCGCGCTCGTACGATCACGGCTTGCCATGATCTGCGACCGAGTAGAGGATATGCTCCGATTCACCGGCCCTGACGGCGTGTCAATTCCGATCAAAATCATGCGACGATACTGGTTGATCTCTCTGGCTATTGGAGGTGGTGCCGCGGCTCTGGTTCTCGCATTGGTGCTTGGAGGGATATTCAGCCCGCTTGTGGCGCGCCTTGCAGACTTCTATGAAGCGCACGGTTGGTCGGTGAACGGAAATTGGATGCGTTGGCCTTGGCTGGAGTTCGGGGTGGTGTTGATTACCGCCCTTGGAATTGCTCTGGCGGTAATCGAGATCACGAAATTCGTTGGGAAGGTCCTTGCCGTGATCACTTCGACTCTTGTCTTGCTTGTAATTTCGCCCTTGTTCGCTCTATACGGAATTCTCTTCGATCCCTTCGGACCGTTGGCTGCGGCTCTGCTGGCGGCAAGTGGTGCCTTCGTTTTCGCGCGTACCCCGGTCGGCAAACGCAAACGGCTCTTGGAAGAGGCGATCGGCTCGCGCGTCTCCGGCCGACTTTTCAACGAGATGCTGGAATCACCCGAGGAACCGGGATTCGAGGGGGTGAAGAGACAGGTCACGACCCTGGTTTGTTGCCACTTCCCGCCGGATCATGGACCGGGTGAGGATCGTTCCGCTGACACGCTCACGATGGGAAGTCTTTTTTTGCGAACGGTCTCGACGTTTTTACTCGCGAAGGGAGCCTACTTGGAAGAAGCCGGGCCCGAACGGGTCAGGGTGTCGTTCGGCATGCTGCGGGAGACTCCGGATCATGCCGAGCAAGCCTGCCGTGCGGCCTTGGATCTGAGGATCCGTCTCCGCGGCCTTTCCCAGGAGTTCGAATCGCGTTGGTTTCGGCCGCTTCAATGCGGGATCGGAATCGAGTCAGGGGAAATGACGGTCGGCCTCTGCGGCACGCCCGATCAATTTTTCTTCGCCGGTCTGGGAGGCGGGGAGGATTTCGCCGGCCGTCTCGCTTTCGCGAACCGCCGCTTCGGCTCCGATTTGTTGGTCGGGTCGGAGACCTACAGCCAGGTCCGGGATCGTTTCGAGGTGAGGCCGATGGAGATGGTTTACGAACCGGCCACTTGCCAACTTCACGAGATCTACCAGTTGCTGGCCGCCACCGGGCAATTCAACGAGGAGGAATGCGAGCGACGTGATCACTTCTGGCGCGGGGTCGTGTTTCTTCGTGAGAAGCGGGGCGAAGAAGCTCTCGAAGCCTTCAGCCGGGCGCGGATTCCGGGGGGGGAGGATGGCCCGCTCTCCTATTTTGTCGCGAAGGCGCAGGATCGTGTCGCTCGCCCCGAGTCTCGCCCGCTGCGGCTCGTCAGGGAACTCACCGACGAAGGACACGCGCGTCACATCGAGAAATTTTAAGAACATGACCTCCGTTGATTACCCCGATCCGGTTCGCCGGCTCATCGCCCAGCTCAAGCAACTGCCAGGGATCGGACCAAAAAGTGCCGAACGGATCGCAGTCTGGCTGATCCAAAGCGGAGAGGAGACTTCACTGTCCTTCGCCGAGTCTCTCGCGACCGCGGCGCACGAAGTCGCGGAATGCCGGATTTGTGGATTCTTTGCGACCGAGGAACACGGATGCGCGATCTGCGATGGACAACATCGCGACGGCCACCTCCTTTGCATCGTCGAACAACCCACCGACATCCTTCCGCTCGAGCGATCTGGGGCCTTCCGCGGGCACTATCATTCCCTTCGCGGGCGCATCTCACCTCTCGACAACATCGGACCCGAGGATCTCCGCATCGGTGAACTGGTGAAGCGTATCGAAGCGGGCGATTTCGGGGAAATCATTCTCGCTCTCAGTTCGGATGTCGAAGGGGAGGCCACCTGTCATTACCTCGCCGAACTCCTCGGCGGATTTGAAGGTGTCCGGGTCTCCCGTCTTGCCCAAGGGCTGCCTGCCGGAGGCGGGCTAAACAGCGCGGATGAACTGACCCTGATGCGCGCCCTTCAGGGGCGGGTCGGCATTTGATTCCACCGGGCTCCGGAAAAGCCGGGTCAGCGGGATGCAGCGGTGATCGCCGAGAACTCGGGGACCAGCTCCACTTCCTTCTCCTCGAGGCCTCGAATGAGGCGGACCTTAGCGGCTTCGCCTGCGGGAAGATTGTGGATCGACTCCACGAGGTCGCTGAGGGATCGGATCTCGGTTCCATTCATGGAGATGATGACGTCGCCCTTTTGCAGGCCTGCGTCCGCGGCGGGAGAATCCGTTATCACTTCGAGGATCTCCGGGCTGGATGACTCGTTGTGGAAAATCAGGCCGACCCACACCTGGCCCGAACGCTGGTGGTGTTTCATGTCCTCCACCACTTTACGGACGCGCGCCGCGGGGATGGCGTAGACTTCGCCCTCGGTCTCCGTCTCCTGACAGGTGAGGATGGCGAGAAGATCGCCCTGTTGATCCACCAGCACGGTGCCCGCATGACAATGGGTCTTCGATTCGGAGACGCGGAGGCGAAGCAGAGGATAGGTGAAGGTTTCTCCGCGATATGCCCAGTCTTTTCCGGCGACGGTCGAAAGGCAGGCACTGCTACCCGAGACGCAGTGGGCCTGATCGCCGGGTTTGGGAGGCGCGCCTTCCGAGAAGGGGACGGGACGGACGGGGCCGAGTCCCGACGGCACTTCGATGAGGCAGAGACGTTGATCAGGGTCGAGATGCAGGATCTTCCCCTCGACCGAAGTGTTGGCATCGCTCAATTTCGCCGTGGCGAGGCCTTCGAGTGAAATCGCTTTGGGGATGACGCTGACAAACCAAGTGGCCCGATCGACGCAGACTCCGGGACTGGAGATCCCTTCTTTCCAAGTGACGGAGACGGTGGCGGGTGGTTCCTCGGCATGGAGGGTGAGGACCCCGAGGACGAGCAGCGAGGCGGAAAGCAATGGCGCGGACCTCATGACGGTGACTCAGAGTTCACGGAGATGGCCCCGGACTCCGGCAGGGAGGATCCCGGGGACCGCTGTGAGATGATCATCGGGGACTCCGGGGATGCGTTTATCCCGCACCGGCAATTGCAATTCGATCGGTTGATCTTCGCCCACCGCCGGAGCGACAAAATATTGGGCGGTGGTGGCGGAAGCTTCCTTCTTGGAAGTGTCGGCGAGAGTCGGAACGGACGACCCTCCACTGCCGGCGGTCGCGAAATAGAGACCCGCGCCGACCGTGGCCACGGCGAGGGCACCGGCCGGGACGAAGCGCCGGGCACCGCCGCTTTCCTCGAACCACATCGTGATCCGCTCGAAGAGGAGACCCCGCGCGGATTGTTTCAACATCTCGGAACGCTGGCGTTCCTTGAACTCATCCATGAAGGACTGGAAATACTCGTCGCTGGGCGACTCGTATCGTTTGAGGCGAATCAATCGCTGCACGTCATCGGAATCATTCATTTCCATTGGGGAGATCGGGATAATAAACGGGAGACCCGCGTCTTTTTCAATCCCGGATCCCGTCGCAAACCCGCCAGACTCACTTCCGGAAGTCCTCGAGATAGGCCTGCAACTGGCGATGGGCGTAGAAAAGCCGCGATCGCACGGTCCCCTCCGAAATTCCCAGGATTTTGGCAATCTCGGCGTGAGGCATGGCTTGGATGTCGAACATCGTCACCACCGTACGGTGGTCTACAGACAGCTTCTGCATGGCCATGTTCAATCTTTGCTGCAATTCCGAAATGTTCGCCTCGCGGACGGGGTCGCTCTTCGATGTCGCCTCGATGAAATCGCGGTCGTGTTCGATCGCGAGATCGACATCGTCGAGACTCATGGTGCGGCGGCGATTGCGCTTCTTGAGAAAGTTCAGCGTCATGTTCGTCGCGATGGAATAGATCCACGTGTAGAACGACGACTTGCCGCGGAACCGCTTCAGGGCCCGGTAAGCCTTGGCGAAGACGTCCTGAAGGATGTCGTTGGTGTCCTCGCGGTTCGAGGTCATGTGGTAAACCAGCCCGTAGAGCTTGGGCGTGTACTTTTCCACGAGGGCATCGAAGGCACGGGTGTCGCCGTCGCGGGCACGCTCGACGAGATCGAGATCGGGATCGGGACGACGGGTGTGGGCTCCCGCCGCGGGAAGTTCTTCGGGAACCGTTTCAGTGGTAGCAGGCATCAGGGGGGGGAGCGGTTCGGCCGTGTTACCCACCGCCGCACTCGCGGGGGTTCTGGACGCTGGTGCGGAGGCCGCTCCGGCGGGGGTCAGGAATGATCCTTCTCTTTCCATTTCTGGAGGGCCTTGTCCGGTGCGATCATCACGTCCTCCTGGCCGCGTCCGGTAATGACGGAGCCGTCGGGACCGAGTACGATGAGAGAGGGAATACCCGGGACTTGGAATTTCAGGTAGAGTTCTTGCGCCTCTTTTGAACCGGCTCCGGGAAGCATGAGCCACTTCATGCTCATCTCGCGGATGTAGGTGTTTTTTTCTTCTTCGGAATCATCGAGGCTGACAAAGACGACTTCGAAGTTCTCATCGGCATGTTCGTCACGGAATTTGACGAGACTTGGAGTGAATGCGCGGCACGGGGGGCACCAGTGTGCCGAAAAGTAGAGGGCCACCGTTTTTCCCTTGAGAACGGCCGGATCGACCTCCTTGCCTTGGGCATCGTGGAGCACGGAAGGAAGGATGCCACCGAGGCCGGAATCTTCAGCGTGAAGAGCGGTGGAGAAAAGGGCGCAGACAGTGGAGGCGAGGACAAGGAGATTCGATTTCATGTCGAGAAGGTTACATCTGGTGAGACGTGGAACGCGGTCGATCCTTGCATCGAATACGGGAGATTCCCCGAAAATCTTAGCAAAATCGGTTCAAACCGGGACTTCGCCCCCGCTGATCGCCTCACCCGCCTTCTTCCGGGATGATGCCGCGGCTCCGGGGTTGATTCCCGGGGCGGAACGTGTCAAGAATCGGCCATGTCGCCCGAATCTCCCTTTTCGCCCACCGATCGCCGTTCTTTTCTCGCCGGATCCGGGCTCGCGCTTGGTTCCCTAGCCGCCACCGGTCTGGCCGCCCAGGCCCAGGAATCCTCGCCCATGAACAAGCGCTTCAAATTCTGTCTGAACATGTCGACGATCCGCGGCCAGGAGCTCGATGCCGCGGCCGAGATCGAGGTCGCTGGAAAAGCCGGCTACGACGCGATCGAGCCATGGTTCCGCAAACTCAACGAATACCTCGCCAAAGGCGGCAAGGTCGAAGATCTCAAAAAACGCATCGATGATCACGGGCTGACCGTCGAAAGCGCGATCGGATTCGCGAAGTGGGTCGTCAACGATCCGGCCGAGCGCGCCGCGGGTCTCGAAGAGGCCAAACGAGACATGGATCTCATCGCCCGTCTCGGGGGCAAGCGCATTGCCGCGCCACCGGCCGGTGTTCCCGGCGGAGAAGTGATCTCGCTGGATGATGCCGCCGACCGTTACCGTGCCCTCCTCGAACTGGGGGATGAAATGGGCGTGATTCCCCAGGTCGAAATGTGGGGCGGCAATCCCACGATCGGCACGGTCGAAAAGGCGCTTTATGTCGCGATCAAATCCGGACATCCCAAGGCCTGTTTCCTCGGCGACGTCTACCACACCTACAAGGGCGGCTGCGGATTCGATTCGCTCCTTCTCATGGGACCGGGCGCGCTGCAGAACTACCACATGAACGACTACCCCGCCGACCCGCCGCGGGAAACGATCAAGGACGCCGACCGGGTGTTCCCCGGGGATGGCATCGCCCCGGTGACCCAGGTGATCAAGAATTTCATCGCCGTGGGCGCCTATCCTTCGCTGTCGCTCGAATTGTTCAATCCCACCTACTGGGCCATGCCGGCCGACGAATGCGCGAAGGTCGGGCTTGAGAAGATGAAAGACGCCGTCGCAAAGGCGATGGCGTGACTGCAGAAACTGGGGCCAGTCACTGACCTGACCCTCTCAAGTTGTCTACTCTGAACCGGGAGCCGATTCAGTCCACCGGCAGGCCGGCAAGCATCTTGTCGAAGCCTTTGATGGCCTCTTCCTCGTTCAGGATGAAGCCGTTGTATTCGACCATGCCCATGCGGTCGATGATCACCCACCACGGCGTGCCGCCGGGTTTGTAGGTGCCGCTGACGCCGGGGAATTCCGGGACTTTGGTGTAGTGACCGATCGGGATCTTCAGACCGAACTTCTCAGCGGTGATGGGAAGCTTGTCCGGTGTGTTGTCGAGAAACCCTTCGAACGCCGTCTGAATGGCAAGGAAGACGATTCCATCGTTGCCCTGATAGTGGTTTACGAGCTTCTGGAGGACAGGGAGTTCGCGCTCTTGGGAAGCGCGGCACCAGTGTTGGAAGAACAGAAGGACGATGATCTTGCCCTCGTAGTCGGTGATCTCGACCTTTTCCTTCCCCTCCGGGAGTTGATACCAGTCGCTCACGTTCAAGAGCGGGGCTTTTTTTCCTTGGATGCCTTTGGGCGTCTCCTGAGCGACCGCGTCGAGGGAAAGGCTGGCGGCGAGGGCGAGAAGTGCGAGTCGGTAGGGGATTTTCATCGTCTGGGGCAGGTGTCTTACGGGAAATGGAGCACAAGATTGCGCCCTTGCGGGGAAAATTTTGCTCCTTAGACTGGAATCGGGATTCTCATCCATCCCCATCCAAACCCATGACGCAGCCCCACCCCGATCCTTTCAAAAAAGCGCGTGCCGAGGCACCGGTCTTGCAATGTCCCTTCCGCGGCGAGCCGATCACGATGATTCTGCGGCACGAAGACGTTCGCAAGTCGGCGAAAGATTGGCAGACGTTCAGCTCGGATGCTCCTTTCCGCGTGCCGATCCCCTCGGAGGAGGACGTGCGCACGATGCGCCAGCTTCCCATCGAAACCGACCCGCCCGAGCACACCGAATACCGGGCCATCGCCGAGCCTTTTTTCAAACGAGCCAAGGATCCTGGCATGATCGCCCGGGTGGAGGTGCTCATGGACCGTCTTCTTGATGACGTGATCTCGCGGGGAACGAGCGAGATTGTGCATGAGTTCGCCCTTCCCCTCCAGTCCCACGCCTTGACCTACCTCCTCAACGTGCCCGAGAGCGAGGCCGCCACCTGGATCGGCTGGGGCATCCATGTCTTCCGCGTCCGCGATGGGCTGAAGCCGGGGACGGAGTTGGAGGAATACCTGCACCGCCAGTTCGACCGGGCCGAGGCCGCGCCGGGTGAAGACTTTTTCAGCGCCCTCGTCCAGGCCGAATTCCGGGGGCGTCGCCTCACCCGCGAAGAGGTGATGGGCTTCGCCAACCTCGCCTTCGCCGGTGGGCGCGACACCATCATTCACACCGTCTCGAATATCTTCGCTTATCTCTCCGAAAACCCGGCGGCGCTCGATTACCTGCGCGAGGATCCGGGCCGGGCCGTGCATGCGAGCGAGGAATTCTTCCGCGTCTACATTCCGCTCACCCACATCGGACGAGTCTGCCCCGCCGATACTGAGGTCGGCGGAGTGACCGTCCCCGCGGGACAACGGGTTTCCCTTTGCTGGTCGTCGGCGAATCGCGATGAGACCGTCTTCGATGCTGCCGACGAGATCCGCCTCGATCGCAAGCCCAATCCCCACCTGGCGTTCGGCTTTGGCACCCATCTCTGCCTCGGGGCACCCCATGCGCGTCTCCTCGTGCGAACGCTTCTGCAAAAGCTCGCCGAACGGGTTGCCTCGGTTGAGGTGCTTTCCAGCGAAGAGCGGGTCGAGCGCGAGGAGAAGTATGAACGCATCGTCGGCTACGACGCCCTCACGGTGCGGCTTTCGGCCCGGTGATTTCCCGGAAGAGCGGCTCGAAGAGCTCTCGCAGCTCGCGGGAACCGTAGGGCGAAAGGTGGCTGCGGTCCGTGTAGAGAGCCTGTCCCTCCCGCGACATCAGGTAAATCCCATGCTCGTCGGTCAAGGAGGGACGCGGATCAAGGACCGACGTCCATGTTCCGGCGAGGGCTTCATCAAGGAGACGATTGACGGTCGCGTCGTTTTTTTCGTGTTCCGTCAGGTGGATCGCGAAGGCGTTTTCATCGAGTCCCCGCGACCTGGCCTGGGCGATCGTTTCGGGAACACCGAGCGGCTGATGGGCAACGGCCCTCATCAGTTGGACTCTCGCGCCAGTGCCTTCGAGAAAACGCACCGTCTCCCCTAACCGATCCACCAACAGGCGCGCGGCGTCGGCCTCAGGGGCGGTTTTTCCACCGGCATCGGTGAGAAGGTAATTCCGCGAGGCGGCGGACTGTTTTTCGAGGTAGACCGGCCAACGCGCGAGGAGGAGGACGGCGTCGAAGTTCGTCTCACCGAGCAAGCCGCGCACCGCCGGTTCGAAATCATTTCCATCGAGGGCGATACGGGCCGAGCGGGTTCCGAAAAGCGGGGCATTGCCCGGCTCGCAGGCGGCATAGACGGTGACACCGAATTCGCGACCGAGATCGTCGAGGACGGGCAAAGTCGCCATCGCGTGGCTGTCGCCCCAGAGCAGGAGACGTTTGGCTCCAGGTTCTCGACTGCCGGCGAGGAAGGGGCCGCCCTTTCGATCCCAGGCGCGCATCGCGTAGAATCCCGGCACCGGATCTTGATCGGGCGCGGCCGTCGAGGCGGTCGCCGGATCGGGGAAGCCGTTCTTCCCTTCATAAGTGGCACCGATCGCGACAAAAACGATCGAGCAGGCGACGCTGGTGAGGACGAGTGGTCGCGTCGTGGCAAAGACGCGGCGCTCCCGCACGGGACGTTCGATCCAGCGCCAGGTCGCCCAGGCGAGAAAAAACGAAACCGCCAGCGCGGCAAGAGCGAGAGGCACGGGCGGAGAGCCGATCCACCAGTAGCGGGCAAAGACGAGGACGGGCCAATGCCACAGGTAGAGGGGATAGGAGATATTTCCGATCCACCTTGGAAGGGGGGAGGCGAGAATCCGACCGCTCGTGGTGAGCGATCGGGTATTGGCAAAAATCAACAAGGCCGTGCCCAGGCAGGGGGCGAGCGCGGCGACTCCCGGAAATGGCGTGCCCGCATCGTAGAGAAACACGGGAGCGATGATCCCGGTCAATCCGGCGAGGGAAGCGATCTCGTTTTGTCCCGCGCTGCGGAATCCGGCGCGAGGAAGCAACGCGAGGGCGAGACCGAGGTCGAGCTCCCAGATCCGCGAGGGAAGCAGGAAAAAGGCGGCTGAGGGAAATCGCACCGTGGCATAGAGGGACCAGGCGAACGAACCGGCGATGAAGAGCCAGGTGGCGATCACCGCAGGTCGTCGGCCGCGTTTCAACAACGGAACGAGGAGGAGCGGGAGGAACAGATAGAATTGCTCTTCGACAGCGAGGGACCAAGTGTGCAGGAGCGGTTGATACTCCGACGCCGTCTCGAAATAGCCCGACTGCGACCAAAAAAGAAAATTCGCGATGAGGAGCGGTTGGGCGACGAGGGCGGCACCGGTCTCCTCGAGGTGCGTCGGTATCAGCAGGAACCATCCGGCGACAGCGGTCGCAGCGAGCGTCACCACGAGAGCGGGGAAGAGCCGTCGGATCCGGCGCACCCAGAAGCGGGCGAAGCGGAATTCCCCGGCCTCGCTCTCGCGGATGATGAGCGATCCGATCAGGTAGCCCGAGATCACAAAAAAGACATCGACCCCGATATAGCCGCCAG
>Ga0209573_1002307_pt1 | contig 24902 bp, 16 predicted proteins | sample TNRBio252014_DNA_FD_185870 | JGI IMG/M metagenome (GOLD analysis project Ga0209573, IMG submission 185870) | Wastewater treatment Type I Accumulibacter community from EBPR Bioreactor in Madison, WI, USA - TNR Reactor_6/25/2014_ DNA (SPAdes)... | ecosystem: Engineered > Bioreactor > EBPR >... | reverse complement strand
AGTTGTCTTTCTCGGATTCTCCAGGTTCCTGGTCATAGCCAGGTATTGGACGTAATGCCCGCCCATGCACATAGATGAATATCGGCCCTTGATGATCTTCAGAGATTTGCAGCAAATCTTGGATGGCTTCGTCGGTCTGTTTTAGCGTGTATGTCTTTTTATCTGCGCCATATATGAACATCTTGGGTGAATGAGCTGAGATAATATTTTCTGAACTACAAGAAACATTATTTGATGCATTTGCCAATGCATTTATCGTTAGAAAAAATAAATATATGATTATAATTGAGAATCTTGTATTCATATTTTTTATATTCTTTAATTTATTCAAATTCTATTTTTTGGCTATGTTAAATTTGGTTGTTGAAAATGACTTATAGAATAATGTGATTCATGATTAATCAATCAGTTATTTGTTTTCATTGTTATCAAATAAACATTTGTCAGCAGTGAATTGGAAAATTCAACAATTAACTTTTACATAGCCTATTTTTTTGTTTATCATCGCTTTGGACAAGCATTTGGATTTCTCGAGTTTCTAAAAACTGTCTCTATATTATCAGCAGAATAATTAAAAGCCGCTATCTCTCCTGGTGAGGCGAATGTGACGGCTGTTAGACTCCCCCAATATAGTGCAGAAAGCGCAGCAACCGTAATACCTGCTGTTTCGATGTAATTCAATACTGCGCCTTTAAAAAAATAATCATCGATTCTTTTCAGCCCCAAATATCCAGCTATAGTAATTACTCCATCTACTTTGTCTGTAGCAAAATTATATAAATTCTCTACTTGCCTCAAAGATGCATCTTTTACTGCTTGTTTTTGATTTTCTAATATACTTAAATTTCTTTGATATAAATTTTCGCATTCAGCATTTGTAGATTTGTTTTTTGATTTATTAGATTTAGGTTCCGATTCACCATGATTGCGTGTATTTACTTGAGGAAAGTACCATGGGATATTCACAGGATTCATGGAAGGGTCGTTTTTTGGTTCCCTCTCACCCAATACATAAATCATGTCGGATATCATCGTCGTCTCCGGAATATATTTTGGACAATCACGCAAATTTTTTAAACCATCACATTCAAGCAATCCAAGCGGATCAACCCGATTAATTGGATCATTCCTTGCATAAGTATAGGGGTTCAGACTTTGTGGATCACTGAGATCAAATGCTCCGATTCCTAGAGGATCAGGTTCAAGGAACCGCCCCAGCTTAGGGTCATAATAACGATTGACTGCATAATCCAATCCTGTCTTTTCACTTCGGGAATAATTGGTAAAACGATATTCATCTTCAGTCGATAAAGTTCTCATGAGTGGGTAACTTTGTTCGACTACCTTCACTGATGAACCGTATGGAGAATGATCTTGGTAATAACTTTTAAAATTCCCAAACAAATGCTCTGTTACCAGAACAGTACCTTGATTTTCTCTATGGAAATATTTTATTAAAGCACTATTCTTCTCTTTGGGTTTGTATAGTTTGGCGATCAAGCGATTTTCTAAATAAATTGGCATATCAATCCAATTTATTACTCCCGCATCAGATATATTGTAGTGAGCAATCTCGGCATTACCATTCCAGATGCTTAAACGCCAGTTTTTAAGATCGTTTGAAACTCCAATCCGGCGCCGGTCAGCGCCGTAAAGATAAGCTTCGATTAACGAACCATCATCCCTCATTACTCTTGAGAGTCGACCAGCTGCATCGTATACATAATGCTGCATTCCTAAGCCGGATGCCTTATCCCCCCGCGCTAAATTACCTTCACGATCATAGTAATGACCCCAAGATACGATTTTATTGTTTCTAGGATCAAAAAAGACATTGGTCATATCGTTAGAATCCAATCTCACTGTAGGTCTTTGAGCATCCTTGGCATCACCACGGCAGATGTTGTCTTTACAATATATTGCTGTAGTGCGATTACCCGATTGATCGAATTCATATTTCCAGGCTTCTTTAGTCGCGCTTATGTCTTTATAAATTAAACGTCCAAGTCGATCGTACTTTAAATTGCTATCGATCTCTTTAGGTTCATTGGAATTCCATTTTTGCGGATCTTTTCGCTGATACCTTGTAATTTGATCGTATTGAGCTGTAATACCATCTGAATTTGTCATTTCATAGGATCTGTCTGTTTCAATCAAATCTATAGGTGATTGTTGAGGTAAAACCCAATAATCAACTATTTTCTGGCCTTTATATCGCCCACTTACTAAATCGTAAGAATAAAATTCGGTTAGCAATTTTTTTTCATTTGCAAACCTAAAAAAGGATATAGAGTCTATCAATCCCAAAACATTTCGTTTAATGTCAACAAGAGGACCATTCCAAGCACTAAGACCATACGGATGTTCAGGCTCATGCCCTTCATATTGATGGCCATCCAATTTAATCGTTTTGAGATCGCCATCTTTGGAGTATTGGTAGCGTAAAATATTGGAAGCTACAACTTCATTATCCTCATAAAAAACCGGATATCCCATGTCCCTCTTCCGATTTAGAGAATCGTATGAAAAACTAATTATAAAATCCTTATAATATGGCAGCAGCTTGTTGAATTGAAAAAGATGTGCTTCAAGACGACCAAAACTATCATATCTAAAAGTATCAGTACTGACGTTTTCAGTCCTGATACTTTTAATTCGACGAGGATCACCGGTATCAGTATAGGTGAAATTAACTTGGGGAGAAGGATCTATTTCTGGATAAACTGGTTCCGCGTTCTGCAAATTGTAACGAACTGATTGCAAACGATTTAGTGGATCAGAATTATACGCAAAGTGTGTTTCTACACCGCGTGCATCCTTGAATAGAATCAAATTCGAGAGTTGATCATAACCGTAATAATGACTATTTGTTAACGGAATACATGGAAAACCAAAATCGCTATTATAAGAATCTTTCTTTTCAGGTATAAGAGAGCAAACCAAACGGCCAAGACCATCATGGCGGAAAAGCCATCTGAGTTCGGGCATAGGTAAATCACTGCTTTGAGAAACAACCGGTGGCTGCAACCACCTTAGAATATAATCGATATTGCCTAGATCATAGCCATATTCTGTCAATGTCCCGCCAGGATCCATGACCCTACCTGTGTTCGGATTCGGTTCAACAACCAGCTTAGGTTTATCAGTAGAGTCGTACATTAACCAACGCTCTCTTAACCACGGATCTTGCATCCGCACCGTTTCTCCGACCTTGTCTGGAGGTACGATGCTTGGTCGCGAATTTTCATTATAGAGCCATTTTTTACTACTTCCATCGGGATTTATTAATTGAGATAGCCGACCTGCGTGATCATAGAAATATGTTACCCAGCGTGCCATATCGGGAGTGGAAGGTAATTTTATTCGAAGTAATCTTCCCACAGAATCATAGAAAAAATCTGTTATCTCAGTTTGATTGATTTCAGTTAAGAATTTTTCTCTCCGAACCAGAGAACCTCGTCCGTTATAATAAAATTTACCGCTATAGACATTCCCTTCAGTATCGACAGTTTTGTGTTCTTGACTCAATTCTGCATGATTGTAGTTATAAGTCGTTGTTACACCGGTTGGTGTAGTCATTTGTTTAACAACCCAATTACCCCCCTTCCCAAGTTGGTAACTAAACTTGGTACTTTGCCCATCAGCATTAGTGATGACAGTCGGTAAACCAATTGGCCGATTGTATTGATACTTTGTAGTAACACTGCCAGTTACACTATTATTACGATCCCCAATAGTTATCGAACTCGGCCAGCTATACTGCGTTGAAGAATCGTATTTATATCTTGTACTACTATTAAAACCAGGGACATCTGGCATAGTTTCGATAAGATTGCCCAGATTGTCGTAAAAATAATTCGTTTTTACATAAGAATTCGATTGGATATTTTCACGTGTATCAATTAATTTGATAACGCTCGTGAGGTTTCCCCTGGGAAGGGGTGTTGTAGTGCTGGTTTCATTTTCACACCATTTGTCAGAACAAGGTGCGCGCCCAGAACTTGGATAATGGAAAAATATTGGTTCCGCTTCATCATATTTGAATTCGGTTCGTCTTGATCTAGGAGTTTCAGGGTAATATGGATTCTGATAGATATCAATCGATACGGGCAAGTTAAAGTTTCGAATTTTATAACGTTCATCATTTAAGAATTCTTTTTTTATTTTTAAAGAATAATAACTCCCAGAAATAGGTTGGAGATTAATAGGATCTAGATATCCTTCTTGAAATTCCTTTGTTATTTGCCGGCTGTTTTGACCATACTCATAGACTGTTCTCTTGATAGCATTGATTTCATGGTTATGAGATATAACTTCCTTTAGACGAACTATTCCGTCATGAGTCTGCTCCCAATTATAATTCGTGGTGCTAAGCCATACACCAAAAATACCTTTTTTACCCCATTTTTCAATTCTTTTGATTAAACCATAGCTATAACTATTAGGATCAGGGTCAATAACCTGGATTATTGTGGAGTCTGTTTTATGTATTTCAATTTCGGCGTCATTTTTCGTAATATACCTAGTACTTTCTTCATTAAAAAAAAGTCCCGATACATTACCATTACCTGACGTCCAAGAATCCTTTCTTACTGTGTAGGATGGTAATTTTTTTGTTTCGCGTATCCACTGGTTATTAACAGGATAATTAAAGGTAGATTTGAACGAAACGCTGCCCGCATTTAAGATACTACCTTGCGTTGTTAAAGAAGTAGTGCTTATTAACATATTGCGATTTTTGCTAACCGTTTTGGGAATTCCAAAAGGGGTAAAGTCCTCAAAAACATAGCCGGTTTGATCGCCTGGAAAATAAATCCCTGTTAGTGCAAAAAATTCCAGTTGCTTTCCTGCTGTATTATCCGGTACCCCTATAACCTCACGGAATTGGCGATAATAGAAACGTACAAAGACTGTATCTTCTTTCCAGTTTTCGTCAAAGCCGGTAATAGCAATCAATAACCCATTTTCATCATAACGAAAAATAAAAATTCTACCTACGGTATCCCTAATGTAATCAATATGAGGCGGGGTTTCTACGCCATTAATGACGCGATAGCGAATTTCTACAGAGTTGAGATGCGCATCAATTAATTGGGTTGGGTAATAGAGATTTATGCCAGCTATAGAAGTACGAGGTTTGGAGGTTATATACTTAACCGTGGTGCCATCTGCTAGGTAGGCAGTTGCATGGTGTCCAGACTTCCTACACCCATCTGAATCGACGGAACATTCCACTCGCTCACCGGAGCCATCTGCAAATTCTGCTGATACGATACCACTCGTTGATGTTTTTGCTTGTTTCAGTGGTCGACGACTTCCGCTGGGAAGTATCAACATGGAATTTTTTGCACTCGTGTTGTCGTTTGGAAAAAGGAGTTTTCCAAAACCTATATTGGCACCTGGAGCTGGCCAATTTCCATCTGCGTCGAAAACAACTTTCTTATTCCTATCGATGCTCAATATTTGAGAATTGTAAAAAAGAGTAAGGTTAAAATCTTGTCCTCGACCAGGGAGATTAATAAGCGGAATTTCAATATGATAATTACCATTCATAAACCCACCTTCCGATTCAAGGCGGCCACTTGGTAACTCACGATTAGGATTCTGAGGAGCTATTTGATGAATGGAATTCTCACCGCGTCGATTTTCTAAACTAAAAGCAGTTCTTTCTTCAAATTCGTCCCATCGAGGTTCTCCTGTTGGGGTTGCGCTACTGCTTTGGGTAATTGGGATAAATACTAAACTCAATATAAAAAACACAGATGATCGAGAAAATTTCAAGCAGTTAATGCTCCGTGAAGGTTTCTGAATATTATTTTTAGTTAGATAGAAAAGATATTTCATAAACAGAAAGTTAAAATACCCTGATGTACCAGTCCTTACTCACCTTCTATGAAAAAAATGGAATGAATGTAATTTGTTCATAATTTAACTTTTCCTCTTTCTGGTAGTGGGGGGTGCCGTAGGATTAAGATAACTAATGACTTTCCCTTTAATTATTATTTTCTCTTTAAATTTTCTTCATAATTTTGATATGAATCAATAATAATGGAGGATGATAATAAAATACATTTAAGCCAATGTGGTTAGATGATGAATTTAAAGTGATCTAACAAATAATCACAATATTTGATTCACTCAACCTATTTGCTTGTATCACGCAGCATAACCGACTAAACTTGGCTGCAAGGTTGGCGACAAAATTTTCTACATTAGAATTTCCCGCATGGCAGCGAAAATACATCCTAAACGTCCCAAGCATCTGAATCTTTTCAAGATCAAGCAACCGTTACCCGCGGTGGTTTCCATTCTGCACCGGATCAGCGGTGCCTTATTGTTTTTCCCAGGGATACCCCTCATGTTGTGCGGCTTGCAATTGCTGCTGCAATCCCAGGAAAGTTTCGAGGTATTAACCGGTTATTGGCAATTACCGGTTATCAAAGGCTTGCTGTTATTGTCTTTGTGGTTTTTGCTGCACCACGTGTGCGCCGGAATTCGTCATCTGCTGCTGGATTTGCATATCGGTGTGGCATTGCCGCAAGCGCGTGCCAGCAGCAAACTGGTGCTGATTGCCGGATTTCTCTTGACCGTTTTTGCGGGGGTGTTGCTATGGTAAGACCTGCAAAATTGGCGGTAACCGGTGCGCATTACGGCTTGAAAGATTGGCTGGCGCAACGCATCACGGCAGTGTTGATGACGGTTTATCTCATCGTCATGGCGTGTGTTTTATGCGTCGCGGCACCGCAGGATTACGCTGCGTGGAAAATCTTATTCGGGCAGCATTGGTTGCGCATCGCGACGCTGGTGTTTTTCATTTGCCTGTTTTGGCATGCTTGGATCGGGATGCGCAATATTCTGATGGATTACGTGCACCCGGTGGCAATCCGTTTGTCCGCGCAAATTGCGGTGATTACTGCATTGCTGTTTTATCTGGTATGGGCAGTGGATATTTTATGGGGTTGATGTGGCGATAACCAAAAGAAAATTTGATGTGGTCATTGTCGGCGCGGGTGGTGCCGGTATGCGCGCGGCATTGCAATTGTCCGAAGCGGGTTTGAAAGTGGCCGTGCTGTCCAAAGTTTTTCCCACGCGATCGCACACGGTGTCGGCGCAAGGCGGCATAGCCGCGGCGCTGGGCAATGTGACCGAGGACAATTGGCACTGGCACATGTACGACACCGTCAAAGGCTCGGACTATCTCGGCGATCAGGATGCCATTGAGTTCATGTGCCGTCACGCCAACGAAGTGGTGTACGAGCTGGAACATTTCGGCATGCCGTTCGACCGGCTGGAAAACGGCAAGATTTATCAGCGCCCGTTCGGCGGGCAATCGCAAAATTTCGGCGGGGCGCAAGCGACGCGTTCGTGCGCGGCGGCGGATCGTACCGGTCATGCGTTATTGCACACGCTGTATCAACGCAATGTCAGCGCCAATACGCAGTTTTTTGTCGAATGGATGGCGCTGGATTTGTTGCGTGACGAACAAGGCGATGTGCTCGGCGTCACTGCGTTGGAGATGGAAACCGGCGAAGTGTCGATCCTACAAGCGCGAGCGACATTATTTGCTACCGGTGGCGGCGGACGGATTTTTCAGGCCAGCACCAACGCGTTGATTAATACCGGTGATGGACTGGGGATGGCGGCGCGCGCCGGGATTCCGCTGGAGGATATGGAATTCTGGCAATTCCATCCGACCGGCGTATACGGTGTCGGCGTATTGATCAGCGAAGCGGTGCGCGGCGAAGGCGGGTATTTGCTGAACCGTAACGGCGAACGCTTCATGGAGCGTTATGCGCCGAATGCCAAGGATCTGGCGAGCCGCGACGTGGTATCCCGGGCGATGACGACGGAAATGAAAGACGGCCGCGGTTGCGGCGAAGAAAGCGACCACCTGCTATTGAAATTGGATCATCTCGGCGCGGAAATCATCAAAACCCGCCTGCCGGGGATCCGCGAACTGGCGATCAAATTTGCGCATGTCGATCCGATCAACGAACCGATCCCGGTGGTGCCGACCGCGCATTACATGATGGGCGGTATTCCGACCAATTACTTCGGGCAAGTGGTGGCGCCCTATAAAACCGGCCCGGAAGAAATCGTATCCGGTTTTTACGCCGTCGGTGAATGCGCGTGCGTCTCGGTGCACGGCGCCAACCGGCTCGGAACCAATTCGCTGCTCGATCTGGTGGTATTCGGGCGTGCTGCAGCTAATCAAATTCTTGAGGATCTGAAAGTTCAGCCGCACCATAAACCGCTGCCGGAAAACGCCGCCGATAAAACCTTGGCGCGCCTGGCGCGATTGGAAAATCAGAAAGACGGCGAAAATGTCGCTCAAGTGCACGCAGCATTGGCTAAAACCATGCAAACCTACTGCGGCGTTTTCCGTTTTGAGGATATGCTGATGAAGGGCGTGGAAAAGATCCTGGAAGTGGGCAAGCGCGTCGAACAAACCGAAATCAAGGATAAAAGCAAAGTCTTCAACACCGCCCGCATCGAAGCGCTGGAATTGGATAATTTGAAAGAAGTCGCCACCGCCACCATGATCTCCGCCGAAGCCCGCCGCGAAAGCCGCGGTGCCCATGCCCGCAACGATTTTCCCGAACGCGACGACGTCAAATGGTTAAAACATACATTGTTTTTCAGCGAAGATAACCGCTTGGACTATAAGCCGGTACGATTGAAACCGATTACAGTTGAATCGTTTCCGCCGAAGGCTCGGACTTATTAGTTTTGCAAGCTCTTTTTTTATAATCTAGAGTATCGCCAACAAAACGATTCCATTCTTCATCTGTGAAAGGACGTCCTGCTGCTTCGCAGGCATGTTCAACAAGATTCTCTGGATTGATGTCCCATAACATCCACTTATCAAACCAAGTAAAAATTAATAATTTACCATCGGAACGGAAATAGATTCGCTCAAATCTTTTTTCTTGATCTGGGTCGTATTGTTTTCTTGCAATTACGTCTCCGCTAGCAATTTCCCATATAGCCCAGAGAGAGGCATCGCTACTACTGATGGCAAATTTTCCATCAGGGTTAAAAGTAATGCCACTAATTGAACTTTGTTCATGACCGCGTTGAATCCGACAATCTCCTGTAGAGCCTTTATAGCATTCGCCGGTAGCGGTTTCCCACATACTTATTCCACTGTGGCTATTACTTGTCGTTGTGAGAATTTTCCTATCAGGACTGAAAGCTGCAAGGGACACAGGATTACCATTATTTCCTTTAAGTGGAATTTCAGTTTTTTCAAAAGTCGAATTATTCCAAGTAACTAAAACACCCTCCCCAGTCACTGCGAGAATTTGCTTATTATCTTTGCTAAATGCAACATGCTTAAAGGGGTAGGAACCAGAAGCATTCAGTTTTTTGATGAAAGTTTTATTCTGATTATCAGATGATAACAGCCATTTTTCTAGTACTGGACTATTACCATCGGTTCCGCCTAGAAGTAGCTGTTTGCCATCTTGACTGATGGCAATACTATAAAACACTATATCGTTACTCTGTATTTCATGGGTTAAAACAAATTTTTCGGTGATTTTGTCAAAATCAAACACCTTGACAAGATCAGAATCTTCTATGCCTGCAAAACGCATTTCGTTTTGACTAAAAGCAAAGTCTCTTATTCCATCAATACCAGTTTCATTAAGCTGATTCCAGGATTGGATGAGCTTCCCACCTGCGGAGATATTCCATATGACGAGATTGCCCTTTTTACCACCGCCGGCGATTTGTTTTCCGTTGGGGCTAAACACCAAGCTGTGCAGATCTCTAATATCTTTCCATTGATATTCAGATTTTATCGTTGGTTTATCAAGAGCTCCGTTAAGAGATACGCTGCTAATCGTTAATACGCTATTCGTAATATCCACCTCATTGCCGATAAATTGCTTCCCATCCGGACTAAATGCGAATAACTCATAACCTGCTTTCTCCAGCAAGATTTCGCCGTTTTTCATTTCTAATTTTTTCTTAAGATTCTCATTGCTATCCATATTCCAAAACAGTAGTTTTCGTAAATACTTGCTCAAAATATGTTTACCATCTGGGCTTATGGCAGTTGGTTCATTGGTGGCTTCTTCAGAAGGAGTAGAAATTTGCCATTTTTTAATTTCTTTGAAGTTATCCAGATTCCACATTCGCATATGATAATCGCTGTCGCTACTCTTAACTGGATAGCTGATGGCCCGTCGGTTATCAGACGGATGAAAAACTGCCTCATTAGTTCCGCCCTGGTGGCCGCTCCAAGCTTTTAATGATTTCCTTGTGTTCGCATCCCAAAGTTTCAACATTCCGCCTTCGTGCGCGGTTAATAATTGTTTACCGTCTTTGCTAAAAGAAATACTTGTAATCATGCTGGAAATATTTTTGCTGCCAGAGGTATCTTTGTCTGGAATTAACGCCAGTTGTTTGCCACTGGCAACATCCCAGAAAATCAAATCGCCATTTTTACTGCCTGCGACAACCTGATGATTATCCGGACTAAAGGCAGCGGTACTGAGAGTATCTTTCTTATCTTGCCATTTCTGCGTTGCTTTATTTTGGTTTATATCCCACAAAATCAAACCATCGTCACCGATACTCACTAAGTAATTTCCATCCAGGCTGTACAAGACCTTATGAATATCTTTCGTATGTCCGTGTAAAGATTGATGGGTATGTGATGACAGCAACGTTGATAAGAGAGCTTTATAGGCAGTAGGATTATCTGGTTGCAATTGATAGCCTTGCGCGGCAAGCAAATGGGCATGAATCGGATCGCCATTCATGTCCCCGGGATTCTGGATTGCAGCGACAGCTTGAACGTGAAACTTCTCAACCAATGCGGTATCTTTTTGATGTTTAGCATTGTAGAAACCGAAGAATGCCGTGATCAATAATCCAATCAGTAAAGTAACCACTGATCTTATAAGCCACTTAGTTATTCGATGTTGCTTTAAATCTTCTCCTACAAGCTGATCTTTTGAAACACCATGCAGTGTTGCTGCGATTGTTGCAGCTGCATCTAAAAATAATGGATCACTTAACGATAATTGGCTTTCTTTTTTTTGTTGCCGGAGATCAATAAAGAAAGGCTCAGCAGTAAAAACATTTTTTAGCTTTTGCGGCAGTGCAGTCGTCAAATTCCAATCAAAGTCGTTTGTTTCGCTATCCCACGTTATGCTACCTTCTGTTAACGCAATTAAAAGCGTAGCCTTTGATTTGTTGGTCAACCAATAGTCGACTTCTTGTTGCACCCATTTAGATCCAGCTGCTTCAGGTGAAGCGAGCAAAATGAAATACTGTGAATCACTTAGTGCACCTAGAATCGACTGCCACAATTCTGGTGCAACTGAGAGATTAGTTTGGTCACGAAAAATGTGCAATGCACGAATTTTGTACCATGGTTTTGCGATACGATGCAAAGCATGTTGCAATGCTGGCGCTAACTTTCCATCTGCTGCATGACTATAGGAAATAAATGCGTTATAAGGCACTTGTATACTCCACTCTTTTTCTAGTGCGAATTGTAAATTTAAACAGCTTATGCTTCATTACTACAGTTGTAGCACTATTACCGTTCCTTATCTGCGATATGATAGAAATTTTAATATCCAATGCCTTATCTTGAAACATAGCAAGATGTAGCTATACGAAATTGCTATTGCTCTGGGTATTATAATTTTATTTATAATCAATAATATATAATCCTTCCGATAGCAAACATTTTTAATTGAAGAAAGCGATCAGAAACGCGAAATCCACCAGGATTTATCAGGTAACAATCACATAAATGGAGTGTGTTATGACAAGTACCCTGAAATCTATTAAAGCTATCCCTGGAAATAAAGCAGCCATTGTTTTTATTCATGGTTTTGGTGGGGATTGCGATGAAACCTGGCAGAATTTCCCTGAATATTTAGGTGGTGATCATCGTTTGAGTGGCTGGGATATATTTTCACTTGGATATGATACGCATCTGAGAGTGGATGTCGTCAAATTGTGGAGCGCAGATCCGGATTTGCAGGAAGTGGCCGGCAAATTATCGACGGATGTGCGAGCCGGAGCAATCAGAGATTATGGTAGCTTGGCGCTAATTGCGCATAGCATGGGTGGATTGGTGACGCAACGAGCTTTGCTCGACAGCAGCGAATTGCGCGACAAAGTTAGTCATGTTTTTCTGTTCGGTACACCCAGCGGAGGATTGATGAAGGCTTCGCTGGCACGTTGGCTCAAACCGCAACTGCGGGATATGGCTTATGATGGAGATTTTATTCGTAAACTCCGCCAAGATTGGGATGCCAGTTTCAGTAAAGTGCGTGATAAGTCGTTGCCGTTTGTTTTTTCGGCTGCGGGTGGATTGCGGGACGAATTCGTGCCATACGAATCTTCATTAGGGCCGTTTCCTGAAGAAGCTTATCCAAAGTGTCGTTTCGTGGTTCCTGGAAATCATTTAGAAATCGTTAAGCCGACATCTGCTGCTTCTGAGAGTGTGCAACTGGTAGTCAATCGTTTAATTGGCGGTACGCCATCGACAGAAGTATGGAATTCGGCACGAGTGGCAATTGAATCGAGAGATTTTCAACGTGCCGTGCAATTGTTTGAGCCCAAGGCAAGTCAACTGGATCAAGAGGGATTGGTACAGCTTGCACTGAGTCTTGAGGGGGTGGGGCGTCAGGATGATGCGATTACTCTGCTACAACAACATGGTCATTTCGGGACCGATGCAATGGGTGTGTTAGCTGGGCGATTGAAGCGCCGCTGGTTACTTGGAAGGGTAGCCGCTGACGGCGAGACGGCCCGTCAGTTGTACGAAAAAGCACTGAACACTGCCTTAATCAATAATAATTATGCTCAAGCATACTACCATGCCATCAACGTTGCATTCTTCCAGTTATTTGCAGATCATCAACCTGCGGTTGCACAAGCGATAGCCCATAGCGTATTGGAGTATTGTCAGAAAGCGCAAGTCGTTGAACTGGCAAGTGACCGCAAATGGCGTTTGGCCACCGAGGGTGAAGCGCTTATCCATCTAGGCCAATGGAATGAAGCCGAGGCACGTTACCGGCAAGCCATTGTGCCAGAACAGCACGCTACACCGAGAGAAATCGAGTCCATGTACCGGCAAGCGATCTATTTAAGCCGAGAGGTTGGTGACGATACAGTGACGGAGATGTTGGCTGCGCTTTTCCGTAACGAAGGATCAAAATGAAGCCGCTTTGTTTTGTATTAATGCCTTTTGGCAAGAAACCGGCAGTATCCGGTATTCTGGTTGATTTCGATGCGGTTTATCAGGAATTAATTGCTCCGGCTATTCGTGGTGCAGGGCTTGAACCGTTACGAGCCGATGAGGAAATGGCGGGTGGTATTATTCACAAGCCGATGTTCGAACGTCTGATTTTATGTGAATATGCGATTGCCGATTTAACCACAGCAAATGCGAATGTGTTTTATGAATTGGGTTTGCGCCACGCAGTTCGCCCTTCTTCGACACTGCTACTGTTTGCAAAGGATACGGGGCAGCTTCCGTTTGATGTGGCTCCGCTACGCAGTTTGCTCTATGATCTTGGCGCTGACGGTAAACCAAAAGACCCTGAAATTGCTGTTGCGAGCTTGACAACAAAACTCCAGGAAGCACGCCAGCAACACGCCGATAGCCCGGTATTTCAGTTAGTAGAGGGATTCCCCGACATTCAACGGCTAAAAACAGATGTGTTTCGTGACCGAGTGAATTATTCGGAGCAAATCAAACAAACGTTGGCAAATGCTCGTAAGCAAGGATTAGAAGCCGTTAGTGCGGTTGAGCGCGATCTTACACAAAACGCAAAAGTGGCGGATATAGAATCCGGCATAGTGATTGATTTGTTTTTATCGTATCGTGCGGTACGCGGATGGCAAGAAATGATTAATTTGGTGACAAAAATGTCTCCACCGCTAGCTGCTACCGTGATGGTGCAAGAACAATTGGGTTTAGCTTTGAACCGTGCCGGGCGCAGTGACAAGGCTGAAATAGTGTTATTGGATATCATCACCAAACGTGGTCCAAGCAGCGAAACTTACGGCATACTCGGGCGAGTGTATAAGGATCGCTGGGATAATGCTTGTAAAAACGGTGATAAATTTCTTGCCAAAGGATTGCTTAAAAAGGCAATTGATGCATATTTGCATGGTTTTGAAGCGGATTGGCGCGATGCTTATCCGGGTATCAATGCGGTTACGCTGATGGAACTCGCTGAACCGCCCGATCCGAGACGCTTAAAGGTTTTACCTGTAGTGGCCTATGCAGTCGAACGGCGTATTGCCTCGGGAAAGCCGGATTACTGGGATTGTGCAACACGCTTAGAACTTGCGGTGCTAGCTAAAGACGAAGAAAGTGCAGCCGATGCACTGAGTGCTGCACTTGCTGCTGTCAGAGAATCGTGGGAGGCTGAAACAACTGCGCGGAATCTGCGATTGCTGATTGATGCCTGGAGAAAACGGGGAGAATTACTTGCATGGGTTGAAGCAATTGAAAAAGCTTTGGCAGTACGTGCCGCACTTCAGTAAATACGCAAAACTTGGTTATTTAAACAAGCTCTAGTTAGTCATTCTTGACACTGCTTAAAATCTCAAGATTTTCGCGCCTTAACACGCAAGCGGATTTGTTTTTCGATTTCGATAACGACCAATAACGCAATGCCGCAGCCAATCACCAATAATCCGTCGAGAAACGGTACCGCGGCAGTGCCGAATATGGTTTGCATCAGCGGCAGATAGGTAAAAGCTAATTGCCCGGCAGTGACGATCGCAAGCGTAAGCCATATGACCTTGGTACCGCGAATGGCTTTCCAGGTGAACGAAGTGCCGTAGATATTGCGGATAAAAAATAAGTAGAAAATTTCCAGCACCACTATCGTATTTACAGCGAGTGTCCGTGCCAGTTCAATAGGATGTCCTTGGGCGATGGCGTAAGTGTAAATGCCATAAATGCTGCAAAGGAATAAAATGGATACCATGATAATTTGCCATATGAGTTCGCCGTTAAGCAGCGGTTCTCCCCGAGCGCGCGGCGGGCGATGCATGGTGTTTTCTTCGGTCGGTTCAAAAGCGAGCGCGATACCTAAGGTTATAGCGGTGATCAAATTGATCCATAAAATTTGAATGGGGGTGATCGGCAGTACCAAACCGAACAGCAATGCCACAATGATCGTCATCGCCTCCCCGGCATTGGTCGGCAGAGTCCAAGTAATGACCTTTTTGATGTTGTCGTAAACAGTCCGGCCTTCGCGCACCGCGTTGGCGATGGAGGCGAAATTATCATCAGCCAGCACCAGTTCGGCAGCTTCCTTGGCAGCCTCGCTGCCTTTTTTGCCCATTGCAATACCTGCATCGGCGCGCTTGAGCGCTGGCGCGTCGTTAACGCCGTCGCCGGTCATGGCGACAGACAAGCCGTGAGATTGTAACGCCATCACCAGGCGCAGCTTGTGTTCCGGGCTGGTGCGGGCAAAAATATCGCAAGTCATTACTGCGGCTTTTAATGCATCATCGCTCATTTTATCCAAGTCTGCACCGGTCAGAACCGTTGCCGGGTTTTGCAATCCGATTTGGAGACCAATGGCCGCAGCTGTTTTTGCGTGATCGCCGGTTATCATCTTGACGCGAATGCCTGCGGTATGGCAATCCGCAACGGCAGTGATCGCTTCGGCGCGAGGCGGATCGATCATGCCCGTCATCCCGAGCAACACGAAATCGCTTTCAGTATCGGAAAATTCAAGCACGGTGTGTTCCGGTTTTACCGCTTTGGCGGCGAATGCCAGGACCCGTTGACCAAGCGCGGCAATGTTGTCGGCTTGTCCCAGCCAATAGTCTTTATTTAGCGGTTCCGCGCCGTGACTTGCATTTTGTTGCGAGCACATGGTGAGAATTTGTTCGGGAGCGCCTTTTACAAAAATGCACGCATGGCGCTCATGATCGTGATTCAGCGTTGCCATGAAACGGTGTTTGGCGTCGAACGGGATTGCATCGGTACGAACCCAATTAGCTTGTTCTTGATGGATATCGATGCCGAGCTTGCTGGCAAAAGCCAGTAAAGCACCTTCCATAGGATCGCCTTCGACAGTCCAAGTACCGTGAAGATTGTGCAGCGATGCATCGTTGCATAACGAAGCAGCGCGGGCGAGTTCATCTAAAACAGCGTATTCGTCTGGTGAGACTTCGGTGTTTTCCAGCAACAAAGCGCCTTGCGGCTCATAACCGTTGCCTAGCAGCGTGAACAGATGCTGATGGGTGAGCACCGATGCGACCATCATTTCATTGCGAGTCAAAGTACCGGTCTTATCGGTACAGATAACCGATACCGAACCGATGGTTTCTATTGCAGGCAAGCGCCGCACGATGGCATTGCGTCTCGCCATCGACTGCACGCCCACCGCCAGGGTGATGGTCAGCACTGCAGGCAAACCTTCGGGAATGGCTGCAACCGACAAACCCACCACAGCCATGAACAGCTCTGAAAATTCATGGTGCTCGGAAAAATAGCCATACGTGAGCAAGAAAGCTGCAATCACTAAAATAAAAGTGGTGATCCATTGGGAAAATACGCCCATCTGCTTAACCAACGGCGTGGTTAAGACTTCCACTTCCGCTAACAGATTGCTGATGCGGCCGATTTCAGTCGCAGCGCCGGTAGCGACTACGATTCCTTTACCTTGACCGGATGTCACCAAGGTTCCCGAATAAACCATGCAAGTGCGATCTCCGAGCAACGCATTGCTGGCAACTACCGAAGTTTGCTTTTGCACCGGCATGGATTCACCGGTGAGGATTGCTTCTTGCAGTTGGAGTCCGTGCGCTTTCAGTAAGCGCATATCGGCGGGTACCTTGTCGCCCGCTTCCAGTATCACGATATCGCCGGGCACCAGCTTTTCTCCGGCGATACTGCGGCGTACGCCATTGCGCACCACCGCTGCAGTCGGCGCCAGCATCTGCCGGATGGCATCCATTGCTTTTTCCGCTTTGCCTTCCTGCACAAAGCCAATGACGGCATTGGCCAATACCACCGCCAGAATCACAGCCGTATCCGCCCAGTGCGCCAGCAATAAGGTAATTAATGCGCAACCGAGCAGGACATAAATCAGAATATTGTGAAATTGCGATAGAAAACGGACGAAGGCGCTGCGTTTGGGAGGGTCCGGCAGCCGGTTGGCGCCGTAGGTATGCAGGCGCGCTCCGGCTTCCTGGTCGCTTAAGCCCGACGGCGTGGTGTTGAGAAATTCCAGCACTTGGCCGATCGCGGAATGGTGCCATGCGGATGGGTTATTTTCAGCGGCTGCGGTTATATTCTCATTCTGCATAGGCGTAGGATTTTTATGAGGATAAATTGCTGTGGTTGATCCGAAAGTAATGATAAAAGTTTCGTAAACAATCAACCTGCAAACAAGAGAGGCGAGGTAACAGCAGTATACTACAGGCTTATTGTGGTACTAATGCGCTCGGATGCTGTATCAACATGGTGTAATTGTCTTTCTTGCGCGATACCCAGCCGCGGATTTCCAGCAACTTTCCGACGTAGGTTTCGAGAGGCGGAAATTGATCGAGATTGGCATTGGAAACACGGATATCGATCTTGTCGTCGAAGATTAATCGCGTGTATTTGCGGTTTTTCTTGATACGTGCGGGGATTCCGGTAAATCGCTGCCAGCCCTTGTTATGATTGGCGATTTGCGTAATCGGACGAGGCTGATATTCCGGCATCGACCAAATACCCAATTTTTGTTTTTCGGCTTTCTGCTGCGCGCGGATCAGTTTCTCGGAGTAGCGGCCGTTGGGTGGAATGATGCTGACCGCCGCTAAGCCGTTTTCCAGCAACATCAAATTCAGATGCTTGCCGTCCGGGGTGAACACATGCGCGAGCAAACGCTTATATTTATCCCGCCGTACTTGATCGAATTCCAAATAGACTTTTTTATCCTGTAATTGTTTTTGCAGCCACTGCTTAGCTTCAACGCCGCCGGGCTCCTGATCCCGCACACGGCTTTGAATTTCCGGGGTATTGATACCGAGTAAGCGCACTTGCTTGCGATCTTCCAGGATGATGGTGTCGCCGTCGTAAACCCTGGCGACGTTATATAAATGCCGGCTCGGCTGGTTGGAGATGGCGAGTTGCTGCGCGCCGTCCGAAGGCTGATCCGAGTAGGTGACGCGTCCTTGACTGTCGACACTGCGGTAAATCTCGCTCGCATCGATTGTTGTCGAGAACAATGCGAAGATGATGCACGGCAGCCAGGCAAGTTTGTTACAAAAGATCATGCCGGCGCCTTTGTAATCGCAAGCCGGGATGAATGACGCGGCTTAATAGCCGTTTGCAGGATATGCGCATTGCCGGGAATTATGGCAAAATGAAAAAATTTGTTGTTGGGCGGTTGCGGCATGGTAAGAAATTAGACGTCAGCGGAAAATGAAATACTATCAGCTAAATGAATGCCTGAATAAATAGGATTAAACGGTATTATGATTCCTATTTCACAACCTTAATCGTATTTGAACTTAATCCGGTTGCATAAATTATTGCATGAACCGTGCCGGGGCATTGGCAGTTTTTGTAATAGGAGAATGCTTTAACCCATGGAAATTGATAAGTTAATTGATGCTGCGTTTGAACCTGTTTCGAATGCGGTCGCCTCCGTAATTTTTTACAGCGTTCAGTTATTGGATCTTGAGATCAAATTGATCTTGATCTGGCTGGTGATCGCCGCGGTGTTTTTTACCTTTTACTTGGGGTTCATTAACATCCGCTGCTTCGGTCATGCCATTGAGGTATTGCGGGGAAAACACGATAACGGCGATTTAACCGGTCAGATCAGCCGGTTCCAAGCTTTGATGACTTCTTTGTCGGCGACGGTGGGCCTGGGCAATATCGCCGGTGTGGCAGTGGCTATCTCCGTCGGCGGGCCTGGCGCAGCGTTTTGGATGGCAGTCATGGGTATTTTCAGCATGTCGACCAAATTTGTCGAGGTCACGCTCGGCATCAAATATCGTCAGTGCGACAACAAAAACAAGATTTCCGGCGGCCCGATGCACTATTTGTTCAGCGCTTTTGAGCGCCTGAAAAAACCGCAAATGGGCAAATTCATGGCCGGCTTGTTTGCATTGTGCTGCATCGGCGGCACCATCGGAGCAGGCGGTTTGTTCCAGGCCAATCAAGCGTATCAGCAAGCGTTGATTGTAACCGGCGGCGATGCCGGGCTGCTAGCCGACAGAGGCTGGCTGTTCGGTTTGTTCATGGCGGTTCTGGTGGGAATGGTGATTATCGGCGGCATTCGCTGGATAGCCGCGGTAGCGGGGCGGGTTGTGCCGCTGATGGCCATTATTTATATTGTGGCCGGTGTTATTGTAATCGGGATACATCACCAGGCGATACCCGGCGCGCTTGCGACCATTTTTGAAATGGCGCTATACCCCGAAGCTGGATTAGGCGCTTTAATGGGAGCCTTGTTGATGGGCGTGCAGCGCGCTACGTTTTCCAATGAAGCCGGACTCGGATCTTCGGCCATCGCGCATTGCGCGGTAAAAACACACGAGCCGGTCAGTCAGGGGATGGTGGGTATGCTGGGGCCGTTTATCGACACCGTGATTATTTGCATGGTCACGGCTTTGGTGATTGTCATTTCCGGTTCCTATGCCGAAGGCAGCGGGATCGAAGGCGTGGAATTGACTTCGCGCGCCTTTGCATCCGGTATTTCGTGGTTTCCCTACGTGTTGTCGCTGACGGTATTTCTTTTTGCCTATTCGACTATGATTTCGTGGTCTTACTACGGATTGGTGTGCACGGCTTATTTATTCGGGGAGCATTTGATTATCGAGTGGGTTTACAAGCTGCTGTTTTGCATGTTCATTGTTGTCGGGGCTTCGGCGCAGTTGTCGAATATCATTCTATTTACCGATGCGATGGTATTTGCGATGGCGGTCCCCAATATTATCGGGTTATACATGCTGGCGCCGGAAATCAAAAACGATCTGAGAATCTATTTACAGCAATTGAAGCAAAAAACACAAAAATCGTCCGAAGGGTAAATATAGCCCGATATTCTCGATGAAACTGGATTAAAATTGGCATTCGCGGCATTTTGCGTAGTTTTCTGCAAAACCTATCGAAATATTTCAAAGACTGATTTTAAATTCAAAGCAATCGCATCAATAATCCGCATCTTCCAAACCATCCATTTTATTGTGCAGTCTCATGGCATCTGAAAACTTAATCGAGATTAAAGGCTTGAATTTCTCCTACGATACCCGCCCGATTCTGAAAGGCATCAATATGACCATGAAGCGAGGGCAAGTGGTTGCCATCATGGGCGGCAGCGGATCGGGGAAAACCACCGTGTTGCGGTTGATCGGCGGCGTGATGCAGCCATCTTCGGGATATGTCAATTTTGCCGGGCAAGTGGTGCACGAGCTGGATCGCGATGCGCTGTTTAAGCTGCGCCGCAAGATGGGCATGTTGTTTCAGTTCGGCGCGTTGTTCACCGATTTGTCGGTGTTCGATAATGTCGCTTTCCAGATGCGCGAGCATACCGATTTACCGGAATCGATGATTCGTGATTTGGTATTGATGAAGCTGAACGCAGTCGGTTTGCGCGGCGCGCACCATTTAATGCCGAATGAATTGTCGGGCGGCATGGCGCGGCGGGTGGCGCTGGCGCGTTCGATCGCATTGGATCCGATGCTGATCATGTACGATGAACCGTTTACCGGACTGGATCCGATCTCGCTGAGCGTGATCGGTAATCTGATCCGGCGTTTGACCGATGCGCTGGGGATGACTTCGATCGTGGTGACGCACGATGTGCAGGAATCGCTGAAAATCGTCGATTATGTCTATTTCATTGCGGACGGCGTGATCGCAGCGGAAGGCACGCCGGAAGAAGTGCGCGAATCGGTCGCGCCGTTTGTGCATCAGTTTGTGCACGGCGAGGAAGACGGACCGGTGCCGTTTCATTATCCGGCGCGGTCTTACCGGAGCGACCTGAATCTGGAGAATGCTCTTGCCTAGACGGATTGTTACCGGTATCCGCAATATCGGTCACCGCACCATTGAAAGCTTGTGGCGCCTTGGCGTTGCCAGCCGTTTCTTCTTGCTGGTATTGCTCAAATCCGGCACCAGTTTCCGCCGCTTCAACTTGGTGATCCGCGAGTTGTATTTTACCGGAGTGCTGTCGCTCATCATCATCGTCGTATCCGGTTTGTTTGTCGGCATGGTATTGGGATTACAGGGCTACGAGACGTTGCAAAAGTACGGCTCGGAGTCCGCGGTCGGCACCTTGGTGGCGTTGTCGCTGGTGCGAGAGCTGGGGCCAGTGGTGGCCGCTCTGCTATTTGCCAGCCGCGCGGGTTCCGCGATCACTGCCGAGATCGGTTTGATGAAAGCCACCGAGCAGTTGGCCGCGATGGGCATGATGGCGGTCGATCCGGTTGCGCGGGTAGTGGCGCCGCGGTTCTGGGCAGGTGTGATTTCAATGCCGTTTCTGGCGGCTATTTTTTCGGTGATGGGGGTCTACGGCGGTTATTTGGTGACTGTCGTTTTCATCGGGGTCGATGAAGGCTCTTATTGGTCGCAAATGCAAAGCGCGGTCGATTTCCGCATCGATATTCTGAACGGTTTTATTAAAAGCTGTTTTTTCGGTGTTGCGGTGACGGCCATCGCGGTATTCGAAGGTTACGACGCGCCGCCGACGGCCGAAGGCGTATCCGGAGCGACCACGCGCACGGTGGTGACATCATCACTGGTAATTTTAGGACTTGATTTTATATTGACCGCTTTCATGTTTAGAGGAGTTAGTTAATGCAGCGGACAACCATGGATTTATGGGTGGGTTTGTTTGTCGTGATGGGTATTGTCGCGTTGATGATTCTGAGCCTTAAGGTCGGCAATCTGAATGTCTATAATCCATCGCACAGCTATACGATTTCCGGAAATTTTGAAAACATCGGCGGCCTGAAAGTGCGCGCGCCGGTGAAAAGCGCCGGTGTCGTGGTCGGGCGTGTCACCGATATTCAATTCAGCACGCAAACCTATGATGCGGTAGTAACCATGAGTATGGACAGCCGCTTTCAATTTCCCAAAGACACATTTGCCAGCATTTTGACCTCGGGGCTACTGGGGGAGCAATATATCGGCCTGGCAGCGGGCGGCGACGAAGCGATGCTCAAAGAAGGTGATAAAATTATGAAAACTAATTCAGCCATGGTGCTTGAGGAATTAATCGGACGTTTTCTGTTTAACAAAGCAGCGGAAGACGATTCTTTCTGACCGTCCGGCAAACGAACGGATATTTGTTATTTTCTTTCTGATTGGTTTAGTATTGCAAACAACTTTTAACTTGGTGAGGGGACAATGAAAAGAATAATTGGAGCGATTGGATTGATTTTTTCCTGCCTGCTGATTTCTCCGGCATGGGCGATGGAAATGGCGCCGGATAGACTGGTCGATCAGACTGTGAAAGAAGTCATCGAGATCATTAATAAAGATGCGGAGTTGAAAAACGGCAACAAAGAAAAAATGCTCGATCTGATCGAGACCAAGATTCTGCCGCATTTCAATTTTTCGCGCATGACGCAACTGGCGATGGGACAGCACTGGACCAAGGCCGCGCCGGAACAGCAAACCAAACTGGTGGATGAATTCCGCACGTTGCTGGTACGCACTTATTCCAACGCATTGACGAGTTATCATGATGAAATCATCAAAGTTAAACCGTTGCCCGCGTTAGGCGATAAAACCGAAACGATGGTGCGTACAGTGGTCATGCAAGGCAAAGGCAAAGAACCGGTGCCGATCGATTACAGCATGGAGAAAAAACCCGATGGCTGGAAAGTGTACGATGTAACGGTTGCCGGCGTGAGTCTGGTGACCAATTACCGCGGCACGTTTAATAGCCAGGTTCGCAAGGGCGGCGTTGAAGGATTGTTAAAGGCGCTCTCCGATAAGAACAAATCGTTGGAAGGCAAAAAATAAATTCATATAGCGATGAACGATCCGAAAATGCCGGCTCCTGTTATCTTGCGCGAAGGTGACCGCATTGTGTTGCAAGGGCCGGTAACGATCGATCATGTCGCGGATCTGACGCGCCGGGGGATTGCGTTGTTTGACAATCAATCCCTGACAGTCGACTTGGCAGGCGTGACCGAGGTCGATTCCACGATTATCAGCATGCTGCTGGAATGGTTGCGCACCGCTCAGAAAACCAACCGATCCTTACAGTTTATTCATCTGCCCGGGAATCTCAGAAGCCTCATTCAATTATACGGGGTTGCGGAACTGATCCCGGTGATCTCCGCCGAAACGCCGGTACCTGCTAGCGCTTGAACCAGTAACGGCTGGCTATGGTTACCGTCAAAGCGATTCTTATCTAGTCTTTTCTCATGTTACCTGCTCTTGAAGTCCGGCGCGTCAGTAAGCATTTTGGCCAAGTCCAAGCGCTATCCGGCGTTAATCTAAGCATCTATCCCGGGGAGTTTTTCGCATTGCTGGGGCCGAATGGCGCCGGGAAAACGACGCTGATCAGCATCATTGCCGGGTTGACGCTGGCGGATAGCGGCACCGTGCAAATCATGGGGCATGATGTTTTAACCGGTTATCAGCAAGCGCGGTTGAATTTGGGCATCGTGCCGCAGGAATTGGTGTTCGATCCGTTTTTCACGGTGCGCGAAATCTTGCTGATCCAGTCCGGGTATTATGGCATCCGCAACAACGGCCGCTGGGTCGATGAAATCATCGAGCGCCTCGATCTGAGTGACAAAGCCCATGCCAATATGCGTTCGCTATCCGGCGGCATGAAACGCCGCGTGCTGGTGGCGCAAGCATTGGTGCACAGACCGCCGCTGATTATCTTGGACGAACCGACCGCCGGGGTCGACGTGGAATTACGCCAGACACTGTGGGAATTCATCAAGCAGCTCAATAAGGATGGGCATACCATCGTATTGACCACGCATTATTTGGAAGAAGCGGAAACACTGTGTAACCGGGTGGCGATGTTGAAGCAGGGCCGCATCGTCGCGCTCGATAACACGCACAATCTGATTGGTAAAATGACGGCCGGCAACTCGCTGCGGCTGCGATTGTCGCCCGACACCCTGCCGGAAGGGTTGCGCGATCGCTTACTTAAGCACGAAGACGGCGTACATGAGCTGCGCATCGGCCAATACGCGCACATCGAAGCTGTGCTGGCGGCATTACGAGCCGCGAATATCGAAATCGCCGAAATGCATTTGCAACAGCCGGATCTCGAGGATGTGTTTATCAACATCATGCAAGGTGGCAGGGATTTAACTCGATGACGGGCTTTTTTACGTTGTTTTACAAGGAATTGCTACGCTTCTGGAAAGTCGGTTTCCAAACCATCGTTGCGCCGATGGTATCGACGCTGTTGTATTTATTAGTGTTCTTTCACGTGCTGGAAACGCATGTGGAAATTTATCCGGGCATTGCCTACACGGATTTTCTGATTCCCGGGCTGGTGATGATGGCGATCATCCAAAATGCTTTCGCCAATTCGTCGTCCAGCATGATTCAATCGAAAATCAGCGGCAATATTGTGTTTATCCTGCTGTCGCCGTTGCCGTACCACACGATTTTCCTGGCGTATGTTCTCGCTTCGGTGGTCAGAGGTATTCTGGTCGGGCTGGGCGTATATACCGTTACCTGGGTGTTTTTTGATATTCCGCTGCAATTGCCGGTCTGGTCGATTGTTTTCATGCTGCTCGGCAGCGCGATTCTCGGCGTGCTGGGACTGATCGCCGGAATCTGGGCGGATAAATTCGATCAACTGGCCGCTTTTCAAAACTTCATCATCATGCCGCTGACGTTTCTGTCGGGCGTGTTTTATACCATCCATTCGCTGCCGGGCGGCTGGCAGGTGCTGTCGCATCTCAATCCGTTC
>Ga0209573_1002306_pt1 | contig 24921 bp, 26 predicted proteins | sample TNRBio252014_DNA_FD_185870 | JGI IMG/M metagenome (GOLD analysis project Ga0209573, IMG submission 185870) | Wastewater treatment Type I Accumulibacter community from EBPR Bioreactor in Madison, WI, USA - TNR Reactor_6/25/2014_ DNA (SPAdes)... | ecosystem: Engineered > Bioreactor > EBPR >... | reverse complement strand
GATCGCGGCGATCGCGGTCCATACGGTGGCCGAATATCTCCTGCCGGGCTCGCCGATCACCGGTTGGCTGGGGCTGGGCGCGGCGGCGGCGGTGTTCAACCTGCTCAACGACTGGCACGTCGGGCGCGCCTTGTTCACGCGCTGGGCCTTCCTGCTCTATGCGGTGTACTGGCTGCTGGCGCTCGGCTACCTGCTGCTCGGCCTCGCCCGTCTGGGGGCGCCGCTGGCACCGAGCGCCGGGACTCACCTGCTGGCGATCGGCGCGATGGGCCTGTCCATCCTGGCGGTGCTCTGCATCGCCGGGCGCACGCACGCCGGCTACCCGCTCGACGAGCGTCCGTGGGTGGGGGCGGCGGCAGTCTCGATCGTGCTCGCGGCCTTGCTGCGCGCGGCCGCCGGCCTGCCCGACATGCCCGCATCCGCCTTGCAGTTGCTTGCCACGCTGGCCTGGATCACAGCCTTCGCGCTGGCCGCGTGGCGGTTGGGCGTGTTGTTCGTGGCCGCGCGGGTGGATGGCGGTGCCGGGTGCGAGGAATACCACGCTCCCCGGGCAGCCGAGGCCGTCCCGCCCTGATGCGGGCACGGGCCTGCGGTGATGGCGCCGCGCTCGGGTCGGACCGACGCAGGCCAGCGTGACCGGGTTCGTGGCAGTGCTGGCACCGAACGCGCTAAGCTGGTGGCCGTGGATGGCTCCGCAGCGGAATCGCCGTCCGAGCCCGGAGACCCGACGATGGCGCTGCTCAACTGGAAAGCCGACTATTGCACCGGTAACGCGAAGATCGACGAGGATCACCGCACCTTGTTCGAGCGCGTCAACGATTTTCACTTTGCGTGGCAACAGAACCGCGACCGCAAGGACATCGCGCGCGTGCTCAACCGCCTGGTCGAGTACGCCGAGGAACACTTCGCGCGCGAGGAAGAGATCATGCGCGCCAGCGGCTACCCGGGACTGGCGCGCCACCAGGCGATCCACGAGGCACTGTTCGAGCAGATCTTCGTGCTGCAGGGCCACTTCGAGGACGGGCGCATCCGCATCGATCGCGACACGGTCGACTTCCTGCGCGGCTGGCTGGTGGATCACATCGTCGGCGAGGACATGAAGTTTGCGGCCTATGTCGAGAGCGGCGACGAACCTGCGCCGGCCCGGCAGGCGAGCGACATCGACGTCGTCTGAACCCGGGCCCTCAGGCCGTCGCGGCGCCGGCCTGCAGCCGGCCGCGGCGCACCAGCAGCAGCACCGCGAGGGCGAGCACGACCTCGATCAGCCCGATCGCCACGAAGACTGGCGGGTAGGGGCGTTCCAGCACCAGGCCGAAGAAGGCGAGCAGCGCGCTGCTGAGCAGCGGGCCGGCGGCAAAGCCGAGCGAGCCCGCCATGTTGAAGGCGGCCAGCGCGCTGGCGCGGCAGTCGCTGCCGCCATATTGCGCGGCCAGCACCAGCGAGGGCGCATACATCAGCGCCGCGATCACGCCGCCCGCGGCCATCGTCGCCACCACCCGATCGCCCGGGACGAAGCCGAGCACGGCGAGGAAGACGCCGTAGAGCACGCTGCCGATCACCATCATCCACAACGGATCCCAATGCCGCGACAGGTGGCCGGCGGGCCAGGTGAGCACCGAGAAGGGGATCAGGAAGGCCGCCATCGCGATGCCGATCTGGCGCGCATCGAAACCGATCACCAGGCCGAGGTAGAGCGACAGCGTCGACACGATGAAGCCTACGGTGAGGCGGTCGGCGAAGGAGAACGCGAGCGGGATCAGCAACTGGCGACGGTTGCGCAGGGTGTCGACGATCTCGGATGCCGCCATGCGCGGCCGCGTGCCGCCGCCCTCGGCGAGGCGGACGAAGCCGAGCGCGGCCATCGCCAGCGAGAGCAGGCCGCCGCCGAGGGGCACCCAGAAGGGGTCGATGTCGCCGATGATGCCCCCGAGCGGCGCGCCGGTGGCCACACCCAGGCTGATCGAGGCGCCCACCGCGCCCATGCGCGCGCCCAGCCCGGCCTTGCCGGCGTGGTCGGCGGCGAGCGCCATCAGCAGCGACAGCGCCGACATGTGGGCGAAGCCCTCGACGAGGCGCAGCGCGAGGAGCAGCGCGTAGCTCTCCGTGCTGCGCCAGGCCCAGGCGATGCCCAGCAGCGCGATGCCGTTCACGGCGAGCGCGCCTACCGCGAGCAGGCGGCGCTTGCCGAGGCGGTCGGAGAGCAGGCCGGCGATCGGCGCGCCGAGCAGCGCGCCGATCATGTTGATCGACATGAAGAAGTGGCTGGCGAACTGGCCCAGACCGGGAAAGCGCTGCGCGGTGAACTCGGGCAGCACCGGCACCATGCCGGTGACCGGCAGCATCAGGGCGTAGAGCAGCAGCAGCGGCAGGAGATGAGGTCCGGTCATGGTGTCGGCGCGGTGTCGGCGCGCTGGGTTCGGAGGCGGGTGCGCCGCATGATACTTCGACCTCCGCGACCGTCGTCTGTTGCCGATCAAGGCCCGGCTACAATCCTGGCGACCCGCCGCCGCCGCCGCGGCCGGGTTCGTGTCGGCACCCCGTGTGCGTCTCACTTCGGAGGTTCGCGCATGCGCGCCGTGTATCTGTCGGGACTGCTGGTGGTTGTGCTCGCCGTCGTCACCTTCTGGATGACCGCGGGGCTTCAGCCGGGCGTGACCGTGCTGCAGTTCGCGTGGACGCCGCGCGGCTTCGGCGAGATCGTCCATGTGTGGTCGCCCGAGGATCTTGCCCGCTACCGCCTCCACCTTCCGGTCGACAGCCTGCTGCTGCTGGCCTACGGCAGCTTCGGCTGGCTGCTCGCGACCCGCACGGCGCTGTTCGCGTCGCTGCCCGGGCGGGCACGCTTCGTCCTGCCGCTCGCGGCCGTGTTCGACGCGGTGGAGAATGCGCTCCACGCCTGGTTGACCGAGATGCCGCGCTTCGGCATGCATGGGCTGTACCTGCTGTCGACCACCTGCTCGGCGCTCAAGTGGGCGCTGCTGTTCGGCTTCGCCGCGCTGGTGTTGTGGGCGCTGGCGCGCGAAGCAGACTGAGGCGCTCAGTCCGCGGCCTCGTCCTGCGGCGCCGCGCGCGCCTGCGCGAGCAGGGCGTCGATGCGCGCGCGCAGGCGCTGCCAGTGCGAGCCTTCCCAATACACCCGGCCGCAGCCGGCGCAGGCGGAAAAGTGTGTGTGACGCGCGCGCACCGCGGGCGGCAGGCGCTGCACCACCGCCGCTGGCGAGACTTCGTGCAGTGCCGCGTTGCATTCGAGGCAGCGCGAGAACGGGCGGGCGTGTCCGGCGAGTCCGAGGCGGCGGAGGATCTCGACCGCCTGGCGCGCCGGCTCGAGCGCATGCACGAAGCAGCCCTCGGCGACGTCCCGGCGCTTGAGCAGTTCGCGGTCGCGGGTCAGCACGACGCGCCGCTCGCGCACGGCGGTGGCGACGAGCGTGGCGTCCTCGATGTGATTGTCGTAGAGCGTGTCGAAGCCGGCCAGGCGCAGCAGTCGCGCCAGGCCGCCGAGATGGGCGTCGGCGATGAGGCGCGGCGGCGGGGACGGGCAGGGCTTCCCGCAGCGCGCGGCATGGGGATGGACCGACACCCGCTCGCCCGGGCACAAGCGGCGCTCGAGGGGCGCCGGGCGACCGTCGACCAGCACCCTTCCGACCTCGGTGTGCGGGACGCCGAGCGCTTCGATCACGTGCTTGAGGCTGGAGCCGGCCGCGCAGCGGACCTCGAAGCTGCGGTCGCGCCGTGCCGGGGCGAGGAAGGCCGCCAACTCGCCATGGAAGCGGAAGGAGACGAGCCGTGCGGGGGAGAGGGGCACGGGGGTGGCGTCGGACATGGGCAGGGCATTCCCTCGATCGAGCACCGCCACAGCATAGCGCGCGCCGCAGGCGCTTGCTGCTACGCTGTCGGCTGGTTCGTCCGAGGAGATCGAAGATGAAGATCCGCGCCCTGTTCGTCACGCTTTCCGGGCTCTCCGCCGCCGCGGTGGCCGTACTCGTCCTCGCCGCGGTCCCGGCACCCGCCGGCGCGATCGCCCAGCCGGTGGGCCCGGCGATGCCGGAGGAATGCGTCTGTTCGCGCGGCCTGCGCCTCGCGGAGGCGCCGCCCTCGGTCCTGCACAACTGCCAGTGCGGTCCGCTGCAGTGCGTGGTGCACGCGCAGTCCGGCCAGTTGCAGTGCCGCTGAGCCGCGTGTGCGCATGAAGCCGCGCCTCAGCGTGATCACGCTCGCGGTGGACGATCTCGAGCGCGCCGTCGCCTTCTATCGCGACGGCTTGGGCTGGCCGACGCAGGGCATCGTGGGGAGTGCGGCGCAGCATTCGGCGGTCGCCTTCTTCGCGCTGCAGCCCGGGATCCGGCTGGCGCTCTTCCCGCGCACGAGTCTCGCGGTCGAGGCCGGCGTCGCGGAACCGCCGTCGGGCACGAGCGGCTGCCTGCTGAGCCACAACGTCGCCCGGCGCGAGCAGGTCGCCGAGGTGATGGCCGAGGCCGCGGTGGCGGGTGCGCGAATTCTGCGTCCGCCACGCGACACCGCCTGGGGTGGCCATGCGGGCTATTTCGCGGATCTCGACGGGCATCCGTGGGAGGTGGCGTGGAACCCGAAATGGCCGCTGGCGGACGACTGAGTCCCGCGCAGGCCGGCTGAGCGGATGCAGCCCGGCGCAACGCGACCGTCCCGCGGCGCGGAACCGGACAGCGCGCGCCTTTGTCCCTAAACTGGCGGTTCGCGCCGAGCCACGCTCTCCACTCCTCACGCCCGACTCCTCGTTTCCCGATGCCTTCCAGCCGCCGCTTCGTCCTCTCGCTCAGCCTCGTCGGTCTCGCCGCGCTGGGCGCCTATGCCTGGTATGCAAACCGTCCGCCGGCCTTGCCGCCGGGGGGCGCGCGGGCGCAGGCGGCAGGCGTGCAAGCGGTGCCGCCTGCGGCGGGGACTGCGGGCGCGAAGGGGGCCGCGGGCGCTGCGGGTGGCTCGCAGGGCGGGCCGGTGGTGGTGGAGACGCACACCGTGGGCGTGCGTGCGCTCGCCGACGACGTCGGCGCGGTCGGCTCGCTGGTGTCGAACGAGTCGGTGGTGCTGCGTCCCGAGGTGTCGGGGCGGATCGAGGCGATCCGCTTTCGCGATGGCGAGGCGGTGCGGCGCGGCGAGGTGCTGATCGAGTTCGACGCCGCGGTGCAGCGCGCCGAGCTGCAGCAGGCGCGCGCCAGCCTGACCTTGGCCGAATCGAACTTCCGCCGCAGCCAGGACCTCTTCTCGCGCAGCTTCGTGAGCCGCAGCAGCCTGGACAACGCGCGCTCGCAGCTCGAGGTGGCGCGCGCCGGGGTGGCGCTCGCGCAGGCCAGGCTCGCGCGCATGCAGATCCGCGCGCCGTTTGCCGGCGTCGTGGGCATCCGCAGCGTGAGCCCCGGCGACTTCGTCAAGGACGGCGAGGCCATGATCAACCTCGAGGACATCGCCACGCTGAAGGTGGATTTCCGCCTGCCCGAGCTCTACCTCGACCGCGTGCGCCCCGGGCAGACGGTGGAGATCGCGAGCGACGTGCTGGCGGGCGAGCGTTTCGCCGCCACGGTCGAGGCGATCGATCCGCTGGTCGATGCGCAGGGGCGCGCGCTCAGGCTGCGCGCGAGCCTGCCCAACCCCGAGCTGCGCCTGCGCCCGGGCGTGTTCGTACGCGTGCGCCTGATCCTCGCCGAGCGCGCCGACGTCGTGATGGTGCCCGAGGCCGCGCTGGTGCCGGCGCCGGGCAACACCCAGTTCGTATACCGGGTCGCCGAGGGCAAGGCGCAGCGCGTCGAGGTGCGCACCGGCACGCGGCGCGACGCGATGGTGGAGGTGGTCGAGGGCGTGCAGGCGGGCGAGGTGGTGGTGACCGCCGGCCAGCTCAAGCTGCGCGACGGCGCGGCGGTGAAGCTGGCCACGGGCGGCGTGGCGCGGGCGGACTGAGCGATGGTCCTCTCCGAGCTCTGCATCCGCCGCCCGGTGTTCGCCACCGTGCTGTCGCTGCTCGTGCTGCTGGTGGGCCTGATGTCGTACTCGCGGCTCACCGTGCGCGAGTACCCCAACATCGACGAGCCGGTCGTGACGGTGGATACGCGCTACCGTGGCGCCAGCGCCGAGATCGTCGAGTCGCAGGTCACCAAGCCGCTGGAGGACTCGCTCGCCGGCATCGAGGGCGTGGACGTGCTGTCCTCGATCAGCCGCCAGGAGCGCAGCCAGATCACGGTGCGCTTCCGCGTCGAGCGCAGCGCCGATTCGGCTGCGGCCGACGTGCGCGACCGCGTGTCGCGCGTGCGCCAGCGCCTGCCCGACGACATCGACGAGCCGGTGATCGCCAAGGTCGAGGCCGACGCCAGCCCGATCATCTGGGTGGCTTTTTCCTCCGACCGCCACGCGCCGATGGAGATCAGCGACTTCGCCAACCGCGTCATCAAGCCGCGTCTGCAGACCTTGCCCGGTGCGGCCGATGCGCGCCTGTTCGGCGACCGCCGCTCGGCGATGCGGGTGTGGCTCGATCGCGACCGCCTCGCCGCCTTCGGCCTGACCGTGCAGGAGGTGGAAGACGCGATCCGGCGCCAGAACGTGGAACTGCCCGCCGGGCGCATCGAGAGCCGCGAGCGCGAGTTCGCCGTCGTGGCGCAGACCGACCTCGCCCGGCCCGAGCAGTTCGGCGCCATCGTGCTGCGCCAGGGCGACACCGCCGACGCCTACCCGGTGCGCATCCGCGACGTCGGCCGGGTGGAGGTGGCACCCGAGAGCGAGCGCACCTCGGTGCGCTTCATGGGGCGGCCGGCGGTGTCGATCGGCCTCATCAAGCAATCGGTGGCGAACCCGCTCGACCTCAAGCGTGGCCTGGACGAGATGATGCCGCGGCTGCAGGCCGAGCTGCCCGAAGGCATGTCGATGACCATCGCCAACGACACCACGGTGTTCATCGAGCGCTCGATCGACGCGGTGTTCTCCACCATCTGGGAGGCGGTGCTGCTGGTGGCCGCGGTGTGCCTGTTCTTCCTGCGCAACTGGCGGGCGATGCTGGTGCCGCTGGTGACGATCCCGGTGTCGCTGGTGGGCGCGTTCACGCTGATGCTGGTGCTCGGCTTCTCGATCAACACGCTCACGCTGCTCGCGCTGGTGCTGGCGATCGGGCTGGTGGTGGACGATGCGATCGTGGTGCTGGAGAACATCTACCGCCACATCGAGGACGGCATGGAGCCGGTCGCCGCCGCCTTCAAGGGCGCCAGGGAGATCGGCTTCGCGGTGGTGGCGATGACGATCACGCTGGCCGCGGTGTACGCGCCGGTGGCCTTCATGAGCGGGCGCACGGGCAAGCTCTTCACCGAGTTCGCGCTCACGCTCGCCGGCGCGGTGATCGTGTCGGGCTTCGTCGCGCTGACGCTGTCGCCGATGATGTGCTCGAAGCTGCTGCGTCACGAGCCCACGCACGGACGGATCTACAACGGCATCGAGCGTTTCCTGGCCTGGCTCACCGGCGGTTATCGCGCTGTGCTCGAGCTGGCGCTGGGCGCGCGCTGGCTGGTGATGCTGGTGTTCGCGGTGGTGGCGGGGAGCTCGGTCTGGCTGATGGGGCAGTTGAAGAGCGAGCTCGCGCCGCTGGAGGACCGCGGTCGGGTGATCGGCATGTTCACCGGCCCGGAGGGCGCCACGCTCGACTACATGGCGCGTTACGCCGAGGAGATCGAGCGCATCTACGCCGGCCTGCCGGAAGTCGATCGCTATCTGGTGATCGCCGGCAACCCGACGGTGTCGCAGGGCATCTCCTTCGTCGGCTTCACCGACTGGTCGGAGCGTACGCGTACGGCCGGGGAGATCTCGAGCGGACTGCAGCCCAAGCTGCGCGCCGTGCCGGGCGTGAATGCCTTCCCGATCATGCCGGCTTCGTTCGGGCAGAGTGCGCGCTCGCGGCCGGTGAGCTTCGTGGTGGCGACCTCGGAGGGCTACGACGCGCTCGCGCGCGTGACCGACACCTTCCTCGACGCGATGCGCGACAACCCCGGCTTCCTGTCGCCGGACACCGACCTCAAGCTGACGATGCCCGAGCTTGCGGTGGAGGTGGATCGCGACCGCGCGGCCGACCTCGGGGTCGACGTCGATGTGATCGCGCGCACGCTCGAGAGCATGCTCGGAGGTCGCCAGGTCACGCGCTACAAGCAGGACGCCGAGCAGTACGACGTGATCGTGCAGGTCGGCGCCGGCGAGCGCCGCGACCCGCGCGACATCCGCGACATCTACGTGCGTGCGCGCACCGGCGAGATGGTGCCGCTGACCAGCGTGGTGCAGGTGAGCGAGCGCGTGGCGCCGCGCGAACTCAACCACTTCGGCCAGCGCCGCTCGGTGACCATCTCGGCCAACCTGGCGCCCGATTACGCCCTGGGCGAGGCGCTGCAGTGGATGGACGACACCGCGGCGCGCATCCTGCCGCCGGGCTACAGCACCGACTACGACGGCCAGTCGCGCGAGTTCAAGACCAGCGCGGAGAGCCTCGCGCTGGTCTTCCTGCTCGCGCTCGCCTTCATCTACCTGGTGCTGGCAGCGCAGTTCGAGAGCTTCCGCGACCCCTTCATCATCATGCTGACGGTGCCGCTGTCGATGACCGGCGCGCTCGGCGCGCTATGGCTGACCGGCGGCACGCTCAACGTCTACAGCCAGATCGGCCTGGTGACGCTGGTCGGGCTGATCACCAAGCACGGCATCCTGATCGTGGAGTTCGCCAACCAGCTGCGCGAGCACGGACATGCGCTGCGCGAGGCGGTGGTGGAGGCGGCGGTGCTGCGCCTGCGGCCGATCCTGATGACGACCGGGGCGATGGTGCTGGGCTCGCTGCCGCTTGCGCTGGCGACCGGGGCGGGCGCCGAGAGCCGCCAGCAGATCGGCTGGGTGATCGTGGGGGGCTTGCTGATCGGCACCTTCTTCACGCTATTCGTGGTGCCGACGGTGTATACGCTGCTGGCGCGGCGCGAGCGCGAAGCGCCGGTCGCGGTCGCGCAGGGAGCCGCCTCCTGAAAACGAAGAACCCCGCCGCGCCGGTCGCGCTTGCGGGGTTCGTCACGGTGCCGGGGGGGTGATCAGCTTTCGGTTTCGACCCTCTTCAGGTACGCGTAGATCTGGTCCTTGATCGCCAGCTTTTCCTTCTTCATGACCTCGATCTCGAGACTGGTGCCGGGCACGACGTGGGTCTCGATGTTGTGGATCTTCTGGTCGAGCTCGTTGTGCCTCTCGAAGAGCTGGGTGAAGTGGCGGTCGTTGTGCTTGAGACGGGTGATCAGGTCGCGATATTCGGGGAACATGGGAAGAACTCCTTGGTTCTGGATTGCAAAGGCTACGAACTGGGGCAAAGGAAAAACTTTCCGCTTGGCACCAGTCTACTCCCGCTTCCGGTGCGCGGCCAGCGTGGCGGGCGGGTGTGGCCCGTGGTCGTCGACCCGCTTCGGGCCGCTTGCGGATGGCATTTGCCGGGCTGTTGCGGCGAGCAGGAAAACTGATCGAAAGTTCCTCGGTGCCTCATCCGAACAGGTGGGGGAACAGCTTCGCGCGCTCCTCGCCACTGAGTGCGTTCATGCGCGCGATGTTGCGCTCGGGGATGCGGTCGACCTCGGGGTAATGCTCGATCGCCTTCTCCAGGCTCTCCTCGCGGATGATGTGCAGCAGCGGCCAGGGCGAGCGGTTGGTCAGGTTGCCCGGGTCGTCCGCCTCGGTGTCGGCGAACTGGTACTGCGGGTGGAAGCTCGCCACCTGCAGCTCGCCCTCCCAGCCGAACTGCTCGACCCACAGGTCCACCGCGTCGAGGAAGTCGTTGTAGTCGGCGAAGTCCTCCAGCATGTCGGGGATCGCCAGCAGGGTGGTCTCGAGCTCCGCCACCGGGGTGTCGGAGAGGCGCTCGAGCTCGGCCTGCAGGTCTTCGAGCAGGGCGTCGGCGGTGGTGGCGTGGCTGACCGCGATGCGCACGCGCTTCTCGCGCCGCGGGCGGGCGGCGAAGGGGCAGAGGTCGAGGCCGATGACGACCTCGTCGAGCCACTGCTCGACGTCGGCGATGATCTGTTCATCCATTGGAGCGGTTCCGTTCAGGCGGGATGCAGGGGAAGGTCGTGCAGCAGCCGCAAGGCGGTGTGCAGCACGGCCTCGGGGAGGTCGGGGCGCAGGCAGTCGAGCTCGACGAAGCCCGGCCAGGTCTCGCGGAACTGGCGCTGCCAGGTGAGCTGGCGCTTGGCGAGCTGGCGGGTGGCGGCGACGCCCTTGAAGCGCAGCTCGTCGTAGCCGGTGCCGCCGTCGAGGTATTCCCACACCTGGCGGTAGCCGACGCAGCGCATCGAGGGCATGGACGGGTCGAGCCGATAGCGCGCGCGCAGCTGGCGAACCTCGTCGACCAGGCCGGCGTGGAGCATGGCGTCGAAGCGCTCCTCGATGCGCGCGTGCAGCGCGCCGCGATCCGAGGGCGCGAGCGCGATCGGCAGCAGCCGGCAAGGCAGCGGGTCGTCTTCCTTCTTCGCGTAGCTGTCCGCGAGCGGGCGGCCGGTAAGGCGGACGATCTCGAGCGCGCGCTGGATGCGCTGCGCGTCGCCCGGCTCCAGGCGTGCCGCGGCCTCGGGGTCGAGGCGGGCGAGCTCGGCGTGCAGCGCCGGCCAGCCGCGCCCGGCGGCCTCGTCGTCGAGCGCGCGGCGCAGCTCGGGGTCGGCCGCGGGCAGGTCGGAGAGCCCGTCGCGCAGCGCCTTGAAGTACAGCATGGTGCCGCCGGCCAGGAGCGGAATATTGCCGCGTGCGACGATCTCGCCCATCAGGCGGATCGCGTCGGCGCGGAAGCGTGCGGCCGAATAGCTCTCCTCGGGCGTCACCACGTCGATCAGGTGGTGCGGGCACACCGCGCGTTCCTCCGCGTTCGGCTTGGCGGTGCCGATGTCCATGTCGCGATACACCAGCGCCGAATCCACGCTGATCACCTCCACCGGCAGGGCTTGCGCGAGCGCAAGCGCGCTCGCGGTCTTGCCGCTGGCGGTGGGGCCGAGCAGCAGCAGGGCGGGCGGCAGGGGGGCGGGGATGGGCGGAGGCAGTTTGGGCGAGGCCGAAGTGTGCGCTCGGGCGCGGGATTCGCGACGGCGCGGGGCGCGCGGATTATCTCCCAGGCCGTCGTGATCCGCCAGCGCGCGACCCGCAACCCCTCAGGTTTGCCGAGAACGGCGGCGCATTTCCAGGCTGGTGGGGCCGGTGCCGAAAAGCTTGCGGTCGGCGGGGGCGCGCGTTCGCCCGCCCCCGGGATGCAGCGATCAGCGGTGGCCGCGCAGCATCGAGCGCGTCATCGGGTCGAGCGGCAGGGCGTAGTCGTGCACCGCCAGCACCACGTTGGTCTCGGGCTGGATGACCTTGAGGTTCACGAACACCATCTCGCTGCTCTGCGCGTAGGTGCCCACCACCACCGCCTGCGCGTCGTGCGTGCTGGCGAGGTCGCGGATCTCGCGGGTGAGCATCAGCTCGCCCTGGTCGCGCGCCATATAGACGTTGTTGCGGAACTTCATCTCGATCATGCGGTAGCCGGCGAGCGTGAAGCGCGCCGAGACCTGTTCGGAGATGAGGCGGCCGAGGGTGGAGGATTGCTCGAGCGCGTCGATGTTCACCACGGTGGCGGCGATCAGTGCCTGCGTCGGCGCGAGCTGGCCGCGCAGCTGCGCGAGCAGGCTGTCGGCCGCGGCGTAGTTGGACGGGATCAGCGGGTTGGCGGCGGCGGCGTCGAAGCTGATGTCCTTGCGCGACGCGACCGGTTCGGTGGCGCAGCCGGCGGTGACGAGCACGGCGGCGGCGAGGGCTGCGGCGAGGATTGCGGGCTTGCGCATCATTCGCCTCCGACGACCTGGAAGGACTTGGTGCGCGCCTGCGGGGCGGCGAGGTAGAGCGCCTCGTCGGCCGCGTCCGCGCGGAACACGCCGGTCTCGCGCGCGATGAACCGGCTGTTGTCCGTCACGCTGGTGCTGACGATGATCTCGAGCGAGCCGGTGGCATCGACGCCGGGCTTGACCTGGGTATCCACGCCGACGCGCAGGGCGCCGGCCGGGGTGCGCAGCACCGGGTGGCCGGCCTCGAGCAGGGCGGTGATCAACTGCGTGGAAAAGGCGCGGTCGAAGGCCGAAGCGTCGGCATGCTGATTGACGAACAGCGCGGTCTGCGGGGCCAGGCGGGCGGACAGGCGCTGCGCGACGTCGCGGGCGAGGCTGTTCCAGTGCGAGGCGGAGTGCAGTGCGCGCTGCGAAACAGCTGCCTGGGCGTTCGCCGCGGGGGCGTGATGGACGGGCGTGGCGCAGGCGCCTGCCAGCAGGGCCGCAGCGCTGGCCGCGGCGAGGGTCTTCTTCATGGAGCGCATTCTCCGGGACGGGGCACCGCGTCGGTCGCAGGCGGCGAGGACGGTGCCGGGCAAGTGAAACGGCGTATGTCGCAGCTATGCCGAAAGCTAGCAGAAGCCCCGCTCCGACTCAATTGCGCCGCATCGGCGGATGAGACATAGTTCCGCGCCGTGGCGCTGCACAAAAAACGGGCAGCGGGGGAATACGCCTGTCCGTCAGCGCCTTGCGGAACTTATCCACAGCTTGTCCCGGGAGCTGCCCACGGGTGCTGGGGACAAAGCCGGCGGTCGCCATGGTGAGCGATGCGTGGATGAGCGTGCCCGCAAAGGAGAAGTGGCTTGCAGGTATGATTGCGCGCGCTGTGCACGGGGCGTCCGTGCAATCCTGTCGAGGTGCTTTCTTGAAGATCTTTTCGCCGCTGTACGAGCGCACGATGGTGTGGTCGCGTCATCCGCGCGCGCCCTGGTTCCTGGGGGGGCTGAGTTTCGCCGAGTCGTCGTTCTTTCCGATCCCGCCGGACGTCATGCTCGCGCCGATGTGCCTGGCGAATCCGCATCGCGCCTGGTGGTTCGCGCTCCTGACCACCCTGACCTCGGTGGCGGGGGGACTTTTCGGCTACCTCATCGGCTACTACGCCTTCGACCTCATCGAGCCCTGGCTGCGCGGCAGCAACTACTGGGGCGCCTACGAGCAGGCGGTGGCATGGTTCGATGCCTGGGGCTTCTGGGCGATCTTCATCGCCGGCTTTTCGCCGATTCCCTACAAGGTGTTCACGATCGCCGCAGGCGTGGCGTCGATGGCCCTGCTGCCATTCACGCTGGCCTCGTTGATCGGGCGCGGCGCGCGCTTCTTCCTCGTCGCGGGCCTGATGGCCTGGGGGGGCGAGCGCATGGAGGGTGCGCTGCGCAAGTATGTGGACCGCATCGGCTGGGCCACGGTGGCCGCGGTGGTGGTCGGGGTGCTGGTGTATCGCGCGGGATGATGCAGGCGCGCCGACGGGCGCGCATTCGGCACCGGGGGTGTGCTACTGCCCGCGCATGAAGAAGCGGTCGAGCTCGGCCAAGCTCAGCTGCGTCCACGTGGGGCGGCCGTGGTTGCACTGGTCGGCGCGCTCGGTCGCCTCCATGTCGCGCAGCAGGGCGTTCATCTCGGGCAGGGTGAGCTGGCGATTGGCGCGCACCGCGCCGTGGCAGGCCATGGTGGCGAGCAGCTCGTTGCGGCGCGCGGTGACGACCTCGGTGGCGGGGAATTCGCGCAGCTCCTGCAGCAGCTCGCGCACCAGTTCGGCCACCGGCGCGCTCGCCAGCAGCGCGGGCACGCTGCGCACCACGAGCTCCTGCGGACCGGCGGCGGCGATCTCGAAGCCCATGCCGGCGAGTACCTCGGTGCCTTCCTCGGCCGCCGCCATGTCCTTCGCGCCCACCGAGAACACCGCCGGGATCAGCAGGCGCTGCACGGCCGGGCGGCCGTCGATCACGGTCTTGAGCTTCTCGTAGAGGATGCGTTCGTGGGCGGCGTGCATGTCCACCAGCACGAGGCCGGCGGCATTCTGGGCGAGGATGTAGATGCCGTGCAGCTGGCCGAGCGCGTAGCCGAGCGGCGGCGCCTCGCCCGTGGCGGTCTCCGTCGGCGCCGGGCGCGGGCCCGACTGGATCTCGCCGGGGCGGTCGGGCAGGCTGGCGCCACCGCTATCGCGTGCGCCCGCGGCGAAATCAAAGTAGGCGCGGCTCGCCGACTCCATCGCCAGGCGTCCTTGGCGGGCGTCTGCGGGCGGCCAGGACCGCGATGCGGGGTGGTGGGCGGCCGTCGGGACGGAAAGCGGGGGGAGGGCGCTCGAGAAGCCCCCTTGCGGGACGGTGCCCGATGCCGGGGAGGCCGCGGGGCCGGCACCGACGCCAATGGCTGCGGGCGCGTGCAGCTCCGCAGCGCGTCCCGCTCCGCTCTCGGCCAGGGTGCGGCGCACGGCGTGGAAGACGAACTGATGCACCGCGCGCGACTCGCGGAAGCGCACCTCGATCTTGGCCGGATGCACGTTCACATCCACCCCGGCGGGGTCGAGCTCGAGGAAGAGCACGTAAGCCGGATGGCGCGCGCCGTGCAGGATGTCGGCGTAGGCTTCGCGCACCGCGTGGGCGAGCAGCTTGTCGCGCACGAAGCGGCCATTGACGAAGAAATACTGCGCGTCGCGGCTGGCGCGCGAATAGGCGGGCAGCGACGCGAAGCCGGCCAGGCGCAGTATCCCGGCGTCGGCCTGGACCTCGCGGGCGTGCTGCAGGAAGTCGTCGCCCATCAGCGCCGCCACCCGCGCGGCGGGCGGCGAGGGAGGGAGGCGGTGGATCACGCGGCCGTTGTGGGCGAGCTGCAGGCCGATGTCGGGGCGCGCGAGCGCGACGCGGCGGAACATGTCGTCGCAGTGGGCGAACTCGGTGGATTCGGTCTTGAGGAACTTCCGCCGCGCGGGGGTGTTGTAGTAGAGGTCGGCGACGTCGACCACTGTGCCCTGGTCGAGCGCCGCCGGCTCGGGCTCGCGCCCGGCCTCGATGCGCCAGGCGTGGCTCGCGCCCTCGGCGCGGCTGGTGATGCCGGTGCGCGCCACCGCGGCGATGGCCGCCAGCGCCTCGCCGCGAAACCCCATCGTGCCCACGCGCTCGAGGTCGTCGAGGGTGGCGATCTTGCTGGTGGCGTGGCGCTCGAGCGCGAGCGCGAGCTCGTCGCGCGCGATGCCGCAGCCGTCGTCGGCGACGCGGATGCGCCGCACGCCGCCCTGCTCGAGCTGCACCTCGATCGCGCGCGCGCCAGCATCGACCGCGTTCTCGAGTACTTCCTTGAGCACCGAGGCCGGGCGCTCGACCACCTCGCCGGCGGCGATCTGGTTGACCAGCAGGTCGGAGAGGCGGTGGATGTGGGGCATGGGGGGGCGGCGACGCAAAAGCGGGATTATACGGGGGTGCGGGGGCGGCACAGCCTTCCGCCGCTCGTGCAGAAAACCGGCGATTTTCCTTGCCCGTGCCGGGAGCGTGGCGCGGGTCGGGTATCATCGCGGCCATGCTCCGGGGCGGGCGCCCGCCGGTCCGCGCGCCCAAGCCCTGTCCTCCGCCAGGATCTTTTCATCGTTCCAGCATCCCATGAAGTCCATCGTCATCCTCATTTCCGGCCGCGGCAGCAATATGGAAGCCATCGTGCGTGCGGGCATCCCGGGCGCGCGTATCGCCGCGGTGATCAGCAACCGGCCGGGCGCCGGCGGGCTCGAGTTCGCACGCGCGCACGGCATCGCCACCGCGGTCGTCGACCACAAGTCCCACCCCGACCGCGCCGGCTTCGACCAGGCGCTCGCCGAGTGCATCGACGCCCATGCGCCCGACCTGGTCGTGCTCGCCGGGTTCATGCGCGTGCTCGGCGACGGCTTCGTGCGCCGCTACGAAGGCCGCCTGCTCAACATCCACCCCTCGCTGCTGCCGGCCTTCCCGGGGCTGCACACCCACCGCCGCGCGCTCGAGACCGGGGTGAAGGTGCATGGCGCGAGCGTGCATTTCGTCACCGCCGAGCTCGACGACGGGCCGATCGTGATCCAGGCCGCGGTGCCGGTGCTGACGGGCGACGACGAGGACAAGCTGGCCGCGCGCGTGCTGGCGCAGGAACACCTCATCTACCCGCAGGCGGTACGCTGGTTCGTCGAGGATCGGCTCGAACTCGTCGCCGGCCGCGTGAGCCTGCGCGACGCGCCGGCCCAGGACGGCGAGGCGCTGCTGGTGCCTGCGCCCGAGGGCGGAGGGCGGGCGTGATGCGCGGGCTGGTCGTGCGCCTCGCGCTCGCCGCCTGCGCGAGCGCGGCGGCGCTGCCCGTCGGCGCAGCGGCCGAGCCGCCCGCGCAGGGCCACATCGTCTATGACGTGCACTATGGCTCGTCCGGCTTCAAGGTGGGCGAGGCGCGCCACGAGTGGAAGCTGGACAAGGGGCGCTACGCGCTCTCGCTCGCGCTCCAGGCCAAGGGGCTCGCCGGCCTGTTCGGCCTCGAATACGAGCAGCGCAGCAGCGGTACGGTGGACGCAAAGGGCATGCGCCCGGAACTGTTCGAGGTCGACCAGCGCGGGCGCAAGCCCGAGCGCGCCGAGTTCGACTGGACTGCGGGCAAGGTCAGCATCCGCCGCGGCGGCGAGGAGCGGCGCAACGGCGAGATCCGCGCTGGCGACCAGGATCTGCTCAGCCTGTGGCACCAGGCGCGCAAGGTGGTCGAGTCCGGCAAGCCGGCGCGCTTCGCCGTGGTCACCAACAAGAGCATCAAGCAGGCGGTGGTCGAGCCGCGCGGCGAGGAGCGCCTCGAGCTCGCCGGCGAGCAGCTCGACACCGTGCGCCTGCACGCCTTTGCCGAGAAGGACGACCTCGACATCGACATCTGGCTGTCCAGGCGCCATAGCCTGCTGCCGGTCCGCATCCGTATCACCGACGACAAGGGCGGCGTGCTCGACCAGCGCGCTGCGCGCATCGAGGCGGGCGTGCCCGCCGCCAGGAACCCGAACTGAAATGAAACCCAAGACCGAAAAGCCCCGGACCCGGGCGATCAAGCGGCAGGAGCCGGCCGCGGCCGAGCGCCCGGCCGAGGGAGCGGTGTCGCGCACGCTCTTCATCCAGGCCACGCAGGCGCTCGGCGCCGTGCTCGCCTTCGACTACCCGGCCGACGCCGTGCTGTCGCGCCATTTTCGCGACAACCGCGAGCTCGGCCACCGCGACCGCGGCTTCATCGCCGAGGCGGTGTACGGTGTGCTGCGCCGGCTGCGCTGGCTGCGCCGCATCGCCGGCGCGGAGGCCACGCCGCGCATGCTGCTGCTGGCCTGGTTCGCGCGCGGCGAGGGCTGGCCGATGCGCAACTTCGAGGGCCTGGCGAGCGCCACGGAGCGCGACTGGATCACCTCGATCAAGGCCGCCGAGGCGGGCGAACCCAGCCTGGCCGAGCGTGCCGACCTGCCCGACTGGCTGGCCGAGCGCCTGCTCGCGCAGATGGACGGGGACGAGCTGCTCGCGCTCGCGCACGGGCTCAACCGCCCGGCGCCGCTCGACCTGCGGGTGAACCTGATCAAGAGCGACCGCGACGCGCTGCTCGAGCGCCTGCAGGCCGACGGCGTGCGTGCCGAGCCCGGCCGGCTGTCGCCGCAGGCGATCCGCCTGGCGGGCAAGCCGGCGCTGCAGAAGCATCCACTCTTCCTCGATGGCAGCTTCGAGGTGCAGGACGAGGGTAGCCAGCTGCTCGGCCTGCTCGTGCAGCCGCGCCGCGGCGAACTGGTGGTGGACTTCTGCGCCGGCGCCGGCGGCAAGACCCTGCAGCTGGGCGCGATGATGCGCTCGACCGGGCGCCTGTACGCCTTCGACGTTTCCGAGAAGCGGCTCGCCAAGCTCAAGCCGCGCATGGCGCGTGCCGGCCTGTCGAACGTGCATCCGGTGCTGATCGCCCACGAGGCCGACGCCAAGGTCAAGCGCCTGGCGGGCAAGGCCGACCGCGTGCTGGTCGATGCGCCCTGCACCGGGCTGGGCACGCTGCGCCGCAACCCCGACCTCAAGTGGCGCCAGTCGCCGGCGGCGGTCGAGGAGATGGTCGCCAAGCAGGGCGCGATCCTCGCCGCGGCGGCGCGCGTGGTGCGCCCGGGCGGCCGCCTGGTGTATGCCACCTGCAGCCTGCTCGCCGAGGAGAACGACGGCATCGTCGACGCCTTCCTGGCCGCGCATCCCGAGTTCCGCGCGCTGTCGGCGCAGGAAGTGCTGGCGGCGCAGGGTGTGGCGCTGGAGACCGGCGAGCGCCTGCGCCTGCTGCCGCATGTGCACGACACCGACGGCTTCTTTGCCGCCGTCATGGAGCGTGCCAAGGGTGGGTGAGCGCGGACATGAGCGGGCGCATCGGCGGGCAGGCAAGCGCCACGCGCCGATGCTCGGGTGGATGGCGGCGCTCGCCCTCCTGGCGCTTCCCGGCGTACACGCGAGCGAGCGTTTCGCGGGCAAGGGCGAGATCGAACTTGCCTTCGCTCCGAGCGACGACACCGAGAAGGTGGTGATCAACCTGATCCGCGGCGCGCGCAAGAGCCTGGAGGTGCACGCCTACGCCTTCACCAGCCGCAACATCGCCGACGCGATGGTGGCGGCGCAGCGGCGCGGGGTGCGCGTCGAGGTGCTCGCCGACGCGCAGATGAATCGCCGCGAGAAGGGCAATGCGATCCCGCGCCTGCTCGCCGCCGACGTGCCGGTGGCCTTCGAGACGCGCTACAACGCCGCGCACAACAAGGTGCTGATCGTGGACGCCGAAGGCCCGCGCTGCGCGGTGCTGACCGGCTCCTACAACTTCACCTGGTCGGCCGACAACCGCAACGCCGAGAACATCCTCATCGTGCGCGACCACTGCGAGCTTGCCCGCGCCTACCGCGCCAACTGGCTGCGCCACCGCAAGGACGCGACCCGCGTCACCTCCCTGCCGTGGCGGGAGTAAGGTTCTCGTAGCAGCGACGCAGGTCGCGATGCGGGCACCGGAAGACCCCTCCCGCGGTATGGCGGGGTAACAAAGGCTGGACTGCATCCAATCCGGAACGGCCTTGCGTAGAATCGTCCTGCTGTTTTCTCTTGTGGACGTTTCCTCGCATGTACAACGGTCTCTTCGATCTCCCCTGGTGGGGCTACGTGCTGGTGGCGCTCGCGCTCACCCACGTCACCATCGTCTCCGTCACCGTCTTCCTGCATCGCCATCAGGCGCACCGCGCGCTCGAGCTGCATGCGCTGCCCAGCCATTTCTTCCGCTTCTGGCTATGGCTGACCACCGGCATGGTCACCAAGGAGTGGGCGGCGATCCACCGCAAGCACCACGCGAAGTGCGAGACTGCGGAGGACCCGCACAGCCCGCAGACGCGCGGCCTGCACAAGGTGCTGTGGGAGGGCGCGGAGCTCTACCGCGCCGAGGCGAAGAATGTCGAGACGCTGCAGCGCTACGGCCACGGCACTCCCGACGACTGGCTCGAACGCAAGGTCTACCGCCACTCCATCCTCGGCGTGGCCATCATGCTGGTCATCGACCTCGTCGCCTTCGGCCCGCTCGGGCTGACGATCTGGGCGGTACAGATGGCCTGGATCCCGTTCTGGGCGGCGGGGGTGGTCAATGGCGTGGGGCACTTCTGGGGCTACCGCAACTACGACTGCGACGACGCCTCGCGCAACCTCGTGCCCTGGGGCATCCTGATCGGCGGCGAGGAGCTGCACAACAACCACCACAGCTTCGCGACCTCCGCCAAGCTGTCGGCGAAGTGGTACGAGTTCGACATCGGCTGGATGTACATCCGCCTGCTCGAGCTGCTCGGCCTCGCCAAGGTCAAGAAGACGATCCCCCGGCCCAGGTTCGGCGAGGTCAAGCCGGTGCCCGACCTCGACACCCTGCAGGCGATCGTGACGCACCGCTACGACGTGATGACGCGCTACGTGCGTTCGCTGCGCGAGGTCTTCGTCGACGAGGCGCGCCGGCTGGGCGAGGTGCACGGGCTGGAGCTGAGCGCGCGTCGGCTGCGGCGCTGGGTGCTGGGTGGCGAGCTGCGCGGACTGGACGACACCCAGCGCAGGCGGCTGGAGCAGGCCGTCGAGGGCAGCCCGGCGCTGCGCACGGTGGCGGCGATGCGCGACGAGCTCGCTGCGTTGTGGTCGCGCTCGAACGCCAGCCGCGAGCAGCTGCTCGCGCAGCTGCAGGACTGGGTGGCGCGCGCCGAGCGCAGCGGCATCCGTCCGCTGCAGGAGTTTTCGCTGCGGCTACGCAGCTATGCGGCGTGAGCGAGGGGTGGGGCGTCAGGCGCGACTCAGTCGCGCAGGGCGTCGGCCCAGCAGTTGGGGGTCTCGTACAGGCGCACGCGCTCCAGCCTGAGGTGGTTGCCGTAGGTGTCGCGATAGGCCGGGTCGAGGATGCGGAAGGCCTCTGCGGCGAGGTTCTCGGCGGTGGGCACGACGTCGAGCACGACGGTCTTGTGGCCGGGGATCGCGGCCAGCAGTTCGAGCACCAGGTGGTCGCCCCGGTAGGCCAGGAAGGCGTGGTCCCAGGGGCCGACGACGTATTCGTTGGCGATGCGCTTGACGTCGGCGAAGTCCATCACCATGCCGTTGACCGGTACGCCGTCGGCCTTGATGATGTCGCCCGACAGCGTCACCTCCAGCGCGTAGCGGTGGCCGTGCAGATGCCGGCACTGGCTGGCGTGGTCCGGAATCCGGTGTCCGGCGTCGAATTCGAGGCGGCGGGTGATGCGCATGGCGGGTCTCTCTGGAAAGGCGCCGGAGTATAGCACCGGCGCGCCCGCGCCGACTCCGCGTATTTTCCGCAAGTGGTTGAACAAACGATGAATTCTTCCCAAGGACAGCCCCCCGGCACGCTCGCGACCCTGACGGTGGGCAAGCACGATCGCGACCTCGCCGGGCTGACCTACGTCTATCCGGTGCTGTCGCGCCGCGCCGGCGGGGTGTCGGTCGGCATCAACCTGAACCCGAACAACGCCTGCAACTGGCATTGCGCCTACTGTCAGGTGCCCGACCTGGTGCGCGGCAAGGCGCCGGAGATCGACCTCGCCCGGCTCGAGAGCGAGCTGCGCGGCTTCCTCGCCGACCTCATCCACGGCAGCTGGATGGAACGCCACGTGCCCGAGGGCGCGCGGGTGATCCGCGACATCGCCTTTTCCGGCAACGGCGAGGCGACCAGCGCCGAGGTCTTCCCCGAGGCGGTCGCGCTGGTGCTGCGGCTGCGCGACGAGTTCGGGCTGTCACCGCAGGCGGTGCCGGTGCGCCTGATCACCAACGGCAGCCTGCTCGCGCAGGCGCGCGTGCAGGAGGGCGTGCGCCGGCTGGGCGAGGCGGGCGGCGAAGTGTGGTTCAAGGTGGATGGCGGCAGCGTCGAGGCGATCGAGCGCATCAACGGGGTGCGGCTCGAGCCCGCGGCGGTGGCGCGCAACCTGACGCGCTGCGCCGAGCTGTGCCCGACCTGGGTGCAGACCTGCATGTTGCGCTGGGACGGCGCGCTGCCGTCGGACGCGGACATCGACGCCTGGCTGGCGGTGCTGGAAGCCGCCGGGACGGAGCGCCTGCGCGGCGTGCTGCTCTACGGTGTGGCGCGGCCGTCGATGCAGCCGGAGGCGCCGCGGATCGCGACGCTTGCGGCGGACGAACTCGAGGCGATCGCCGAGCGCGCCCGAAAAAAAGGGCTGACGGTGCGCGTCAGCCCTTGATCGCGCGCGGCATGCGCTCAGCGCTCCTTGCGCTTGGCGCGTGCTTCCTTCTTGAGGGTCTTGTAGAGCTCGGGGTTGGTCGCCTTGAGGTACTCGGCAACCTCGACGTCGTCGCGCTTGACCTTGTTGATGTCGATCTGCTCGACATGGACCAGGCGCAGCAAGGCCTGCACCGGGCGGGGAATGTTGCGGCCGCTCTCGTAGCGCGAGCCACCGCTCTGGGTCACGCCGATCTTGGACCAGAACTGCGACTGGTTCAGGCCGAGCTTGCGGCGAATTTCGCGTACATCCAGCTTTTCATTTGCTTTCATGGAGATTTCCTCGAGTTTGTATCCGTTCGGGCCTTCCCGGACTCGATGCGGACAGGATTCTGCCTATGACTAAGGTCATAGAACGCATGCAGTATAGGTTAGTATTCTCTCTACATACAAAATAGATTTTAGCAAATTCAGCAAATAAGTAATAAAAAACACGTCCTGGAGATTTTGTTTCGATCGGGCGAGCAAAACTTCACGCCGCCGGATAGCATCGCGGACCTTATTCACCTGTAGTTTTGGATACGACGATGGCGCTGATAGTTCAGAAGTACGGTGGAACCTCGGTGGGGACCCCCGAACGCATGCGGAGCGTCGCCCGCAGGGTGGCGAACTTCCGGGCGCAGGGCCATCGCGTGGTCGTCGTCGTGTCGGCGATGAGCGGCGAGACCAACCGCCTGATCGCGCTCGCCCGCGCAGTCGCGCCAAGTCCCCGCACGCGCGAGCTCGACGTCGTCGTATCCACCGGGGAGCAGGTCAGCATCGGCTTGCTGTGCATGGCGCTCGACGACCTCGGCGTCCCGGCACGCAGCTACACTGGCGCGCAGGTAAGGATTCTCACCGACTCGACGCACACCCGGGCGCGCATCCTCGACATCGACGCGGCGCCGATCCGCAAGGACCTCGACGCGGGCGGGGTGGTGGTGGTCGCCGGCTTCCAGGGCGTGGACGCACACGGCAACATCACAACCCTCGGCCGCGGCGGCTCGGATACCACCGCCGTGGCGTTGGCCGCCGCGCTCGAGGCGGACGAATGCCAGATCTACACCGACGTGGACGGCGTCTACACCGCCGATCCGCGCATCGTCCCCGAGGCGCGCAAGCTCGATGCCGTCCGCTTCGAGGAGATGCTGGAGCTCGCCAGCCTGGGCTCGAAGGTGCTGCAGATCCGCGCGGTCGAGTTCGCCGCCAAGTACAAGGTCAAGCTGCGGGTTCTCTCCAGTTTCGAGGAAGACCCGGGAGAGGGCACGTTCATCACCGTCGAGGAAAGCAGCAACATGGAAAGACCGGTCATCTCCGGCATCGCCTTCGTGCGCGACGAGGCCAAGCTCACCCTCACCGGCGTGCCCGACCGGCCGGGTATCGCCTACCAGATCCTCGGTCCGATCGCCGATGCCGGCATCGACGTGGGCATGATCATCCAGAACGCCCCCCGCGACGGCTCGACCGACCTCTCCTTCACCGTCGCGCGCGCCGATCTTGCGCGTGCCGTGAAGGTGCTCGAAGGCGTGCAGGCCCACGTCGGCGCGCGCTCGATCGAGAGCGACGACACCATGTGCAAGGTCTCGGTGGTGGGGGTCGGCATGCGCTCGCACCCCGGCGTCGCCGCGAAGATGTTCCGCACCCTGGCCGAGGAGGGCATCAACATCCAGATGATCACGACCTCCGAGATCCGCATCTCGGTGGCGATCGAGGAGAAGCACCTCGAGCGCGCGGTGCGCGCCCTGCACAAGGCCTATGGCCTGGATGTGGCCGCTGAATAGATGCGTTCGATCAACGTTTGACCGGCAGGCGCGAACTCGCTATGATCGCGCCTTCCTGATGGAGACGTGGCCGAGAGGTCGAAGGCACTCCCCTGCTAAGGGAGCATGCGGGCTAAAACTCGCATCGAGGGTTCGAATCCCTCCGTCTCCGCCAGAGCACTCAAGCCCCTGATCCATAAAGGGGCTTTTTTGCGTCCACAGTGCGCAGAGCGGATGCGCCCGAAGCATCCCGCGGCGGCCTGTGCCGGACTTCCAACTTCCCGCCCGGTGACCCCCATGCGACACGACCTGAAGGTGCCCTTCGCCGAAAAGGACCAGGCGAAAAAGCTCGGTGCGCGCTGGGACGCTGCGCGCAAGCGCTGGTACATCGACGGCGGCCTCGATCCGGCCGTGTTCGCGAGGTGGCAGCCGATGCCGCACGACACGGCTGCGGCGGCGTCGAGGCGAGGCGCGCCTGCCGGTGTCGAGGGCAGGGTGCAGGTCGGCAGCCGCTTCGTCGCGTTGCCGCGGGTGTGCGACTGCCTGCCCTGGGATGATTGCGACGTCTGCCGCCTGCAGGCGTGGCCGCAATAGACGGGGGGTGCAGGCATGGAAGCGGTGGCGGTGATCGACTTCGAGACCACGGGGCTGTCGCCTGCGCAGGGCGACCGCGCGACCGAGATCGCCGCGGTGATCGTGCGGGACGGCCGGGTGGTGGATCGCTACCAGAGCCTGATGAACGCGGGCGTGCGCATCCCGGCCCATATCGAATCCCTGACCGGGATCTCCAACGCGATGATCCGCAGCGCCCCGACTGCGGCGCAGGTGATGCGCGAGGTCGCGGACTTCATCGGCGGCATCCCCATGGTCGCCCATAACGCCGCATTCGATGCGAAGTTCTGGGATGCCGAGCTCGCTCGCATCGAGCGCGCGCGCAAGCAGGACTTCGTGTGTTCGCTGCTGCTGTCGCGCCGCCTGTTTCCGCTTGCCCCCAGCCACAGGCTCGGCGCACTGGTGGAGTACGCCAGGCTGCCGGTCGCCGGCCGCTTCCACCGTGCGCTCGCCGACGCCGAGATGGCGGCCAGCCTGCTGCTGCGCCTGGAAGAGGAGCTGCGCCAGCGCCACCGGGTCGCGCAGGTGTCGGTGGAGCTGCTGTGTCGCATCCAGCGCGCCTCGAAGGCGCAACTGCCCAAGTGCCTGGCGGCTGCACGTGAAGGGTGAGCGAACAGGCACGGGTGAGCGGCCGGGCGCGGGGCTCGCCCGCTCCCATCGGTGTCCGCATCCGCCGCGCTGTGTCCGCGCAGCTCAGGCCGCGGCGGGGGTGCGGCAGCCGATCAGATTCATCGCGAGCATGCTCAGGACCACCCTGTCGTGCTGGTTGAGCACCTCGATCTTCGAGCGCACCAGGCCACGGTCGGGCTTGGAGGCCGAACGCCGCGCCTCCACGATGGTGACCCGCGTGCTCAGCACGTCGTCCGGACGCACCGGCTCGAGCCAGCGCAGCTCGTCGATGCCGGGCGAGGCCAGGCTGGCGTTGTGGGTGAGGTAATGCTCCGAGTACATCCGCATCATCATCCCGCAGGTCATCCAGCCGC
>Ga0209573_1002305_pt1 | contig 24922 bp, 23 predicted proteins | sample TNRBio252014_DNA_FD_185870 | JGI IMG/M metagenome (GOLD analysis project Ga0209573, IMG submission 185870) | Wastewater treatment Type I Accumulibacter community from EBPR Bioreactor in Madison, WI, USA - TNR Reactor_6/25/2014_ DNA (SPAdes)... | ecosystem: Engineered > Bioreactor > EBPR >... | reverse complement strand
TGGGCTCGGCGGTGGTCAATGGCGTGATCGCCATCAACCACCGGCGCGACCGGTACATCGTCACCTGAGCGGACCTCAGAACAGCGGACGCGAGCCGCCGGGCTGACGGCACTGGCGCGGGTTGGCGGGGCGCTCGCCGGGGCGGCAGGTGCGGATGAACTGCACCTCATCGCCGTGCATCGTCACGCCCGCGAGCGGGCTGGCGATCGGCTGGACAGCGGCGGCGGGCGAGGTCAGCGCGATCAGCGCGGCGAGGATCAGGGCAGGACGGGTCATGGCGGCTCCGGTTTGTCAGGTGGTTTGATGCCTCTATCCTGCATCATTGTGCGAACGGGCGCGGTTCCCTGCGGAACAGCCCTCGGGGCCACTGGCCAATGCCCTTGTTTTCCTCTATCGCGGCGCCAATCACACGGGAAACGCATCATGGATATCCGCAACATCGCGATCATCGCGCATGTCGACCACGGCAAGACCACTTTGGTGGACGAACTTCTGAAGCAATCCGGCTCGTATCGCACCGGGCAGGCCGTCACCGAACGGGCGATGGATTCCAACGACCTGGAGCGCGAGCGCGGCATCACCATTCTGGCCAAGGCGACCTCGGTCGAATGGCACGGCGCGCGCATCAACATCGTCGACACCCCCGGCCACGCCGATTTCGGCGGCGAGGTCGAGCGCATCCTGTCGATGGTCGATGGCGTCTGCCTGCTGGTCGATGCCGCCGAAGGCCCGATGCCGCAGACGAAATTCGTGCTGGCCAAGGCGCTGGTGCTGGGGCTGAAGCCGATCGTCGTGCTCAACAAGGTCGACAAACCCGCCGCCGAGCCCGACCGCGCGCTGAACGAGGTGTTCGACCTGTTCGCCAACCTCGGCGCCACCGATGCACAACTGGATTTCCCGGTGCTTTACGCCTCTGGGATCAACGGCTGGGCCGATGCCGACCTTGACGGGCCGCGCAAGGACATGTCGGCGCTGTTCGACATGGTGATGCGCCATGTCGAGCCGCCGAAACAACTGGCCGACATCGACAAGCCGTTCCGCATGCTGGCGACGACGCTGGGCGCCGATGCCTTTATCGGCCGCATCCTGACCGGCCGGGTCGAGGCCGGGCGGGTCACCGTCGGCACCACGATCAAGGCGCTCAACCGCGCGGGCGAGCGTATCGAGCAGTTCCGCGTCACCAAGATCCAGGCCTTTCGCGGGTTGTCGATGCAGCCGATCGACGTGGCCGAAGCCGGCGATATCGTCACCATCGCCGGGATGAGCAAGGCGACCGTGGCCGATACGCTCTGCGCGCTGGAGGTCGAGGGCGCGATTCCCTCACAGCCGATCGACCCGCCGACGATCTCGGTCACCTTTGGCATCAACGACAGCCCGCTGGCCGGGCGCGACGGCTCGAAAGTGCAGTCGCGCGTCATCCGCGAGCGGCTGATGAAAGAGGCCGAATCGAACGTCGCCATCAAGATCGAGGACACGCCGGGCGGCGACGCCTTTGTCGTCTCGGGCCGGGGCGAATTGCAGATGGGCGTCTTGATCGAGAACATGCGCCGCGAGGGGTTCGAACTGTCGATCAGCCGCCCGCGCGTCATCTTCCGCGACATCGACGGCGAGCGCCATGAGCCGATCGAGGAGGTCATCGTCGATGTGGATGATGAATACTCGGGCGCGGTGATCGAAAAGCTGACCGGGCCGCGCAAGGGCGATCTGGTGGAGATGAAACCGGCGGGTGTCGGCAAGACGCGGATCGTCGCGCATGTGCCGTCGCGCGGGCTGATCGGCTATCAGGGCGAGTTCATGACCGACACGCGCGGCAACGGCGTGCTGAACCGCATCTTCCACGCCTGGGCGCCTTACAAGGGCCCGATCCAGGGCCGCCGTCAGGGTGTGCTGGTGTCGATGGAGAACGGTGTCTCGGTGGCCTATGCGCTGTGGAACCTCGAGGACCGCGGCAAGATGTTCATGGGCGCGCAGGAACAGCTTTATGTCGGCATGATCATCGGCGAGCACAGCCGCGACAACGATCTGGAAGTGAACCCGATCAAGGGCAAGAAGCTGACCAACGTGCGGGCCAGTGGCACCGACGAGGCCGTGCGGCTGACGCCGCCGGTCATCATGTCGCTGGAACAGGCGATTGCCTATATCGACGATGACGAGCTGGTCGAGGTGACGCCCAAGGCGATCCGGCTGCGCAAGCGCTATCTGGACCCGCATGAGCGCAAGCGGATGGCCAAGAGCGAGGCCTGACGGGGCGGCGCCGTCGCGGGCATCGAGCCCGCTCGGCGCCGGTGGGGGCCAGCCCCCACGCCCCCGCCAAGGGGGGCACGCCCCCCTTTGGCAACCCCGTGGATAGTTGAGGCACAAAGATGGGCGGGGGTTTTCCCTCGCCTTTTTTCGTGCGATGCGGCAGGCTGACGTTAGCGCAATCAGGGAGAGGCGACAAATGGCGGGGCATCTGCGGTGGGGCATTCTGGGGGCGGCAAAGATCGCGCGGACCGATCTGATGCCGGCGATGCAACTGGCGCGTGGGGCCGAACTGGTGGCGCTGGCCACCCGCGATGCGGCCAAGGCGGCGCCGTTTCAGGCGGTGGTGCCGGGGCTGAGGCTGCATGCGAGCTATGACGCCTTGCTGGCCGATCCGCAGGTCGATGCGGTCTATATCCCTTTGCCCAATGATCTGCATGTCGAGTGGAGCCTGAAGGCGCTGGCGGCGGGCAAGCATGTGCTGTGCGAAAAGCCGATGGCGCTGGCGGCGGGCGATTTCGACCGGCTGATCGCCGCGCGCGCTGCCTCGGGGTTGGTGTGCGCCGAGGCCTTCATGGTCTGTCACCATCCGCAGTGGCAGCGGGTGCGCGACCTGATCGCCGGTGGCGCCATCGGGTGGTTGCAGCATGTCGAGGCGGTGTTCACCTATAACAACCCCGACCCGGCGAACATCCGCAACAACCCGGCGCATGGCGGCGGCGGGGTGCTGGATGTCGGCGTCTATCCCAGCATCACCGCGCGGCTGGTCACGGGCGAGGAGCCGGTTGCCATCCGCTCGGACCTGCGGCGCGAGGGCGGGGTTGATGTCTTTGCCCGGGTCTGGGCGGATTTCCCCGGTTTCACCATGTCCTTCTATTGCGGCATGCGCCAGCACCGGCATCAGTTCATGCAATTCCATGGCACCGAGGGCATCATCGACCTGCCGTTTCCCTATAACGCCGGGGTGGCGGGCGAGGCGTTGGTGCGGGTGATGAGCGGGGCGGGCAACTGGAGCGTCGAGCGCTTCGAGCCGATCAACCAGTATGTCTTGATGATCGAGGCCTTTGGCCGCTCGGTGCGCGAGGGGGCGCCCTTTGCCTGTCCGCTGGAGTTTTCACGTGGCAATCAGGTGATGGTGGATGCAATTCTGGCCGGAGGGCTGACGCAGGCGTGATTGGCCAAGGGGCACGGGCGCGGTATCCTGTGGCGACCCTGCTGCAAAGGAAGCCCTATGCGCCCTGCCCTTGTCGCGCTGATCGCCTGCACCCTGCCCCTGCACGCGCTGGCGCAGGAGGGGCCGATGGGAATCGCCTTTGTGCAGGCGCCCGAACAAAGCTGGGGCGTCGCGATGGGGGCGACGCCGGGCGAGGCCTTCCGGACCGCGACCGAGATGTGCGTCACCGGCGGCGCCGAGGCGCGCGATTGCCTGCAGACCAACTGGTGTTTCCCTGCCGGGTGGTCGATCGACATCTTTGCCCAGCACCGTGAGGGCCCGCATTGGCACGAGGTGCAGTGCGGTCTGCCCGAGCGCGCGGTCGCCGAGGCAGTGGCGGCGCAGTTGTGCGACCGGGCGGCGCGGCCCTGGCTGATCGAATGCGCGCTGGTGCAGGTCTATGACCCGCAGGGCACGCCGATGATGCCCTACGAGTAACCGCCGGGGCATTGTAACGAATCCTTGCAATTTCCGCGCTGCACTGCAGAAATCGGTCTGGAAATCTGACCGATTCAAGGGGCGCGCGCAGACCATGGCCAGCATCAGGAAAATCCTCATCGCCAACCGCGGCGAAATCGCCATTCGCGTCATGCGCGCCGCGAACGAATTGGGCATCAAGACCGTCGCCGTCTATGCCGAAGAGGACAAGCTGGGGCTGCACCGATTCAAGGCCGACGAGGCGTATCGCATCGGGGCGGGGCTGGCGCCGGTGCAGGCCTATCTGTCGATCGCCGAAATCATCCGGGTGGCCAAGCTGTCGGGCGCCGATGCGGTGCATCCGGGCTATGGGTTGCTCAGTGAAAACCCGGCGCTGGTCGATGCCTGCGTGGCGGCCGGGGTCACCTTTATCGGGCCACGGGCCGAGACGATGCGGGCGCTGGGCGACAAGGCCAGCGCGCGGCGGGTGGCGATTGCCGCCGGGGTGCCGGTGATCCCGGCGACCGAGGTGCTGGGCGACGACATGGCCGAGGTGCGGCGCATGGCCGAGGCCGTGGGCTATCCCCTGATGCTGAAAGCCAGCCACGGCGGCGGCGGGCGCGGCATGCGCGCGGTGATGGGGCCGGAGGAATTGGAGGCCCGCGTGCGCGAAGGGCGGCGCGAGGCCGAGGCAGCATTCGGCAATGGCGAGGGCTATCTGGAGCGGATGATCCTGCGCGCCCGCCATGTCGAGGTGCAGTTGCTGGGCGACAGTCACGGCGCGCTCTATCACCTGTATGAGCGCGATTGCACGGTGCAGCGGCGCAACCAGAAGGTCGTCGAACGCGCCCCCGCCCCCTATCTGACCGAGGCCCAGCGCGCCGAGGTCTGCGGCCTGGCGCTGAAGATCGGCCAGGCGGTGGGCTATCAGAACGCGGGCACGGTCGAATTCCTGATGGATATCGACACCAACGCCTTCTATTTCATCGAGGTGAACCCGCGCATTCAGGTCGAGCATACGGTGACCGAGGAGGTCACCGGCATCGACATCGTCAAGGCGCAGATCAAGGTGGCCGAAGGGGCGACGCTGGCCGAGGCGACGGGCACGCCGTCGCAGGCCGAGGTGCGCCTCTCGGGCCATGCGCTGCAATGCCGGGTGACCACCGAAGACCCGCTGAACAACTTCATCCCCGATTACGGCCGCATCACCGCCTTTCGTGAGGCGCATGGCATGGGGATCCGCCTCGACGGCGGCACGGCCTATTCCGGCGGGGTCATCACGCGGTATTTCGACAGCTTGCTGGTCAAGGTGACGGCCTGGGCGCCGACGCCGCAGCAGGCGATTGCCCGCATGGACCGCGCGCTGCGGGAATTCCGCATCCGGGGCGTCAGCACCAACATCGCCTTTGTCGAGAACCTGTTGAAACATCCGGTGTTTCTGGCCGATCAGGCGACGACCAAGTTCATCGACACCACGCCGGAACTGTTCACCTTCAAGAAGCGCCGTGACCGGGGAACCAAGGTGCTGACCTATCTGGCCGACATCACGGTCAACGGTCACCCGGAAACCGCCGGTCGCCCCCGCCCCTCGGCCCAGCCGCGTGCGCCGATGCCGCCCACGGTGCGTGCCGAGCACGCACCCTACGGCACGCGCACCCTGTTGCTGGATCAGGGGCCAAAGGCGGTCGCCGACTGGATGAAGGACCAAGAGCGCCTGCTCATCACCGACACCACGATGCGCGACGCGCACCAGTCCTTGCTGGCGACGCGGATGCGCAGCATCGACATGATCCGCGTGGCGCCTGCCTATGCGGCCAATCTGCCCAGCCTGTTCAGCGTCGAATGCTGGGGCGGTGCCACCTTTGACGTCGCCTATCGTTTCTTGCAGGAATGCCCGTGGCAGCGGCTGCGCGACCTGCGCAAGGCGATGCCGAACCTGCTGACGCAGATGCTGCTGCGCGCCTCGAACGGGGTTGGGTACACAAATTATCCCGACAATGTGGTGCAAGCCTTTGTGCGGCAGGCGGCGGACACCGGGGTCGATGTGTTCCGTGTCTTTGACAGCCTGAACTGGGTGGACAACATGCGGGTCGCGATGGACGCGGTGCTGGAAACCGGCCGCATCTGCGAGGGGACGATCTGTTACACCGGCGACCTGCTGGACCCCGCGCAGCGCAAGTATACCGTTGAGTATTATGTGAAAATGGCCAAGGCGCTGGACTCCGCCGGGGCGCATGTGCTGGGGGTCAAGGACATGGCCGGGGTGCTCAAGGCCCCTGCCGCCAAGGTGCTGTTCGCCGCGCTCAAGGATGCGGTGGACCTGCCGATCCATTTCCACACGCATGACACCTCGGGCGCGGCGATTGCCACGATCCTCGCCGCCGCCGATGCCGGGGTGGATGCGGTGGATGCGGCGATGGATGCGTTCAGCGGCAATACCAGCCAGCCGACGCTGGGCTCGGTCGTCGAGGCGCTGCGCCACACGCCGCGCGACACGGGCCTCGACATCACCGCGATCCGCGAGATTTCCGACTATTGGGAGCAGGTGCGCGCGCATTACGCGGCGTTTGAAACCGGCCAGCAGGCGCCCAGTTCCGAGGTTTACCTGCACGAGATGCCGGGCGGCCAGTTCACCAACCTCAAGGCGCAAGCGCGCTCGCTGGGGCTGGAGGAACGCTGGCCCGAGGTCGCGCGCGCCTATGCGCAGGCCAACCAGATCTTTGGCGATATCGTCAAGGTGACGCCGTCGTCCAAGGTCGTCGGCGATCTGGCGCTGGTGATGGTGACGCAGGGTCTGAGCCGCGATGACGTCGAGAACCCTGCGCGCGAGATGTCGTTTCCGGACTCGGTCATCGACATGCTGAAGGGCAATCTGGGCCAACCCGAGGGCGGCTTTCCGCCCGGTATCGTCGCCAAGGCGCTCAAGGGCGAGGCGCCGCTGACCACCCGCCCCGGCGCGCATCTCGCGCCGGTTGACCTCGAGGGGGTGCGCGCCCAACTGTCCAAGGATCTCAACGGCTTTACGGTCGATGACGAGGACCTCAACGGCTATCTGATGTATCCAAAGGTGTTCCTCGACTATATGGGCCGCCACCGGGTTTACGGGCCGGTGCGCACCCTGCCGACGTGGAACTTCTTTTACGGGATGGAGCCGGGCGCCGAGATTTCGGTCGAAATCGACCCCGGCAAGACGATGGAAATCCGGCTGATCGCGCTGGGGGAAACCGGCGAGGACGGCGAGGTCAAGGTGTTCTTCGAACTCAACGGCCAGCCGCGCACCATCCGGGTGCCCAACCGCAAGGTCAAGGCGACGCAGGCGGTGCGGCCAAAGGCCATCGAGGGCAACCCGGCGCATCTGGGGGCGCCGATGCCGGGCTCGGTCGCGTCGGTCGCGGTCAGCGCGGGACAGGTGGTGCAACCGGGCGACCTGCTGCTGACCATCGAGGCGATGAAGATGGAAACCGGCCTGCATGCCGACCGCGAGGCGATCATCAAGGCCGTGCATGTCCAACCCGGCGCGCAGATCGACGCCAAGGACCTGCTGATCGAACTGGCCTGACCCTTCGCGGATCAGCGAGGGCAAGTGACGTCTTTTAGCGACTCGGCGCGAATTTTGGCGTCCCCCCTGCGCGTTATAGTTGCGCATCGGTTTGGGGGACGTCATGGACATCACGGAAGACGACATCATCGAAGTGCTGCTGCTGGCCTATCGCCTCGCGCATGTGCTCAATCTGGAAACGGAAAGTGGCGTGCTGCACAAGACGTTGCGCTCGGTCGTGCCCTTGCCGACGATCGTCAAGGCCTGGCAAGACCGGTCACCGGGCGCGCCCGTGTTGCCCGCCGTCGCGGCCCTGCACGCCGAACTGGGCCGCCACCAGCCGGTGATCGCCGCGCTGCCTGAGTTGTTTGCCATCGGCCTGATCGGCGCAGCTTTTCGGTCGGTGCTGGCGCGGGCCGAGGCGCTTTTGAGCGGCAACACGGCCAGCATCCTGTCCTTTGCCAAACCGAACCGCTGTGCCTAGAACGGCGACAGGATATCGGGAAACTCGCCCGCAGTGAACTTCAGCAGCCGCAGCACGGACGCTGGCACCTCGGCCGCGGCCGCCCGCCCGGAGGCCCGCGCAAGGGTGATCAACCGGTGCTGGCTCATGTCGATGCGTTCCAGCACCACGCGGGCCGCGGCGATCTGGTTGATGTTCTCGGCGTTGGCCGCATCAGCCGTGATGCCGACCAGATGCGGCGAGCCCAGGTATTCCGGCTCGCGAAACAGGCTGACCGCCCAGGACTTCACCCCACGGCGGCGAAAGAAGGTCTGGGTCACGAACTGGGGGCATTGCGTGACTCGCGCCCTGATTGTCAAGTTCGCGGTCTGGTGTGCGCAGGCCTGGCCACGCGACGCCAGACCGCCGCGCGCCCTTGACAAGCGCCGGGTCAGGGCCACCGTGTGTAGGCTTGCATCAAGGGAGAGACCATGCTGACCATCACCGCGATTTACACCGGGCTGAGCGCCCTTCTGCTGGTTGCCTTGTCGGCGCTGGTCATCCGCGAGCGGGCGCGCGCGCATGTCTCGCTGGGCGATGGCGGTGACGCGCGGCTGGAAAAGGCGATCCGCGCGCAGGGCAATTTCGTCGAATACACCCCGCTGGCGCTGATCGTTCTGGCCTTGGCCGAGATGCAGGGCGCGCCGGCCGTGGCGCTGCACATCATGGGCTCGGCGCTGGTGATCGGCCGGGTGCTGCACGGCTGGGGCCTGACGCGCGAGCGGTCGCTGCACCCGGCGCGCGGGCTGGGCATGGTCCTCACCTTTGCCGTGTTGCTGGTCGGCGGCGCCGGTCTGGTCGTGCACGCGCTGCTGTGACCGGACGGGTTTGGCGGGCCCGCAGGCCCCGCGCGGCCCGGTGGGGAAACTTTGCCAAGGCGCGATTTTCCTCTTGCAGGCCGCGCGGGCATCGCCTAAATCACCGCCCACGGAGTGCGGGCGTAGCTCAGGGGTAGAGCATAACCTTGCCAAGGTTAGGGTCGTGAGTTCGAATCTCATCGCCCGCTCCAGTCAAAAACGGCGGCCCCTGGGCCGCCGTTTTTTGTTTTAGACCAAGGGCTTGCGCGGTCAGGCCAACCGACGACGACGCCAGAGCAGCGCTTCGATCACCGCCAGATTGACCAGCCAGCAGCCCCAGGCGGTGACCTGATAGGTCTCGTTGACGCTCCAGCCCGCGGCCATTAAGGGCGCCATCATCACCCGCAGCGTCACCGCGGCAAAGGTCAGCGCGACCGAGCGCAGCATCCAGCGCCGGTGGCGGACAAAGTCGCGGGCGCGGGCGGCGCGGATGCCCAGTGCCGTCGTCGCCAGCCAGAGCGCGGCCAGCGCGACAAACCCGGCAGCGGCAAAGCTCGAGCCGGTAAAGGCAGGAACCAGCGCCAGCGACCCCAGCGCACCGATCAGAATCGCCAGCCCGTAAAGCCGCCCCAACGCCCGGTGCAACCCCGGCCGCCGTGCCCGCAAACCGGACCAGAGCTGAAACGGCGCCAGCAGCAGCGCCAGTGGTCCGCCGGTCAGATGGGCGATCAGGGCCAGCGGTGCGTCGGTCTGGAAATGCGCCATGTTCGGCATCGCCAGATCCATCGGCAGCACCAGCCAGCGCAGGGACATCAAACCGACCGCCAGCGAGGCGATCCAGAACAAAGACGTGCGGATGGTCGACATTCGGCGCTCCTTGACAGTGTAAAGCCACGGGACAGCATTTGCTTTACACTGTCAAGCTGGAACTTGACACTGTCTGAACCCGCGCGCAAACTGATCGAATGACCGCCCCGCCCCCCTTTGCCGAGACCAGCCTGCGCGAGCGCCTGATCGCTGCCGGTCTGGCGTTGCTGGCCGAAGGGGGCGCCGAGGGCCTGACCCTGCGCCGGGCCGCTGCGCGCGCCGGGGTCTCGCATGCCGCCCCGGCGCATCATTTCGACGGGCTCGCCGGGTTGCAGACCGCCATCGCCGAACGTGCCTTTGCCCGCTTTACCGAGGCGATGCTGCGCCACCGTGATGCGGCGCCCGACCAACCCTTTGCCCGCCTGCTGGCGATCTGCGAGGGCTATCTGGAATTCGCCGAAACGCAGGGCGGGCTGTTCCACGTCATGTTCAACTGCGCCGATGTGCGCCGCGACGATCCGGCGGTGTGGCGCGAATCGGCGCGGGCCTATCAGGTGCTGCGCGAGGGCTGCCTGCCGTTTTCCAGCTTCGAGCCGGACCCGGTGCTCGAGGCGGCGGTCTGGAGCGCGGTGCATGGCTATGCCATGCTGGGGTTTTCCAGGCAGCACGGACAGGCCGGTGGGGAAGACCCGCCGCCGTTCCTCGCCGTGCTGGCCCGCGTGTTGATGCGCCCTTGAACCCCGCGGCGCCGGATGCTAGAGCGCGCTCACGGAGTGCGGGCGTAGCTCAGGGGTAGAGCATAACCTTGCCAAGGTTAGGGTCGTGAGTTCGAATCTCATCGCCCGCTCCAGATCAAAAGGCCGGACCTTTGCGGGTCCGGCCTTTGCTCATTTCGGCCCGACGAGGGCGAGCCAGGCGCCCTGCGGATCGGTCACCTGCGCAGCCCAGGCGCCGCCCGGCACCTGATGCGGGCCATTTTGAACGGCGCCCCCCGCAGCCGTCAACCGCGCGCAGGCCGCATCGATCCCTTCGACGCCGAAATACGGCAACCAGGCCGGCGGCACCCCCGGCGCAGGCAGGCGCATCATGCCGCCGAGTTGCTGCGCGCCCCGGGCAAAGATGTGATAGCTGCCCATCGGCCCCATATCCATCGCGCTGGCCTGCACCCAGCCAAAGTGGCGACCATAGAAGTCCAGCGCCGCCACCGGGTCGGTGGTCATCAACTCATGCCAGTTGCCATGCCCGCTTTTCATCTGGTCAAAGGCACCGCCCGAACCGTCGGGCAGCGGTTGCAGGATGCCAAAGACCGCGCCCTGCGGATCGGCGAGAATGGCGAAGCGCCCGGTGCCGGGGATATCGGCCGGCGGCGCATGCACCCGCCCGCCATCCGCCGCCACGGCGGCCGCCGTTGTATCGGCGTTGTCCACCGCGAAATAGACCAACCAGTTGGGTGGCACACCGTCGGGCAGAAACTCGGACATGCCGGCCACCATCACCCCATCGACCGCGGCGATGTGATAGATGAAATCGCCCATGTCGGCCTGCCCCATCTGCCAGCCCAGCAGATCGGCATAGAACGCTGCCGCGGTTTGGGCGTTCGGAGTCGAGAGTTCGTACCAGCAGGGGAAACCGTGAAACGTGTCACTCATGGCATGTCCTTCGGGGCCAAATGTCTGCGATGACACGCAGTCTAGGCCCGATCAAAGGGACGATGCAACACGCTCGCGCGGGATCAGTGCGTCCAGACCTGCCGCCGGTTGGTGGCGAAATTCTCGCCATAGCCGCCCATGCGGATGTTGGCGGCGCGGTCCTTGGGCGCCTGCACGACATAGTCGATGCCCTGCGCGGCGGCATAGGCCTCGGCCTCGGCCTGGGTGGCAAAGCGCAACTTGACCTGGGCCTGCGTGTCGCCGGACCCCGACCACCCCATCAGCGGATCGCTGACGCGACCCTCGCCCGGCGCAAAATCCAGCACCCAACCCTTGGCGCGGGCAGTGCCGGATTGCATGGCGTTGCGGGCAGGACGATAGATACGGGCGCGCATGGGGAATCTCCGCTGGAATCCTGAGGCTTTATCGGGAATTCCGCCGCCCGCAGCAAGGAAATTCCGCATTGCAGCAGCGATGGATGCCCCTTGCCCCGGAACAAAATAGGCACGAATTTAGCAAGACACCCCAAGGGGATTCGCCCATGCACAACAATCGCCCCGATGCGCTGACCGACCTGCCGATCCAGGCCCTGCCAAAGCGGGAAAAGCTGGAGGGCGGCCGGGCCTTTGTCCTGCACACGCCGTTCCAGCCTGCGGGCGATCAGCCGACGGCGATTGCCGAACTGACCGGCGGCCTGCGCGACGGCGAACGCAATCAGGTGCTGCTGGGGGCCACCGGCACCGGCAAGACCTTCACCATGGCCAAGATCATCGAAGAGACCCAGCGCCCCGCGATCATCCTGGCGCCAAACAAGACCCTCGCCGCGCAATTGTATGGCGAATTCAAAGGCTTCTTTCCCGATAACGCGGTCGAGTATTTCGTCAGCTACTACGATTACTATCAGCCAGAAGCCTATGTCGCGCGCACCGACACCTATATCGAGAAGGAAAGCCAGATCAACGAGGCCATCGACCGCATGCGCCACTCGGCAACGCGGGCGCTGCTCGAGCGCGACGACGTCATCATCGTCGCCTCGGTCAGTTGCATCTATGGCATCGGCTCGGTCGAGACCTATTCGGCGATGACGCAGGATCTGCTGGTCGGGGGCATCTATGACCCGCGCAAGGTGATTGCAGAATTGGTCACCCAGCAATACCGCCGCAACGACGCAGCGTTTTCGCGTGGCACCTTCCGGGTGCGCGGCGACGTGATCGAGGTCTGGCCCGCCCACCTCGAAGACCGCGCCTGGCGATTGTCGTTTTTTGGTGAGGACTTGGAGTCGATTACCGAATTCGACCCCCTCACAGGTTCGAAAAGTGATACGTATGACAAAATACGGATCTATGCGAACAGCCATTATGTGACGCCGCGCCCGACCCTGCAGCAAGCGATCAAGGGCATCAAGGACGAGTTGTTCCACACGCTCAAACGCCTGAACGACAACGGCCGGTTGCTGGAAGCGCAGCGGCTGGAACAGCGGACGAATTTCGATCTCGAAATGCTCGAGGCCACAGGCGTCTGTTCGGGGATCGAAAACTACTCGCGCTATCTGACCGGCCGCGCCCCCGGCGAGCCCCCCCCGACGCTGTTCGAGTTCATTCCAGATCATGCCATTGTTTTTGCAGATGAATCTCATGTCACGGTGCCGCAGATCGGCGGCATGTACAAAGGCGACTTTCGCCGCAAATCGGTGCTGGCCGAACACGGATTCCGCCTGCCCAGTTGCATGGACAACCGGCCGCTGAAATTCGAAGAATGGGACGCGATGCGCCCGCAATCGGTCTTTGTCAGCGCGACCCCCGCCGCCTGGGAGATGAATCAGGCCGGGGGTGTCTTTGCCGAACAGGTGATCCGACCAACCGGCCTGCTCGACCCGATGGTCGAAATCCGCCCGGTGTCGATGCAGGTCGACGACCTGCTCGACGAGGTGCGCCGCGTGGCGCGTGACGGGCTGCGGGTTCTGGTGACCACGCTGACCAAACGCATGGCCGAGGATCTGACCGAATACCTGCACGAACAGGGCATTCGGGTGCGCTATATGCACTCGGATATCGATACCATTGAAAGAATTGAGATTCTTCGTGATCTGCGACTGGGGGCGTTTGATGTTCTGATCGGCATCAACCTGCTGCGCGAAGGGCTCGACATCCCGGAATGCGGCTTGGTGGCGATTCTCGATGCCGACAAGGAAGGCTTCTTGCGGTCGGAAACCTCGCTGATCCAGACCATCGGCCGCGCCGCGCGCAACGCCGATGGCCGGGTCATCATGTATGCCGACCGCATCACCGGGTCGATGCAACGCGCGCTGGACGAGACCAATCGCCGCCGCGCAAAGCAAATGTCATACAATGAGAAACACGGCATAACCCCCACAACCGTCAGGAAAAACGTCGATGACGTCTTGGCCGGCCTCTGGCAAGGCGACACGGATCAGAGCCGCGTCACCGCCAAGGTCGACAAGGCGATGGTCGGCGCGAATCTGGCGGCGCATCTGGACGCGCTGCGCCTGACGATGCGCAAGGCCGCCGAAAACCTGGAATTCGAAGAAGCCGCCCGCCTGCGCGATGAAGTCAGACGTTTGGAAGCCGTCGAACTGGCCGTCGCCGACGACCCGCTGGCGCGGCAATCCGTGATCGAGGACGCCGTCGAGGACGCGGTCAAACAACGCGGCCGCTCGACCGCGGGCAAGGCCGGGTCGCGGGCAAAGAAAGGCGCGCGACGCTGAAAGCCGCGCGCCAAGCCCTTGATAACGGTCACTCAGCCGGCACGATCACGCTGAGACCCAGCATGCGCCAGACCTGCATGCCACCGCGGTAATACGAGATCCTCTCGGCCGGATAGCCGGCCTCGATCATCCGCCGAATGGCGGTGGGCGACTGGCCACACCAGGGGCCATTGCAAAACAGCACCACCGAGCGGGCATTCGTGCAGTCGAAACCGTCGAAATCGACCTCGCAGCCCAACACATCCAGCCGATCGGCAACCTCGGTATAGGGCAGATGCACAGCCCCGGGGATCGTGCCGCCCAGATAATCGGCGCGCACCCGGCTGTCGGTGACGATCACCTCAGGATCCTGCAGCGCGGCGATCATCTCCAACTCGCCAATCGTGGCGACGCCGGGCGCCGGGCTCATCGGCTGAATGCAGAAATTCGGGCAGGGCCGCGAGGTCCGGGCCCATTCGCCGCTGAGTTCATGCGCCGGGTCCTGGATCCGGGTGATCTCGGCGGGGCCCGCATCGGTCTGCACGGTCACCGAGGCCACATCGGGCGTGATATTGACCGGCTCGGCCAAAGCGGGCGCCGCAAGAAGCAGCGCGAACAGGGACAGGGTCAGACGCATGGAATCCTCCTCGATTTCTGGGACAGACTAGCAGAAAAATCGCGATTTGCCTGCCCCGCGCCTCATTGCGGGCTGCGACAAAGCCCCGCGTCCTTGCACCTGCCGGTGGCGTTCGGCTATACAGGGAGCAACAAAATCTTGTAAATTTCCGCGCGAGGCCCCGGTGAGCGACGAGACCGAAATCCCGATCGACAGCGACGACAAGCGGCCGGTGCAACCCGTCGTCTCGATCACGCAGGAAATGCGAACCGCCTATCTGGATTACGCGATGAGCGTGATCGTCAGCCGCGCGATCCCTGACCTTCGCGACGGGCTGAAACCCGTGCACCGGCGCATCCTGTTCGCCATGCACGAGACCAACAACACGCATGACAAGTCCTATCGCAAATCGGCGCGGCCGGTCGGCGATACGATGGGCAAATACCACCCGCATGGCGACAGCGCGATCTATGACGCACTGGTGCGGATGGCGCAGCCGTTCTCGATGTCGCTCAAGCTGTTGGACGGACAGGGAAATTTTGGCTCGATGGACGGCGACACCGCCGCCGCCATGCGCTATACCGAAGTGCGGATGGACAAGCCCGCGGCGTTTCTGCTGGCCGATATCGACAAGGACACCGTCGATTTTCAGGACAATTACGACGGCAAGGACCGCGAGCCGACGGTGCTGCCCGCGCGCTTTCCCAACATGCTGGTCAATGGCGCGGGCGGCATCGCCGTCGGCATGGCGACCAACATCCCGCCGCACAATCTGGGCGAGGTCATCGACGCCACCAAGGCCTTGATCGCCAACCCGGATTTGACGTCGGAAGAGCTGATGGCCTATGTCCCGGCGCCGGATTTCCCGACCGGCGCGCAGATCATGGGGCGCGGCGGCGCGCGCAAGGCCTATCTGGAAGGCCGTGGCTCGGTCATCATCCGGGCGAAAACCCATATCGAGGAAATCCGCAAGGACCGCTTCGCCATCATCGTCGATGAGGTGCCTTATCAGGTCAACAAGGCGCAAATGGTTGAAAAGATTGCCGATGCGGTGCGCGACAAGCGGATCGAAGGCATCAGCCATGTCGCTGACGAATCCGACCGGATCGGCATTCGCGTGGTGATCGAACTGAAACGCGACGCCACGCCGGACGTGGTGCTGAACCAGCTCTTCCGCTTCACCACCATGCAGGTCACCTTTGGCTGCAACATGCTGGCGCTGAACGGCGGGCGGCCCGAGCAGTTGCTGCTGCGAGATTTCCTGCATTATTTCATTGGCTTCCGCGAGGAAGTTGTCACGCGCCGCACCGCGCATGAGTTGATGAAGGCGCGCGAGCGCAGCCATGTTCTCTGCGGTCTGGCGGTCGCGGTGTCGAATGTCGACGAGGTGGTGGCAACCATCCGCGCCTCGGCCGACCCGGCAGACGCCCGCGAGAAACTGATGACCCGGCGCTGGCCAGCCGCGGAGATCGCCGATTACATCCGCCTGATCGACGACCCCAGCCATACGATCAACGAGGACGGCACCTATAACCTGTCGGAAATCCAGGCCCGGGCGATTCTGGAGCTGCGGCTGCAGCGCCTGACCGCGATGGGCGTCAAGGAGGTCACCGACGAACTGGAAGATCTGGCCGGCAAGATCAAGGATTACCTCGACATTCTGCGCTCGCGCAGCCGGATCATGGCGATCATCACCGCCGAACTCGACGAAGTGCGCACCGCCTTTGCCGTGCCGCGGCGGACCGAGATCATCGACTGGGCGGGCGATCTGGACGACGAGGACCTGATCGAACGCGAGGACATGGTCGTCACCGTCACCTCGGGCGGCTATATCAAGCGCACGCCGCTGGCCGAATTCCGCGCGCAGAACCGCGGCGGCAAGGGCCTGTCCAGCATGGCGACCAAGGAAGATGACGTCGTCACCACGCTCTTCGTCGCCAATACGCATACCCATCTGCTGTTTTTCACAACGGATGGAATGGTTTACCAGCTGAAATGCTGGCGCCTGCCACTGGCCGGGCGCACCGCAAAGGGCAAGGCGATCATCAACATCCTGCCGATCCCGCAGGGTGTGTCGATCGCCGCGTTGATGCCGATCGACGTGCCCGAGGAAGAATGGGACGCGCTGCAGGTGGTCTTTGCCACCTCCGAGGGCGACGTGCGGCGCAATGCGCTCAGCGACTTCACCAACATCCTGCGCAACGGCAAGATCGCGATGAAACTGCCCGAGGGGGTGTCGCTGGTCAACGCCCGCATCGCGGACGAGGCCGATGACGTCATGCTGGTGACGGCTCTGGGCCGGGCGATCCGCTTTCCGACCACCGATGTGCGCATCTTCAAGGGCCGCGATTCGACAGGTGTGCGGGGCATCCGGTTGGCGACTGGGGACAGCGTGGTCTCGATGGCGGTCATCCGGCACTTCGACGCCGATCCGCAGGAACGCGCCGCCTATCTCAAGCAACGCCGCCTGATGGCCGGTGCGCCAGACGACGTCGAGGCTGACGACGAGGAAACCGTCGAAGCCGGTCAACTGAGCCCCGAGCGGTATGCCGAGATGTCGGCGCTCGAGGATCTGATTCTGACGGTGACCACGGGCGGCGCGGGTAAACTCAGCTCCAGCCACGATTATCCGGTGCGCGGTCGCGGCGGACAGGGTGTCATGGCGATGGACAAGGGACTGCGCGGCGGGCCGCTGGTCGCCAGTTTCCCGGTCGAGGCCGGAGACCAGATCATGCTGGCCACCTCGACCGGCCAGTCGATCCGGGTGCCGGTGGACCAGATCAGCTTTCGCTCGCGCAATGCGGGCGGGGTGCGGGTGTTCAACGTCGACACTGGCGAAGAGGTGGTCTCGGTGGCAAGGGTGGTCGAACAGGGCGCCGACTGAGCCGGTTCACTCTTTGTCAATCTGCGCGTGATTGCATGGCCGGGCCCTTAGGGAATCCCGGCCATGAATCTGTATCACTGCATGATCGACCTGAAATCCGACGCCCGCGCGATGAGTTTCGCCTTGGCGCTTGACGCCTGGCTAACGCTGTTGCGCGATCAGGGAAAGATTGGCGCCTGGCGCTTGCTGCGGCGCAAACTCAACCTCGCTGGCGAAGGCTGCGCCGATTTCCTGCTGGAGATCGAGGTCGAGGACCTCGCCCAACTCGATGCGGCCTTTCGCTTTCTTGGTCAGGCCGAAGATGACGCGATCCGACGATACGATCAGATGCGCCAACACATCGCACGGGTCGATTTCGGCCTTTACCGGCCCTATCCGGACCCTGAACGTGCGGAACGGCTGGCGATCATCTGACAGTTCTGTGCAGCGACGCGCGTCCACTGTGAGAGTTTGCCGAATGGTGCGCTCACGGCGGGCATGACAGGACAACGGGGTAACGTCCTCAAAGGGGTTCCCCATGACAAACCTGCCGCTACTGGTCGCGCGCATCCTGCTCTCGCTGCTTTTCATCATCGCTGGCCTTGGCAAATTGGCCGATGTCGCGGGCTTCGCTGGCTACATGGCCTCGGGCGGGGTGCCTGCCGTCCTCGCCTGGCCGGTGATCCTGCTCGAAATCCTGGGCGGTCTGGCCATTCTGGTCGGCTTTCAGACCCGCGTCGCGGCGCTTGCGCTTGGCGGCTTTTCGGTGCTGGCGGGCCTGCTGTTCCACTACGCCCCGGCCGACCAGATGCAGATGACCATGCTGCTGAAGAATCTGGGCCTCGGCGGCGGGTTCCTGCTGCTCGCGCAAACCGGCGCCGGCGCCTGGTCGGTTGACGCCTTGCGCGGCCCGCGGGCGGCCTGAAACGACCTCGGCGTCGAGGGAGCGGCCATCCCGGCCGCCCCCTTTTCTTTGCCACGGCGAGGGCCTATGTCATGGCCCATGAGCGAGAGTCTTCACATTGTTGGCGGCGGTCTGGCCGGATCCGAAGCCGCCTGGCAGGCGGCACAGGCCGGTGTCCAGGTCGTGCTGCACGAAATGCGCCCGGACCGCGGCACCTTTGCCCACCAGACGGGCAACTTTGCCGAAATGGTCTGCTCGAACTCGTTTCGCTCGGACGATGACGAGCAAAACGCCGTCGGGCTACTGCATTGGGAGATGCGTCAGGCAAAGGGCCTGATCATGACGATGGCTGACCGCCACGCACTGCCCGCCGGTGGCGCGTTGGCTGTGGACCGCGAGGCGTTTTCGCAGTCGGTGACCGAAGCCCTGCGCAGCCATCCGCTGATCCGCCTTGAACCCGGAGAAATCACCGCCCTGCCCCACACCGGCCATTGGATTTTCGCCACTGGCCCGCTGACATCGGATGCGCTCGCGCAAGCGATCCGGGCACAGACCGGCACTGAATCCCTGGCGTTTTTCGATGCGATCGCGCCGATCGTGCATTTCGAGACAATTGATCAGACAAAAACCTGGTTCCAGTCGCGGTATGACAAGGGCGAGACCGAGGCCGAGCGCAAAGCCTATCTCAACTGCCCCATGACGCGCGCGCAGTATGAGGCCTTTATCGACGCCATCCTCGCCGCGCCAAAAGCCGAGTTTCACGAGGGCGAGACCGCGGGCTATTTCGATGGCTGCCTGCCCATCGAAGTGATGGCCGAGCGGGGCCGCGAGACGCTGCGCCATGGCCCGATGAAACCCGTCGGACTGACCAACGCCCATGACCCAGCGGTCAAACCCTATGCCGTAGTCCAGCTTCGACGCGATAACGCCTTGGGAACGCTCTATAATATTGTCGGTTTTCAGACCAAGATGAAGCATGGCGCCCAACTCGAGGTGTTCCGGATGATCCCCGGCCTCGAAGACGCCGGCTTTGCCCGACTGGGCGGCATCCATCGCAACACCTTTCTCAATGCGCCGACTTTGCTGGATTCGCAGATGCGTCTGCGCGCGCACCCCCATCTGCGCTTTGCCGGTCAGGTTACCGGCGTCGAGGGCTATGTCGAATCGGCGGCGATGGGACTGGTTGCCGGACGGTTTGCCGCGGCCCAGATCAAGGGCGAGACCCTGCCGCCGCCGCCGCGCGAAACCGCGATGGGCGCGCTGATCGCCCATATAACCGGCGACGCCGACGCGCGGACGTTCCAACCGATGAACGTGAATTTCGGCCTGTTTCCTCCGCTCGACGAGGCCCGCGGTGGCCGACGCGGGCGCAAGGATCGCTACAAAGGCTATACCGACCGCGCCAAGGAGGCGTTCATCGGGTGGCTCGGCTGATAACCCGCTTCGCCCCCTCGCCAACCGGGTGGCTGCACCTGGGGCACGCGTTTTCGGCCTTGACCGCATGGACCCTTGCGCAAACCCTTGGCGGGACGTTCTTGCTCCGAATGGAAGACATCGATACGGCGCGATGTCGGCCTGACTTTGAGGCTCATATTCTTGATGATCTTCAATGGCTTGGCCTGACATGGCCTGAGCCGCTGATGCGTCAGTCGGCGCGTCGGCCTGCTTATGATGCGGCGTTGGCGCGGCTGCATGCACTCGGCGTTACCTATCGCTGCACCTGCACAAGGGGCGACATCCGGGCGGCGCTCGCTGCCCCGCAAGAGGGTGCCAGTCTCGGTCCGGATGGTCAGGTCTATCCGGGCACGTGTCGCACCCTTGGCCTTTCCGGGCCAGGTGGCGCCATTCGGCTCGATCTGCGGCGCGCGCTTGACCTCGCCGGACCTGTCAGTTTTTCAGAAACCGGCCCACTGCATGCTGGTGAGCACTGGCTGGACGCGCCCTCGATGCTGGCCGAGGTCGGTGACATCGTGCTCGCACGCCGCGATATCGGCACCTCGTATCATCTGGCGGTGGTTGTCGATGATGCGGCTCAGGGCGTGACCCATGTGGTGCGCGGCGCAGACTTGTTCTCGGCAACCCCGATTCATCGGCTGTTGCAGCAGCTGCTGACACTGCCGACACCAATCTATCACCACCACCGGCTGATCCGCGATTCCACGGGCAAGCGACTCGCCAAACGCGACGATGCCCGGGCGCTGGCGGCCTATCGTGCCGAGGCCGCAAGCCCCGAGGATATCCGCAGCCTGCTGGGATTTCAGGCCTCTGGGCGCGTCAGCTCAACCTCGGCACCGTCGCGCAGCGCCGTGTAAAAACAACTGCGCCGGTTGGTGTGGCAGGCCGGCCCGGTCTGTTCCACCAGTGCCAACAGGCAATCGCGGTCGCAATCGAGGCGCAGTTCGACGAGACGTTGCAGATGACCCGAGGTCTCGCCTTTGGCCCAGAAGGCCTGCCGCGAGCGCGACCAGTAAGTCATCGCCCCGGTCAAGAGCGTCCGCTCAAGGCTGGTCGAGTTCATCCAGGCCAGCATCAAGACCTCGCCCGTGCGGTGATCTTGCGCGATCACCGGGATCAGGCCATTGTCGTCAAAGCGCAGGGATTGCGGATCGAAGGTCATCGCCTATATTTCCTTTGCCGTCAGGAGCGCCTCCAGTGTCGCAAACGCCAGAGTTGATCAAGCTGTATTCCGCCCGAATACTCGGCCTTGCGGCGGAAATTCCGCATCTTGGGCGTTTGGATGCGCCCGCGGCGCGTGTCAAAAAGCGCTCTCCCCTTTGCGGATCGACGGTGACGGTTGACCTGACCCTGCGCGACGGCCGGGTCGACCAGTTCGCCCAGGACGTCAAGGCCTGTGCACTGGGGCAAGCGGCGGCGGCCTTGGTCGGGCAGGTGATCATCGGACGCAGCGCAGACGAATTGGAGCGTGCTGCACAGCAGATCGAAGCCATGCTGAAAGTTGACGCGCCGATACCCGACGCGCCGTTCGACCGATTCGAGGTGCTGCTGCCCGCCCGGGAATTTCGCAATCGTCACGCCTCGATCCTGTTGGCTGTGCAAGCAGCCGCCGAAGCTGCCCGCCAAGCGACACACTGACCGTGGAACCTTGAGAAACGATTAAAAAAAACCGCCGCACCTCGAGGTGCGGCGGCAAGGGACGTGTCTGGTTGGGTCAAGGCGCCGGGACAGCAGCACCATGCCAGACCACGAGGCAGTCGGCAAAAAGATGGGTCAGGCGGCGATGGGCATGTGCAAGACCGCAAAAAGCAACAGAAAAAGCGCCACCGCACCCGCTGCATCCACCAGAATCGCAAGGCGGCTCCCTTTGGATCTGGTCACGTAGTCTCCGGATTTACGCATCACACCCTCCTCTGTTAACTCTTTGTTCTCATATTGCGTAGATCATTGCAAGAACAAAAGAGAACAAAAGGGGTTCAACCGACCTGCAAGAGCCGAATCGCCTGATCCTGCCCCAGCAGCCACAACAAAACGCGCGCCGCACGCCCGCGGGGCTGGGTAAGGTCTGGGTCATCTGTCAGCAGTTTACGCGCATCGCTTTGCGCCAGTTCAAGGAGGGACGCCTGCCGTTCCAGATCTGCAATCCGAAACCTGGGCAAACCCGATTGCGCCGTGCCGATCACGTCACCGGCCCCACGCATGACGAGATCCTCGTCGCTCAGGCGAAACCCGTCTTCGGTTTCGCGCATCAGTCGCAACCGACGCCCCGCCGCCTCGCCCAGCGGCAATTCATAGAGAAGGAGACAGGTCGAAGACTCGACGCCGCGTCCAACCCGCCCCCGCAACTGGTGCAACTGTGCCAGACCAAAGCTTTCGGCTCGCTCAATCACCATGATCGTCGCCGTCGGCACATTGACGCCCACCTCGATCACGGTGGTTGCGACCAGAATCCGTGTCTGCCCGCTGACGAATCGGGCCATCGCTGCATCCTTGTCGGCGGGTGCCATCTGGCCATGGACCAGACCCACTTGCTCGCCCAGGGTCGCTCGCAGCATTTCAAAGCGCGATTGCGCCGCGGTCAGGCTGACGGCCTCGCTTTCTTCGACCAGAGGGCAGACCCAATAGGCCTGCTGCCCCGCGGCTACGGCCTTTTCCAGATGGGCGACAACCTCACCGAGGCGATCCAAAGATGCGAGAGTGGTGATGATCGGCTTGCGGCCAGGCGGCTTTTCGTCAAGCAAGGAAAGATCCATGTCGCCATAATGGGCGAGGGCAAGGCTGCGCGGGATCGGCGTCGCGGTCATCACCAAGACATCCGTGCGCGCACCCTTTTCACCCAACGCCATGCGTTGCGCGACGCCGAACCGGTGTTGCTCGTCGATGACTGCCAGGCGGAGGTCGGCGAATTCGACATCGCGTTGGAACAAGGCGTGCGTGCCGATGGCGATCTGGATTTCTCCTGACGCCAATCCGGCGAGTTTGTCGTCGCGTTCGCGGCCCTTGTCGCGTCCTGTCAACAGCGTCACGCGCACGCCTGCGCGTTCCGCCAGCGGCCCCAGCGTTTCGAGATGCTGACGCGCGAGGATCTCTGTCGGCGCCATCAACGCACCCTGCCCGCCGGATTCGACGGCTGTCAGCAGGGCAACCAGTGCGACCAGCGTCTTGCCAGCACCAACGTCGCCTTGCAACAACCGGTTCATCCGCTGCGGTGACGCCATGTCGTCGGTGATTTCAGCAATCGCGCGTTCCTGCGCCCCTGTCAGTGCATAAGGCAGTGCCGCCAACACCCGGTCGACCAGACTCCGGGTGCCGCGCGTGCTCTGACCCGCAGCCCGTCTCCGCTGGGCGCGGGCGATAGCCAGGGTCAATTGATGCGCAAAAAGCTCATCATACGCCAAGCGCCGGCGCGCAGGGGTCTCGGCGGCCAACTCGGCAGCGCTTGCCGGCGCATGGGCCTGCGCCAGTGCGTCGGACCAACCGGGCCATTTTTCCCGCGCTTTCAGCGCCAGATCGATCCACTCGTTGATCGGCGGGGTTCGCTCCAACACAGCCGCGACCGCTCGGCGCAGGTGCCGCTGGGTCAAACCTGCGACCAGCGGATAGACCGGCTCGAACTCGGGCAGATCGTCGATCTCGTCACAGCGCAACACGTGGTCCGGATGGGCCATTTGATAAATGCCGTCAAACACCTCGACACGGCCTGACACGATCCGCTTCTGGCCGCTCGGCAGCTGTCGCTGCAACTGTTCAGCTCGAGCGTGAAAATAGACCAGTTGAAATTCCTGAAGCGAGTCACGGACAATGATCCGATAGGGCCGCCCGCGTTGGCGCGGGGGAACATGGGCGCCTATGGTCACCTCAACTGTCGCGGTCTCGGGGGGTGCGATCTGGCGGATAGTGTCGCGCAGGCGCCGATCAACGCCGGTTAGCGGCAATAAAAACAAGAGATCACGCGGCAAATCAACGCCCAATCCACGGAAAAGGCGTGATATTTTTTCCCCAACCCCTGGCAATCCGTCGAGCGAGGCGAACAAGGGAAACAGGATTTCTGGCCGCCCGCTCATCCGTCCAGCATCGCGATCCAGGTGTCCTCGTCAACCACGGTGACGCCCATTGCGATCGCCTTCGAGTTCTTCGAACCGGCGCCTTCTCCTGCGATCAACAGGTCGGTTCGTGGCGAAACAGACCCGGCGACCCGCGCGCCCAGCGCTTCGGCGCGGGCTTTGGCTTCGGCGCGCGTCATGCGGGTCAAGGTGCCAGTAAAGACCACGGTCTTGCCCGAGAGGGCGCTGTCGGTCGCCCGGGATTGGGGCGCGACGATCGTGACCAGTTCCCGGATCAACCGATTGATCGACTCGCGTTCACGGGGCTGGGACAGCGTCGTCACCAGCGAGAGGGCCAAAACAGGGCCAACTCCTTCGATTCCGACCAGATCATCCCAGGCTGCACGGGCGTCCGGATCCAGTGGCGGGTCCTCCCAAACCGTGTCGCGCGCGCGCTTGACCTCGGCGCGGCGGCCGGCCAGCGCGGCCGCCGCGCGTTCGTTGGTCTCGGCGATATCCGCGGCCATGGCCCGCACGGCGGCATTGGTTGCCAAATCCACCGCCCAGATCAGCGCGTCCCATCTGCCAAAGTGCCGCGCGAGATCCGCGGCCGCAACCTCGCCGAGATGGCGGATGCCCAAGGCAAACAGCAGACGGGCGAGCGAAATCTCGCGACGTTCGTCGATGGCGGCGAACAGCTTGGCAACGCTGCGGTCCCCGAACCCTTCGCGGTTCTTGAGCTTTGCGAGGTTCTCGGCGTCGCGGCGCGCGAGTGTGAAAATGTCGGCAGGCTCGCGGATCGGCAGCACAGCGTCGGTAAAGAACATCTCGATCTGCCGGGCGCCAAGACCTTCGATGTCAAAGGCCGGGCGACTGACAAAATGCTTCAACTTTTCAATAGCCTGGGCTGGACAGACCAATCCTCCGGTGCAGCGGTGGGTCGAATCGCCGGGTTCGCGCAGCGCTGCCGATCCGCAGTCGGGGCAATGCGTCGGGAAGACATAGGGCTGACTGTCAGCCGCGCGTCGGGTTAGATCGACATCGGCGACCTTGGGGATGACATCGCCTGCGCGGTAGACCTGCACCCAGTCTCCGACGCGGATGTCGCGGCCCTCGCGGATCAAGTCACCGCGCGAGTCGCGACCGCTGATGTAATCCTCATTATGCAAGGTC
>Ga0209573_1002304_pt1 | contig 24924 bp, 16 predicted proteins | sample TNRBio252014_DNA_FD_185870 | JGI IMG/M metagenome (GOLD analysis project Ga0209573, IMG submission 185870) | Wastewater treatment Type I Accumulibacter community from EBPR Bioreactor in Madison, WI, USA - TNR Reactor_6/25/2014_ DNA (SPAdes)... | ecosystem: Engineered > Bioreactor > EBPR >... | reverse complement strand
GGGTTCATGCTCATCTTCACGTTGGCCAGATCCACGCCGCTGCCGTCCGCCTTGACGCGGACCTTGACGTTGTAATCCACCACGCGCTTGACGGGTACGAGAATCTTCATGCTGTTCCTTTGCTGCAGGGGTTTCCGGGTTTACACCACGCCGCTCGCACGCAGGCGGGCAATCGCCTCCGTATCCAGGCCGAGCGTGGTGGAGAGGATGTCGTCGGTGTGCTCGCCGAGCATCGGCGGCGGCAGGCGATAGTCGACCGGCGTGGCCGACAGCTTCATCGGACTGGCCACCAGCGGGACGCTGCCCGCAACCGGATGCGGCACCGCCACCTTCAGGCCGCGCGCCTGCACCTGCGGGTCGGCGAAGACGTCGGCGAGCGTATTGATCGGGCCACAGGGCACGGCCAGCGCCTCCAGGGTCGCGATCCACTGCGCGGTGCTGCGCTCGACGGTGAGCTTCTTGAGCAGCGGGATCAGCACCGCACGGTTGCCGACGCGCGCGCGATTGGTGGCGAAGCGCGCATCGGCGGCGAGATCCGGCGCACCGGCTACCTCGCAGAAGCGCGCGAACTGGCCGTCGTTGCCGATCGCCAGGATCATGTAGCCATCGGCGGTCGGGAAGTCCTGGTAAGGGACGATGTTGGGATGGGCGTTGCCGAGCCGCTGCGGACTCTTCCCGGTGGCGAGAAAGTTCGCCGCCTGGTTGGCGAGGCAGGCGACCTGCACGTCGAGCAGGGCCATGTCGATGTACTGACCCTCGCCACTCTTCTCGCGCCAGGCGAGTGCGGCGAGCACGGCGTTGGTGGCGTACAGCCCGGTGAGGATGTCGGTGAGCGCGACGCCCACCTTCATCGGGCCGCCGCCCTCCTCACCGTCGGGGCGGCCGGTGATGCTCATCAGCCCGCCCAGGCCCTGGATCAGGAAGTCGTAGCCGGCGCGCGGCGCATACGGCCCGTCCTGGCCGAAGCCGGTGATCGAGCAATACACCAGGCGCGGATTGACCGCCTTCAGGCTGTCGTAGTCGAGGCCGTACTGCGCGAGGCCGCCGACCTTGAAGTTTTCCAGCACCACGTCGGACTCGGCGGCGAGCCGGCGCACCAGCGCCTGGCCCTCGGCCTGGGTGATGTCGATGGTGATCGAGCGCTTGTTGCGGTTGGCGCACAGGTAGTACGCCGCCACGTCGGTGTCGGCGCCATGCTCGTCCTTGAGCCAGGGCGGCCCCCAGCCGCGGGTGTCGTCACCGGCGCCGGGGCGCTCGACCTTGATCACGTCCGCGCCCAGGTCGGCCAGCATCTGCCCGGCCCAGGGGCCGGCCAGGATGCGCGAGAGGTCAAGGACGCGGATGTGCGACAGGGCGCCGGGCATTGCGGGTCTCCGTGGGCTCAGTTGCTGAACGCGGCGATGCCGGTGATGGCGCGGCCGAGGATCAGCGCATGGACGTCGTGGGTGCCTTCGTAGGTGTTGACCACCTCGAGGTTCACCAGGTGGCGAGCCACCGGGTACTCGTCCGAGATGCCGTTGCCGCCGAGCATGTCGCGTGCCATGCGGGCGATGTCGAGCGCCTTGCCGCAGGAGTTGCGCTTGATGATCGAGGTGATCTCGACCGGCGCGATGCCCTCGTCCTTCATGCGGCCGACGCGCAGCACCGCCTGCAGGCCGAGGGTGATCTCGGTCAGCATGTCGGCGAGCTTCTTCTGGACGAGCTGGTTGGCGGCAAGCGGGCGGCCGAACTGGTTGCGGTCCATCGTGTACTGGCGGGCGGTCTCGTAGCAGGACTCGGCGGCGCCGAGTGCCCCCCAGGCGATGCCGAAGCGCGCCGAGTTGAGGCAGGTAAAGGGACCCTTGAGGCCACGCACGGTGGGGAAGGCGTTCTCTTCCGGCACGAAGACCTCGTCCATGACGATCTCGCCGGTGATCGAGGCACGCAGGCCGACCTTGCCATGGATCGCGGGGGCGGACAGGCCCTTCCAGCCCTTCTCCAGGATGAAGCCGCGGATCTCGCCTGCGTCGTCCTTGGCCCACACCACGAACACGTCGGCGATCGGGCTGTTGGTGATCCACATCTTGCTGCCCGACAGGCTGAAGCCGCCAGCGACCTTGCGTGCGCGGGTGATCATCGAGCCCGGGTCGGAGCCGTGGTTGGGCTCGGTGAGGCCGAAGCAGCCGATCCATTCGCCAGCGGCGAGCTTGGGCAGGTACTTCTTCTTCTGCTCTTCGGTACCGAATTCGTTGATCGGCACCATCACCAGCGAGCTCTGCACGCTCATCATCGAGCGGTAACCGGAGTCGACGCGCTCGACCTCACGCGCGATCAGGCCATAGCACACGTAGTTCAGGCCGGAACCGCCGTACTCTTCGGGGATGGTCGCACCGAGCAGGCCGAGTTCGCCCATTTCGCGAAAGATCGCCGAGTCGGTCTTTTCATGGCGGAACGCTTCCTGCACGCGCGGCAGCAGCTTGTCCTGGCTGTAGGCGCGTGCGGCGTCGCGCACCATGCGCTCGGTCTCGGTGAGCTGCAGGTCGAGCAGCAGCGGGTCTTCCCAGTTGAAGCTAGCCTTCGTCGAAGCCATGTCGAGTCTCCTCTCGCGATCTGTCTCACAGGCGGCTGCCTGTGCTTGAATCGCATCCTATGAACTCCGAAGCGTCATCACAAGCGATATTTATGCAGTAATCTGTGCATTTTTGGAATTCGGCGCCATGCGCAAGAAGATTCCCAGCACCGCCGCGCTGCTCGCCTTCGAGGCGGCGGCGCGCTACGAGAGCTTCACCCGCGCGGCGGAGGAGCTCGCACTGACGCAGAGCGCGATCTGCCGCCAGATCGCCGCGCTGGAGGACTTCCTCAGCGTGCCGCTGTTCCGCCGCACCCGGCGCGGCGTGCAGCTCACCGAGGCGGGGCTGAGCTACAGCCGCCAGATCGCGCCGCGACTGGACGCGATCGAGCACGACACGCTGGCGGTGATGGCGCACCACGGCGCCGGCAGCGTGCTCGAACTGGCGGTGGTGCCGACCTTCGCCACGCGCTGGTTGCTGCCGCGCCTGGCCGGGTTCCAGGCGAAGAATGCGGACGTGGTGGTAAACATGAGCACCCAGACCCGCCCCTTCCTGTTCGACCAGACCGAGTTCGACGCCGCGATCTACTTCGGCGACGCCGGCTGGCCCGGCACCGAGGCCCACTTCCTGATGCGCGAGTACCCGGTGCCGGTGTGCAGCCCTGAGCTTGCCGGCGTGCACGACCAGATGAGCCCGGACGAGGTCGCCGGCCTGCCGCTGCTGCAGCAGACCACGCGCCCCTACGCCTGGCGGCAGTGGTTCGCCTCGGCTGGCGTGCGCGCCGCCAACGACATGGGCGGAATGAGGCTGGAGTTGTTCTCGATGCTCGCCCAGGCGGCGATCGAGCGTATGGGCGTGGCATTGATCCCGCCGTTCCTGATCCAGCAGGAACTGACCGCCGGCCGCCTGATCAGCCCGTGCCTGCGCAGCTTCCCGAGCACGCGGGCGTACTACCTGATCGTTCCCGAAGGCAAGGCCGAGCGGCCGGCATTGACACGCTTTCGCGAGTGGCTGGTGGCAGAAGCGCAGACCGGACGCTGAGCAGCAACACGCCGCCAACACCCCTCTTGCCCGCTCAGCGCAATACGAGATCGCCGGTCGCGTTCGAGAAGCCCTTCAGCTGTCGTTCGGATTCGAACGTGAACGTCTCTCTCGAAACGATGGCGCCCCGCGCAGACGCCCACTTTCCGGTTCCACCCTCGATCTTCAGCTTGAAGCCGTCGTACATGGTCTCCATTCCGGCCAGCAGCATGTCGCCATTGGGCTCCTTGAGTTCGCAGCGCCCGGCTCCCGACGTCATGGCCTTGCCATCCGCCGCCTTGGTAGCCGTTTCCATTCCGACACAGGTCGCCAAGAAATAGACCTCGCCGAGACCGGCGCCACTGAGCTTGTAGCTACCCTGGAGCTCGAATACGGTGGTACCGCTATCCGCGGCGACCTTCATTGACGGTGAAAAATCGGCAACCCATCCGCCGCTCATGACAACCGGATCAGCGGTCACGCTGCTGGCGAACAGGCTCAACACAATGGTGGCATAGCCCGCGCGGGCGAGCTTCCGTGAATGATCAGCGTGCATGATTCCGTATCTCCCTTGTGATGGCTCCGGATGGCTCCGGCGCCGAAAATCCGTCCGACGCGCGTCAGCGCCTCCCGTGTTGGCGGCCCTGCGTGCGGAAGGACCCGCTCAGGGCTGGGCGCGGTCTGCCACACCCTGCATCGAGAATAAGAGTGGGCGTGCATCACTTCCGACTGCAATCGCCGTCAGTGGCAGCTGATCTTCAAGCACGGTGGCCTTGAAGCTGACGCCGTCGTCATGGCTGCGCAGGGTCACCCCGTCGAGCCCCACCGCAATGACGCTGTTATCGGGAAACTGTTGTATCGCCGTAATCGAGCTTTTCGTCCCGCTTCGAACCTCGGCCCACGTCTCACCCGCATCGGAGCTACGGTAGATGCGACCCTGCAGCCCACCGACGAGAAGGGTTCCGCTCTTCAGTGCGATGCCAGCCCAGAAGGTGCCCTTGCTCCCGGTTGCCACCTCGCGCCAGGTGATTCCGCCGTCGGACGACTTGTAGACGACTCCACGCTCGGCCGCGATGAACAGATTTGCCCGCTCATCGGCAAACACCTTGAACAAGTTGCGGTCAGCGCGACTCGAATCCGCGGCCGGAGGAACATTGACTTCCCGCCAGGTTTCGCCACCATCGTCGGTACTGAGTAGCAGCGACCAAAGACCCGTCGCATACCCGCTGCGCAGGTCCTTGAACCAGATCGAGAACAGCGGTTGGTCAACCGCAGTGTCCTCACGTTGCAGAGACCATGTCTCGCCACCGTCGGTCGTATGCAGGATCACGCCCCAATGGCCTGCCGCCCAGCCATTGAGCGCATCGGCAAAGCTGACCGCGGTGAGCGTCGCGCGCGTTGGTACTGCACGCGCCTGGCGGTAGGTCCTGCCGCCATCGTCCGATAGCAGTACGACTCCCCTATCTCCCACCACCACGACGCGATCGCCAGCGCGGGTGGCATCGAGCAACTGGTTTCGGGCCGGTTCGGCAAAGTGTACTGCCGGCTGATGGCTCAGGAGCGCCGCGCCGCCTTCCCGGCCTTGCGCGTGGGCATGACCTTGTGAAACCAGGGCGAACATGCCGAGGCACGCCAGATGCGATCCGATCTTCCAGAAGTTGTTTCTCATCATCGTGCGTTGATCAGTGTTGGAGAATGCCCGGCGCCCGTACGGGACCACGACGCGGAAAGATGCGCTCGAGCACCACTGCAAAGGCAGGCAGTGCCGTCATCGCCATGACGAGGTTGACCATGAACATGAAGGCAAGCAGTTTGCCCATGTCGGCCTGAAACTTGAGTTCCGAGAATGCCCAGGTGGCAACCCCGATGGCCAGCGTGATCGCGGTGAAGATCGTCGCCATGCCCACCTCGAGGATCGAAAATTCCAGTGCCTGCACGATGCTTCGTCCGCCAGCCAGATGAATCTGCAACCGGTTGTAGATGTAAAACGCATAATCGACACCGATTCCCACGGCAAGCACCATCACCGGTAAGGTCGCCACCGTGAGACCGATCTCGAACACCTTCATGAACCAGTACCCGATAAAAGTCGCCACGGTCAGCGGCAGGCAGCACGCCACGACCGCCCGCAGGTCACGGTAGGCCAGCAGGACCAGAACAGCGATCGCCGCATAAACATTGAGCATCATCGGCAGTTCGCTCTTTTCGACCTCGTCGTTGATCGCTGCGAGCACACCGGCATTTCCTGACGCCAGTCGAACATTGATGCCGTCAAGCTGGTTTGCGGCGCGGAAGGCCTTGACCGCCTCGACCACGCGATTGATCGTTGTGGCCTTGTGATCGGTCAGGTAAAGGTGCACGGCCGTCATGCTGCAGTCGGTGTTCACATAGCCGCGATTGCGGGCGATCTCGGTCGCCAGACTCGCATGATTGCCAGGATCGATCGGCACTACACCCATCTTGGGACTACCTTCGTTGTAGCCCTGGTTGTAGGTGCGCAATTCGCGGGTAAAGGACTTCACCGCCTGCACGCCGGGCAGGTGCTCGACCTGCGCGACGAAGTCATCCTGATACTTGGCCGCAGCGACGTTCTCGCAAGATTCGGGCGGCCCCTCGAACACCACCGTAAGCCAGTCGAGGCCGAGATCGTAGGCGCCTGCAATCGCCAACGCGTCGCGATTGAAGCGCGCTTCGGGGCGCAATTCCGGTGCGCCCGGCTGCACTGTACCGACGACACGATCGCTGCTCCCATAGACCGCCATGGCGAAGATCGCGGCGGTGAGGATGACCGTGATGACTGCATTGCGTGGCTCGGCTACACGGGCCAGTCCCCGCAGCCACTGAGAGCGACGCTCACGCTTCAGCATCGCCTTTTCGGCATAGTCCTTGGTGAAGTTGAAGTAGGAGGCTGCGACGGGCAGCATGATCAGGTTGGTGACGATCTTGTAACCAACCCCGATCGACGAGATGACCGCAAGCTCCTTGACCATCGGAATCGGGATCAGAAGCAAGGTCACGAATGACACGAGGGCGGTGACGAGGGCCAGCGTACCGGGGATGAGGAGGCCAGTGAAGCTGAGCCGGGCCGCCTCGGCCGTGGTCTTGCCGTGGGCGATTTCGCGCACAATGAAGTTGATCTGCTGCACGCCGTGCGAGACCCCGATCGCGAACACCAGGAAAGGCACCAAGACTGCCAGGGGATCCAGACCATATCCGAGAAGACGTAGCGTCCCGAATTGCCACACGAGCGACGCGAGGGACGAGACAACGGGCAGGATGGTCAGCCGCACCGAATGGCAATACCAATACACCGCAAGAGCGGTCAGCAGGAGCGCCACGATGCAGAACTCGAGCACGTTGGCGGCACCGTCGGCAATATCGCCGATCTGCTTGGCAAAACCGATGATCTGGATCTCGTATTCGTCGTCCTCGAACGGCTTGCGCAGCTTTTCCTCGAGAAGACGGTTGTACGCGACGTAATCGAGGTGGCGGCCCTCAGCATCGACTTCACCGATCTCGGCGGTCACCATGGCGCTGCTATGGTCACGCGCCACCAGCGTGCCAATGAAGCCTCCCTGACTGGTGGCACGCTGGATGCCGGCGATCACGTCCGGCGCGAGGGCATCGACGGTGACGGTTCCGGGGATGACCGGCTCAGCCAGAAAGCCCTCCTCGGTGATTTCATTTACGAAGCTGTTGGGTGTCCACAACGACTGAACGCCAAGGCGGTCTATGTTGGGCAGGAAGATGACGGCCTGGGTGACCTCATAGAGCCGTTTCAGTGCGGCCTGATTCCAGATCGTGCCTTTGCGACTCTTCACCACCACGGTAAGCCGATTGGCACCGAACAGCTGGTCCCGGTACTGTTCGAACGTCCGCACGTACTCGTGACCGATCGGCATCTGTTTCTCGTAGCCTGCTTCCATCCGGAGCTGAAGCCCGAAGTACCCCATCACAATGGTGAGGATGCCAAGGACGATCAGCACCAGGCTCCGCTGACCGAAAAGGAATCGCTCTAGCTTTTGTACCATGCCACCCAAGATGAACACCTCTGCTGCGGGCTCGACGCACGCCCTGGAATAGCGCGCGCATCGCGCCCGGATCTACTGCATGAATCCTGGACGGAAGCGGTTTTCCGGGCCACCCCGTCCGCTTCCAAGCCCGATTGACAACGAGATCGACTGCCTCAGAAACTGCGCGAGATGAAGGCACCGAGGAAGTCGCGATCCCTGTAATACTGCCGTTCAGGGTCTGACTTTCCACCGAAGTAAGTGGCAAAGTTGATGCCAGCCTGCCACTGTCCGGCATTCTCGTTGAAGAGAACGTACAGGTTGGCCGCCTTTGCCCCTTCGAGATATGGAATGCTGAAATTAGGTGTATCTCCATTCACGGCATGAATGAAGGTGATGCCAGGAATCATCTGCCAACCCGGAATTATTGATCCGTCATAATAAAGATTGGCGTCAATGATGTAACCCCATGAGGTGGCGCTACCGCCCCCCTTGGCAACAGGCGAAGCAGGATCGCTACGATCGAGGAAGATGAAGTATCCCGGAGCGAAGGCCTGATCGACCAGGACTCCGTCGATCATCCGCGTCACCCGTTTGGATGACTTGACGCCCGGATAGCGAGCGACCACGCCCTCCAGCGATACGAAACCAGTATCCGCACCAAACAAATCGAGCAAGGGGCCATGGTCGCTAGGCGATAGTTGCAGCATTCCGGTGAGGTGCATCTGGTACTTCTCGCGATCCTCGTACTGCGGACAGTTCGAGACGGTGGCCAGATTCGTGTTGGCGTCCAGCGGACCACCACTGTTAAAGCACGCCGAAAGCGACACGGCATCCTTTGGACGGTAGGAGAGCTCCCAACCGACAGCCCAGTTTCCGAGCGGGAAGTTCGCACTCACACCGTAGAGCTTGCGTTCCTCCAGATACTCCCACTGGTACTCCGTACCGCCCTTCGCCAGGTTCAGCACGGGGGTCTTGTCGTGGTACTGCATGTAATAGACGCCGAGATCGAGCGTCGTATTGTCGGGCTTCCAGTGCATCGAAAGACCATATTGGTCGCCATTCCCGGGGCGGATGTCATCTGCGACCGGAGCCGGAAAATCACCTGCGGCCGCAATCGCTGCGTCGCCCTCGGCTGCCGTATACGAGCGCCGACGGAGACGGGAAGCTTGGTCGCGCCCGGTGACATTGAAGTTCGACCCGTCGAACGACACTGACTCACGCCCCTCACCGAAGTAGTCTGCCACCGACCAATAGCCCCCCACGGGAGCGTATTCGGTCTTATTCCAGCGAAACTGGTAATAGGCCTCCATGTTGAGCCCCGAGCCCAAGGAGGTCGCGAAGCTGATCATCGGCGCGGGCAGCACCGCTTCCTTCAATTGAGTGCCAGGAACCAGAAGGCGCTGAAAATCAAGCGCGTTGGTCTGATTGATGCCGCCGATGGCAAACAGGCTCTCACCCCAGTTGATGACCTGGTTACCAAGGCGGACACGAGCCTGGCGATCACCGATCTGAAGGTCTTTGCTGACCCACAGGTCGAGCACACGCAGGTCATTGACGATCTGGCGCCGCGCATCGCTCGAAAGTTCGGTGCGGGCGGTATCGTCGGCCTTGAAATCATGCATCCAGCTCCCGCGGGCCATGAACTTCCAGCCTTCGGGCATCTTCAGCAACAGCTCATGGGTGCCCTTGATGTAGGTGGTGAAAAAATCCCCCTTTCGATAGTTGAGGTTGCCGTTGTCACCCGCCGACCATTGCGGGGTATTGGCGCCGCCACCGCAGGGCGTGCCGGGATCGCCGACAAGGGTGCAAGACGGATCGTTCGCACGCACGCCCATTCCGGCGGTGATGGTCGAGTCAAGTGAACCCTGAATTTCGCCGGCCTCGAAACGGAAAGCCTGCACCGACGGAGCCGCCATCGCCGCGAGCAACGAAGCGAGTGCCGTCGTGATTACCTTTTTGATTTTCTTTTTCATGCCCCACCTCCTCCCAGACATCACTATGTGGCCACAGCGCTCCGGCCTGGCGGGAGACGAGCGCATGCCCGCCCCGTGACGCCGGATCGCCGTATCGCCGTATCGCCGTATCGGTCAACGTTCGCTGATCGCGCGCAGGCTTTCGGCGGTGTAGAAGCTGTCCTTGAACTGCGGCAGATCTTCGGGTTCGGCGTAGAAACGCAGGTCCCGCGTGCCGCCAGAGACGTTGGAGTCGGTAACGTAGCGACCGCTCACGAGGTCATGAAGAAAATAGGCGGCAGTGTTGCTGCACGCACCCAGTTCCCAGATCGGAATGACAGAGCTTTCCTTGTGGCGCCACAAACCGCCGTTGGCGTCATAGTCCTCGCCCGCGACGGCAAGCCATGTGTCCTCATCGAAATAGAACACCTTCTTCGATGCACTATGGCGGACACCCTCCTTGACCGTCCCTTCAACGACCCAGACGCGGTGAAGCTCATATCGACGGGCGTCATTGTCGATATACGGCCGTTCAAGACCCTGGGTCTTCAGGCTGGTGTCGAGCATGTTGAAATTGTTGTACTGGACGTACATCTCCTTCTTACCCACCAGCTTCCAATCAAAGCGATCCGGGCTCCCATAGAACAGGAAAATGGAGTCGTTCGGAAATTGGTTCTCGAAGCCGATGATGGGCGTGTCGTAGGCATAGTTGGGCAGGCGCCGTACCCTGCGCTGTCCTGTGAAGTAATAGAATGACTCCGCGTCCTTGTTCATGTAGATCGTCTGTACCAGCGCCTGGCCGGCCAGCGCGACTGGCTCCTGGAAGGCGTAGTAGAAACCCTGCTGGACATGATTGACGTCCTTGGGCGACACCGAGCCCTTCTTTCCCCACGGGTAGTAGGCAACCTGATTGAAGCGGGTGGCGACGCCGACAGACGTTCCTGGGCGCGGCGATACCGAGGCGAGGGCGTTTTCCGTTATCACCCCCACGCCCTGGTAGCGGAGCAGATAATTCCACATGGCCTCAAGGCCGCTCTTCGGCACCGGAAACGGAACGCTCGGCAGCTTCGCATCCTCGAGGGACCAGCCGTCGGCGGCAATCTTGGAGATCTTTGCGCCCGTCTTCGTGTTCTCGAGCACAAAATCCGGATACGAGCATTCGCGATGCGCCGGATACACGCGGATCTCATAGCCCTTCATTTGCTTGATCATCGCGACCTGGCCCGGGCTGAGCCGTGCTGCATGTTGATCAACGTTTGAAACGTCGATCGTGAGAATAGGCTTCTCACCCTTGTGTTTCCAGAAATCCCCCCGCGCCTTGCCGTAGGACCAATCCCCCTGAGGTACGGCGGTTCCGCCGCTCCAGGCCGGAAGGGAGCCGTCGGCATTGCCCGCACGCTGTGCGCCGACCGGCGTCAGCTCACCGCCGAGGCTGGCTATTTCCGCGTCGGTTGGCGCCGAGTGTGCAACTTGCGCAGTCAATGCACTGATTGCTGCGAAACACAGAATGGACAGGAACTTCTTTTTCATGTCTCCAACCTCCTTTCGATTTTTATCAGGAAGATCTGACCTTACGATGTCACCTCATATCGAGCAAACGGCTCGTCGTTGCGCGAATTGAAACACAGCGATCTTTAGGCAGACAAAAGCAAGGACAGTGCCAGCCCTTCAAGGCACTGTTTTTTCGAAGCTATTTCTCACAGAATGATGAAATTTCAGGATATCTGATGCGCTTATGCGCACATAAATCTGCTTTTGATGCAGAGTTGCAGCGCCTGCCGGGGAACTCACGTAAATTAACTTCAATTGAACTTTTCCCGCGCTTGATCTCTAATTCAGCACGCCGTGCAGGTGCATTCACCATCGACACGCCATTTGATCGGTAACTTTCATCCACTGGAGAAGTGCTTTGAAGATTGTTTTTGCTTTTGATGGATCCAGCGAGGCGCGGGACGCACTCAAATGCCTGTCATGGTTCAAGCAGGATGATCTGGAGGTGGTGCTGGTTTCGGTGGCGGCGAAGGGTCCCGCACTGGATGACAAGGGTGATGCGGTGGACGCTGACCCGGCCGAGGTGAATGCAGCCCGCCAGGCCGTGACCGATGTTGCGTTGCACCTGAGCGGCCAGGGCATCCCCTGCGAGCCCAGGATCCTTGTCGGCGACCCCCCGGAGGAAATCATTCGCCTGGCCCGCGCCGAGCAGGCCAACCTGATCATCACCGGGCGCAGGGGGCTCAGCACCGTTCGCCGCGTGATGTTTGGTTCGGTCAGTTCGAAGATACTGAGCGATGCCCCCTGCCCAGTGCTCGTCGGGCGTTAGGGTGGCAGGCTCCACGCAGGCGTGCGACCCGCGGCGGCGGCTCCCCGGCCGCCGCGATACCCCGCATCGGTCTCGTGGAGCAGGATCGGTGGTCGCGTGGCCCCGCCCCCGCTCGTCTCCTGCTCAATGCGCCCGCAGCACGCCCGAAACGGCCGGCTCCGCGCGTTTCTCGTCGCGAACGGTGGCCAGTGGCACCAGGGCGAACAAGAGCGTGAACAAGACGATTGCGACAATGCCACCTGCCACGTAGGCATACCCCCCCTCGGCGACGAGCAAGCCCGAGATTGCGGGCCCGACGGCGATACCCAGCGTCAGGAAGCTGCCCGCCGCAGCCGCGATCCGCCCATGGCGGTCCAGCGCCGCGGCGAGGGCGGTGAGGTACGCCAGCGCATAAAAGTAGGTCATCGCGATCAGCATGACCGCTGCCGTGTACATAAGCTGGGAATGCTCCCCGAGCACATAGCCCAGACTGACGGCGCCGGTACCGAAGATGCCGATCGCTACGGGTGCGCGCAGACCGAAGCGCTGGCCGATCATGGCGGCAATCATCGGGCCGACCAGGCCGACGAGCGCCTGCAGCGAGAACAGCACGCCGAGTTGTTCGCTGTCGTAGCCGACCTTGATACCCACCCGCTCTACGAACGCCCAGCCCATGGTGTCGCGCGCGGAAAACAGGAACATGGTCATCATCATGCACAGTGCCGCAGCCGAGAACAGGCTGCGCCCCGCACCATGGGCGTGGTGCTCAAGGTGGTGCGCGGGAGGACGCTGGGGCATGAAGGGAATGAAGAGCAGCATCGCTGCCTGGGAGATCGCCATGGCGTAATACAAGCCGCTTAAACCATGGTCGGTCATCGTTCGGGAGAATCCCATCATGACGCCGATCATCAAGGCCACGAAAAGGATATTCATGTGTCCTGCAACCCTGTCCGGATCGTGAGCGCTCGACACACTGGCATTTCCGCACGCAAGGCAAAGGCCGGCCCCGGCGCCGGCGATGCACCGCATCATGGTCAGAAAATACATATCCTGTATCGATGCCGAGGCGACATTCGCGGCGATGGCCACGAGCGCACCGACCAGCGCCATCGTGCGGCGCGGCGCGCGCCCCATGACAGGCGCCACGAAAAGGGAAGCGATCATCGTGAAGATGAATTCCGCGGACATCAGAAAGCCCGCCTGAGCCTCATCGAGCTTCAGGTCGTTCATCACTGCACTGACCAGGAAGGGCAGGGCGAGGAGGGCCAGCAATCCCACCCCGTAAGCCGAAGCGAACGCCGAAAGCACCAGGCCCCAGCTTTCCGGCATCAAACTACGCAAATTTTTCATGTCCGTGATTCCGACTTCGTTGTTTTCGGATGCCGGATAGTGTCGGTTGTCATGATCCGCGAGGCGGCGCCATGCTGCACTGCGCATGCATGGCGGCCGGCTTCGGTGGGACGGGTCCGTTTGTTTGCCCTGTCCTCATGACTGTCTCCCCCACTACTCCGCTGCGCACCGGTGATGCGGGCGGGGGGATTCTCCCCCCTTGCCAACGCGTTACCCGAGGTTGATCCAGACGGATTTGGTCTGCATGTGGGCGAGCATGGTGTCGAAACACTTGTCGCGGCCTTGACCGGACTGCTTGTACCCCCCCCAGGGCTGCGTCATGTCGCCATGCTCATAGCAGTTGATCCACACGATTCCTGCCTCGATGTCGCGCGCCATGCGGTGAGCGGTGGTGAGATCGCGGGTCCAGATGGACGAGGCGAGGCCATAGATGCTGTTGTTGGCGATCGCGACGGCATCCTCGGGCGTCTTGAAGGGAATGACTGCACCGACAGGCCCGAAGATTTCCTCGCGGGCGATTGTCATCGTCTCGTTCACCTTGCCGAACAGGGTGGGCTGCACATAATTGCCCGCATCCATGCCCACGGGGCGATCGCCGCCAAGGATGAGCTGCGCGCCTTCACGTTTGCCCGATTCGATGTACCCGAGGACGCGGGTTTGTTGCTCGGGGGTCACCAGCGGCCCCATCGTGGTGGCCGGATCGAGCGGATCACCTGGCTGGAAGCGCTGCGCTTCAAGCGCGAATCGCTCGACGAACTCTTCATACAACGACTCCTGCACCAGCAGACGCGAACCCGCGCTGCACACCTCCCCCTGATTCGTGTAGATGCCGTTGACCGCATACGTCACTGCAGCGCCCAGGTCGGCGTCGGCGAGGACGATCTGCGGACTCTTGCCGCCGCACTCGGTGGTCACCTTCTTCATGTTCGACTGGCCCGAGTACACCATCATCAGCTTGCCGACCTCGGTCGACCCGGTGAAGCCGATCTTGTCGACATCCATGTGCAGCCCGAGGACCTTGCCGGTGTCCTCGCCGAACCCGTTTACGACGTTGAAGACGCCATCCGGGACGCCAGCTTCGGCGAAAATCCGCGCGAGCAGGAGCGCGCTCATCGGGCTCTGTTCGGCAGGTTTGAGGATGACCGAGTTACCGGCAGCCAGCGCCGGCGCAACCTTCCATGCCGCCATCATCAGCGGGTAATTCCACGGGGTGATGCAGGCCACGACGCCGAGCGGTTCGCGGACGATCATGTGCAGCGCTGAAGGGTCGGTACTCGTCACCGTTCCCTCGATCTTGTCGATCGTTTCTGCAAAATACTGGAAGGTAAGGATCGAAAACGGGACGTCCCCGCCGGTGAGTTCGGTGATCGGTTTCCCCATGTCGAGGCAGTCGAGGAGCGCGAATTCGTCCGCATGCAGCTCCATCAGGCGGGCAATGCGGTACATCACATCCATCCGCGCGCGCGGTGCCATCCGCGACCAGACACCGCTCTTGTAGGCACGGCGTGCGGCCCTTACGGCCAGATCGATGTCCTTCGAATTGCCGCGGACCATCTCCACGATCGGCTTGCCGGTCGCGGGGTTGAACGTCGTGAAGCGTTGTCCGTCGACAGCATCGACGAACTTGCCATCGATGAAGAGGCGGGTTTCGGGGCTGACCTTGGCGGCCAGATCCTGCCAGTGCTTGCAGTCTTGCATTGTGTGACTCCTCCTGTTGATCGCGCGGGCTGAGGCTTGACGTTCCTGGCCGGCTCCAGCCTGCAGCTTCGTAAGAAACGCTCTTGCCTGGAAACACACGGTAACGTCAGCAAACGGCGTGCCAATCACCCTACTTTCGCCATGGAGAACAAAACTGCTTATAAATCAATAAGTCAATTGATTCGCTGCCGCTCCTGGCGCTCGAGCTGCGATGCAGAAGTGCAGCACTGCTGACGAATTACCCTTGCCGGCTTCAGCGACTCAGCTGGCGGCATTCACGATTCGAGCGTCCACCGGGCCATTGCCGTTGAACATTGCACTCAGCCGGCGTCACGTGCGTCACGAACTGCCCGGGCACAGACACACTCAGACACGCACGTCCGACGCGCTGGCGCGACTCTTGCGTACGATCGTTGCGATATCGACGCCAAGCAGTTCGGCGGCCTTGCGCTTGCTCCCAACCGACCTGATCGCAGCGTCGATCAACTGCGACTCGTACCGCCGGACTGCGTCACGCAGATCGAAATCCTGCGGGAACGCGGCGGGGGAAAGGGGCTCGGGCTGCTCGCTGGGCGCGGGTATCGCGGAATGCTGCGCTACGCTCCCGGGCTCCGCCGCAAAGGGCAGATCGCTCACCGTTGCGACGGTGTCGGATACCACCGCGAGGTGCTCGACGATATTCTCCAGCTCACGAACATTGCCCGGAAACGAGTAGGTCTCGAGGCGGCGGCGGCAGCCAGCGTCGATCGTCAGCGGCACGGTCCGGCGCCGGTTGACGTCCGCCAGGAAACGCTCGAGCAGGGGAGGAATCAGTTCCGCCCGTTGCCGAAGAGGGGGCAGGTGCAGCGTCACGACGCTCAGGCGATAGAAGAGGTCTCGGCGAAAGCGCTCCTCCAGCACGAGTTGCTGCAGATCGCGATTGGTGGCCGCGATGATCTGCAGACGCAGCCTGCGCGGAGTGGTGGCCCCGACGCGCAGCACGAGTCCATCTTCCAGGACCCGCAGGATCTTCGCCTGGCATTGCAGCGGAATCTCTCCGACCTCGTCGAGGAACAGCGTCCCACCGTCAGCTGCCTCGATCAGGCCCTTCTTGCCCCTCGCCAGTGCGCCAGTAAACGCGCCCCGCTCGTAGCCGAACATTTCGGACTCGAACAGGGAATCCGGTATTGACCCACAGTTGACATGGACGAAGGGCCGTTCGCTCGAGCCTGATCGACGATGCAAGAGCCTTGCAAGCTCGGTCTTTCCCACCCCGGATTCACCCAGAATCAGCAGGCGGCTCCCCATGGCAATCGCACGCAAGCCGTGGCTGAGCATCTTCGTGGTCGACTCGCCGACGATCACCGGATCGCGCTCGGCCGCGACGTTATCCCCCAGATGCGCCACGGTCAGCGCCGAAGTATTGCCGGCCTCACCCTGGCTCGCGATCTTGGCGAGGACGCTCAGGTTACGCAGCAGGATCAGGAAGCAGTTGTTCTCGCCATTGCTCTGGCGATGGCTGCGAGTGGAAAGCGCATAGCTGCGCCCTTCCTGGTCGGTGATCACCTTGTTGACCCGTCCGCCACGGGCGAAGATGTCGATCAGGTCGGCACAGTGCAGCCGCGTCTCGGCCAGGAAGCTGCCAAGCGCCTGGCCGACGACCGTCGGTCGCGCAGTCTCGGTGATGCTTTCCGCGGCTGCATTGATGTAGCGCACGATGCCGGCGCGATCGACGAGAATCATTCCGTCCGGAATCAAATCCCCCAGGACCTGCCAGCGTTGATCGGAGAACAGCGGCTCGAGACTGACATTCGAAGCCGGATTCGACAGGCTTTCCGGGACGTTGACGAACTTCATTCCCATCTCCTCGATAGGGTGCGCAGCAAGCAGAGATTCACGCTGGGGCCGTTCGGGTCGGGCGAAGGGTGAGAACGAAGCGTTCAGGCGCTTCGTCTCCGATCGGGGCGCTGTGCACATCGCAGGTGATCGATTGCCCGGAGGCGGCCTTGATCTCGGCGATCCAGCGCTGTCGATCGATTCCATACCAGCGCCGTCCGCCCGGGAGGGGAGTCTCCAGATCCATGATCGGCTGAATGTCGTGCCCGAGCAGTTGCTGCGAGTTCCAGCCGGACAAGGTCTCGAATGCTGGATTGAGGGCCACGACATGGCGCCCGCGGTTCACCACGACGATCGGATCTGGCACCGAGCACAGGATGCTGCTGACGTCCTGTGCTGCCTCGATCAGGCGGTTATGTGCCTTCCGGTACTCGGTGATATCACGTACGGTTCCCCACAATCTCAGGAGGGCGCCGTCCACGATATGGGTACGGACCGTGTTCTCGATGTAGATGGAGGCGCCGTCGTGGCGTGTGTCGATGCTGAGAATCCCATCGACGGCAAAATTCGATTCAATGATCTGGCGAACGAATGCCTCGTTCTCGGGATTCCGCGGAAAATACTGCGACACCGGCTGCTTGTTGAAATCCAGCCCCGGCGGCAGATTGTAGATGCGCGCCATCGATTCGTTGCACAAGCGCCAGTGGCAATCATTCTCGAACACCTGACGGACGATCTCGTCATCGCAGAGGGCCAGATCCACCGGCTCGGAGAACTCGATGCACCACATCGCTTCCGACGATAGCTGGGCAAAGCTCTTCAGCAGGGCCTCCGACTGCACCAGATGCTCGATCCAGCGCTGAAGACCCGGTGCCGGGATGGCGATCACGCGCAACTGCCTGGGGGCAGGTCCGGCGGAAACCCAGTCCACCTGCGCAGCCACGGGAATCGATGTACCGTCGCGCCCGAGCAGGACGAGCATGCACGGATAAGGATCCGCCCCAGGCGCGAGACTCAACGCCAGATCGCGCAGGGCCTGCGCACTGGTCGCATCCGCAACGAGTTCGACCCTGCGCCCCGCGAGCGGACCGAGCACGGACGCAGCGTGAGGGCTGAGGTCGACGAGATCCCCGTTGTCGTCGAAGATGAGCACGATCAATGAAGCGGCGGTGGGGATGGCGTCGGTATTCATGTCGTTTCCCTGGTGGAAACAAGGCTCATAGGGGATCCGCTGCGGTCGCCCACGATCGCGCCGGACGAGGCAGCGGACACTGCCTCGTTTATTCGACCGAGCGGTCGATTCTGGATCCATGCGATTGTTTCTGCAAGCTAATTCGCCACCTGGGTGTGGCGACGACGCGGCACCCAGGCGTACGATTCCATGCGTCATGCGCCGATGGCATCACTCGCCTGCTCGAGCGCATCGGCAAACTCGAACACGTCCATCACGGCACCATATGTCGCCACGTTGTAGATCGGCGCGTTGGTATCGGTATTGATGGCGATGATCGTTTCGATGTGCTTCATCCCGTGCAGATGCTGCACCGCGCCCGAGATCCCGAGGGCAAGGTAGAGCTTGCAGTTCGCGGCTACCTTTCCGGTGAGACCGACCTGGTGCGCCTTCGGCAGCCAGCCAGAGTCCGCGATCGGGCGGGAGCAGCCAAGCGTTGCACCGATCCGCTCCGCCAGCCCGGCAAAGCGTGGCACGTTCTTCTCGTCCTGGATCCCGCGTCCGATCGAAAGGATGAAATCAGCCTTGCCAATATCGACACCGGCAGTCGGCGCCTCGATGTAGTCCTCGTGGCGATACCGCCCGCTCAACATCGACAGGTCGGCCGCGAGTTCCTTCACGATCGCCGTCCCCGCCCCCGGCGGCGGCTTGAAGGTTGCTCCGCGCACGGTGAGCACGACGACCGGCTTTCCGGGGAAGTCGACCTCGATGGCGATCTTGTTGCCGTAGCCGCTTCGGGTCGCCCGCAAGCCGTTTTCGCCAATCTCGATTCCGAAGACATCGGCGGCAAAACCACTGCCCAGACTCACGGCGAGCGCAGCGCCATAGCACAGGCCGTTCGCGGAATGTCCGATCAGAATCAGCCCGGGTTCACCCTGGCGAGCGGCAGCGAGCACCATCTCCTCGTAGACTGCTGCATCGAAATGGGGCGTATCGCATCGCCCCAGCAGAATTTCGTCCACCCCTTCGAGATTGAGTGCGTCAACAAAGGCCTCCGGCTGCTCGCCCAGCACGAGCACACGAACCGGACCACCGAGCCTCTCCTTGACCCCAACTGCGGCACCGATCAATTCGCCGCTCAGTTCCGAAAGTGCGCCGCGGGTGTGCTCCGCGACAATCAGGATTCCACTCATGCCTTGGCTCCCATTTTTTCCCGAATGATCTTGATCACGGAAGCCGCGATCTCCGCCGGACTTCCCTCCATCATCTGTGCCCTGGTTGCCGGCGGAACGAACATCCTGTGCGTGCTCGCAGCGCGAAACGCGCACTCGGGGATCCCTGCCGCCAGTTCGACGATCGGCTTTTCCTTGGCGAGCTTGACCATCCGCATGGTCGCGTAACGAGGCACGTTGGCCCCGGTCTGCATGGTCACCAGCGCCGGCGTGTCAATGCGCACCCTGTGGCGGAGGCCGCCTTCGAGTTCGCGCGTCACCAGCATCGAGTCCGTGCCGTTCCAGTCGGTGTCGACGACCAGCGCGGCATGTGGCAGGTCAAGCAGGCGCGCCAGCGCGGTGCCGGTCGCGCCGTTCGCCTGATCTCCGGATTGAGCCCCGGTAATGATCAGATCAGGCCGTTCCTGTGCCGCGACTCCGGCAAGCATGCGCGCCACCGCGACGGGATCCGCGTCGGCCAGATCGTCGTCCCACACCCGAACGCCCCGTTGAGCCCCCTTTGCCAACGCCCTGCGCAGCGTTTCTTCCGCTGCGGGCGGGCCAACCGTCACCACCACCACCTCCCCACCGCCGATGGCTTCGACCATCCTCAGCGCCTGCTCGAGGGCGGTATCGTCCCACTCGTTCAGGAGATACTCGAAATACTCGCCCGGGATACTGCGTTGATCATCTGTGAACACGAACTCATCGCTGAGTTTTCCGATCTGTTTGACCGGCACCAGAATCCGAATGCCGTTGCGCGGGGGAACATCGTATGCGGGCAGATCCGCCGGCTTGACCGGCACGATCCCCCACCCCACCGCGGGGATTGCTTCCACGCTCGCCGTGGGCAGACCCTCTGCAACCGGGACGGGCGGCGGCGGAAGAGTCAGACCGGCGACGGCAGTCACGCCACGCCCGGCGAGCACGGCATCGATGCGATCGGCAACCACAGCCGCGACGCGCTCGGCTACCGCTAAGGTGATCCGCTCAGTCAGGCTCGGCAGATCGCGCAGGTCGATCGCATCGAGCTCGATCGCCTTCGCGACCAGATCGGCAATGTCCTCGACGATGAAGTCCTTCTCGAAACCTGCCGTTTTCCGTGCGTCTTCAAACATGGTGAGATCCTTGGGACAACTGGTGACGAATACATCGATACCGCCGAGCCCGGCCGCCTCCTGGACACGCAGTTGCGACGGTTTCAGGGTTCCGGGCCGGTCAGGAATCCAGATACGACCGCCACCGGCACCACAGCAGAAGGAGTTGTCGCGGTTGCGGGGCATTTCGATGAGCGTGCACCCGATCAGCTCAAGCACCCGGCGTGGCGCGTCGTAGCGCTTGTTCAACCGACCCAGGTGACAAGGGTCGTGATAAGTCACGCGCAGGCCGAGAGGCCGAGTGACCTTGAGCGTGCCGCGCTCGAGCAGGTCGACAAGCAGTTCGGTGTAGTGCGAAACCGGCGCGATTTCTCCGAAATCCGGATACTCGTTGTGCAAGGTGTTCAGGGAATGCGGGTCGGTCGTTACGATCCGCCTGAACGGCCGGGCCGCCTTCATTTGCCCGAGGTTATGCTCCACGAGCGACTCGAACAGGCCTTCCTCGCCTATCCTTCGCACATCGTTGCCCGCCGTCCTCTCTCCTTCGTAGAGCAGGCCGTAGTCCACGCCACCAGCCTTGAGCAGGCGCGCGACGGTGCGGCTCACCTCCTGATTCCGTGGATCGAACGAGGCCTGGTCACCGACAAACCACAGCACATCCGCGGCCTCCTGGCGGACATCCTTGATCTTGAATTCGAGTTCGCGTGTCCAGTTCGCACGCTTGCGGGCAGCCTCTCCGAAACTGTTGCCCGAGGTGCCGATCGTGTTGAGCATCGTGCGCAGCAGCGGGTCGAGTTGATCGTTCTCGATCAGTTTTCGCCGCATCTGGACGATCTTCACCGGATGCTCAATGCCGACCGGACAGATCTCCAGGCAGGCGCCGCAGGTGCGGCAAGACCACAAGGTCTCGGGATCGATCACATCGCCCAGAAGTCGCTTGCTGCCGGTTCCCCTGCCCTGCTCAGCGTCGTTGTGCAGGCGCAGGTCGAGGATCAGGTCACGCGGGCTGAGCGGATAACCCGCGGCCCGGGCCGGACAGGCGTCATGGCAGCGGCCACACTTGGTGCAGGCATCGAAACCGAGCATGTCCTTCCAGGAGAACTGGGCGACATTGCCAATACCGACCGCTTCCGCACCAGGATCGGCCTTCGGTAGCCGGCGCAGGGCGAGCGGGTCGCGCGCCATCAGCGAGCCCATCGCCGCCACCATGTGCTTCGCCTTGTACCAGGGCAAGGCGACGATGAACGCCAGTGCGCCGAGGCCATGCAACCACCAGTTCACCGCACGCAAGATGGAGACGTCCTCGGCATCCAGTTGGAGTCCGTCGAACAGCGCACCGATCGAAGCACCGACCGGCTCCCACGCCCCCCAGGATGGGCGTTCGAGAGCATGTCGCAGGCCTTCCTGCACGAAACCGGTCAGGATGATGAGCAGCAGGGCGGTGAGAAAGATCCAGTCCTCGACCCGCCAGCGCCGAGCGGCATCCCGCAGCTCGCCCTCGCCCGCATAGGCCCGCCGATAGTCGAGTTTCGGCAGGCGGAAAGCGCCGCGGCGGACCATCATCGCCACCACCCCGATGAGGACCGCCAGCCCGGCGATGTCCAGGACCAGGCTGAAGAGGAGAAAGAACTGCCCCTTCCAGAAAGTCACCCCGAACAGGGGGTTCAGGATGTCGTACTCGAGGGTGATGATCGAGGTACCGATGAAGAGCAGCGCAAAACCGAAGAAGATCGCTGCATGTGCGGCGCCGGCGAAGGGGTCGCGGCGACGCAGGGTGCGGTGCGTCAACAGGTCAGCGAGCATTCGCCTCGTGCCCGCCCGCCAGTCGAGTCCGACCGGCGACGCCCGACCGCGGCGATATTTCGCAACGCTGCGGGCGAGTCCCCAGAAAAAGGCGCCGATCGCTGAAAAGCCGATAAGGTAGAAGACGGTCGTTCCGAAGGACGTCAGGCCCCAGAACAGCTCTCTAGTTTCCATCACGATGGTTTTCGAACTTGGAAGGAAAAGGCTCCGGACGGACGGTTCGCCCGCCCGGATAGGATTACCGGCAATCTGCTAGCCCGGTAAGAGGAGGAGCGTTTCAGTCGACTTCGACCTTCGGACGGGCATCACCCAGCTTCGGGAAGGTGTCGTGCCCCCAGATCTGGCGTTCACGAACCCACGGCAGCGGATACTCGGGGTGCGGGCTATCGAACTCGCGCGCCAGGCGGTGGCCTTCGAACATGGCCTGGAGTGCCTGCATCGGTGCCTTGCAGTCACCGATCTGGTAGATCGCCTCGATGTCGTTCTTCGCCCACTCGTCCTTCCGCGCCTTCAACTCGCGATAGAGCGCGCTATCGGACTGGCGCGAGGTAAGCAGGATCACCGAATCAACCTCAAGCTCGACCGAGCCGGGATTCATGCGGCGCGGCACGACGCCGGTCTCGGGGCCGTTGAGGTCGTGGCTGAAGCGGTACATGTAGCCGAGGGTGACCTTGCCCGGTTCGATCTTGTCGATCCAGTGATTGCGGATCGTGGTGACGCCCTTCTCGTTGAGCATCCGCTTGTTGTTCTGGACTTCGAGCGTGAACTGCCCGTAATCGGCGATTTCGGACAGATTCGTGACGTAGGTGACCTTCTTGCCCAGGTCCGCCATCATCTCGGCGAACGTGATCCCGAGGAAGTGCCCCTCCGCGTCGAGGATGAGGACGCGATCGCCAACGATCGGCTTGCCCGCGGCGATCTGTTCGGGCGTGAAGATGTAAGGCAAGGACGCGTCTGCGCCGGGGATGGGCACGTGGCCTTCAGGCCCGAGGCCATCGGTGCGCCAGTGCGAGCCGGTGGCAATGACGACACGGTCGGCGCCGTATTCGAGCACGTCGTCCGCACTCATCTTGCCGATGCCCAGATGAACCTCGACGTTCTTCATCTTGGCGATCTGGAGTTGGCGGTAGGTGATGACCCGGCTCCACTCGTTCAGGCGCGGCAGCTTGCTCACCCACTTCCAGTGCCCGCCCACTTCGGCCTCGGCTTCGCGCAGATGCACGGTGTAACCGCGCTCGCCAAGCACGCGGGCGCATTCGAGGCCGGCCGGACCGGCGCCGACCACCAGCACCGAGCCCGGATCCTTTGCCTTCTCGAACTTCTCCGGGTGCCACCCCCGACGGTATTCCTCCATCGCGGTCTGGTTCTGCGTGCACTGCAGCTGACCGCCTTGGTTGAACTTGGAAACGCACATGTTGCAGCCGATGCACTCGCGGATATCTTCCGGACGCCCCTCGGCGATCTTGTTCGGCAGGAAGGGGTCGGCAATCGACGGGCGAGCGGCGCCGATGATGTCGGCGACTCCGCTGCGAATGATGTTCACCATGTCGTCGGGACTGGTGAAGCGGCCATTCGCCACCACCGGAATGTCACCGACGACGCGCTTGGTTTCCTTGATGAACGGGGTCATCCAGCCGGATTTCCGGAAGCGCGAGACGCCGGCGTCCTCGCCCCATTCCTCATAGTCGCCGATCTTCACCGACCACAGGTCGCAGATGCCCTCGCGATGCATCAGCTCGACGAAGCGGATGCCGTCCTCCTTGGCTTCGATACCATGCGGACCATGGAGCGTATCGAGCTCGAAACGGGTGGTGATCGCGCAGCGGTCACCCAGTTCACGCTTGAGCGCACTCATCAGCTCGATGTAGAAGCGGGCCCGGTTCTGGAGCGAGCCACCGTACTTGTCGGTGCGGTGGTTGTAGCGCGGCTCCAGAAACTGGATTGGAACGGTGCTGTCTCCGCCCGAGACCTCGATCAGATCGAAGCCCGCCTGCTCGGCACGCTTTGCCGCGAGCACATACATGTTGATGACGGCCTTGATGTCCGACTCGTTCATCTCCGAACCATAAACCGTGCGCGACGGGAACATGTTCGACACGAGGTTGCTCGGCGCTCGCCCGACCTCGCGCGACTCCAGGCAGGGCGCATGGATGCCGCTGTACCAAAGTTGCACGCCGACCAGGCTTTCATGTTTGTGAGCCATGTCGCACATGTAGCGCAGGTTGATGACATCCCCCTCGTCCCAGAGCCGGGCAGAGGTGTACGGATACTCGTCAGCCTCCGGATGAATGGAGCAGTACTCGGTGAATACAACGCCCCACCCCCCTTCCGCCTTCATGGCGCGGAAATGTGCCTGGGTCCCCGGGCGCTCGGAGCCGGGCCCGGCACAATGGGACGTCTGGAAGAAGCGGTTGCGGGAAGTCTTCGGTCCGATCTTGATCGGGTCGAAGAGGATGTCGTACTTGGGATCGCGTGCCATGTTGTACCTCCTTTCCGGTGGTGGTGTTTTCGTAGCGGGCCAATACGGCGTTCGCATGCGGCCTCCCCACCTCTCAATCAATATTCGTGCCACCTTGAAATTCGAAAAATTTCTTAGTTAATTCAACGAATTGATTGAGCACTCCCCCTTGCCCCAAGCGCTGCAATAAAGCAGCGAAACGATTTCGCTGCTGCATTACTGCAGCGCAATCGTGCCGGCTCTGGGTGTGCCGACCGAGCGCGTGCGATTGCCGACTGCAGGCCCGGCCAGCGCAGCGCAACGCTGCACAGCGGCAGCAGGCGTGCTGCACAAACGACCTGTCAAAGCCAGCGCAGCATATTGAAGAGAGTCTTTTGCCTGGCGGACGCGGCGCACGGCGACCGGGCGGTGTCATGCCCTTATCCCGCGACCGGTAGGCAAAAGATCCCGTTGGACTGAACCGCCCCGCCGGCGGTAGGACGCTATGG
>Ga0209573_1002303_pt1 | contig 24934 bp, 19 predicted proteins | sample TNRBio252014_DNA_FD_185870 | JGI IMG/M metagenome (GOLD analysis project Ga0209573, IMG submission 185870) | Wastewater treatment Type I Accumulibacter community from EBPR Bioreactor in Madison, WI, USA - TNR Reactor_6/25/2014_ DNA (SPAdes)... | ecosystem: Engineered > Bioreactor > EBPR >... | reverse complement strand
TCGCCAACCGGAACACCCGGTATTGTGCGTAGATGCTGGTACTGGCAAAAGGCTCGCCCTGAACCTGAATCATGTCGTCCAGATCGGCGGCGAGTTCGCTGGCGCTGACCACCACCTTGTGCGGCACTGCACCCACATGCTGGTTGATGCGGTCGACCCATCCCTCTTCGGAAACCGCGCTGCCACGCGCGATATAGCTGAACGTGTTGATCGGCGCATCCGGCGCCACATGGCGCATCGCACACACCACGGCCGAAGAGTCGATGCCCCCCGAAAGGGCAGCGCCCAGAGGAACGTCGCTGCGCAGATGCAGACGGATGCTGTCGAGAAAGCGCTCGCGCAGTTGCTCGGCCGCTGCGGCGAAACCGAGATCCCGCCGCTCGGCGATCCGGGGTTGCCACCAGCGCGCCGGTTGCGCCAGCCGTCCGCTGGCAATGTCCAGTTCAAGAAGATGACCAGGCTCGAGATGGAACACTCCATCCAGAAACGTACGGGGGCCGCTGTCGTAATCGCCATGTACGAGATAGTCGTAGGCTCGCTGCCAGTCAAGTCCGACCTTTTCCCGTTTCAGTTCCCTGATGGCCGGGATTTCCGAAGCAAACAGGAAGTTGCCCCGTTCCAGCGTGTAAAAGAACGGCTTGATGCCGAATGCATCGCGCACACAGGTGATCGTGCCGTGCCCGCGATCGAAGACGACGAACGCGAACATACCCACCAGACGCGACAGGCAATCTTTTCCCCACTGGTGCCAGGCCGCCAGCAGCACCTCGGTATCGGAATCGGACCGAAACTCGCAACCCAAGCCTTCAAGTTCGAGGCGGAGTTCCCGATAGTTGTAGATCTCGCCATTGAACACAATCGCGAGGCGGCGATCCGCCGAATGCATCGGCTGATGCCCACCCGACGTCAGATCGATGATGGAGAGGCGGGTGTGACCAAGGGCCAATGAGCCACCCGCCACGAAGATGATCTCCTGCCCGCAGTCGTCTGGCCCCCTATAGCGCAACGCCGCCAGGCCGGCCTCGAGACGTCGCGTCAGGTCGGCAGATGGGAACCTGGTGAATAGGCCGATGATTCCGCACATCACGAAGCCCCCCCAGCGGCGGTCCGGGTCCAGGCGGGACAGATTGAAGAATCATTCCGCCAAGTAAAAAACTGCACAGTGCCAACCACATCATGAGCCTTCTGCCACCGCCCGGGTGAAGCGGGGAATGCCATCATCGATGTTCTCATTAGCTTCTATACCAATCTCGACAGTTCTCGCGCACGCTGCCAATCAGCGAATGTATCACTTCACAGAGCGGAATATCCGATCGAGTCTCGGGTAATTCGCCAGAGCCTTCACCAGCCGTGTGCGGTAGTTCTGGCGGCGCCAGCACGATTGGTATTTGGGTACCATTTCCGAAGCGTACCGCGCGATGACCCGCTTTACAGCTTCGTCATTCGACCCAGGCTTCTTGTGGGCCATCATTCCTCCGACTAGATCCAAGATCGTTCTCGCATTGTTCCTGTAGCGCAAGGCATCGACACTGAGCACTGCCTCGCGACATCGTCGTATCATCCGTTCAACCGTCGGCCTATCGGCCATGGCCTCCAACACTTCCGGAAAATTGGACGCATCGGGCCGAAGCGGGATGAAATGCTCCCCTGGTTTCACGATGCCGCTGTATTCGCCATCAACCAATATCTGCGCACTGCCAAGCAGTGCCGCCTCCAACACTCTGGGAGAAATCGCAGTGAAGCGGTATCTCCCGTCCAGGCCCGGAAAGCAATTCTTCTCAACTTCTTCGAACGGTGCGCCGGGGTGATTCGCAAGGTAGGCTCGGACGCTGCGCTGAATACTGCCGGTTGGGTCAAGCAGGCTGCTCCCACTGTTTGCACCAAGCGTGAACTTCGAGTCACCAATGAAGTTGAGCCAAGCATCCCCCATCAGGGATGCCTCGTCTCCCAACTCGATATCAACGTGCAGTCCGGTATCTCTGGCACGATCCGCTACGTCGCGCCCGATGGTCCACTTGTTCTCGCCAAGGCGTCCGAAATACGGTGGAAGTTTCCTTGCCCGGTACCCGATATCGATCGGCCGGTCCCCAAGTGCCTTGGGAACCCAGTTCAATAAACTATCATCGACGTAGCCCGTGTATCCCAGCCGGATATCGCCCACGCGATGATAGCGAGGGTAGAGAATGTCCCATCCCGAGCCGATGACCGAAAAGACGACATCTACCCGCCATTCGCACATCCAGTCGTCAAGCAGTTGGTGACAATCATAATCGTCTTGGGGAAACGCCAGTTTGACCGCGTCAGACTCGGCCACGAACGCATACCCGGAAAGGTGCCTCCGGAATCGTTTCTCACCGAACCATCGTGCCCACAAGAACGATACGTCAAGCAGAATGGCATCAAAGCTTGTCTGCTTGACATAATCCGGAATGCCGAGTGCCGAATCGTGGTAGAGATAATTATGTTCGGGGAAATTTGCTTCCAGCGAAAAGACGTGCTTGTGGAGAATTCTCGGCGCCAGCCTTGGGTCGCCGAGACTGTGCAGTACGAGGATATTCAGCTTGTCCATCGCAAGGCGGAACGTCTAAGGGACACCATACAACGTTGCCTGCACCCAGAGACCGGGTAACTCCCCAGAACGCAGCCACGTCACTCGCTTGAGGCAACCAATGTCTTGCTCAGGCAATGCCAGAACAAGCGTCTCAAACCGTTCCTGCCAGAAATACGCCGGGTAGAACACTGTCGCGGAGTTCCGGGCCGGATCAAGACGGATCGTCAACTCCTTCTCGAGTAACAGATTGGGGGCTCTCCCCTCCACTTTGATGGCTATTCTCTTCGTGGCGATGGCGCAATTCGTCCCTCCAATATCGAGCCTGAGCATGCCGCTATTGCTCAAATTTCCACTCGGGTTGCCGGGGTAAGGCGCCGCAATGGTCAGAATGACGGTCTCACCTTGGACCTGCTTCGACATCACCACCGTCCTGTCCTCGCCGGCCTTCTGGTATTTCGCGAACAAGTGTCGCACGGCAGTCGATTGCTCGTTGCGCGCCAGCCAGTAGGCCAGGCCCAAGGCAATGCAGATTCCCGACATGATCGCTGCTGCGCGGAGCCAAGCGGCAAGCTTCGGCGCCGTGATCGCTGCCATGCCATGACGAATGCTCCCATGTCGCAGCGCCGATGACGCGACACGAAACAACCCACCCAGCAACATGCCAAGGGGTAGCCAGGACAGGAAGGCGAGATGGTAATAGTGCCTCTGATCGAACTGGAACGCCGGAAAGCTCAGCAGGTAGGCCAGAGAAAAGACCGCAAACAAGCCCATGCGGACCGATTTCGCCATCGTGACGAACAGTAGACCGATCCAACCGGCAACCACGGCCCATGCAAACACATGACGGTAGTTCCCGAAGAATGTCTCCAATGCAGAAATGCGTGTCGACCATGGCCGTCCCGAAACGCCATACGCGATCACGCCCTTGGCTACCGCCAGCCCACGATCGATGAAGTCCGCTGGGAATGTCCGGAATGTCTCGAGGTAGAGCGCCCTCGAGACACGATCGAACTCTCCGGGATACAGGCACCACCCGACGTTCGCCAATGAGTAGACACGCTTCCCGTAGGACTCGACCGACAGCCATACAACCTCATCGACGTAATGAGAAAGCCACGAGTAGTCGGCGGGCGCCATCCCCAACTCGGCTGAATGCATATCGCTGAGGCCGAGCAAGCCGAAATGCCAATGACAACTCGGCATGCCGGCGTTGGCCAAGGCCAGTAGTGTAGGATTCGTGGCGACAATGAATGTTGCCACGAGCAGCGAAATGGCAACGACCCCGTCCCACCATCCCTGCTTCAGCGGCGGCGGGCGAAACAAGAGGATAGTCACGACGAGCAGCGGCAGCACGATCAGGACATCGGGGCGGAAGCCGTAGCCAACGCCGGTCCATAGACCCAGTATCGCCATCGCCAGGAAAAGCGTCGACCGCGCGGGCGTGCGCACCACCAGCCAAACCGCGGCGAACAAACCGGCAAGGACAAACGGCGCCTTGCTCAGATCCCGGAGGTACGGAAGATAGAATAGCGCCGGCACGATGGACACGATCGACAGGGCAGCCGCGATCAATGACGGCATCAACAGCCGGAACAGCGCGAACACCATGACGGCGCCCAACGCCAGCAAGGCGGCAGCCAATCCTTCAAGCGCGGACCACGAAATTCCGGTGACTTTCCAGATTGTGGCTGTGGTCAGAAACAGGTAGTACCAGGCTCTCTCCGCCGGGTTGTGTTTCAGTTCGACAGGCGGTGGAACTGCCTCACATGATAACGTCTGCTGTTCGACGTTCAGGAAACGTCTCATTTCATCGGTCAACTGCCTGGAGGCATCGATACCGAATGGCTGCCCGCAGGCCATTCGGATCGCGGGTTCATACATTGACTGATAGAAACCTGGCTTGATGCCTTGTTCGCGCTGCCATGCATATGCCCAGTGCGCAATCACGAATGCCGTCACTGCGACCAGAGCCAAAGCAGTCGTCTCTTTCAGCAGTCTTCGGGCAAACACCATCGCAGACACGCGCGTCCTTCAGATTCACAGAATCGCCGAAACGGGACCTCCAGACAACGACGCATCGGCTACCCAGGGCAACCCGCGCGCCGCGCCAGCGGGATCAAATCAATAGCGCTTCCATACCACCCGGTTTACATAGTCCGTGTAGCTGTGGATCAACCGCACTACCTTCTCGGCCACATTCGGCATGCTGTAATCGCATACCAAGCGCAGGCTGCGCTCCTCACCACGGGTTTGGAATTCGAGCACTTGCAGCGCCTGCATTACGCGCGCTTCCTCCAGCCCCACCATCATCACTGATGCTTCCTCCATGCCTTCCGGCCGCTCGTGCGCTTCGCGGATGTTGAGCGCCGGGAAATTGAGGATCGAGGATTCCTCGGTGATCGTGCCACTGTCGGAAAGCACCGCCTTCGCGGTCATCTGCAGTTTGTTGTAGTCCTTGAATCCAAGTGGCTTCAGCAGGCGAACCAGCGGATTGAAGGTGACGGCCATGGCGTTCACCCGTTTCTGGGTGCGGGGGTGGGTTGAGACAATCACGGGGTATCCGTAATGCTCGGCCACGCGGTTCAGAACAGCGACCAGCCGGAGGAAGTTCTTGTCGGAATCGACATTCTCTTCGCGGTGCGCGCTGACCACGAAGAACTTGCCTTCCTCCAGTTGCAGGCGCGACAGCACATCCGACCCTTCAATTCCCTGGCGGTAGTGGTTCAGCACCTCGAACATCGGGCTCCCGGTCTTGATCACCATGTCCGGCGACAGGCCTTCACGCAGCAGGTAGTCGCGCGCGATGGTGCTGTAGGTAAGATTGATGTCGGCCGTGTGATCGACGATGCGGCGGTTGATTTCCTCTGGCACCCGCATGTCGAAGCAGCGGTTGCCTGCTTCCATGTGGAAGGTCGGAATCTTGCGCCGCTTCGCCGGGATCACCGCCATACAGCTGTTGGTATCGCCGAGCACCAGCACGGCGTCGGGCATTTCCGCTGCCAGAACGCCGTCGACCGCGATGATCACCTTGCCGATGGTTTCCGCGCCGCTTGCGCCTGCCGCATTGAGAAAATGATCCGGCTTGCGTATGCCCAAGTCCTCGAAAAAAATCTGATTCAGTTCGTAATCGTAGTTCTGCCCGGTGTGGATCAGCACGTGCTCGCAATACTGTTCGAGCTTGGCCATCACCCGTGACAGGCGAATGATTTCCGGCCGTGTGCCGACCACCGTGGCCACCCTCATCTTCTTCATGTCAAACCTTGCTGGCAATGGTGTCGGGCCGCTCACGGTCGAAGACCTCGTTCGCCCAGAGCATGACGACCATCTCGTCCTCACCGACATTGGTGATGTCATGCGTCCATCCGGGCACGGTTTCGACCACCTGCGGCTTGTCGCCGCAAGTGAACACCTCGTAGCGCTCATCGGTCACGATGTGCCGGAAGCCAAAGCGCGCCGCACCCTTGATGACCAGGAACTTCTCGGTCTTGGTATGGTGGTAGTGGCCGCCACGCGTAATGCCGGGATGCGCGGTAAAAAACGAGAACTGGCCGCTATCCTGCGTCTTGAGCATCTCGACAAACACACCACGCTCGTCGCCATGACGCGGCAAGTCATAGGCAAACCTGGCCGGTGGCAGGTAGCTCACGTAGGTGGCGTATAGAGCCCGGATCAGGCCGGTGCCAACCCGCTCGGAAACCAGCGAACTCCGGCAATTCTTGAAGGCTTCGATCTGCGCCGCCAATTCGCCAAGGCAAATACTATGAACGGGCTCGACCTGCCCTTGCTGCAATCCGGACGCCATCCTGCCAAGCACCGAAGTGAACTCGGCCACCACATCATCCACATAGACCAGACTCAATCGCGTGGCCGGATCGCTGATCTGGATGGGCAGATCGTTGGCGATGTTATGGCAGAAGGTGGCCACGACCGAGTTGTAGTTCGGGCGACACCACTTGCCGAACACATTGGGCAGCCGGTAGATGGCAACAGGATTGCCCGTACTTACCGCCAATTGCTCCGCAGCCTCTTCGGCAGCACGCTTGCTCTCTCCGTAGGGGTTTGCAAGATCGGCCTGGATTGACGACGAGATGATCAGCGGAATCTTGCGTCCCTCGGCCTTGATGAAATGGCAGAGCTGCACCGTCAGGTCGGCGTTGCCCTCGGCAAACTCCTTCACGTCCATCGGGCGGTTGACCCCTGCCAAATGCACGACCGCATCCGCCGCTTCGACCGCTTGCCGCAGGTCGTCAAAGGAGTTCTCCTTGTCAAACCCGAAAACTTCGTAGCCTTCGAGTTCCCCGAGGCGCACTGCCATATTCCGGCCGATGAACCCGTTGGAGCCCGTAATCAGAACACGCATCGTCATTCCTCGGGAGGAACGTTCTCGCCGCGGACAATGGCCGGCATGAAACTCAGTCGCATGAGCAACTTTTTCGTTCCCTCGACGTCAAGGCGTTCGGTGTTGTGCGAATTGTAATCCTCGGCTCCGGAGATCCGCACCTCACCCTGTTCGACGAATTTTCCGTAATTGAGGTCACGCAGATCAGGCGGCACGCGGAAGTAGCCATCCAGGTCCTCTGCGGCTACGCGCTCCTCCCGGCTCAACAGCGCCTCGTAGAGTTTCTCGCCATGGCGTGTACCAATCACACGGATCTCATGATCGGGAACACCCATCAATGCCGTCAGCGCCTTAGCCAAGGTGTCGATTGTAGCCGCCGGCGCCTTCTGCACGAGAATATCGCCAGGTTTTCCGTGGTTAAAGGCATAAAGCACCAGATCAACTGCATCATCGAGCGTCATCATGAAACGCGTCATCGCCGGATCGGTAATCGTGATCGGCGTACCGGCACGAATCTGCTCGATGAACAACGGGATCACCGAACCGCGCGAGGCCATGACGTTGCCGTAGCGTGTTCCACAGATTACCGTCGATTCGCTGCCGCGCGATTTCGCCACCATCACCTTTTCCATCATCGCCTTGGAAATCCCCATGGCGTTGATCGGATATACGGCCTTGTCAGTGCTCAGGCATACAACACGCTTGACGCCAGAAACAATCGCCGCTTCGAGCACATTTTCCGTGCCAAGGACGTTAGTCTTCACCGCTTCGAGCGGGTGAAACTCGCAGGAAGGAACCTGCTTCAGGGCAGCAGCGTGATAGATGAAGTCGGCACCCCGCACAGCGTTCAGGACCGAAGATGAATCGCGGACATCACCAATGTAGAACTTGAGCCGCGGGTTGGCATACCGCTTCCGCATGTCATCCTGCTTCTTCTCGTCCCGGCTGAAGATACGTATCTCCGAGAATCCTTGATTCAGGAACCTCCTCAACACTGCATTCCCAAAGGATCCCGTACCCCCCGTAATCAGCAACACCCCGTTCATCCCGGCTTCCTGTGTCAAATGTAGTTCAGTCTTGCTTTCCGGTTAGACCCGGTGCGTCTTGCCGCATCAGAACATGCGCTGCCTGTCATTTCACTTCCAACCTCACGCAACACAGATTCCCGTCTTCCAACGCATATTGCCTGACGGCCGGAGGCAAGAACGTGCATTGAGCGATCACTCCCGGGCTCGCCATCCTGTTCAGAAACCCGACGAGGTCGCCGCCCTTGATATCCGGACCCATGCCGCTCTCGGAGATATAGACGAGGTGCATCGGCTCACGCAATCCATCAAATGCAAAGTATGTCAGATCATCTACAACCAGGCGCCTGGCTCCGTCTCCCTCGAGCCCGCAAGAACTCGCAAACCTTCGGATTTTCTCACGCTGTGCCGGATAAGTGAAGGTTGGCACTGAAAGCGGCTGCCCCGGTACGCCAAGGTTGCGCGCCTCACCATCCGTCACAAGACGAGGCATGACCGACGAAGCAAGCACGGCGGCACTTGACAGGAAGACAGCACAAACCGAAGCAAGAACGCCGGCTCCAACCTTACTCCACGGTTTCGACCAAGGGATACCCCCAACGCTAAGCGTGATCAACACGCCCAGGATCCCAAATACCAGGATTCCCCCGTAGAAATTCCAGGTTCGGTAGATCGCCAGATGGCCTACGAGAGAAAACCAAAGGACCGCAGCGATGACGTGCTGATCGCCAAGTGATCTACGGTTAAGCGCAATTGCGAATGCCGCCGGCGGAAATGACACGCCGCCAATGATCACAACCAGCAAACATCCAGCCACCAACAGATTGACCAATCGTGCAAACGTACCAAGCCCTTCCCCGGCCGGTGTGGATGGAAGCCAGAAAGACTGATATGTAGCCTGAAACACTGCGTGCCCAATCAGCTTTTCCGGGAAGGACACGAAATTGTCGCCCAATTCCAGTAGCAGACCGACAGGTCTAACTGCCAGTTCGGAAAGACTGGATGTCTGCTTTGAGAAAGCAGACGCGAGAAAAGGCGCATTCGTGCAGTCAAACAACTCCTTTGCCGCCTGTACCGACTGGATCAAGCATACAAAGGTAAATAGCAAGGCAAGCGCTTGTAACCAGCGCCGCCCTCGGAACGTGATCCAGCCGGAGCAAATTACAACCGGAAAGAAGAAAGCAGCTTTCGGATGTGTGTAAAAGAGGAGTGCCGTGCAAGTGAGGAAGACCACCACATGAAGGGCCAAACCTCCACCACTCCGTTTTCTATTCAGCAGCGGGAAGAACACAAAGTACGTCAGAAGCAGCAGAAACCACTGCTCAGCCCTGGACAACAACAAAGTGAGCGGCAACACTCCTAGCCCTAGCACTGCCAAAAAACCCGCGAGCATCGGCCAATATGGAATACTGGCTGGCCGGACATGCCGCAGACCAAGCGCCGCTGCCATTACAAACATTAGCGCAATGACGACTCCGGAAACACGGATCAGCAACGGGCTGAGGTCGGAATAGAGCAGTTGATACACCGCAGCACCCGGATACCACGAGGCAGGAACCGGCATCGTCATCTCGGGAAGGCATTGCGGAATGGCGGTCAACATTCTCCCGTCATGATGAAAAACGGTCGCCTGAGTCATCTTGGTCGAAACCTCATCTGCGTAGATCGGGACCAGCAGACCCGACACGATGAGGGCCACAAAAACCAGGACAACCGTTGCCGCTAACAGATCAGTAAATCTGACCTTCATCAATTCTCACTCCAGCACGGATGAACACAGCTTAGCCGGGATATCGTGTCAGCTGCTCACTTCGGTAGTCCTCGGAGTAGGCCGTAGTGCCCAGAACTTGGCAGTCAGGAAATTGAAGATCACAATTAAAGGAATTAGAGCCAATTGAACGTAATAAGGGTCTGAATCAGTGTGCTCAACAATCAGCCTTAGAATCAGCATGTTTCCAGCTATTGAAACAACACTCGCCAACAGATATTTCAGGAATCGCGCCTTGAACTGCACTTTCTCTTCTGGCTTGAATACCCACGAAAAATTCAACACATAAGAAAAAACAAGCCCAACCAACCAGGCACCCAACAACGAAAGCAAATAATTCACCAGCATCACCCTCAACAACACAGTGAACACGACAAATGTAAGCACAAAATTTGCTGCTCCAACCAGAGTAAACTTCGTGACCTCGATTTTCAAACCATGCATGATCTACTTCGTGCCGACCCAAGAAAGTAGCCGTCCTATTGCCGCTTCCGGGCAACAATCACCAAAGTTCCGCCAAAGGGAAGCGAAGCACCCATTCTAATCAGGCCTTCATCAATTCTCATGAAAAGGTCGAAAACCGCATTCAAGACACCTGAAAACTTCACTCTCTTCTCAAGCGCCCGCTCATCCGATGGAGAATTATCACGCCCCTTATCGAACAGCCTAGAAATCAACATCAATGGAAATAACACGAAGAGAAAGGAAGTTACATAACCAACCTCGAACCCGCTGGAATTCAGCTTGCTGGCCAGTTCCCGCCTCGAATATCTTCGCTTGTGTTTGACGATCTCATCCAGCTTGCTCCACAGGAACATGTGCTGTGGAACACTTATTATCAGAATTCCGTTATCTTCCAGCATTTGATTGATGTTGGACAGCGCGGCACGATCGTCATCGATGTGCTCAACGACATCGAATGCTGTAATGATATGAAACTGTTTGTCGATCCTTCCTTGTGTTACATCGAATTGGACGAACTCGACACTGGGTAGTTTTTTCTTGGCGGAAACAAGGCCTTTCAGATAAATCTCCGACCCCGTGATCTCTATATCCTCATTTTCGAAAATCTGGCGAATGAATTCTCCTGTGCCACAGCCAATCTCCAGGAATCTCGTTTTAGCGTTCGTCAGCAAGTGGCGCTGGACAAGACTCTTGAACAGGCGGTTCCTTGAGCTGACCCAGAAGCTGCTATCGGCGTTTTCATCGGTGAGATCAAACCCACTGTCAGGATAATCCGTATACGCGCTGGCCACTTCCGGGCTGTAGCACTTGACTCCATCGATCAGGGTGTACTGAAGGCTATCGCTCATAGATACTTATCCCGGATCACATAGTTCGGCCGCTTCCGCACTTCCTCATTGATGCGCCAAACATATTCCCCGATTACGCCCAGCATCACCATGATCATTCCCCCCACCAAGAGGATTGCGATCATCAGGGGCGCCCAGCCTTCGAACGGCGTTTCACCACGCAACCAGCTAATTACGATGGATAAGCTGTACAGAACACCCAAGGCGGATGTAATCAAGCCGATAAGCGAAATAAACCTGATCGGCAAATAGGAGGCATCCAGTACTGCATCCAGAAAATTCTTCAACTTCTTGCCAAAGTTGTATTGCGACTTCCCGATCGTTCTCTGCAGGCGAACATAGGGGATGAAGCAGGTGCGATACCCGGTCCAGAGGAGGTCCCCCTGGAAGAAACGGTGCCGTACATCGATGGCATTAAAGGCATCCATGACCTTCCTGTCCATCAAAACAAAGTCGAACCCACCGGGAGGAATCTGCGGCAAGGACATGCGCAATACGCCGTAGGCCATGCGCGAAAACAGCTTGGCCGCAAACGTATCGGCCCGATCCGTCCGGTAACAAATGACCGTTTCCGCTCCACCAAGCCACTTCTCCACCATCTGCGGGATCAATTCGACCGGGTCCTGAAGATCGGCCGAGATATTTATGATGGCGTCGCCCGTGGCCTCGTTAAATCCAGCCAACATGGCGGCCATTTGACCGAAATTTCGGGTGAAGGTGATCACTTTCACCCCTGAGTCCTGCTCCCGCAGGCCCAGAATCTCCTGCAGTGACCCATCCTTCGAGCCGTCGTCTACAAAAACCAGCTCGTAGTCATGCTGGGAAAGTTCGTTTGTGAAAACCGAGCGAATCTTTTCATACGTCTTCGAAACAGCCTGTTCGTTATGGTAGACCGCGATCACAAACGATATCTTCATCGCCCATCCCCTTTCTCGCACAGCAAGAAAATGCTGGAGCACAGATCCGGATACTGCTGTCCCAGTTGGTAGCAGCCCTCCAGATACTCCTTGGACACAATGTCCGTTTGCAGCAAGCGATCCCACTGGAAATTGGCCAGCGCCTTGAAGAAGATGCCGGAGCGGTGAACCACCTTGAGGCCAGCCGCAACAGCATCCCTCTCCAACGTATCCAGCGAATAGGTACAACGATGCCCATGCGCCGCTTCGGCTGGCGTGACAGCCGCGTTGTGGGAAATAAGTCCCATCTTGACGGCAATTTGCCGCGACGGTGCATTGGCATTGGGACACACCAGGAAGAAACGCCCCCCGTCGGCCAGCCATTCATTGTTGATGCGCCTCAATACCCGTACCGGGTCGTCGAGATGCTCAAGCACATGCGTTAATACGATATTGTCGTAACGGCGCGGCAAAGTTGCTGTTTCGAACAGCGAGTTCACAAATTCCACTCTGTCACCGAGTTTGCGCTTGGCTTCGGCGATGGCTTCGCCAGAGGCTTCGACGCAGGTCACGTCATCGAAGCGGTCGAAGAATCGGCGCGTGAAGTCGCCCTTGAAGCTGCCCAGTTCGAGCAGGTTGCCCGACCTGAAGAACGGTTCGAAGGAGCGGATCATGTAGGGGTGCATCACGTCAAAGTCGAAGCTGTAGGCATACCGGTGATCTTCGGTATCGCGAATCTCGGCGTTGTAGTCGCGTTGCTGGTCCATCTGTGTTCTCTTTCCAAAATCCAGCTTCATCTTCAGGAGTGAGCCCGACTGGCCCACGGTAGCGAAGCGGTGGTTCCTGTAAAGCGCAATGGCCGATTCATTTGTCCCGCCCACTTCAAGTTCGAGCCGGGCAAAGCCCAGTCCGCGCACATGGGCGAGGCAATCTTCCATCAGCCGCGAAGCGATACTCCGGCCCTGCCAGTCAGGCAAGACGCTGACACTCGTGATGAAGGCTGCGTTCCTGTCGGAGGCATTGCAATACACCGCCACCAGGCCGGCCAGCTCGCCGTTCGCCCATGCCTCGAAACTGTGGGCTTTCTCAGAAATCTTGGATGCATAGCCATTGATGTCGACCCGCTCGCTCAATCGCGGCACGAAGCCATCATCACATGCTCGCAGGTGGACGGCGATCTCTGCTTCGCTTGCCCGGTTACGGCAATACGCAATGGCGTCACTCATAGTACAAGTTCCGCCAGGCCGAAGCCGTGGCGGCCGAATTCGTTGCCGTTATAGAGCAGGTGAACCTTGCCGTCGCATTCGAACACATGTGGATAGCACTGCATGTCGCAATCCCATTCGCCGGTGGTCCCCTCCAACAAAGGCTTGTCGTCGTCACGCATCCAGTTAACAAGATCGTCCGACCAGGCATGGCCGATACGGTAGCCGCGTCCCTTGGCCTTCCGGAAGTCAAACGACTCGCGATAACAGAAGAACATGTGATGGCGCCCGCCGATCGAAACCACCGTAGGCAATGCTTGGCTCTCATCCGGCCCCAACCGGTCCGGGATGATGCGACGGGCTTCTTCCTTGACCCATTCGATGCCATCCTTCGAGGTAGCGTGGCCAATCCTGTAGGTCCGGTCGGGCGCAGCATCGGGCGCGTACCGCTTCCAGCCGATGCCGAAGATGTACCACATATGAAACAGGCCATCGATCACCTTGACGAAGCCGTCGCCCACCAAGCAAGGCTCGTGCAGCGAGGCCGCCAGCACAGGGCCGTCGCCAATCCGCTGAAAGGTGAGCCCCCCGTCACGGCTGATCGCCAGGCCGATGGCGGTGTCCACCGACACCGAGACGCGCCGGTTCCAGCCGCAGGTGTAGCCGTATACCTCATCGCCGTGTCGCATGACACTCATCGGGAAGATACCGTGCTCGTCAAAGCAACCCAGGCCGCCTAGTGGAATAACCGGTTGATGGGCGACGCGGATCACTTCCCGCAGGTTCTTCTTCATGTCAACGAAGGCGATATGGCTAAGGAATTTGCCGTTGACGTCGACCGCGCGGGTGGAGAAGTAGATGCGCACGAAATCCTCGAACACCAGCGCCTGCGGCGACTGGGCAAACTGCACGCAGCCGTTCGGCAGTGCGTATTCGGAGGGGTCGAATATCTTGCCGTGTTTGATCCACTTCATCGCTCACCCCAATCTGCCTTCGAGCACGGCCAACCCGAAGCCGTGGCGACCGACCTGGTCGCCGAGGTAGGCCATGTAGGTCTTGCCATCCAATTCGAACACGTGCGGATAGCTGATCATCTCTGCGTCCCACCCCTGCGCTGATACATCAATACCGGCCTTGGCGTCGTCTCGCACCCAGTTCATCAGGTCCGCGCTGGAGGCGTAGCCAATGCGGTAGCCGTTCTGTTTCCCACGGTAATGGCTACTGTAGCGATAGCAAAAAAACATGTGGTATTTGCCGTTGGCGTAAAATACGTCAGGGCTGGCCTGAGCTTCGTCTTCCTCGATTCGGCTTTCAATCAGGTCCTTGTTATGTTTGAGCCAGTGGATACCGTCATCGGAAATCGCCATGCGGATCTTGTATACCGGCTCTGCGCGACCATCGACCACCTTCCATTTACGGCCCGCAATATAGAACAACTGCCACTGTCCGTTGAAGCGGCGGACCTTGGGGCCGCTCAGTACAAAGGGTTCGTCCGGCGTGTAGGTCAGAACGGGGCCGTTGCCCAGTTTCTCGAAGGTCTCCCCATCGTCGTAACTGACCGCCGCGCCGATAGCCACGTTGAACGGTACCGATTCGCAACGCGTCCAACCTGCGTAGTAAGCGCGCACGGAATTTCCCTCGCGCATTACCGATACCGGGTAGGTGCCGAATTCGTCGAATTCCCCCAGGTCTCCCAATTTCAGGATGGGCTGCCGGGCAACAGCGCGCACCTTGAAGAGGTCAGCACGATCCAGATCGACGTAAGCGGAATGGCTCATGTATTGGCCGTTCGCATCCGCTGGGGGACGGCAGGAGAAGTACACGCGCACGAAATCATCAAACAATAAGGTGGCGGGCGCCTGGGCGAATTCCTTCAGCCAAGGGCGGCCCGTCACTTCCTGCGGGGTAAATGCCTTGCCGAGTTTTTTCCAGTGAAACATCATGGTTCAGATCAATTCATGGTTGCCAGCGATGCATGCACGTACCGCGTCAAGGGAGTTGAACATCAGCACATCGACGATGGACAGCCAAGGCACAAACGGCGCACCGAACTGGGGATATTCGAACGGCCTCGATCTGATGAATTTTAACTCGATGCCATGAGCTTCGAAGTCTTCCCTCAAGTACAGTTCGGTGCCGCCGATGGCATTGATGTAGGTGTCCGCACCCATCGCCCGGCACAGTGCGAGCACCTTGTCCTGCCCTTTAAGGCTGTGGTCGATGCCTGCTCCCGACGAGATGCGGATGTCTACCCCGATCCCCAAGTGCGCGCAGGTTGCGATCAGGGCGTGATGGATATACCGGAACAGATTGCTGTCTTCGTAGCGCACGATGCGTTCGAGTAGCGGGAAGGTTTGTTCGAAATACGGCGCTCGTCTATAGGCCCCCCTGAACTGGTTGAGCAACTTGGTGCGGTCGAATTCCTCCGCCAGTTCGCGTTCAACCACATCGAGAAAATCAGAATCCTTCTTCAGCGGCAGCGAAAACATCGCGTCGGATCCGTTCTGAAGGAGGCGATTCCGGTTGATCCAGCCCTTTTTCGTGTACTTGATGTTGTCGTAAACAACAAACGCGTCTACCGCACCGATCAGCTGGAAATAGCCGATGTAGGGCAGGAAGTACGGCTGCATTATCGCCAATTTCATCGTGACACCATTTGATGGCCGCCTGACTTCAGGTGCCTCAACCTATCGACTTGCTATAAACCCGGCGATTTCTTCGACAACCTCCAAGTCCAGGTCAGGGTAGATTGGCAGACAGAGCACTTGCCCGGCAGCTTTCGCAGCAACAGGGAGATTGTCGCGATGCGACGAAGGCAAGCCCCGATACATCGGGAAATCCGAAATCAGCGGATAGAAATAGCGCCTGGGGTGAATGCCAACATCCTTTAGCGCCTGATAGAGATCGTCACGGCTAATTGGGTAATCGTCGTCAACCAATATCGGAAAATATGCGTAGTTGGCAACCTTCTCACCGGAATCACCAAGACAGCGTAGTCCCTTGACCCCTCTTAACCGCTCACGATAAATCACATCAATGACCTTGCGGCGCGCAATCGCATCGTCGATGTGCTTGAGCTGCAACAAGCCCAGGGCGGCATTGAATTCGCTCATCTTGCCGTTGATGCCTGGTGCAACGACGTTCAGTTCGCCCACGTGACCGAAATTCTTCAACCGGTCAATCCGTATTTTTGTTTTTGCATCCGGGCAAACAATTGCCCCTCCTTCAAACGTGTTGAATACTTTGGTGGCATGGAAGCTCAGGACGGACAGATCGCCATGACCCAGCACGCTGCCACCTTGGCACTGCACGCCAAAAGCATGGGCGGCATCATAGATCACCCTCAGATTGTAGGTGTCGGCGATTCTCTGGATTGCATCGACATCACAAGGATGTCCGTAGCAATGAACTGGCAAGATCGCCGTGGTATGGGGTGTGATAGCCGCCTCGATCTGCGCCGGATCGATGTTTAGCGTCTTTGGATCAATATCGACGAAGACTGGTTCTATCCCGTTCCACAGCAGCGAATGAGATGTCGCGACAAACGAATAAGGCGTCGTTATGACTTCCCCGGAAATACGAAGAGACTGAAGGGCCGTGACCAAGGCCAAGGTTCCATTGGCGAAGAGCGCAATATGCTCGACCCCGAGGTACTCACACAATGCCTGCTCAAGTCGCTCGTGGAATGGACCGCAGTTGGTCAGAACCCTGCTCTTCCAGATGCTTTCCAGATAGGGCACAAACTCCTGCAATGGGGGCAGATACGGCTGAGTGACGAATACCTTTTCATTCTTCATGGCCTGTCAAGCACCTCTCTCCGGAATACAACCCATGATCATTTCTCGATGCCTAGCATTGCTCGTATCTTTCTCAACCTTCTCCCGCCGTTTTCCCGGATCTGGCGGTATCTATGTACGGACCACAGGCCCATGTGGCGAGCCATCACGCCTACCAACTGGTGCGGCTGCCCCATGTAACTCTTCTGCAGCTCTACATGCACAGCCATCAGGTCTGCCAGCTGTCGCTGCTGACCCATGTAACTCTTCTGCAGCTCTACATGCACAGCCATCAGGTCTGCAAACTGTCGGTGCTGGTCCATGTACTGATACTGAAGTGCGACGTAATCGCGGAGGGTATCCCTATACTTCTCCTCGCCGGCTTCAGCGACCTCGATCAGCCGCCGATAGCCGTGCTCGCGAATCAGCAGCTCGACCTCCGTGCCCATCCTCGTCAGATCTTCCCGTGAAACAATACCGGCGTCGGAGAGGTTACGATCGAACTCTTCGACGAACGCTTTATAGCTGTATCTCCCGGACTCGATCAGGTCGCGGTAGGCATTGTCGGTTAACCTCCTGCGAATCACGGGATCACGGAATTTCCGCATGACGTCATCGAAGTTCGAAAAATCCTTCTTGAGCGAAATATAGTGGACATCCGGGATGAGAATTCCGCTGTACCTGCCTTCGAACAGGATCTGGCACGCATGAACACTCGCCGCCTCGAAGACACGAGGGCTGATCATACGATTGTAGACACCCTTGTCCTCGAATTCATGAAGCAACAGCCGTGAAATCTCGTCGAACGATATGTCCGGTCTTTCCTTCATGATCTGCTCATAGCGGGGTCGCATTTCATCGTTCAGATCAAAAATGGAAACCCCCGCCTCGACTCCGAGCACTCCCCGGCAATTGCCGAGAAAGCTGAGCCAGTCCTCCCCATAGATCCGCCTTTCCTCCGCGGCTTCGATATCCATAACGAGTCCGCTACCCGCGGCCATCTCGATGAACTTCGGGGCGATGACGTTCTTTTCCCTCGCCCCCTTCCCCATGTAATGATAGGTCGGTCGTCCGCGGTAGCCGATATCGATCTCTCGTTCGCTGTCCTGTCTGGAAAAACGCAAACCATCCTTGACTTGCCGAGTGCTGACATAGCCCGGAATGTAATGAACCAGCTTTTTCGCCGAGGTCAGCTTGCGATAGGTTTCATCGAAATATGGCGGCTCGATGTTGGTATACACGCAGTCGATGTTGCAGCCATTGATGAATTCCCTCCGTTCCGGCCAGAAGCGATATTCGTCCTGGAAAAATGCCACTTTATACGCCCGGCTGTTCTGTATATATTCCCGGAACTCCTGGCTTATAAAAAACGGCTTCCACGCAAACAGCGTAAAACTCAGAACCAGCACCTGGAACTCGAAACGTTCGAGGCCGTCCGGAAATCCGAGTTCGGTATTTATGGCCCGCACTTCAAACCGGGAAAACTCGCTGAATGAATCGATGTGGTCTTCGATGAACACCGGCGTCTTCGCAATCGGACAATGATAGACAAGCAACAATCCGGCCATCTCTTTTCTTGTCTCGCTCATGTCAGTTCCCTTAGGGTTCAGATGCGCGCTGGCTAAGAATTAGGCAATACTTATATAATTACGGTCAAGCTCGAGGCTTTTGGACACTTTTGGCATGAACCCGCGCCTGCCCCCATCCTGATTCAGACAGTGAGCGCATTTTGTCCAGCGCGGACGGTATTCGGCATGCCCAGTAGGCAGGTGGCTTGCCAACGCCGTGCCGGCGGACTTTCCATTCGCCTTCGCCGAGTATCTTCGGGCCCGTGGCGTCGACCACGACATGCGTGGCGCCCGTTCGCGGACGACGGGTATCCTGAGGCGCATCGCACCCCAGATTCCGAAGGCGCTCAATGAGCCGAGCAAAGCAATCAGCCAGCAACTTTATGCCCATTCCGCCCGCTGAGCGCGATCACCCTTCTCTTGAGGCCCCGCCAAAGTCGCAGCAACTTGTTCTGTTGGTTCCACGCGTCCTGGAGTTGCCGTTGCTGGTCCATGTACTGATACTGAAGTGCGACGTAATCGCGGAGGGTATCCCTATACTTCTCCTCGCCGGCTTCAGCGACCTCGATCAGCCGCCGATAGCCGTGCTCGCGAATCAGCAGCTCGACCTCCGTGCCCATCCTCGTCAGATCTTCCCGTGAAACAATACCGGCGTCGGAGAGGTTACGATCGAACTCTTCGACGAACGCTTTATAGCTGTATCTCCCGGACTCGATCAGGTCGCGGTAGGCATTGTCGGTTAACCTCCTGCGAATCACGGGATCACGGAATTTCCGCATGACGTCATCGAAGTTCGAAAAATCCTTCTTGAGCGAAATATAGTGGACATCCGGGATGAGAATTCCGCTGTACCTGCCTTCGAACAGGATCTGGCACGCATGAACACTCGCCGCCTCGAAGACACGAGGGCTGATCATACGATTGTAGACACCCTTGTCCTCGAATTCATGAAGCAACAGCCGTGAAATCTCGTCGAACGATATGTCCGGTCTTTCCTTCATGATCTGCTCATAGCGGGGTCGCATTTCATCGTTCAGATCAAAAATGGAAACCCCCGCCTCGACTCCGAGCACTCCCCGGCAATTGCCGAGAAAGCTGAGCCAGTCCTCCCCATAGATCCGCCTTTCCTCCGCGGCTTCGATATCCATAACGAGTCCGCTACCCGCGGCCATCTCGATGAACTTCGGGGCGATGACGTTCTTTTCCCTCGCCCCCTTCCCCATGTAATGATAGGTCGGTCGTCCGCGGTAGCCGATATCGATCTCTCGTTCGCTGTCCTGTCTGGAAAAACGCAAACCATCCTTGACTTGCCGAGTGCTGACATAGCCCGGAATGTAATGAACCAGCTTTTTCGCCGAGGTCAGCTTGCGATAGGTTTCATCGAAATATGGCGGCTCGATGTTGGTATACACGCAGTCGATGTTGCAGCCATTGATGAATTCCCTCCGTTCCGGCCAGAAGCGATATTCGTCCTGGAAAAATGCCACTTTATACGCCCGGCTGTTCTGTATATATTCCCGGAACTCCTGGCTTATAAAAAACGGCTTCCACGCAAACAGCGTAAAACTCAGAACCAGCACCTGGAACTCGAAACGTTCGAGGCCGTCCGGAAATCCGAGTTCGGTATTTATGGCCCGCACTTCAAACCGGGAAAACTCGCTGAATGAATCGATGTGGTCTTCGATGAACACCGGCGTCTTCGCAATCGGACAATGATAGACAAGCAACAATCCGGCCATCTCTTTTCTTGTCTCGCTCATGTCAGTTCCCTTAGGGTTCAGATGCCGATTCCGGATTACCCAACGATAATTCCTGAAATGAAACGTGAAATCATTTCAATCCAAACAAAGCAGGGCCCTTCTGCCCTTCGCATCTTCACTTGGCAGCCAGCCGCTCTCTGACCTTGGCGCATACCAGCCGCACACCGTCGTCCAGACCGACCTTGGGAACCACACCCAGGATATCCTCCTGCCGTTTCAGAGTCGGCTTCTTGGCCAGCGTCATCCGTACGGGAAGATCGACATACTTGATCAAGGAACGGTCTGCTCCGAGCAGGTCGCAGATCTTCTCGGCAAGTTCCGATATCGGCCGGACATCCGGACTACCAATGTTGATGACCGAGTAACGCTTCACGTGAGCAGCGGCTTCGATTGCCCGGACAGCGTCGCTGACATGGAACCAGGCGCGCGAACTTCCGTTGTGAACCTCGATTTCCTTGCCGAGCGCCAGATTGGTGGCAAAACGGATCATCGCCGAACGGTGATCTCCAAGGTCCTCGTCTTCGTCATACATCATGAACGGGCGGAGGGTCACGGCAGAGAGTCCATGCTGCTTGACCTCATACTCGACCAGGCTTTCACCCAGCAACTTGGTCAACCCATACCGATTGTTGGGTTCGGGCTTGACATCCTCCGACATGATGTCGATGAACGGGCCGTAGACTTCGGATGTGGAGAAGTAAACGACGTGTGCCTTCACCCGCTTGCACAACTGCAGGACATTCTGCAAACCGTGCATATTGACATCAACGGCAAGCGACGCGGCCTGTTCGCAGGTCACCCGGCTGACCATCGCGGAGAGCATGAAAACCACGTCCGGCCCCCAGTCGAAGGCCGGCAGCATATCGAGAGGCTTGGTAATGTCGGCCATCAAATAGCCGGGCCGCCAGCCCGGCTTGCAGTCAACCTCAAGTACCTCGTATCCATTCGAACGAAGATGCTTGACGAGAGGGACGCCGATATTGCCTTCGGAACCGACCACCAGTGCTTTTTTCATTGATAACTCCTACCTGACAAGATTGATAACGCGCTGCCGAACATGGACGGGCATTTTGCGCCAGACGGTTCTCAGCGGATTCTGCCAGCGAGAACCGAGCGGTGGCGCCCCGGCCGAATGCGGGTTGGCAATGTAACGGAAAGAAAATTTGTCGTAGAAGCCGGCCACCTTCGCTCGTGCAGGATTGCCCGCGCAGCCTCGCTCGACCAAGTCATCGAATTTTCTCACAAATGTCCGGTACGACAGGGCTTCGCTCTGCCCGACTTCGCCATACGCCCGCGAAACAATCTCGGCCACGCGATCATCATCGGCAAGCGCATCCAGAACCTGCTCCATGTTGCTGAAATCCTTCTTGAGCGGCACATAATGTCGCCACGGCTCGAGGATGCCGGAATATTCACCCTCGAAGAGCACGAGCAGGGTTCGCAAACCGATTGCCTCGAGGCAGCGCGGAGAGATCTGGTTGAGCGGAATAAGGTCTTCGAGACCTTCGAAGAATCGCTTCTTGACCTGCAGGTACTGGAGATCATCGTGGAGGTCTATTCCGGCAAGTCGCGTATAGGTTTCAACCGCCGCCGAGATCGATCCATCAAAATCGAAAATGCTGCAGCCACTCTCCACGCCGAGCATCGCCCGGCAGTTCCGGATAAAGTCCGTCCACGCTTGACCGTAGAGGCGGGATGTCTCGTCGCAACTGATGTCGAGCCGTAAGCCCCGCGCGGCGACCAGCGGATGCTCCTGCACGCCATGGGCAATTTCCCACTTTTCCCGCCCTGAACGGCCGTGCCAGGCCGGATAGACCCGTCCGCGATAGCCGATATCCACCGTCCGACTGGCCAATGGGATGGGGTCATAGTGGGAAAGATAACCACTGTTGTAACCCGTAAGGACGTTGACCTTGGTGACCCCGGGCAGGCGCTCGCTTGGGTACACCTTCTCGACCTCGGTCTCCGGTACGCACGTAAACAGAAGGCGGATTCCCAGTTCACGAATTGCCGTTACCGTCTTGTTGACGAACCGGTATTCATCCTGGATGAAGGCTATCTTCAAGCCGGCAAATTCTGATAACACCCTCCGGGTCTTCGGGGCAATGTAGGAGTCCAGCGCCACCGACACGGAGTAATGGAAAATCACCGCGTCGAAGTCATCCAGATTGAGACCTTCAGGAAGGACCCCGCCTCTCCCTACGAAATCCTGCAAGACATAGATCCGGTTGGCGGAATGCGCGTAGATCGCATTGATATGCTCCACAACCATCGCAGCGTTGTAGGGGTCATATTGACAAAGGAGAAGGATGTTACGCGACATTGATCTCCTCGTTGTAGAAGCAGATCGCTTCCTCCACGGGGCCGTCATAAACAACCATTCCCCGGTCGAATACGAGGCCTCTTTCGCAGAAATCGGTGAGCATGAACTCCGCGTGCGACGCAAGACAGAAGATACTCGACCTTTCCATCATCTTCTGCACCCGCATCTTGGCCTTGTGCAGGAATGCCGTATCGCCGACCCCGACGATCTCGTCTACAAGGATGATATCGCTATGCTTCAAAGTCGCCAGAGCAAATGCCAAGCGTACCCGCATACCTGCCGAATAGGTTTTGACGGAACGACTCAAGGCAACGCCGAGTTCGCTGAATTCTTCGATTTCCTTGACATGCTCGAGCATCTCGGACCTGGAAAAGCCAAGTAGCGCTCCCGCGATGTACATATTTTCGTAGCCGGAGGCTTCCTCGTCCATTCCCAAGCTCAAGTCGAACAGGGTCGTGACCGAACCGTTGAGTAACATCTGCCCCTGCGAAGGCTGGTAAATACCCGCCAGAAGGCGCAGGAAAGTCGACTTCCCCGCACCGTTTCGCCCGATCAAGCCAAGGCGGCTACCGTGCTCGATCTCCAGGGAAATATCCTTGAGACCTTCTACAAAACTGACGCCCAACTCTCTGCGGCCGACGCCAAACATCGACATGAGCCGCCTGCGCATCGAGAAAGCACTACCCTCGAACAGTGGGTAGGTCAAGGAGACGCTCCTTAGTTCGATATCTGCCATACGCATCAAATCCAGAAAACCAGACGATGACGATAGCGTCTCAAGGCAGAAAGCGAGGCGAGGAACAGGGCAATCGCCATCAACCCGGAGATGCCCAGCGACCGCACATTCACATCGCCAGGAATCAGCGGCGACCTCACGGCCTCGATCAGGTGATAGAAGGGGTTAAACTCAATCAGGAACTGAATATTCTGCATCTGACTCGGATACCAGATGATCGGGGTTACGAGGAAAAGCATTCCCATCAAGGCGGATACAGTCGGCCCAACATCCCTGAAGCGTGCTCCTGCGAGACCGAAAATCAGGGCGAGCGAATAGCAGAAAAGCAACGCGAAAAACAGGCCGGGGAAAGCGAGCAGCATCGCAGGCCGAACTTCAAAGGGAAAAAACACCCCGATGGGCAACAGAATGACTGCGTTATGCAGCATGACAAAGAACGTTCTCACCGCCATACGCAGGACAATGTTCTCGACACGAACCGGCATGTTGAGAATGATGTGCCGATTGGATGTAAAGACCTGGGGAGCCTCCTGAACCATTGAACTCAGAAAACCCCAAACCACCAAGCCAACCGCCAAATAGGGGATGAAAGTCTTCAAATCCTGCCCAAGGATATTGGAATAGAAGACGCCCAGAAACCCAATGGTTATCCCCATGCTCAGAGTAAGCCAGAACGGCCCCAAGAATGTCTTGCGATATTTCGACAAGATTTCAAACCATGCGAGCCTTGACCAAAGCATGGCGCTTCGAAGTGCTATTGAACGATCTGGCGTCATAGCCGGCAAGCAGCTCCCAACAGGAACCTGGTTTCAGAAGACATGGCTCAATATTCGACCACTGTCTTCACAATACGCCGGGCCGAATCACCACATCCGTAGGGCGATGCGGAGGTGCTCACACACCCCCCGGCCAATGCTCGTTCGACAGCGCCAACGATCGCCGCGGTTGATGCCCCAACCAGAACGTTCCGTCCCAGTTCAATGGTTTCCACCCACTCCGTCTCGTCCCTCATCGTGACACATGGCACTCCGTAGAAGTATGCCTCCTTCTGAACACCGCCGGAATCCGTCAAGATCAAACTGGCGGCCTGTTCCAGAGCGACCATATCCAGGAAAGGTATCGGATCGGTAATGCGAACCGCACCAAGTCTTGCTGCCAATCCCTGTTCCGTAATCAGTTTTCGCGTCCGCGGGTGAATCGGGAAGACGACCGGCATCCTTTTGGCAACTGTTCCGAGCGCGTCGACTATCTGGGCAAGACGCTGAGGATCATCCGTATTCTCCGCCCGGTGGCAAGTCGCCAGGACAAAAGCTTTTTCCTTGAGGCCTGTTTGCTCAAGCACATGGCTTTGTTGCTGCGCCCGATGCTTGTAATGTAAGGCGACATCGAACATGACATCGCCAACATTGATCACGCCTTTGGCGACACCCTCGGCCTCCAGATTCTTCACCGCCGCCTCGGTCGGGCAGAACAGCAGAGTGGACACACGGTCCGCTACGATGCGGTTTACTTCTTCCGGCATGCGCATGTTGAAAGACCGCAAGCCGGCTTCCACGTGAGCCACCGGAATATGCAGTTTGACCGCTGCGAGGGCGCCGGCCAGCGTCGAATTGGTATCGCCGTAGATCAACACCCAGTCAGGCTTTTCTTCCAGCAAGACCTTTTCCACCGCTT
>Ga0209573_1002302_pt1 | contig 24941 bp, 21 predicted proteins | sample TNRBio252014_DNA_FD_185870 | JGI IMG/M metagenome (GOLD analysis project Ga0209573, IMG submission 185870) | Wastewater treatment Type I Accumulibacter community from EBPR Bioreactor in Madison, WI, USA - TNR Reactor_6/25/2014_ DNA (SPAdes)... | ecosystem: Engineered > Bioreactor > EBPR >... | reverse complement strand
GTCCCTCGACGCCACAGGAAGAGGTGGCATCGGGACCGAAGGTGACCATCTCCTCCTCCCATGCCGCGTCCAGTGCCTCCAGATCATCAGGCTCGGGATCAGGTTCTGCGCGCAATGCAGCCAATGCCGCCGCATCCGGCTTTGCCTTCGCCAATGTCATCAGAGCCTGAAAGATCGCCTGATAGGGCGAGTGGCGCTTGGCCAGACGTTCCGACAATGCGGTGAGCACATGGGCAGGTTGAGCGATCAGATCGAGCGCCTCCTGCGGTTCGCGCGTCGAGGCAAATTCTAGAAACAGCGGCAAAAAGTCCGGTAATTCCTCGATGGTCGGTGAAAAGCCACCGTCCTCATAGAGCTTGATCAGATCAACCATCGCCTGTCCGCGATCACGGCTTTCGCCGTGAACATGTTCAAAGAGGTGCAGCGACAGCGAGCGGGTCCTGTCAAACAGAAGACCGTAAGCTTCCTGCCGGTCGAACAGGTCACCATCGCCCAGATGCGTGATCAACTCGGACAATGCGAGCCTGTCTGCCTTTTTCAGCAGCGGATCCGCTGCGAACTGATCCTGAATATCGGGCAGTGCGTTGATCAGATCGCACGAAGGATAGGTGAGGAGCGCCGAAAGCGCTTTGAGCGTGCGCATCAGGCAATCTCCATCGGGGTTTTTGCCGGGCTGCCGGTGACTGTCTTGGCACCAAACAGGTTCGTCTCGCCCGAGGAACAGCCGTTGCCGAAGCTGATACCGCAGCCGCCGCGCAACTCGTAGGCATCTTCCGTCGTTTCACGGTGCGTTGTCGGGATGACGAAGCGGTCCTCGTAATTGGCGATCGCCATGTAGCGATACATTTCTTCGATCTGGAGACCGGTGAGTCCCGCCTTCTGCGCAATCTTTTCATCGATCACGCCATCCACAGTCTTGGCGCGCATGTAGCCACGCATGGCTAGCATCCGTTCCAGCCCGGTCGCCACCGGAGCTTCATCCCCGGCTGTCAGCAGGTTGGCGAGGTACTTCAGCGGAATGCGCAAGGAGCGGACATCCGGCATGTCACCATCAATCCCCATTTTGCCGGCCGCCGCTGCAGCGGTGATCGGCGACAGCGGCGGCACGTACCAGACCATCGGCAACGTGCGGTACTCGGGATGCAGCGGGAAGGCGACCTTCCACTCCATCGCCATTTTCCAGACCGGGGACTGCCGCGCCGCCTCGAGCCATGCCTCGGGCACGCCATCCTTGCGGGCCTGGGCGATCACTGCAGGATCGTTGGGGTCCTTGAACACGCCGAGCTGTGCGTCATAGAGATCCGCCGGATTTTCGACGCTGGCGGCGTTCTCGATAGCATCGGCATCATACAGCATCACGCCGAGATAGCGGATGCGCCCGACACAGGTTTCCGAACACACCGTGGGCTGGCCGACCTCAAGGCGCGGATAGCACAGGATGCACTTCTCGGATTTGCCGCTCGACCAGTTGTAGTAGATCTTCTTGTAGGGACAGCCGGAGACGCACATGCGCCAGCCCCGGCACTTGTCCTGGTCGATCAGGACGATGCCGTCCTCCTCGCGCTTGTAGATCGCGCCCGACGGACAGGATGCGACACAGGCCGGGTTGAGACAATGCTCGCACAGGCGCGGCAGATACATCATGAAGGTGTTTTCGAACTGGCCGTACATTTCTTTCTGGACGCCTTCGAAATTCGCGTCCTTCGAGCGCTTGGCAAATTCGCCGCCGAGAATTTCCTCCCAGTTCGGCCCCCACTCGATCTTCTCCATCCGCTCGCCGGTGATCAGCGAACGCGGGCGCGCCGTCGGGAAGGCTTCCAGCTCGGGCGCCTTCTGAAGGTGCTCGTAGTCGAAGGTGAAAGGTTCGTAGTAGTCGTCGATCTCCGGCAGATCGGGGTTGGCGAAGATGTTGGCGAGGATGCGCCATTTCGAGCCGATCTTCGGTTCAATCTTGCCGTTCTTCTTGCGGGTCCAGCCACCTTTCCAGCGGTTCTGGTTCTCCCAGTCCTTCGGATAGCCGACGCCCGGCTTGGTCTCGACGTTATTGAACCAGGCGTATTCCATGCCTTCGCGGCTGGTCCAGACGTTCTTGCACGTCACCGAGCAGGTGTGACAGCCGATGCATTTGTCGAGGTTCAGGACCATCGCAATCTGAGCGCGAATTTTCATTGTCGTTTCCCTTCTCACTCGGCTGCGGTTTTGTGGGTGAGGGTCGACTGTGCGTCCTTGGCGGGGCGTTCGAGCCAGTCGACCTTGCTCAGCTTGCGCACCACCACGAACTCGTCGCGGTTGGTGCCGATGGTGCCGTAATAGTTGAAGCCATAGGCAAGCTGGACATACCCGCCGATCATGTGGGTCGGCTTCATGACGACCCTGGTGACGGAGTTATGGATGCCGCCACGATTGCCGGTGGTCTCGGCTCCTGGCACGTTCACGATCTTTTCCTGCGCGTGATACATGAAGAGGGTGCCCTCTTTCATGCGCTGGGAGACAACCGCACGGGCGACAAGCGCACCGTTGGTGTTGAATGCCTCCACCCAGTCGTTGTCGACGATGCCGGCCTTGGCTGCATCTGTCTCGCTGAGCCAGACGATCGGGCCGCCGCGCGACAGGGTGAGCATCAGCAGGTTGTCGGTATAGGTCGAGTGGATGCCCCATTTCTGGTGCGGCGTGATGAAGTTCAGGACAATCTGCTTCTCACCATTCGGGTGTGCGTTGATGACCGGATTGGTTGTTCTGAGATCCTGCGGCGGACGGTAGACGCAAAACGCCTCCCCGAAGGCACGCATCCACAGATGGTCCTGATAGAGCTGCTGACGGCCGGTCAGCGTGCGCCAGGGGATCAGCTCATGCACATTGGTGTAGCCGGCGTTGTAGCAGACCTTTTCGCTTTCAAGCCCCGACCAGGTCGGGGCCGAGATGATCTTGCGCGGCTGCGCCACCACATCCCGGAAGCGGATTTTCTCATCCTCCTTGGGCAAGGCGAGATGGGTATGATCCCGCCCCGTGGTCTTGCTCAGGTCTGCCCAGGACTTGACGGCAACCTCGCCATTGGTCTCCGGCGCCATCATCAGGATGACCTCGGTCGCGTCGATGTCGGACACGATGCGCGTCATGCCCTTGGTGGGCCCTTCCGTATGCACCCCGTTGAGATGCTTCAGGTGCTCAACCTCATGCTCGGTATTCCAGGCAATGCCCTTGATGGCATTGCCGGCCTTTTCCATCAGCGGGCCGAGGGAGGTGAAGCGGGCGTAGGTGTTGGGGTAATCGCGCTCGACCACCGTGACGGTCGGCATGGTCCTGCCGGGGATCGGCTCGCACTCGCCCTTCTTCCAGTCTCTCGGCTCGAACGGCTGCGCAATCTCGTTCGGGCTGTCGTGCATGATCGGGTTGAGCACAACGTCCTTTTCAACGCCCAGCACCTCGGGTGCGACCTGCGAGAAGGCCTTGGCAATCCCCTTGTAGATTTCCCAGTCACTGCGCGCTTCCCACGCCGGGTCCACCGCGGCGGTCAGCGGGTGAATGAACGGATGCATGTCCGACGTGTTGAGGTCGTTCTTCTCGTACCAGGTGGCGGTGGGCAGCACGATGTCGGAATAGACGCATGTGGTGGACATGCGGAAATCGAGCGTGACCAGCAGGTCGAGTTTCCCCTCCGGGGCCTTATCGTGCCAGACCGCTTCAGTGGCCTTGGCCTTGCCTTCCGCCCCGAGATCCTTGCCGAGCACGCCGTGGGTGGTGCCAAGGAGATGTTTCAGGAAGTACTCGTGTCCTTTGCCGGAAGACCCCAGCAGGTTGGAGCGCCAGACGAACAGGTTGCGCGGCCAGTTCTTCGGATTATCGGGATCGCCGCATGACATTTTCAGAGTGCCGTCCTTGAGGGACTTGGCAACGTAGTCCTTGGCCTCCATACCGGCTGCTGTGGCGTCCCTGGAGACCTGCAACGGATTGGTCTCAAGTTGCGGCGCCGAAGGAAGCCAGCCCATGCGCTCGGACCGGATATTGTAATCGATGATCGCGCCATCCCATGATCCGGGAGGTGCCGTAGGGGACAGGATATCCTTGACGTTGATGGTCTCGTAGCGCCACTGATCGGTGTGGGCATACCACGCTGACGTTGCGTTTTGCTGGCGTGGCGGGCGGCCCCAGTCCAGACCGAAGGCGAGTGGCGCCCATCCTGCCTGCGGGCGCAGCTTCTCTTGGCCCACATAATGCGCCCAGCCACCGCCCGATTGTCCTATGCAGCCGCACATTACCAGCATGTTGATGACGCCGCGATAGTTCATATCGCAATGGAACCAATGGTTCATGGCAGCGCCGATAATGACCATGGAACGGCCGTTGGTCTTCTCGGCATTGGTCGCAAATTCGCGCGCTACCTGAATGATCTTGTCGCGCGAAACGCCGGTGATTTTCTCGGCCCAGGCCGGGGTGTAGGGCGTATCCTCGTCAAGCGACTTGGCAACATTTTCGCCGCCAAGGCCTTGATCAACACCGTAGTTGGCAATGAACAGGTCATGCACCGAGGCAACCAGTGTCTCGCCATCCACCAACTTCAGCTTTTTCACCGGCACCCGGCGGTTCAGCACGCTCGCATGATCGGTATGGGTGAAGTGCTCGTGCTCGATGTTGCCGAAATACGGGAAGGAGACATCGACGACATCGTCCCTGATGTCATTGAGCGTCAGGCGGAGTTTGGTCTCCTTGCCGCTGCTCTCCTGCTCTTCAAGGTTCCATTTGCCCTTTTCGCCCCAGCGGAAGCCGACCGAGCCTTTGGGCGCGACGATGGTGCCGCTGATTTCGTCATAGGCGACGGTCTTCCATTCCGGATTGTTGGCCTCATCCATCGACTTTTTGAAATCGGACGCGCGCAGGAAGCGATCCGGCACGAAGGCACCATCCTTGGCTACCAGCTTCACCAGCATCGGCATGTCGGTGTACTGGCGGGCATAATCGCGGAAATAAGTCACCTGCCGGTCGACATGATATTCCTTCAGGATGACATGGCCCATCGCCATAGCGAGGGCAGAGTCGGTGCCTTGCTTCACGCTCAACCAGATGTCGCCAAACTTTGAGGCTTCCGAATAATCGGGGCAGATCACGGCCGATTTTGCCCCGCGATAGCGGGCCTCGGTGTAGAAATGCGCGTCCGGCGTTCGTGTCTGCGGAACGTTCGAGCCCCACAGGATGATGAAGCCGGCATTGTACCAATCGGCGGATTCCGGCACGTCGGTCTGTTCACCCCAGGTCTGCGGTGAGGAGGGGGGCAGGTCGCAATACCAGTCATAGAACGACATGCAGACGCCACCGATCAGGCTGAGATAGCGTGATCCAGCCGCATAGGAGACCATCGACATTGCGGGGATCGGCGAGAAGCCGAAGATGCGATCCGGCCCATGGGTCTTGGCTGTGTAAGCATTCGCAGCCGCAACGATTTCGGTCACCTCGTCCCACTGGGCGCGAACAAAACCACCATGGCCGCGCTTCTTGGTGTAGGAGGCGCGCTTTTCCGGGTTTTCAACAATCGAGGCCCAGGCTGCAACTGGCGTCATGACCGTGCGAGCTTCACGCCATAGACGCAGCAGGCGCGAGCGGATCAGCGGATATTTCACGCGGTTGCCGGAATAGAGATACCAGCTGTAGCTCGCCCCGCGCGAGCAGCCACGCGGCTCGTGGTTCGGCAGGTCGGGCCGGGTGCGTGGATAGTCGGTCTGCTGGGTTTCCCAGGTGACGATGCCGCCCTTGACGTAGATCTTCCACGAGCAGGAGCCGGTGCAGTTGGCGCCATGGGTCGAGCGCACGATCTTGTCGTGCTGCCAACGCTTGCGATACCCGTCTTCCCAGCGGCGGTCTTCGGCTGTGGTGACCCCGTGCCCGTTGGCGAAAGGCTCGGTGACTTTTTTGAAGAAGGTCAGGCGATCAAGGAAATGGCTCATGGCTTTCTCCAGTCAGCGAATGTTCGAAGAGGATGTGATGTTGAGATTTTTGAGCGCGCGGTAGGTCAGCAGCGCGGTGCCAAGCCAGAAGGCCAGCCGCAGGATCATCGCCAGCAAGGTCCTGATTTCGTAGGCTCCGCCCACGATGATGTGCAGGGCGAAGTAGACCCAGACGAGGACCAGTGACGTTGCCAGAAGGACCGCAAGAACGACGCTGCTCTGCCGCCAGCGCATGAGTTCAATGCCGGCCAAGACATAGAAAAAGCCGGACACGAAATTGAACCACACGATGACGGGCAGGATTTGACCGGCGTCCGCTCTTATCGTCTCAGGGCCGAAGAGGACCTGCCCTCCAGACCAGAGTGTCAGGCCGCCAAAGACGATGGCCACAGCGGCGAGGATCAGAGACCAGAGTGGTCTGGGTGAAGCGTTCAGGGGCGCGTTCAACATCACGCTGCTCCCTTGGCTTTGGTGCGTACCGCACCGATGCCTCGCTCGATGTCATGCAGCAAGCCTCCACGGCGGGTGTAAATCCACCAAGTGATGGCGATGCAGCTGACATAGAAGCTAAGGAAGGCATACAGCGCCACTTCCGCACCGCCGGTGGCGGCAATCGATGTGCCGAAGCTCTTGGGGATGAAAAAGGCGCCATAGGCCGCTGCGGCAGAGGTAAAGCCGATGATCGCTGCCGATTCCTTGTCAGATTGCTTGACTAGATCGGCCCCTTTCAGGCCTGGCTCCAGCCGTGCAACCTCCGTGCGCATGATCGCGGGGATCATCTGGAAGGTAGACGCATTGCCGACACCGGAGGCCGCGAACAGGAACAGGAAGCTCGCAAAGAAGATCGAGAACGAACTCGGATTTCCCTTCATGCCGATGGCGTAAAGGACACCGACGACGCCGAGACTCATAGCGATGAACACCCAGAAGGTGATCCGTCCGCCACCGATCCGATCCGATGGCTTGCCGGCCGCAGCACGCGCCACCGCGCCAACCAGCGGCCCGAGGAAGGCGTATTGCAGCGCGTTGATCTCCGGATAGAGGATCTTCGACAGCAGCGGGAAAGCTGCGGAGAAGCCAATGAACGACCCGAAGGTGCCGGTGTAGAGCCAGCACATGATCCAGTTGTGCGTCCGCTTGAAGATGATCGCCTGATCCGCGAACGAGGACTTCATGGAAGCGATGTCATTCATGCCGAACCAGGCTGCGAAAGCCGAGGCGGCAATGAAGGGCACGAATACAAAGCCCGCATTCTGAAGCCAGAGTTTTGTCTTGACGCCCGCCACCGTTGCCGTCTGCGGATCGCCGCCCAGCCCGCCGAAGACTCCTGCGGTGATGGCCAACGGTACGACGAACTGCACAACGCTGACACCGAGGTTACCGAGACCTGCATTGATGGCCAGCGCGTTGCCTTTCTCGGCCTTGGGGAAGAAGAACGAGATGTTGGCCATGGAGGAGGCGAAGTTGCCGCCGCCAAACCCGCAGAGAAGGGCGAGAGCTAGGAATATCCAGTAGGGTGTGTTCGGATTTTGCACCGCAAAGCCCATACCCAGCGCAGGGATCAGCAACGACCAGGTTGCCAACGTGGTCCAAAGCCGGCCACCGAACATCGCCGGCATGAAGCTGTAGAAAATCCGCAAGGTCGCACCGGACAAACCAGGTAGCGAAGCGAGCCAGAACAGTTGCTCGTTGTTGAAGGCAAACCCGACCTGCGGCAGCTTGGCAACGACCACTGACCAGACCATCCAGACCGCGAAGGACAGCAGCAGGCAGGGGACGGAGATCCAGAGATTGCGGCGGGCAATCGTTCGCCCTGTGCTGTCCCAGAACGCCTTGTCCTCAGGACTCCAGTCAGTAAGAGCACCCTTTGCGCTTAATTCGCCTTCCTGAGCAGGACCGTGGATCGGCTGCATTTCCGGCAATTCGGGCAGCTTGTTCAGCGGCACGCCTGCTGTGACAGCCTCGGAGTGCATATGCTGGATGGCAAAGTGCATCCACGCCAGCGACACGGCGACGATCAGGAACAGCAACATGAAGCAGGATTGCCAGATGCCCGTCTGGTCCAGCAGCCAGCCGAAGGCGAGAGGCAGGACAAATCCGCCCAGGCCACCAACCAGTCCGACCACACCACCGACCGCGCCGACCCGATCCGGATAGTAGACCGGGATATGCTTGTAGACCGCCGCCTTGCCAAGGCTCATGAAGAACCCGAGCACAAACACCAGCACCATGAAGGCGGCGATCGACATTCCCAACCGGAACGAAATCGGCCCGCGCACGCCCTGCACGACATATTCGGTCGGCGGATAGGACAGCAGGAATGTGGCAATCACCGAGACGATGAACGTCCAGTACATCACCCGGCGTGCGCCATATTTGTCCGAGAGATGACCACCATACGCGCGGAATATCGATGCGGGGATCGAATAGACCGCGCCGATCATGCCAGCAGTCTGGATATCGAGCTGATAGACACCCATCAGATAGCGCGGCAGCCAAAGTGCCAATGCGACAAAGCCGCCAAAAACGAAGAAGTAGTAGAGTGCAAACCGCCAGACCTGCACGTTGTGCAGCGGCTCCATCATCACAGAGAGCGGTTCCGGCTTCTTGCCGCTGGCACGGCGCGCGGCAAGGTTGGGGTCGTCCTTCGTGCCAAGGAGGAAGAGAACCGCTGTGATCAGCAGCCCCGCAGACCAGATAAGGGCAACGGTTTTCCAGCCTTGCGAGACCATGATCGTCGGCGCGCAGAATTTCGTGACCGCTGCACCCACGTTGCCAGCGCCGAAGATGCCAAGGGCGGTTCCCTGTTTGCTCTTGGGATACCAGGTGGCCACATAAGCGACGCCGACCGAGAAGGAGCCGCCGGCGATGCCAACCCCGAGCGCCGCGAGCAGGAACGTCGGGTAGCTGTTGGCATAGGTCAGGGCAAACGTTGCGAGCGCACCGGACACCATAGTCCAGAAGAAAACCATGCGGCCGCCATATTGGTCAGACCAGATGCCGAGGATAAGACGGATCAGCGACCCGGTCAGAATTGGGGTGCCGATCAGCAAGCCGAACTCGGTCTCCGTGAGGCCAAGGTCCTTCTTGATCTGTACGCCGATGATCGCAAAAATCGTCCAGACCGCAAAACACACCGTGAATGCCAGTGTCGACATCCAGAGTGCGGCGTTTCGATCACTGTCCTTGACTGTCCCAGAAACCATGTTCGTCCCCATTGGTTGGGGCACAGTTTCCCTGTCAGCCGACAAGGCCCTTGATCTCGATCAACAGAATCCAGAAACTTCAACGATTCAAGGCCCTTAAAGTCATTTCTCAAGACTATGATCCACGATTATCAAGTAAAATTTTCAAGCTTATCAATTTTCTAATTGACCAAGATCAATTTTTGAATTGCTATCCCTTCCTATGTGATCGGAGGTCCCCTTGAGAACTGAAGATATTGATCAGGTCTGGACACTTCCGCTGCTCAGCACAATGGCGGAGCAAAACCTCTCGACATTGCTGCAGGGGGCCTTCCTGCAACGCTTTCCGGTGCATGTCGAACTGATCCGGGAGGGGGAACCTGCCGACTTCCTTCATGTGATAGTCGACGGTCAAGTGGAGCTTTATGCGCGTTATCGTGGACGTGAGACGACAATCACGGTGCTCAACTCGCCCTCGTGTTTCATTCTCGCCGCTGTGATGCTGGACCGGCCCTACCTGAAGTCGGCCCGCGTTCTGTCTCCGTCGCGGATCTTGTTGATACCGGTTGAGAGCGTGCGTTCAATGTTCGCAATCGACAACGCCTTCGCCCGTTCGATCTCCCACGAACTTTCCTTCGCGTTCCGGGGGTTGGTGAAGGAACTGAAGAATCAGAAGCTTAGAAGCACGATAGAACGCCTTGCCGCATGGCTGGTGCGTTTCAACTCAGAACACGGCCTGAATAACGAGATCATCCTGCCGTTTGACAAGAAGGTGTTGGCGAGCCGCCTCGGCATGGTGCCTGAGGTTCTTTCGCGAACCTTCGTCAACCTGAAGGACTATGGCGTCAAGGTCGAGGGACCGCGGATCACGATCGGCGACCTGCAAGCACTCCAGAAACTCGCTTCACCCGATGACCTGATCGATGATCCGGCATCATAGCTATGCATGAACAGTCGGTGTTGCAGCGAAAATATGCCGCAGGGAATCCAAGACAACACCGATTGCATAACCGGCACATCTGCTGATGCTCGGCAAACATTCCGCCACGCCCTGAAGCTCTGTCGGCTGCAAGCGGGCCCTCCTGGAAGTTGACGTTATGACACGCAATCCGGCACGCATTGGCATCGTGATTTCCTCGGATCGGGCCAGCTCCGGCGAATATCAGGATGCATCGGGGCCCGCCATCAAGGCCTATTTGGCTGACGTCCTGGAAAGTCCCTGGCAATGCGAATATCGTCTTGTGCCTGATGAACAGGCTGTAATTGCAGACGCCCTCGTAGATCTTGTTGATCATTCTGCCTGTGATCTGATCCTGATGTCCGGCGGCACGGGGCCTGCGCCCCGGGATGTAACTCCTGAAGCGATGGCGAGCATCTGCGACCGGCTCCTGCCCGGATTTGGCGAAGAGATGCGACGCGCCAGCCTCAGGGATGTGCCAACAGCAATCCTGTCCCGTCAGGAGGCGGGGCTGCGCGGGCGCTGCCTGATCATCGCATTGCCGGGCAAGCCAGCAGCCATCCGCACCTGCCTTGATGCGGTCTTCCCTGCTGTTCCATATTGTCTGGACCTGACAGGGGCCGCGCGACTTGAAACGCGGTCCGAGCGTCTCAAGGCATTCCGACCTTCAGCCAAGGTTTAGCTGGCAACGCAAGACCAGAGGCTGATGCGGGGCGAGCAACGGCAGCTATTTTTGGGTCAGCCCAGGAACCTGTCAGTCAGCACACGGCCCCCTTCCCGCCAAAACCACCTGCACAAAGTTCAAGCGACATTACAGTCCCATCACGACAGTGATGGCAGCAAATCCTTTTGCCTACGGCAGTGTGTACCAGGTCGTGCGACCGCCCCCTTGCCGAACCAGATGGCCTTTGTCGACGAGTTGACGGAACTGTTGCTTCAGGGTGTTGCGGCTCACGCCGGTCAACCGGATGATCTCGCCTGCACTCACCCGCCCATGCGCGCGGGCATGGTCCAGAATGCGCAGTGACAGATCGGGCAGGGTAGGGAGCACCAGTTTCTCGCGTTCGACCTTGCCTGCAAGGCGCTTCATCTGCAGTTGGAGGGCGCGCAGGAAGAAGGTGAGCCACGGCTGCCAATCCGGTGCGTCGCTGCGGATCGTTCCTTGCGTTTGCCGCAGAGCGAGATAGTAACCCTCCTTGCTCTGCTCGATGACGCTTTCCAGCGAAGAGTAGGGCACATAGGCATATCCGGCCTGCAACAACAGCAAAGTCGTCAGAATGCGGCTCAATCGGCCGTTGCCATCCTGAAACGGATGGATTTCTAGGAAGACGACGGTGAACACGGCGATCACCATCAGGGGATGCAGGCGACGCTCCTCGCGTTCAACCGCCAGCCATTCCACGAGTTCGCCCATCAGTCGCGGCGTATCGAATGGCGTTGCCGTCTCAAACACGATACCGATCTGCGTCCCGTCCTCATCAAACGCGGCAACGCTGTTCGATGTTGTCTTATAGATGCCGCGGTGCCAGGCATCCTTCTCGCTGTGGACGAGCAGGTCACGATGCAGCTGCCTGATGTGGTTTTCGCTGATCGTAATCTCATCTGAAGCTCGGAAGATGAGGTCCATCACCCCGGCATAACCCGCCACCTCCTGCTCATCGCGGGTGGCGAAGGACTTGATCTCCAGATTGGCCAGCAGTCGTTCGACGTCCCGGTCCGAAAGTTTACTGCCCTCGATACGCGTCGAAGAACCGATGCTCTCAATAGTGGCAACACGGCGCAGAGCCGACAATCTTTCCGGCGCAAGTGTGCCAAGCGCACGCCATGCGCCCTTGAATTCGTCAATCTCGGCGATCAGGCTGAGGATCTCGGGCGTGATCTTGATCGTGTCGGTGTTGAGTGCGGGACGAGTCATACCCGAATATACACCCAATTACACCCATTTGGGCAAGCCCATTTGAGCCCCCATTTACACCCGAATAGGAAAGGGCAGTCTATTTGCGATCGCCTGCGGCGATTGCCTCCGCTCGCGCCTTGTTCGATGCCTTGATGGCCTCGAGATCGATGGATTTTGTCGACAGCGCGTATTTGACGAGCATGTCATCGAGCCCGATCAACTCCCAGACCGAGATGCCAAGGCCCTTGGCGATCATCTCGATTGTGTCGAGCGTCGGATTTCCGTCGCCACGGATCAGGATGTAATAGGTGCCAGGCGATATTCCGGCCTTTTTCAGGAACGCAGTGAGATCACCGTGCTCTTGGGCGAGTTGTTCAACGCGAATCGCGAGAAGGGCAGCGAGGGTCTTATCGACCGTTCTGGTTCGCCCGGGTCTGGGGGCCATATGACATCATCCGATCTATGCATTTTGCAGAGAGAATGACACCGGTAGGCAATTCCTACAAGCCACTATCGTTTTGATATATTGTTCTCGAATTTCAAATGAATGCGGGACGATCGTTCTCCCGCGCGATCAATGGCTTCCATCCTCCGAGATCATCAGGGCGTTCATGAGTTCCAGCCGCACCTCGGGATCAACGCTGCCACCCGCAACACCGTGGTGAACCACGGCCCAATAGAACACTTCCTCGCTGTCCCGGTTGTTAACGCCGGTAGCGAGGAGGCGAGCGATGAGAACGCGGACGTTCTCGGCGTCGGGCGCGTCCTTCAGGAGCTTGACGATCTCCGAAATCGGGCTGCGGGGCGTGTTCTCAGGGGAAAATGTCTTATCCAACATCAGAAAACCAATCCTCTTATATGAAGTGAGGCTGCTGTCTCTCTGAGTCGTTGTTGCAGCGCAATATACAATCCATTGAATTAGCCAGTAATGGTTAACGGGTCGAGCCAGGCCTGTCTGGTGCACGAAACTAATATGGCGTTAAGGAAATCGATATCCCCAAAGACCAATCCTACCGCGCCTCGCGACCTCCTCAGCAACTGCATACTCTCTGTGAATGGGCTGCCCAGCAGCGTCTTTTGCGGCGAAGCCGAACCCACTGGATATCAACGCCGTGCCGAGGTCGATTCGCGACCCCTTGCCCGCTCCACGGTCCCGCACGGCGAGGCAGATGACATGCGAAACTCCCGCCTTCTCGTCCCTCGCAACCACGGTGCAAACTGGGCTGAGATCGCGGATCAGCGAGACCAGCATGGCGAGGCTGGCCTCACCGCAATCGTGTTTGGCGCCTGATGCGTTGACGAAGCTCCGGCCACGTTCGCACGCCCTGACGCCATAGAGCCGGAAGCGTTTTCCCTGACTCATCCAGCTCTCGCCGCTCTCAAACGTGGTGCCCGGAGCGATGGGCACCCATTGGCGTTGTTGAGCCACGGCACAGGGGACCATCAAAAGCCAAAGAAGTGATAGATGCGCCGAAATCAGTCGTTTCAAGGCTCAATATCCCTGCAAAGAGAAGTAGAAGCGGCTGGTAGCCCCACCTGTGGTGATGTCCACAAAATGCGGCTCCGTCCGCTGTGTCCTCGGCGTCGGCTGATAGGTCGGATCGCATCCGGCCTGGTTGTCCTGGCCAGAACACATCCGCGCATACCTCTCGGGATCAACGCAGTAGCCGCCATTGGGGTCGGGCTGGAGAGAAGTCGATCCATTGTCGCCGCTCTGGATCTGGCCATAGGCGATCTGCCCCGAGGGGCAGGGCATGTAGGGTTCATACCCAAGGCCGCTGGCATTGCCTTCGGGGCAGGTCGGCCATCCCCCGCCACGCCGAAGCATCCGGAAGAGCTGGGTCATCACCGGCACGCAATAGGGGATGCCCGACCAGGATGGATTGGTCGCAGCAGCGCAGAGCAGGACCTTGCAGCCGAAGGACGCATCCTGCGCGCGAGCTGGTGACAGGCCCAGGCTGACGAGTGCGGCAAGACCCAAAAAGGAAGCGCGGGATTTAACCATGGATTGGTGTTCCTGAGGGAGTGCAAAGAATGTCGGGATGAGCGATTGACTTTAATATATTGTTTAAGGCACATGCCTTTCAACAGCGACGCCATATCAATTCCGGAGGGCGTCGTGATTCGTGGTGTTTTACTGGGCATGGCGCTGGCCATGCTGCTTGCAGGTGTCGACATGGCCATGGCGCAGACGCATTCGGGAGGGGAGCAGCGGGTCGTCAAGAACGACGCCCGTCTGCCGCGCTCGCCCATGCGCTCCGACTTGCCGGTCGCCACGGCCTATGTCGCGGCGGATGGCAGGGTGCATGCACTTCCCGTGGAGCGGGTTGATGATCTCACTGGCTCCATTGGAGCCCCGGCACCACGCTTTTGCAATGCATTGCAGGATCTCAAACCCGCTGAACTCCGCAAGCTGGGCGAGCAAATCGCCGGTGACGAGGGCGTTCCCGCCGATCTCGTCGCGGCCATTCTCCGGGTCGAGCAGCGCAGCGGGGCAGGGGCATCAGCGTCGGGCGTAGCGCGCCTGACCACTGGCCTTCCCACGGGCAATGAGGATTGCCTCCCCGCAGTGACCCTGCGCGCCGGCATCAGGCGTCTCAAGGACCTTGCCGCGCGCTATCCCGAGCGGATGCACCTTATTTCTGCGTATCACGCAGGTGAGGAAACCATTCTGGCATCCGGCGGCGTTCCGGCGTCACCGGATACCCTCCGCTTCGTCGCCGAGTTGATGAACGAGTTGGCCGGTGGCCTTTCCCCTCAACCGGACCGCAGGCCCATGGCGCCCACCCGCCGTATCGCCGGGGCAGAACCTGCGCGGCGTCCGACCGCTCCCCCATCTCCATCCAGAGCCACCGGCGATCCCCGCTGGGCCTCCGGTTTTGTTCTCAACCTCGAGTAGTTTGTCATGACCGTGAATTCTCAGACGCCGCATTCGGTGGCGTTCCGTCGTTTTGTTCTGGCCGGGCTGGCCCTGGCACTCCTGACAGCTGACGCCTTCGCGCAGGGAACGCTCGCGCCGGTCCAGTCCACGCTCCAGACCTTGGTCACCGCGCTCACCGGACCGATCGCGACCTCCCTCGCCATTCTCGCGGTGATCGCCTGCGGGTTTCTGGCGTGGAGCGGCCGTCTGACCTGGGGCATCGCGGGCTCGGTGATTTTCGGCATCGTCCTTGTCTTCGGCTCGGCCCAGATCGTCCAGTTCTTCCAGTCGGCCGTGGGTCGATGAGTTCCGATCTCGAACAGCCCCTGATTGTGCCGCTGGTCCGTGCCTTGACGCGCGCGCCAACCCTCATGGGCGTTCCCTATATGTATTTCATGTTCAACGGGGTGGTCACGTCGGTGATTTTTCTGGCGAGCCACAACCTCGCCATGCTGCTCACGGCAATCCCGCTCCACCTCTTCGGCTTCGTGATGACCCTGAGGGATGAGCGCATCTTCGAGATCCTGTTCATCTCAGGCACGCAGTGCCCGCCGCGATCCCGCTCCTTCTGGGGCGCGGACAGCTACGGGGTGTGAGGACACAATGGTTTCCCGTGCGCTTCTCGACGAGATGACCTTCGGCGCTGTCGCGCGGCGCGAGCGCCCCGTGTCCTCGCACATCCCCTATACGCGCCATGTCGACGACATCACGGTCAAAACCGCCAACGGTCTCCTCGTCTCGACCCTGAAACTCGAGGGCTACTGTTTCGAGACAGCAGATATGTCCGAGATCAACGCCAGGATGATGGCGCGCAACGATCTCGTGCGCATGCTCGGAAACTCCCGCTTCGCCCTCTACCAGCACATCATCCGGCGCGAGGTCGAACCCGGCATCCCCTCGACCTTCGACAATCCGTTCTGCGCCGAACTCGATGATCGCTACCGGGAGGCGCTGGGCAAGCGGCGGATGTTCGTCAACGACATCTACCTCACGGTGATCCGCCGTCCCCTGCAGGGCGGCGCCGGGACGTTCGAGACCCTGATGCAAAGACTGATGGGCAAAAGGAACGAGGCGGGGGAACGGGCGGAAGAAACCGAGGCGCTGACCGAACTTTCCGATGTCGTCACCGCGATCCGGGAAAACCTCGGGGCCTATGGGGCGCGGTCCCTGAGCGTCCGTGAACAGGACGGCATCTGGCATTCCGAACCCCTCCAGTTCCTCAACCAGCTCGTCAATGGCGCGGTGCCGCGTCCAATGCATCTGCCGCGCATGCCGCTGAATGAAGCCATGGCAATGAAGCGCCTGTTCTTCGGCAAGAATTCGATCGAGATACGCGGCGCCTCCGAGGCCGAGACCCGCTACGGCGCGATGATCTCGATCCGGGAATATCCGGCGCTCACGGGTCCCGGTTCCCTCGATCTCCTCCTCAAGGTTCCGCACGAATTTATCCTGACCCAGAGCTTTGCGATCATCGACCGTCCGGAAGCGGCATCGCGCATCGACCGCGTCGCGCGCCAGGTTGATATGTCGGATGAGGCCGATTCAATCGTCGCGGAGCATCTCACTATCGCGCGGGACGAACTGCTGGCGTCAGAAGCGATCTACGGCGAACACCATTTTACCCTGATGTGCCTCGGAAAGACCTTGTCAGAGGTGAACGCCGCCGTGACAGCAACAGGGTCGGCCCTCACCGATCGCTCCGTCATCTGGGTGCGCGAAGACCTCAATGCCGAGCCCGCGTTCTGGGCGCAGTTGCCGGGGAACTTTCCGTACATCGCGCGCAAATCCACGATCTCGTCAAAAAACTTTGCCGGGTTCGCTTCCCTCCATAACTATCCCTCGGGGAGCGCTGCCGGAAACCACTGGGGTCCGGCGATCTCGATCTTCGAGACGACGTCGCAAACAGCGTATTACTTCAACACGCATATCCGCGATCTCGGCAATTTCACTGTCGTCGGCCCCTCGGGGTCGGGCAAGACGGTGTTTCTCTCCTTCATCTCGGCCCAGGCGCAGCGAATCACGCCCCGGCCAAAACTCCTTTTCGTCGACAAGGACCGGGGCGCGGAGATTTTCATCCGCGCCATCGGCGGACAGTATGAAGTCCTCTCTCCGGGCGAGCCCACCGGGTTCAATCCTTTGTTCCTCCCCAATACGGGGGAATCCCGCGAATTCCTGTTCCAGCTCTTCGCCTTCATGCTGCGTCGGACCGACGGCACGGAAATGCCGGCCTCGGAAGAGCAGGTCATCCGGAACGCCGTGCAAGCCGTGCTCACCGGTCCGCCCGAGGGGCGAAACCTGCCGGCCTTCGCCACTCTCTTGCGCGGTCGATTGAGAGCCGGGGAAGGCGATCTTCTCGCAAGGCTCGAGACCTGGATCCGGCCGGAGCAGCGGGGCTGGCTCTTCAACAACCCCACGGACACCTTCTCGCTGTCGTCGATTTACGGCTTCGACATGACACGGGTGCTTGAAGACCCTGTGATCCGCACCGCCGCGCTGATGTATATCTTCCACCGCACGGATGAGCTTCTCACCGGTGATCCCGTCATGATCTTCCTCGACGAGGGCTGGCGGCTTCTCGACGACGAGGTCTTCGCGGGGTTCATCAAGGACAAGTTGAAAACCATCCGCAAGCAGAACGGCATCATCGGCTTCGGCACGCAATCGGCTGCCGATATCGTCCGGTCTAAATCCGCCAACACCCTGATCGAACAGACCGCCACCAACATCTTCTTTCCAAACCCGAAGGCGGATGACGAGAGCTACCGCCGGGCGTTCCGGCTCTCGGCCCGCGAGGTCGAGTGGATCCGCACCTCGGTTCCGGAGCAGCGCTCGTTCCTGATCAAGCACGGCCAGGACAGCGTCATCGCCAAACTCAACCTCGCTGGCATGCCCGATCTCATCAAGGTGCTCTCGGGTCGGACCGAGACCGTGGCGGAACTCGGATTGATCATGGAAGCGGTTGGCCCCGATCCGAAGGACTGGTTGCCGATCTTCCGGGGGGCAACGGCATGATCACGCCTCTCCGACCAACAGCGCTCCTTGTTCTGATCACCGGACTGATTGCCGGATGTCCCGCCATGGCTGCGGTGCCGGTCAATGATGCGGCGCAGCTTGAGCGCAAAGCAGAGACCAGCGGCAAGACGCTCGAGATGAAATCCGTGCTTACACAGCAGAACCAGAAGCGAGCCGGCGTCAAATGTGCTGTCACCACGGGCAAGAAGGGGTCGGTGCAGAATCCATCCGCGGAACCCAATGCCGCGACCGGCAGCAATGCCGTCCGGCCCTATGGCCCTGATCTCCCGGCCCAGCCCCAGCAGGGCGCGACGGGCGGTACGCTCAACGAGCAGACCCTCGGCGCGACAGCGGGCAAAACAGTGGCCGGTGTCGATGCCTCGCAGAGCGGGGTTACCGCGACCGGCGACGCCTATCGCGCCCGCTCCGGCGAAACCGGTCGTGCCGGAACAGTGATGCAGGCCTTCGACGAAAACTCCTCAATCCGCATCCAGAACGGCATGACCTGGAACCAGACGATGAACGCGGTCAATCTCTGGGTCCAGGCGCTGAATGCCCTCAACCTCGCATCGCAATCCGACATGAGCCAGGGGGCAGGGGCGGTGAACCCGTTGACGCCGCCAACGCCTCCCGATCGCACATGCCCCTCGGGCGATACCGGAACGGGCACGGCATCAGATCCCTGCCGCCCGCCGGGGTGTGCGGCGACCGCGACGGACAACGCCTGCGTCCTACGCCGATACATCGATTCCAACGGCAATGTCGTGACCTACTTCGCTCGCGTTCAGGAAACCTTCGCCCTCCAATCCGGCACCGGCGATACCGCGACGGGAACGACCACTGGATCGATCAGTGCCCAGATCGACGCCCTGACATCGGCGGCCCGCGCCGCGCAATCCACCCGTTGAAGGAGACCATAGATGAACCGCTATCCCCTCGGCATCCTGATGCTGTTTCTTTCGGCACATGCGGCCTCAGCGCAGGTCCCGGTCAATGACGCGGCTAACCTTGCAAAGGCGCAGGAGATCGCGGTCAATACGCAGCAGATCCTGACAACGGACCGCGACATCCTGACCAACACCGCGCGCACCCTCGCCGCCATCACCGGCGACAGGTCCTCGCAGGCGCAAGGTTCTCTGGCGCAGATGGCCTTGGGAAGCGGCTTCTCGCTTGCGTCCGCCCCGAACCTTGGCTCCGTCATCTCCGGCGGGCAGCTCACCTTCACAGGCCTTGGCGGCAACGCGCAAGGGATCGTCTCGAACCTGATCAACGGGCTCCAGCTCGTGCGCTCGATCACCGGGCTGATCAACGGCACGTCCCGACCGACCGATCAAGCCTACCAGAACTCAGTCAATGTAGCGGCGACACTCACGGGCCTAGTGTCAGCGACGCAGGGCGCGGTGCAGACAAGGTCGTCGGCCTTCATGTCTGGGGGATCGCAGATCGGGTCTTCCCCCGATCTCAAGGGCAGCGTCGACCAGAACAGCCAGATCCAGATCCAGACCGGGCAGACCATCAACGAACTCACCGGGGTCGTGAACAATGCGGTGACCGCCGCCAATCAGGCCAACCTTGACCGCATCGCTGCGGCCTCGGCGGCAGCCAGCGCCATGACCTACCGCCCGTTTGGACAATGATGGTGCTGCCAATGACCCAGCTACCTCATTCCCCTACAGCTCATCGAACGATGACCAAGCGGCGCGCTTCATTTGTGCTGGTTACGACGTTGATGCTCTCGGCCTGTTCGCACAAGCCGCTGAAGGCGCCGTGTGATCTCAACGAGGGCAAGCCTGCCGCGATGATCGGTGTTGTTCTGGCCTCGCTTCTGCCGGAAAGCCTCGTGGCGCTCATGGCGGATGACGGCCCCTGCGGCCCCTTGCGCCGTCTGAGGCAGGACTGACCGATGGCCCTCGTCACCGATCTCCTCGCCAATGTCGACCGGGCCGGCACGACCTATGTCGCGCAGGCCTATCAGGCGCTGGCGCAATCCCTGAATGATGGTGGCGCAACATCCGTCGGCACGCTGATGCTCAGCCTCTATGTCATCATCTGGGGGGTCGGGATCTGGCAGGGCACCGCGACGGGCGGCCCCTCCGACCATGCCTTCCGGCTCTTTCGCGCCTTCCTGATCTATACGCTCGCGACCCAATGGGGCGAGTTCCAGTCCCTGGTCTATACCGCGATGAACGAGGGCCCTGCTGCGATCGGCAATTCCCTCCTCAATGCGGTGAGGAACGCCAATAACACCGGCCTCTCGGTGAACCTGACGTCAGTCAATGCGGTGCAATCAGCGCTGCAGAACCTCTGGGACACCACGGGCAATGCGGTGTCCGCCTTTGTAAGGAATGCCGGCATCACCAATCCCGGCCCCTACTTCATTGCCGGAATTCTCCTGATCGCCATGGCCATCCTCATCGGCTTCGGATTGTTCCTGATCATCCTCTCCAAGGTCTTCATGTGGCTGCTCCTTGGGCTCGCCCCGATCTTCATCCTGCTCCTCCTCTTTGGCGTGTCGTCGCGGTATTTCTCGGGGTGGCTGGCGACGCTTGTTCAGTATTTTCTCGTCCAGGTCCTCGTTTACGCCTTCATCGCCTTCTATGTCGGCCTGACGCAGCAGTTTTTCGATCGTTTGAATCTTGCGAATAACGGCTTCACCACGACCTTCGCCGATATCGCGCCGGTCATCCTGATCGCGATCATCGGCACCCTGCTCCTGCACCAGCTCAATGCCGTCGCGGCCTCCATCGCCGGAGGCATTCCGATGTCGGCACCACGTCTCGGACAGATGCTCTCCTCCGCCCGCATTCCCGGTACATCAATGCTGTCCTTCTCCGAGCGGCGCGCCGTCAGCAGGATGAACCGGATGTCAGCCCATCGGGCGACACTCGTCCTAGCCGGCCCTTCGCCTTCAGTTCAGCGTCCGAGTTCCGAGTACTCCCGTCTCGCCAATCAGCTGCGCCAGCAGACCTGACCTTTCCCAGAGTTTGATTTATGATCACGACGATTGCGGCGGCATCTCCGCCGACAAAACCTGATTCCCGATATTTTACTGAAGCGCAGAGCTGGGAAGCCGATATCGCGAGACGGAACCGCAACTCGAGGGCGATTGCCTGGATCATCGCCTCGGTGATGACGGTGATTGCGCTCCTCGCGCTTGCCACCCTTGCGATGCTCGTGCCGCTCAAATCCTACGAGCCCTATATGGTCGTCGTCGACAAGACGACCGGGTTCGTCGAAGTGAAGCGCCCGATGGCCGAGGGCGTGCTGACGCAGGATGAAGCCGTCACGACCTTCAATGTCGTCCGCTACGTGAAAGCGCGCGAGACCTATGACCCGAAAGCGCTGAAGGACAATTTCGATATCGCCCAGCTCCTCGGCACCGGGGATGCGTCACGCGAATTCACCGAGATCTTCTCGCCGGCGAACCCGAAGAACCCGATCAAGGTTCTCGGCATGAACACGGTGGTCGCCACGACCATCAAATCCGTGACCTTCCCGAACAACCGCACCGCGCTCGTCCGCTTCTCGACGGAAGAAAAGAGCCAGACCAACACCGTGGTCCGTCACTGGGTCTCATTGATCCGCTTCCGCTACACCTCCACCCCAATGAAGAACGAATACCGCTTCGAGAACCCCCTCGGGTTCCAGGTCACGGAGTATCGCCGGGATCAGGAGACAGCGACCGCAGGGCAGGGGAAGCCGTGATGCGCGTCGTCATCTTCATTTTGTCGCTGCTCGCCGTTTCGCCCGCCCTTGCGGAATCTGCACCCCGAGCCGGCGCCCTCGATCCCCGCGTTCGCGATGTTCTCTACCAGAAGGACAATGTCGTCGCTGTTGATGGCAGCTACGGCGTCTCGACCATGATCATCCTCGGCGAAGACGAGAAGATCGAAACCTTGGCCCTGGGGGATTCCGTGGCGTGGAAGGTCGAACCCAACCGTAAGGGGAACATCATCTTCCTCAAACCCGTGGAGAAGGACGCCTTCTCGAACCTCAATGTCGTGACGAACAAGCGGCTCTACGCCTTTGTCCTGAGGTCGGGCTTCAGGAGCGCCCGCGCGCAAATCTTCAAGATCCGCTTCCGCTATCCCGAGGATGATCTCGATACGAGATTGATGAGCCAGGCGAAGGAGCGCGCGACGTTTCCGAACGCGAAAGCGTTCAATCTCGCCAATGGCAACCGAGACTATGCGATCAAGGGGTCCGATGCCGTCAAACCCCTCGAGGTCTTCGACGATGGCGTGAAGACCTGGTTCCGCTTCGCCGAGACCGGCGAGACGCCCGCCCTCTTCATTGTCGACAAGGACAGGAACGAGAGCCTCGTCAACTCAAGGCGGGAAGGGCCCTACCTCGTGGTCGACAAGGTCGCGCCGCAATGGACGCTCCGGAACGGCGACGAGGCGACCTGCCTCTTCAACCTCAGGGTTGTCGCAGATGACGGTTCGACGGTCCCCGTCGTCGCGCCCCAACGCATCGGTTTTGACCCGTCAAAATCCTGAGCCGGCATTTTCTGAACAGCGCATTTGCAGAGAGAACGGCCATGCCGGATCCATCGACCTACCGCAATCTCGAACTCGATCACGCCGCGGCAACTGCTGTCGCCCGGCCCGAGACCACATTCGGCCGTGTCCTGAAAGTGGGCGCGCCCCTTGGCGCTGTCGGTCTTGCGGGCTGGATGATCTGGGCCGGACTTTCCAAACCCTCGGGGCCCATGACCAATCCCGACAGGGAGGAGTTCCGGACGACGCAGTTCCCGGCGCCCGATCTCGAGTTTCCGAGGGCGCAGACCGATCAGGGCCGGATATATGTCCCGCCGGCCGATCCTACGCCGCCACCGGCGCCGGCGCCTGTCATGCCGGTGACGCCACCGATTGCCGAGCGCACGCCGTTCAACCCGAATGATGATGCAGAAGAACGCAGGCTCGCCGAACTTGAGCGCCAGCGCCTCGCCGAGGAAGAGCGCCGGAAATGGGAGCGCCTCCGGGCGCCGCAGGTCGTCGCGGACAATACCGATGCCTCCATGGGTGGCGCGGCGCGTCCTGCCGGGGCAGGGGAGGCAGCACGTCCCGGAGCGACAGAGCGCGAGGAAGACCCGAACCGTCGCTTCCTCGCGAACGCAGGTTCCGCCGGCGTCGAGACCTCTGTTGCGACCAAGAACAATCGTATCGATGCCCTGATTGCGCAGGGCACGCTGATCCGTGGCGTTCTCGAGACAGCGCTTCAATCCGATCTTCCCGGCATGGTCCGTGCGATCACCACCGAGGACGTCTGGTCCTTCGACGGCCGCCGGGTTCTGATCCCCGCGGGGTCCCGCCTTGTCGGGGAATATAAATCCGGCATCGCCCAGGGGCAGACCCGCGTCTTCATCGTCTGGACCAGATTGCTCCGGGCAGACGGTGTGTCGGTGCAGCTCGCATCCATCGGTACCGACAGTCTTGGCAGGGCCGGGAATGCTGGTCAGGTCGACAATCATTATGTCGAGCGCTTCGGCTCAGCGATCCTTCTCTCCATTGTCGGCGGCGTCGCACAGTTCATCGGCGGCCTCGGGCAAGCGAACCAGCAGTCGGGAGGCCAGAGCTACACCGACCCCACAACGGGACAGACCATCACGATTCAAGGCAACTCTGCTCTGGGACAGGCGAGGCAGATCGGCGCGACGCAGACCGCGCAGACCCTGACAAACCTTGCGAACGAGGCGCTCAAGAACTCGATCAACATCCCGCCGACGATCCATCTCGATCAGGGAGCGAAGATCATCGTCTTCGTCCGCAGGGATCTCGACTTCTCGCTGTTCTACCCCGACCCGGTGCGGGAAGCCCTCAGGGACATCAAGGAGGAAATGCGCCGGCCGCGACCGGCCTATGTCCCACCGCCGCCAGCGACTGCTGCACCGCCTCCCAGCGGAAAGATCACGAAATGATGGCGAAGGCGCGGAAATCTGCGCCCGAGACCATCTTCCTCGAAACTGCCCTGCAGCCCCTCCGGCCCTGGCTTGATGATCCAAACGTCGTCGAGATCTGCGCCAACCGCCCCGGCGAGATCTGGGTCGAGGTGTTTGGCGAGGCCGCAATGCAGCACCATGTCCTGCCCACCCTGACCCAATCTGCGCTGCGCCACATCGCCGAGCGCGTCGCAGGACATTCCGGGCAATCCATCAACGAGGAGCATCCGCTTCTCTCGGCAGCGCTGGCCACGGGCGAGCGCTTCCAGGGCGTGCTGCCGCCGGCAACGACAGAGGGCGGCGCCTTCGCCATCCGCAAGCAGGTCATCAAGGAGATGCGGCTCGACGATTATCGCCGTATGGGCTCTTTTGATGCTGTCTCCAGCAGCGGGGAGGGTGCGCTCTCGGAGGTTGAGCGCGAACTCTGCGCCCTACTCGATGCCGGGGAGATCGAAGCCTTCATCCGCCTCGCGGTCAAAAGCCGTATCTCCATGCTGGTCTCCGGCGGCACTTCTTCCGGCAAGACGACGTTCCTCAATGCCATCCTAAAAGAGGTTCCCGCCGACGAGCGCATTCTCTCGATCGAGGATACGCGGGAACTGAGACCCGTTCAGGCCAACTATCTCCCGCTGGTCGCCTCCAAGGGCGATCAGGGACAGGCCAGAGTCACCGTCGACAGCCTGTTGCAGGCTTCCCTTCGTCTCCGGCCCGACCGCATCTTCCTCGGCGAAATCAGAGGGGCCGAGGCGTATTCCTTCCTGCGTGCGATCAACACCGGGCATCCCGGCTCCATCACCACCGTGCATGCCGACAATCCCTCCGGGGCCTTCGAGCAGCTCGCCCTGATGGTCATGCAATCCGGCCTGGGCCTCAGGAAAGATGAAATCATCGCCTACATCCGCGCCGTTCTTCCCATCGTCATCCAGCAGAAAAAGATCGGGGGCTGGCGCGGCACCTCCGAAATCTACTTCTCCAAAATGGTGGAATGGCGGAAGGAGCGGGCAGGGCAAGGAAATACGGGGAAGGTGAGGATGGGGCAGGGCAGCAGTGCCCGCTCCACAAAGCGCTGAGCCATGCGCCGTCTCCTCGGAA
>Ga0209573_1002301_pt1 | contig 24947 bp, 20 predicted proteins | sample TNRBio252014_DNA_FD_185870 | JGI IMG/M metagenome (GOLD analysis project Ga0209573, IMG submission 185870) | Wastewater treatment Type I Accumulibacter community from EBPR Bioreactor in Madison, WI, USA - TNR Reactor_6/25/2014_ DNA (SPAdes)... | ecosystem: Engineered > Bioreactor > EBPR >... | reverse complement strand
CACCGGGGATGGCGAGATGATGATGGGCATCGGTTCGCTCGGCGTCGTCGCCGACCAGGCGCCGAAGAACCTCGGCATTCTCGTGCTCGACAACGAGCACTTCTCGGAGACCGGCAAGCAGCGTGGCCTGTCGTCTCAGCGCGCCGACCTGTGCACCATCGCCAGAGGTTTCGGCATCGCCGAGACGATGCTGGTGACGGAGACGGGGCAGATAAAAGATCTGGCCAAGTTGCTGTTCGAGCAGCCCGGACCGGCCTTCGCGGTGGCCAAGATCGCGATCACCGAGGATCCGTGGAGCCTGCCCGAGAAGGATGGCGCGGTGATCGCGCATCGCTTCAAGGCGGCGCTCGGGCTCGCCAAGGCGTAATCCCGATCCGCGGTCTGGACCTTCAGTCGAGCTCGAATGCGTTCTTGTAGTCGAGCGCTAGCGACGGGTCCTGCTCTTCCTTCTTCAGGATCACGTTGCCGACAACGAGCCGCTCGATGTCGCTGCCCATGAAGCAGCGGAATGCGTCTTCGGGCGTGCACACGATCGGCTCGCCACGCACGTTGAAGCTCGTATTCACGATCACCGGGCAGCCCGTGATCTTGTCGAAGCTCTGGATCAGGTCGTGATAGACCGGGTTCGTATCGGCGTGCACCGTCTGGATGCGCGCGGAGTGGTCGACGTGCGTCACGGCTGGGATTTCGGAGCGCGGGACGTTCAGCTTCTCGATGCCGAACAGGGCCTTCTCCGCTTCCGTCATGTCCCGGCGCTTGTCCTCGGCAACGTCGGCGACGAGCAGCATGTACGGGCTGTCAGTGTCGTGCTCGAACCAGTCGCCGACGCGCTCGCGCAGCACCGACGGCGCAAAAGGCCGGAAGGATTCGCGATACTTGACGCGCAGGTTGAGCGTCTTCTGCATCGACGGCGAGCGGGCATCGCCCAGGATCGAGCGGCCACCGAGCGCGCGCGGTCCGAACTCCATGCGGCCCTGGAACCAGCCAACGGCGAGGCCGTCGGCAAGATCCTTGGCCGTGCGCTCGATCATGGTCGGCTGATCGACAATCTCGAAGCGCGCGCCGGCCTTCGCCAGGCGATCCGCGACCTCAGCGTCGGTGAAGCTCGGACCGAGGTATGAGCCGGCCATGCTGTCGGTCATGTTGCCCTTGGTCGAGCGGGGACGGCCGGCATGCATGTGATACGCGGCCAACGCAGCGCCGAGCGCGCCGCCGGCATCGCCCGCGGCCGGCTGGATCCAGATGCCCTTGAACGCGCCGTCGCGCAGGATCTTGCCATTGGCGACGCAATTCAACGCCACGCCGCCGGCGAGGCACAGGTTCTCGGCGCCGGTCTCCTTGGCCAGCGATCGCGTCAGGCGCAGCATCACCTCCTCGGTGACGGCCTGGACGGAGGCGGCCATGTCCATGTGGAACTGCGTCAGCTTCTCGCTGTCGGGCTTGCGGACGGGCGCCCCGAACAACTGCTCGAACTTGCGCGTCGTCATTGTGAGGCCGGTGCAGTAGTCGAAATAGGACAGGTCCAGCCGGAACGTGCCATCCGGCTTCAGATCCATCAGGTTGTCGATCATCTTCTGAGCGTATTTCGGCTCGCCGTAGGGCGCGAGGCCCATGACCTTGTACTCGCCCGAGTTGACCTTGAAGCCGGTGTAGTAGGTCACGGCCGAGTAGAGCAGGCCGAGCGAGTGCGGGAAATGCTGCTCGCGCTCGATGGTCAGCTGATTGCCGCGACCCATAGAGACCGACGACGTGCACCACTCGCCGACACCGTCGAGGGTCAGCACCAGCGCCTCGTCGAACGGCGACGGATAATAGGCTGAGGCGGCATGGCTCATGTGATGCTCGGTGAAGAGCAGCTTCTCGGCGCCGTCGAATCCGGGATCGAGCGCCTCCAGGTCCTTGCGCAGCATATCCTTCTGGAACAGCTTTTCCTTGATCCACACCGGCATCGCGGTGGCGAACGACTTGAAGCCGCGTGGCGCGAACGCAAGATAGGTTTCGAGCAGGCGCTCGAACTTCAGGAACGGCTTGTCGTAGAAGGCGACGTAGTCGACCTCCGCGAGGCGGACGTCTCCGGCCTTCAGGCAGTATTCGATGGCATTCTTCGGAAAGCCCGCATCGTGCTTCTTGCGGGTGAAGCGCTCCTCCTGCGCGGCGGCGACGATGCGCCCATCGACGATGAGGGCGGCCGCGCTATCGTGATAGAACGCCGAGATGCCGAGGATGCGCACGGGATCAGCTCCGTTGTGAATGATTGGTTCGCCGGGCGGTCGCAGGCAGTCAGTACTGATTCTTCATCGAGTGGGCGTCCGGATCGGAGGGCGTCTCGCGGCGGATCCAGTAGCTCGGTGCCGCGCGATCGAACCTGAGGCGAAGAAGATCCTTGCCGCAGGCGCGCATCAACAGGCCGATCGGTGTCACGACGACGAAGAACAGGACGCCCATGACGATCGGGTTCATGACGCGGCCAATGGCGAGACCGATCTTGAACCAGGCCCAGTTGAGCGAGCGCAGCACGACGGGGAACAGCAGCGCGGCGGCCAGAAACGCCAGCGCAATGACCAGGGCCCACAGACGCGCGCCGTCGAGCTCGATGTGCGGCAGGTTCCGGATCGAGATCGTCGGCCACAGCCCGATCAGCGCGAAGACCGCGGCGAAGACGAGGCCGAAGCTGCGCTCCGACCCCATTTGGACATCGTCGGCGTGGGCGACTGTCTCGTAGTGACCCTTCGACATGCGACACCCCTCGTCGGCTCTGCTTGCATCTCACGTTCCGGGCGTGGCGGTCGCAGAATGGACAGGCCATTCCGTTTCGCCAGCCGGGAACACGCGCCAAACGAGCAGCATCTGTGCCAAGGTCGATGATCTCGATTTATCGTTGATGGACAGGGTCAACAAAGAGCTAACGACCCCGAGGGTCGGCACCATCAGGGCCAGTGTGCGATGGGCGATGCGCGGGCGCGCGCCGACTGTCGTCCGCCGAGGTTCCGATTTGGCACCGATGTTCGCAGTTCCCGCCAGGGAGCGACCTGAAATGAGGCGGTGCGCTGGGGTGGTGCGCATTGCCGGACGGCATGCTAAAGCGCTGGCAAAGCGAGGCCCGCTGACCGGAGACCGACATGCTGACGACCTGGAAAGTGAAGATCTACGCCGATGGCGCCGACCTCAAGAGCATGAAGGCGCTTGCGGCCAACCCGCACGTCAAGGGCTTCACGACCAATCCGTCGCTGGTCCGCAAGGCAGGCGTCACCGATTACGAGTCCTTCGCCCGCGAGACCGTTGCCGCGATTCCGAACCATCCTATCTCTTTCGAGGTGTTTGCCGACGAGAACGGCGAGATGGAGGCCCAGGCGCTGGAGATCGCGACGTGGGGCAAGAACGTCTACGTCAAGATCCCCGTGACCAACACAAAGGGCGTGCCGACGGCGCCGATCATCTCGCGCCTGTCGCGGAAGGGCGTGGCTCTCAACATCACGGCGCTCTTTACCGAAGGCCAAGTGCGTGAGGTCGTCGACGCGCTCGATCCGGCGTCGCCGGCCGTCATCTCGGTCTTTGCCGGCCGCATCGCGGACACGGGCGTCGATCCGCTACCGACGATGAAGGCGTGTGCCGAGATCGTGAAGTCGAAGCCGAAGGCGGAACTGCTGTGGGCCAGCACGCGCGAACTCGTCAACATCGAGCACGCCGAGCAGGCGGGATGCCACATCATCACCGTGCCGACGGACCTCATCAACAAGCTCAATCTCGTCGGCAAGGACCTGACGGCCTATTCGCTCGAGACCGTAAAGGGCTTCTACCAGGATGCGACGGCGGCCGGGTATCGCATCGTGACGAAGTCGCGTTGAAAAGCGCGTGACGAAGTCGCGTTGAAGGAACACGTCACGAAGTCGCGTTGAAGGAACACGTCACGAAGTCGCGTTGAGGGGTCGTGACGAAGGCGCGCTGAGAGGCGGTGCCGCGTATCAAATGCCGACGACGCCTTCGCCGCGCTTCATGATGTTCTTGAGATCGTAGATGATGCCGCCGCGCTTCAACAGCGTGCGCAAGGCGTCGGGACCGAGGTCCAGAATCTCGCGGTGACGCACCGCCAGGACGATGGCGTCGAAGGGGCCCTTCGGCATGTCGTTGCTGATGTCGAGGCCGTACTCGTGCCGGGCCTCCTCGCGGTTTGCGTGCGGATCGTAGATGGCGACCTCGGAGACGAAGCTTTGCAGCTCGGCCACCATGTCGGCCACCTTGGTGTTGCGCGTGTCGGGCACGTTCTCCTTGAACGTGAAGCCCATGACAAGAATGCGCGCGGCGTCGACGCGAAGCTTGGCCTTGACCATGGCCTTGACGATGTCATGCGCCACCCAGTGCGCCATCCCGTCGTTGATGCGTCGTCCGGCCAGGATGATGTCGGGATGGAAGCCGATCGATTGCGCCTTGTGCGTGAGGTAATAGGGGTCGACGCCGATGCAATGGCCGCCGACGAGGCCCGGCGAATAGCGGTGGAAGTTCCACTTCGTGCCCGCTGCGGCGAGCACTTCCGCCGTGTCGATACCCATCTTGTTGAACAGCATGGCCAGCTCGTTGACGAGGGCGATGTTCACGTCGCGCTGGATATTCTCGATGATCTTTGCGGCTTCCGCGACGCGGATCGACGAGGCCGGATGGGTGCCGGCACGGACGACCTTGGCGTAGACGGCATCGACCAGTTGCGCGGCGGCGGGGGTCGAGCCCGAGGTGATCTTGCCGATGTCGGGAAAGCGGTGCTCCTTGTCGCCGGGGTTGATGCGCTCCGGCGAATAGCCCGCGAAGAAGTCCTGGTTGAACTTGAGACCTGACATCTTCTCCAGGATCGGCACGCAGACTTCCTCGGTGCAACCGGGGAAGACGGTCGATTCATAGACCACGACGTCGCCCCGCTTCAGAACCCGCCCGACCGTCTCGCTGCCCTTCATGATGGCGGTCAGGTCGGGGCGCTTGGCCGCATCGATCGGGGTTGGCACGGTGACGATGAAGACGTTCGAGGCCTTGAGATCTGCAGGATCGGCGGTGAACGTCAGGTGTGTCGCGCTGCGGAACTCCTCGTCCGTGACCTCGTTGGTGCGATCGTGGCCCGTGCGCAACTCGCCGATGCGCGCCTGGTCGATGTCGAAGCCGACAACCGGGAACGAACGGGCCATGTACGCCGCCAACGGGAGGCCGACATAACCGAGGCCGATGACGGCAATTTTCACATCCCGCAGTGCCGGCAAGGCCATGGCCGGATCTCCTTCAATGTCGTCGCGATCGCGGGCGACAGTTCCGATGCGGCGGAAGACCCGTCAAGGCCTCACGACCGGCGCGGCGTTCCTTTTGCCATGACGGACGCGACGTTGGCGCCGTCGCGCGTCCGGTTTGCGGCCGGATTTCCGTTGCGGCAGGTCGCGAGACTTGCTCAGCACGAGCGTCGCCCAGCCGGCCTCGACGCTTTTGGCAGTGAGTACGAAGCCCTGGCTGCGGTAGGCCGCCTCGACGGCCGCCGATTGCTCGGCGAGGATGCCAGATAGAACGGCGCATCCTTTGCGCCGCAGCGCTTGCCGCATGGCCGGCGCCAGCCGGACGAGTGGTCCGGCGAGAATGTTGGCGAGAACCAGATCGAAACGCCCGGCGCCTCGGATCATCGGATGATCGAAACCGTTGGAGGTGACGATGCGCATGGTCGCGGCGGTCCGGTTCGTGCGCGCATTGCCGCGCGCCACGCGCACCGCCTCGGGGTCATTGTCACTCGCATCGACCCGGGCGCGCGGCAGCAGGCGGCGTGCAGCAATGGCGAGCACGCCGGAGCCGCAACCCAGGTCGAGGACGCTGCGGAACCGCCGGCGCCGCGCCAGGCGATCGAGTGCTTCGAGACAACCGCGCGTCGTCGCATGATGTGCCGTGCCGAAAGCCTCGCCGGCATCGATCTCGATGGCGTTCAGGCGGAAGCCGATCCGATCGCGATCATGGCTGCCATGAATGACGAACCGGCCCGCCTCGACCGGGGGCAGCGCCGACTGGCTGATGGCCACCCAATTCTCGTCGGGCACGTCCTCGATGCTCAGGCTGGTCGGCGTGGCGGCGAGATCGGCGAAACCAGCGAGATAGGCGGAGGCGTCGGGCGCCACATCGTAATAGGCCTCGACCTGCCAGCCGCCGGTGCCCGGGTTCTCGAACATCGTGACGGCATGCGCCTGCGGCTCCTCCGCCGCGCCGAGCCAATCCGTCAACGCGCGCGCCTGGCCGAACTCGGCGACCTGCAGTGACAGCTTAGACTGGCCCATCTGACGTCCTGTCGCGGAACCAGCCGCATTGCTGTGTCGATGGCACGGGCTTACGCCTTCTCTTCGTCGGGCTCGACATCGAACTCGATGCCTTCCGACTTGGCTCGGTCCGGCAGATCGTCGAGCAGCTTGTCCCACAGTCGGTCGATGTGCGCCGTGGCCGCGACCGGCTTCATCGTGGCCAGCGTGCCGTCCGCATGCTCGGTCACGACGCCGTCGGTGATCAGACGGACCAGGGCGTCGTCGAGATCGAAATTGACGTTCACACCGAATGTATTCTGCATGAAGCTTTCGATGGCGAGGTCGACGTCGCGCAGCTCCTTGCGCTTGACCGGCTGCTTGGCGAGGATGCCGTAGAGCAGCATTTCCTCCTTCACGTCTTCCTCGGCCGCTCTTTCGGCGAGAAAAGTCATGACGCCCCGGTTGTCCGCCATGGCGTGAAAATAGAGGTTTTGCGCCATCGTCACCATGTACCGGTTGCGCTGGTTGATGAAGCCCATGACCTGCCGGATGGCAATGCCGCCGAGTCCGATCGCGGCACCAGCGAGAGCGACGGGATTTGTGGCGACGAAGATCTTGCCTGCCGTCGTCACGGCCGTGGCAAGGCCGCCGCCGGCCGTTGCGCCAAGCTTCAGCTTGTCGAAGGTGCGAAACTTGATCCGAGTGTTCGGGAACGCCATCTCGAGATCCGAGCGCGGCATGTTCTTGAACAGCTTGAGGTAGACGAAATCCGTCTTGATCTGTGGCGACAGCATGCCGCGAATGCGCTTGTACGACTTCTCCGCGGAGTCCCGGTCGCAATTGTCGCGAACCATGATCTCGGCGATGCGCTTTTCCTCGGGCTTCAGCTTGAAGACCACGCACAGCCGCTGGAAGATCGGAACGTCGAACTCCTCCTTTTTCAGAAAGAGCTTGCGAATGTGTCGGCGCGTCTCCTTACGCTTGGTGGCGCCCCGGTAGTAGATCTCCAGCTCGTCGAAGGCCTCGAGATCGACGTGCAGGTCGAGCCCGTAGTGGCTGTCCTTGGTGAGAATGAGATCGACCTTGGCCGGATCGATGCGGACGTAGTTGGCTTGCTGCAGGAGATCGTTGATCCGCTCCATCAGGCGCTTCTGCATCGAGCCCTTCTCGCCCGCCGTGTAGCTGCGGGTGATCAGAAGATCGCTGTCGGGGCTGAAGGGCTCGTAGAGGTGCGCGAGTTCCAGCAGTCGCGCGGAGTAGGCCACCTGCCGCCAATACGTGAGATAATTGAAGAAGCGACGTGCCTGCGGGGCTTCGCCTGGCGCCCAGTTGTGTGGCCGCGTCAGGCGCTCCATCAGCGCTTCGGTCGTCACGGGCAGGAACTTTTCGCGTTTGTCGGTGCCAGCAAAAATCTCGTCGACGACGTCCTGTCCGCGGGTATGAACCGCGCTCGCACCCTTGATGGATTCCATCGTCGGCTGCGGGCCGTTGGCCGGCGCATCCTTGGCGGCGATCTCAGCCATGGCCATTGCAACCCCTCCCCTCCGGATCATTTGCGCTCGATCCCACCATCGAGCGGCAATTTGGCGGACTGGTGACCCGATGCTTTAGCTGCCCCCTTCGCTCGCGGGAAGCGACATCTTTAGGCACATGCACCATTTCAAAACGGCCGTTTGCAGTTTCTTAAACGTTCGAGTGCAGGATCGCAGGTACCACAACTTTGTCGTAAAGCGCGTCTAACTCCGCATCAGACATGCATGGTCTGGTGAATGCGAGGCAGGCGGCTCGGTTGCTTGTATCGGTGTGCCTGGAAGGTCAGCGTGATGTCCCTGATGTCGAGTACGCGCAGCGCGGTTGCTGCAATGTCCACCCTCGGATTGTGCGTCCTGGGCCCGGCGCTGTCGCCGACGGTGGCCCGAGCAGAGCCCGCCGCTCCCTGGCCGGCGCAAGTGAACGCAGTCTACAGCATATCATTCAACGGCTTCGACATCGGCACCTTCGAGTTCAACTCGGCGGTCAGCGGGCATTCCTACGTCTTGACGGGTGATGCCAAGTTGTCGGCGCTGCTTGGCGCATTCACCTGGCGGGGGATGACCAAGACCTCCGGCGCGATCGGACGCGACCAACCGAGGCCCACGGGCTACACGTTCTCGTTCGCCGGCATGGGCAAGACGGGTTCGGTGCAACTGGGGTTCGCGGGCGAAAACGTCTCCAACGTATCGATGCAGCCGGTGCCGCCGCCCTCCCCGACTCCGACTGTGCCGCTGCGCGAGCCGCACCTCAAGGGTGTCCTCGACCCCTTGAGCGCGGTCATGGCGTTGTCGCGTGCCACGGCAACCAATCCGTGTGATCGCAAGCTCGCCATTTTCGATGGCCGGCAGCGTTTCGACCTGCTGTTGTCGTACAAGCGTCAGGAGCATGTGCGGGAGACCCGTCCGAGCGGCCAGCCCGGCGTCGCGTTCGTGTGCCGCGTGCGGTATCAGCCCGTGGCCGGCCACAAGATCAACGACGAGACGCGGGCCATGGCGGCGTCGCAGGATATCGAAATCTCGCTCCGGCCCGTGCCGAGCGCCAATCTCTTTGTGCCGCATCAGATCGTCATCCCGACGGGAGCCGGGACGGCGAAGCTGACGGCGGTTCGGATCCAGATCGTAACGCCGAGAAACGAGCAGATCGCCCTCGGCGATTGAGCTTGGGCAACCTCGGATCGGACATCAGGGAGGGCGTGCCATCGGCCGCTCTCTTTTTTGCCTTGTCCCGGACGCGCGGTTGCATTTTTCCAGTGGAATTGCTGTCTTCGCACACGGTGCACCTAGAGCCGTTCCGCTTCAGATGGGCTGTCGGACCGGCTCCAGGTCGTTGCTTTGTCGCGCTTCTTGCCGGAAAACCGGTTCCCACTTTTCCGGAAGCGCTCTAGCGGTGTTTGCCCACAGTCCTGGAGCACGGCAATGCGGCTCTTGCTGGCGGAAGACAATCTCAGGCTCCAGGGACTTCTCACCCAAGCCCTGAACGCAGCGGGTTTCGGGCTCGATGCCGTTGGGACGGTCGCGGACCTGCAGGAGTGCCTGCGGTCGACGGCTTACGACCTCATCATCATCGATCTCGGACTGCCGGATGGCGATGGTCTCGAAGCCCTCATGGGTCTGCGCGCTCGGGGTGTGGCCACGCCCGTTCTGGTCATTACGGCGCGCGGAACCGTCGACGAGCGTGTCCGCGGGCTGGACGCCGGTGCCGACGACTACCTGCCAAAACCGTTCAACAACGCGGAGTTCCTGGCCCGCGTGCGAGCGCTTCTCAGGCGACCCTCGGATGTGATCGGGCCGCTGATCGAAGTCGGCAATACTTCGATCAATGTCGGCAATCTCGAGGTGGTGTGCGGCGGCCAGGCTGTCGACCTCCGCCTTAGCGAGCGCCGCCTGTTGGCTTTGCTGATGCGCCGGGCCGGGACGCTGGTGCCGAAAAGCACGCTCGAGTCGTCGCTCTCCGAGTTCGGCCGGGACGTCTCGTCCAACGCCATCGAGGCCCTCGTGTCGCGCGCCCGGCGAACGCTGGCTGATGCCGGCTCCAACGTCAGCATCGAAACCGTGCGAGGGGTCGGATACATTCTGAAGGACAAGGCATGATCGCCGCTGCCGACCGATCGGTGCGTCACAGTCTCGTCAGGACGCTGACCAGCCGCCTGGCCATGACCATGGTCGCTGTCCTGCTCCTGCAGGCCGGCATCGTCGCGGTGCGCGATTACATCTTCGAGATCGACTTCCTGAATAGCTACATTCGCCGCGAGGCAAGCGGTATCGCTCGGGCCTACGCAACGCAAACGAGTGGTAGCGGCGTTTTCCTGCGCGCATCGCTTCCGGCCCACTACAATGGCCCGCACGCCGACGCCTACTCGTTTCGCGTCATCGAGGCGGACGGCCGTATCGTCGCCGAGCATAATCCCAGGCTCGTGACGGGCTTGTCCTTGCCCCTCGATCCTACTTCGCTGCGACAGGACTTCTGGCTTCGCCGACTTCAGCCGGGACAGCGGATGCATGTCGTCGGCGGCTTGAGGGTCCGGCGCGAGGGCGGCGACCTCTGGGTCGAGGTGGCGACGCTCGGCGATCCCGCGCGAACCTATTTGTCCAGCATCATTCGCGACATCCTTGACGACATCTGGGTGCCGGCGGTGCCTTTGATCCTGCTGACCGTGCTGGTGGCAGCGATCTCGGTGCGCCGGTCACTCAGGCCGCTGATCGACGGGGCCAACAAGGCCGATGAAATCTCGGCCCTCGAGCGCAGGGATCGACTCGATACCGTCATGCTGCCGGCGGAAGCCGCGCATTATGCCTCGGCCGTCAACAGACTGCTCGATCGCGTTGCCGACCTCGTCGGCGCGCATCGCCTGTTCATGGCGCGCGCGGCGCACGAACTGCGCACGCCGATCAGCATCATGATGCTCGAGCTCAAAAATCTGAAGGATCCGAACAGCAAGCGACTGGAGGCCGATCTCGTGGCCATGAGCGGGATCGTCGATCAGTTGCTGACGTTGTCGCGGCTGATGACCATCGAGAAGCCTCGTCATGAGCCCGTTGACGTTGCCACCCTGGCGCTGGAGGTCGTCACGCGGATGCGCGCATGGATCGAGAGGCAGGGTCATTCGGTGACGATCTCGACCAGCGACACGCCCCCCCTGCTTGGCGATGAGACTGCGATCAAGGAAGCGGTCCGGAATTTGATCGACAATGCTGTGAGGCATACACCTCCCGGCACCCTGATCAATGTCGAAGTCGACCAGAGCGGTACGATCACCGTCGAGGACAGCGGTCCGGGCCTTGGCTCGCAATCGATCGAGGATCTTCAGTTGCCATTTCGGCGGGGGCTCAGCGCAAGCGGTGGTGCGGGGCTCGGCCTGGCCATCGTGCGGCAAGCGGCCGAACTGCACGGCGGAATGCTGGAAGTCGGGGTTTCGCCTCTTGGCGGTGCGCGCTTCGTCGTGCGCTTGCCGAATGTGCGGCCCAACTTGGCGCTGGCCGCGTAGGCCTTGCCGGCTGGCGCGCCGCCTTAAGGCTTGCGCTTGCGAAGTTGCACATAGAGCGCCCCTTCGCCACCATGACGAACACCGGCACTGCGGAAGCTCGCAACAAGCGCGCGCAGATCCGCCTCGGCAAGCCAGAGCGGGACCATGCGGCGGAGCACGCCGCGTCCCAGACGCTCCGCGTCGGCGCTGAATGGCCGGTGCGTGTCGGACGCCTCAGCGCCGCCCTTGCCGGTGATCACGAGCACGGTGGAACATCCGTCGGCGACGCATTGCAGCAGAAAGCGCCGCAGCCGGCTGTGGGCATCGCTCTGGCGCAGACCGTGCAGGTCGAGACGCGCGTCGATGCCGATCTTTCCCGTGGCGATCCGGCGTCCCTTGCGCCGTTCGAACATCGCCAGCGGCGGCGGCGCGGCTCGCTCCTGGCGAGGGGATATGGGTGGCGGCGGCGCCGGGCTTACCCGCTCGGGCGCATCCCGACGCCTAGACGTGTCGGACGCCGCGCCAGGCGGGCGAACGGTAGAGTCAGGCGGCGCGACGTCGGGAACGCGCGGCTTGGCGCCTCGCAGTGGCTCGACGGTCGCGGACGTCAGGCGCCACAGCTCAGCATCATCGCCCGGCAGCGCCGGCGGTCGCGACGCATCTCCGGGCGTCCCCTTCGAGGGCCGTCGGCGCTTCATTGTCCGGCCTGCCTGGGGCCTTTGGCTTGCGGCGGACGTGCGGCGGGTGGAGCCGGCTTGCGAGCCACCAGCACGAACAGATTGCCGGGGTGCTTGGTCACGCCGGCGAGGCGTCCGGCAAGCTCGCCGGAGCCGAAATAGATATCGCCGCGCTCCGGTCCCTTGATGGCCGACCCGACGTCGTGCGCGATCATCAGGCGGTTGAACGGCTTGCCCTTCTGGACGTGCGTCAGGGTCGTGGCGCTGACATAGACCGGGCTGCCAAGCGGGTGATAGCGCGGGTCGACGGCGAGGCTGCGTCCGCTGGTCAGCGGCGACAGCATGGCGCCAAGCGGGGCGTCGGCGTCGTTGGGCAACTCGCGAAAAAACACATACGAGGCGTTCTGCTGCATCACCTTCTGGCCGCGTGTCGGATCGGCGCGCAACCATTTGCCGAGTGCTCCGAGCGACATCTTATCGGCGGCGAACATCCCCTTGTCGATCAGATACCGTCCGATCGAGGTATAGGGGTGGCCGTTCTTGCCGTCGTAATGAACGCGCACGATCGTGCCGTCGGGCAAGCGGATGCGCCCCGAGCCTTGCACTTGCAGGAAGAAGACATCGACCGGGTCGGCCAGGTAGAGAAGCTCGAGCTTCTGGCCGTGCAAGGCGCCTTTTTCGATTTCCGCGCGGGTCGCATGTGGAACCAGCCCGGCCTGAGTGCGCCGCATGTGCGTGAAGGCGACGGGTGACGCACCGCGCTGGGTTTCGTCGACCACGTTCACAAGGTCGGCGGGGCGGCGGTAGACTGGAGTCTGGAACCGGCCCTCGCGTTGTTTCGAGCCGTCGATCAGCGGCTCATAGTAGCCGGTGAGCAGGCCCTGCGCCGCGTCATGGACGAGACGCCGGGGTTCGAAATGCCGCTCGAAAAAGGTCTTGGCCTGCGCCTTCGTCACCTTGGCCGGCAGAGCCGCGGCGGCTTCGCAAGCCGTGACCAGGTCTGCCGGGACCGGCTTCCGACCGGCGTTTGCCGGCAGCTTGGCGAGAGCCGCTACACGCGGGCACGAGGACCGGAAGGCTGCAAGGGCTGCCGCATGATCGTCGTCGGCCCATGCGGGGATGTCGGCGAAGCTCATCGCGACGAACTTGACGGGCATGGCGGGCATCGGACTCTTTGGCGGCGCGGCTCTCTTGCCAGGGGCGGCAGCGCCGGGCGCGGACACGGCTGGTTCAGGTGAGCGCGTCTGCCCAAGCACAGGGGCCAGCCACCCTATCCCGATGCAAACGGCCATCGCCGAGCCAAGGCCCGTGCTCAGTTGGACGCGACACTTCACAAGCTTCCCCCGAAGCAGTGCTGGCGTGACTTTCCCTCGCGTTCCCCGCCGTTTGCCGTTTCAAGCGGTTCGGCGGCGAAATTATGACGCCCATCGGCTGGCGCGCCCTCCGCTTCAGTTCGGCGCCTGGGTCGCCACAAGGCGCCAGTTCGGATCGCGCGAGCTGATGTCGCGGCTGAAGGTCCAGATATCGACCACTTCGCGGTGCTTGGCGGGGTCGCCTGCGATGACGGTGCCGGCCTTGTCGCGGGTGGCCGTGAACAACTCGCTGACGAACTTGACGCTGATCTGAGCCACGCTCTTCTTCAACTCGGCTTCGACCATCTCAGCCCTGTTGATGCCGACAAAGCTCTGGTCGATCTGCTCGCCGCGGCTTTCGCGCTCCGAGATGGCGGTTGAAAAGCTTTCGAACACGTCCTTGCTCAACAGCGATCTCAGCGTTTTCCGGTTGCCCTCGGCGAAGGCCGTCACGATCAGCTCATAGGCTTGGCGAGCACCCTTGAGAAAATGCTCGGGATCGAACGAACGGTCGGACTGGTGGATGGCCAGAAGCCCCTGGCCAAGCGCTTCGTCGCCGGAGGCGAAGCTCTTCACCTTGGCTTCCAGCTCCGCCACCGTTGGCTGCGCCTGCGGCGCTTCGACCGGGGCGCCAGGTGCATCGCGCCGGGGCAAGGCCACGACCTTTTCCTGGGCGGCGCGCGCCCGTTGCTCGGCCTTCATGCGCTCTACCCGCGCATCGTCCTCGCCGGAGCGTTTCCCAAGCACGCTCTTCAGCTTCAGAATGATCACGACGGCCAGGACCAGAAAGACCACCGTGAAGATGTCGAAACTGTCGCTCATGCTCTATGTTGCCTTCCGACGGACCAATCATGCGACATGGGTGAAGCTGATGTATGCGCCAGCCCGTTCCAGATCAAGCTCCCCGGCCGCGGACTGCTCGTGCCGGACTAGCGAATCCTGCTTGTCGGTTTACGAGCCAGAAACCACATGAACCGGGGGCAGACGTTCTCGATCGAGGTCAGTTCGGCCGGCTCATGACCGACAACAAACCTAGAACATTTCGTTCGGATAGCCAAGGCCGGGCCAAACGGCCGGCGGCAGACGCCGGGACAAAGGATGGGACGCAATGACCGTGGCGTGGCTGCTGCTTCTGGTTGCCTGGCCGCTGATCGAGATTGCCGTGCTGATCAAGGCCGGCGGTGTCCTCGGCGTCTGGCTGACTGTGGCCATCGTCGTCGTCACGGGCATGTTCGGTGTGTCCGTGATCATGCGCAACGGCCTCGAGTCCACATTCAAGGTGCAGGATGCTGTCAACCGGGGCGAGGCGCCGGTCGCCCCGCTGATGGAGAGCGCCGTCGTGGCGACCGCCGGTGTGATGCTCATCACGCCGGGACTTTGCGCCGATGTCGTCGGATTGCTGCTGCTGGTGCCGCCGATTCGTCGCCTCGCCGTGCGCGGGCTGCTACGCTGGATGCTCGGCATGAGCGAGGTCGATCCGACCGAGGCCGGCGAGCGGCTGCGGGATCCCGACGGGCGGCGTCCGCGACAGCCGGGACCGGTGATCGAAGGCGAGTTCGAGCGGCTCGGAGAGCGCACCGTCGATCCCAAGCACCAGCGCGGCGAGCCCCGCTGATCACGTTTGCGGGCTGCCGGGATTGTACGTGATGCCGATCGGCCGGCCCTGCGCTTCGACGCTCGCCGCCTCGGCTGCCGCGGCGCCTTTCTCGATCGACGCGTCGTTGAGCAGGCTCAGCAGCGGTGTCAGGCCGTCGGTGTCGATGATGCGATAGACCTCGATGTCCCGGCGCGACGGCTCGCTCCACCCGGCGATGCCGAGCGCGCGCTCGCATTTCGACAGCAGGCCGTGATTGCGAATGGGGCCGAGGTCTTTTTCGCCGGCACCGGCCGCCTTGTTCTGCTCGTTCCACTTGCGGCGCACAGCCGACAGATCGCTGAGCGAGCCGCGCTCCTCCTCCTTGAGAAACGCCTGCAGTTCCCTCGCCGTGACGGCGCGTACGAGACGCACATCGGCCATTACGCCGGCAAGCTGGTTCAGCGCCAGCGCCCACTTCTCCTCCTTCTGATTGGCCGGTGCCACGCCGTAGAGGTTCGGCGTCACGAAATACGAATAGCCGTCGTGATGTATGAAGTGCTGCCGGACCCATTCGAGGTCGCGATCCTGAGCCCGTGCGATCGCCGTCTGGAAGGCGGCGGCGAGCTGGCGCACGACAGCCGGCGACGGCAGATGCAGGCGGGCCTGATTGGCCTCGAGGCCGTCACGGCGCTGGAAGGCCGCGGGGCGGTCGAGCAGCGCGAGCACGAACAGGCCGAGGTCGATGCCGATGGTGGCGAGCAGAGCAATCATGTCGCGGCCGGTGATCGGCTCGCCGCCCGACGTATGCTCGTCCTTGCCCTTGCCGCCCGTGACGACGTACGCGGCAAGGCTGGTGAAGTACGTGCCCATGTTGGTCCAGAGGTTCTTCACGGCATTGGCGACGCCGGCCGGACCTTCATTGAAGACGACATTGCGCAATTGCAGCTTGGCAGGCTCGGCGGCTTGGTCGGCGGCCTGCCGCAGCCGTGCGGCGAGCTGCGGATCGTGACAGGTGAAGCCTGCCGTGTTCGGCGGGATCGCGACCTGATCGGCCAGGGATCGCATGCTCTGGGCCGTTGCGCGGCCAAGTTCGTTCGAGCGGCTGGCGATATTGCGGGCGCTGCCACGGATCTCGGAGGCCATTGTCTCGAAACGCCGCTGCCGTTCCTCGGCGCCAACACCTTCGAGACCGGCGGCGTTCTTCTTCAACAGCTCGAGCTCGGCCTGGACAGGCTCGATCCAGGACTTCCCGACGCTGTCGCGGATCGAGGTCACCGCGTCACGCACCTGACGCCGCGCATTGTAGAGAGGACCGCGTCCGGCACCGGAGGTCACGCCGCAGCTGCCGCCCCGCGTTTCCTCGAGCGTCATCTGGCTGTCGGACCACTGCGCCACGCTTTCGATCTGGGCACGGACGGCGTCGAGCCGTGCGGCGACGGCCGAGCCGGCATCTCGGGCGTCCTCCTGCAAGGCGGAGAGACCCGTGCGAGTCGCTTCCTCGCCAGCAATCAAGCTCCACCAGAAACCGTAGCCGAAGCCCACCGACCACAGCACCAGGAAGATATACAGCGGGAACGTGATCAGTCGCTCGATCAGCTTACGGTCCTTGCCGATGGACTCGCGGAGCGCGATCCACATCAGGAATGTCAGGGCGATGGTGACAGCCACCACCAGATGCGTGTGCGAGACGGAGAAACCACCCGGCAGCTCGCGGCCCTTCGAGGCCGACGACGCGCCAATGATGAAGTCGTTCATACCGCTCCAGGTGGCATACCCGGAGATAAACAGCAGCATCAGCGATGCCAAGCCGATCAGCAGGTTCCGGCCGAACAGATACTCGATGAAACGGCCACCCGTACGCAGAACTGCTGGTGGCGCTCCAGACTCCTGCATGACCAAGCCCCCCTACGCGCATACCCCATCAACTTGCCTTGTATAAGAGCAAGGCATCGAGCGTGTCGCGGGGCAAATCTCGGTGCACGGTGCAGCGCACCACGGACTGTCCGACTTCTGATCAAGTATTTTCGAACCCAAGATCAAGTACAGTTCGACATTAGTCTGTCTCGACATTTGTTTTTATCCTGCTAATCCAGCCGATCTTAGTCTGATAAAAGAGCGGATCGGCCTCGTTTGGGCCAGGTTGCTTGCAGGGCTGCGATTGGTTGCGAGCCGGATCCAGGCGGCAAGACCAGGGTCGGCTCCCGTCATGGAGAAAGGGAGTACTGATGTTGCATCGTTGCTTTGGACTTACTGCGGGCGCAATAGCCGCTGCGGCGATCGCCGTGACAAATCCTGCTGCGGCGCAGCAGCCGGCACCGCGCCAGCTCAAGATGCAGTCGACGTGGCCGGCAAGCCTGACACTGCAGGACAACTTTCGCTTCTTTGCCGAGCGCGTCGAGAAAATGACCGCGGGCGGCCTCAAGATCGATACGGCGCCAGCGGGGCAGGTGGTGCCGGCGTTCGAGATCCTCGATGCCACGCACAAGAAGGTCATCGATGGCGGGCACGGCATCTCGTACTACTGGGTCGGCAAGAACAAGGCCGCGACCTTGTTCTCCAACACGCCGGCCGGCATCGTCGGCATGGACCACATGGATTTCCTCGGCTGGATCTATGAAGGCGGCGGCCTCGAGATGTGGTGGGATCTCTACCAGAAGGAATTGAAGCTCAACGTCGTGGCGTTTCCGATCATGCCTTCGAGCCCGCAAGCGCTCGGCTGGTTCCGGAAGCCGATCGAGTCGCTCGCCGACTTCAAAGGCATGAAGTGCCGTCAGACCGGCATCGTGGGTGAGATCTATGCCAAGATGGGCATGGCGGTCGTCAATATGCCGGGCGGCGAGATCGCACCGGCCGCCGAGCGTGGAGCGATCGACTGCGCGGAGTGGGTCGGAGGCGTCGAGGATCTGCGGCTCGGCCTGCACAACATCTGGAAGAACCACTACACGCCGGGCATGCACGAAAGCGCCTCGATCGGTGAGCTCATCATCAACAAGGACGTCTGGGACAGCCTGGCGCCGGCTCAGCAGGAGATCATCCGTTCGGCGGTCAACGATACGTTCCTGCGCTGGGGAGCGAAGTGGCAGAAGCAAAATGCGGATGCCATTGAGGAGATGCTGACCAAGCACAGCGTCAAGATCCTGCAGACGCCGCCAGAGATCAACGTCGCGTTCCTGAAGGCCTGGGACGAAGTAGCTGCGGCCGAGTCGGCCAAGAACCCGTTCTTCAAGAAGGTGATGGAGTCGCAGAAGGCCTATGCCGCCAAGGTCGTGCCGGCGAAGCGGTTCATGTTCCCGCCTTACACATTGCAGGCGGATCACTATTTCCCGCAGACGAAGTGAGATCCGGGCGGGATCATCTGCAACTCGTGCTCAATGTCGGTTTGCGAGGCGGCCTTCGGGTCGCCTCGTTCTGTTTTTGCGCCCGGCAAGACGATCGCAAAGCATTGCGCGGACAGTCATTTGCGGCGATACTTGAACCCTGTGCGGCGTAGAGGCCAATCTCCGCGGGGCAATTCGACCTCGATGACGCGACCCGACGAACGAGAGCTGCGAGACCTGCTGGTCAAGCTCAGGAGCGAGCATCGCGATCTCGACGCCGAGATCGTGGCGCTGGAGGAGTCACCGCAGGCCGATCAGCTCAAGATCAAGCGCTTGAAGAAGCGCAAGCTCAACGTCAAGGACCAGATCACGATGGTCGAGGATCGGCTGACACCCGACATCATCGCCTGAGCCGCGCTACGGCACAACGACCCAGCATGGATTGCTAGCCCATGTCGACGAAAGATCGCCGGCCTGAACGGCACGGCGGTACTGACAAGCCGCAGTCCGATCGCGTGCGGTTGTTTGGAATCCATGCGGTCGCCGCGGCGCTCGCCAATCCCAGCAGGGACATCTTTCGACTGCGGCTCACGGACAACGCCGAGCATCGCCTCGAGGCGGCTCTCCGCGCGCGAGGGGTGAAGGTCGAGCGTGTGCATCCCCGGGATCTCGACAAGCTCCTCGGGGCGGACACGGTGCACCAGGGCGCTTTCCTCGAGGCGTCGGCCCTGCCGGACATAAGCCTCGATGCGGCGGCCGCGGCCGCGATCGCGGGCGGTCCGTTGATCGTCCTCGACCAGGTGACCGATCCGCACAACGTCGGTGCGATCATTCGTTCGGCTGCGGTTTTCGGGGCGGCGGGACTTGTCATGACACGGCGGAATGCGCCGGAGTTGTCGGGCGTGCTGGCCAAGGCGGCGTCTGGCGCCCTGGAGCATGTGCCGGTGGCCCTGGTGACGAACCTCGCGCGCGCCATGGAGGAGTTGGCCGAGCACGGGCTGCAGCGCATCGGGCTCGATGGCGAGGCGGACGGGCTGATCGAGGACGCGGACCTCGCGGGGCCGCTGGCGCTCATCCTCGGATCGGAAGGGCGTGGTCTCCGGAGGTTGACGCGCGAAAGTTGCGACAGGCTGTGCCGGATCGGAGCGACAGGGGCGATTGCAAGTCTCAATGTCTCGAACGCCGCTGCGGTCGCCATGCACACAGTGTCGCTTCGTCGTCGGCAAAAGCATCGACTTTAGAGATTTCGGCAATCCTTCCTTAATTGCGCAGTAGGCTTTCGCCGTTAAGACAAGACTCGCATTCCGGCCACCCTCTTTCCCTGTACTGCGTAGGAGTAAACGATGCGATCCCGACTTCTCGCCGTCATTCTGGTGGCGGGGCTAGAGTGGCCATCCGCACACGCGAGCGACCGGACGGGAGAGGCGGCTCCGGCAGCGCCGCAGCCAGTATCGACCATCGCCAAGGAACCCGCGGCCGAGGCGCCCGCGGCGCCGGCAACTCCAGCCGCGCCCCAGGCTGCAGCGCCAGTCGTCGCCGACAAGCCGAGGGTGCCTGCGCCGCCAACACTGACGGTGAAAATCAATCTTTCGCAGCAACGCATGGTTGTCTTTGCGAATGGCGTCCAATTGCATTCCTGGCCGATCTCGTCCGGCCGCAGCGGATTCGAGACGCCGCGCGGCACGTTTCGGGCACAGTGGGCCGCCAAGATGTGGTACTCGCGCAAGTACGATATGTCGCCGATGCCCCATTCCGTGTTTATCAACGGCGGTGTCGCCATCCACGCGACGTCTGCCGTTGGCCTTCTCGGACGACCGGCATCACACGGCTGCATCCGGCTGTCGCCGTCGAATGCGGCCATTTTCTACGGCCTCGCGCACAAGCATGGCCTCCGGCAGACGCAGGTCAGCGTCTTCGGCAGCGCGCCGGCGGCTCGCATTGCCGCGCCACGCCAGCGCCAGCAAGGTCCCGTGCAGCCGCGGGTGCGTGTGACGGGCAATGGAGCGCCAGTCCTGCTGCCGGCCAATGGCACCGGCATGTTTCGGTTGAAGCCGGGCAGCCCCTACTATGGAGCGGCCTCGTTCGAGCACAATGGCGTCCGCTACGTGCGTGTGCGTTGAGCAAGATGCTCGTGTTCACAGGGTGTTGACCGTTACAAGCGGGGTCTAAGCTGCTAGGAAGGCGGCGAGGCTCAACTTCGGAACAGGTCGTCATGCCCGGTGACTCCGTAAGTCGAGCCCCGGCGGCACTGCTGCTGGGGCTTCTCGTTTTGTCCGCTCTCATCGCCGGTTGTGATCGTCCGCAGGCGGATACGGCCAAGGGCAAAGCTCCGGCCGCCACGCCTCCACCCGCCGCCGTCACGGTCTCTAAACCGCGGATCGAGGACATCGTCGAGTGGGACGAATACACAGGGCGGTTCGAGGCGGTCGAGCAGGTCGACATCCGCGCGCGCGTGTCCGGCTACTTGATGCAGGTCGGCTTCAAGGATGGACAGGTCGTCAGCAAGGGCGATCTCCTCTACGTCATCGATCCCCGGCCATTCGAGCGGGCCCTGGAGCAGGCCCAGGCGGAGTTGGCACAAGCCAAGACCAAAGCCGAAAACGCGATGCTCGACGTCGAGCGCGGCAAGCCACTGGTCGAGCGCCGCGTGATGTCGGAGAAAGTGTTCGACGATCGCGCCAACGTGCTGCGGGAGGCTCAGTCGGCAATCAAGGTTGCGGAAGCGAAAGTCGCGACGGCCGAGCTCGATCTCTCCTTCACCCGCATCGTCGCGCCGATCTCCGGCCGCATCAGCCGCTCGATGCAGACCGCCGGCAACTGGATCGCCGCCGGTGGAACAGCCTCCTCGACGCTGTTGACGACGATCGTCACGCAGGACCCGATTTTCGTCTATTTCGATATCAGCGAGAACAATCACATCAAGTATCTGCGTCTTGCCGCCGCCGGTGAGAAGGAGGGTGCGGCCAACCCGGGGACGCCGGTCGAGGTGGCGATGCCGGACGAGAGGCGGTTCATCTACAAGGGCGCTCTCGACTTCATCGACAATCGTCTCGACCAGGGGACGGCGACGTTGCGCGCCCGCGCCAGGCTCGAGAACGACGGCCACCTCTTCAAGCCCGGCATGTTCGCAAGGGTTCGGATGGCTGGCTCGGCTCGCTATGCGGCCATGCTGATCCCCGACGAGGCCATCGGCACGGACCAGGCGAGCAAGTTCGTGCTGGTCGTCGGCGAGGACGGGGTGGTCGCGCGCAAGATCGTCAGTCTCGGGCCGCTTTACAACGGACTGCGCGTCGTGCGGCAAGGGATCGCCGCGACGGATTGGATCATCACCAAAGGGGTCCAGCGTGCGCGTCCTGGCCAGAAGGTCGCTCCGACGCGCACCGAGATCCAGGCCAGCGCGATGCCAAATCCCCCGCCCAAGACTGCCGTCGCGCCGATGGCGCCGCCGGCACCGGCCAGCAAGTAAGGCGAGGCGGCCATGCGCTTGTCGCGATTTTTCATCGATCGACCGATCTTTGCGGTGGTGCTGTCCGTTTTCATCACCATCATCGGCGCCATCGCCTATCGCAGTCTCGCCATCACCCAATTCCCCGAGATCACGCCGCCGACGATCACCGTGTCGGCAACCTATCCGGGCGCCAGCGCGCAGACCGTCGCCGATACCGTCGCTGCGGTGATCGAGCAGGAAATCAACGGCGTCGACGGGATGCTCTACATGTATTCCCAGTCGACGGCCGATGGCTCGGTCAGCATCACCGTTACGTTCGAAATCGGCTACGACATCGACAAGGCGCAGGTGCTGGTCCAGAATCGCGTCGCGACGTCGGAGCCGAGGCTGCCAGAGGAAGTGCGGCGCAACGGCGTCACCGTGCGCAAGAATTCGCCGGATATCCTGACCGTCGTACACATGGTGTCGCCGGACAAAACCTACGATCAGGTCTACATCTCGAATTATGCGCTTCTCAACGTGCGCGACATTCTCGCGCGCATCGAGGGCGTGGGCTCCGTCAATGCCTTCGGTGCGCGCGAATATGCCATGCGCGTCTGGCTCGATCCGGAGAAGATCGCGGCGCTCGGCATGACGGCCGAGGAAGTTCTGGTGGCGCTGCGCCAGCAAAACGTCCAAGTGGCTGGCGGCGCCATCGGCGAACCACCGATGCAGTCGACCGGTGCTTTCCAGCAATCTCTGCAGCTCCGAGGCCGTCTCAAGGACGCGAGCGAGTTCGCGGAGATTGTAATCAAGAGCGGGACTGACGGCCGGACCGTGCGGCTGAAGGACGTGGGGCGCGTCGAGCTCGGTGCCATCTCCTACAATACCTACGGGTATATGGATAAGTTCCCGGCGACCGTGCTCGTCATGACGCAGGCGCCCGGCAGCGACGCCTTGAAAACGTCGAAAGCCGTGGAAGCGGCCATGGTTGAGATCTCGAAATCGTTTCCGAAGGGGCTCGAGTACCAGATCGTCTACAATCCGACGCAGTTCATCGAGGTCTCGATCCGCGAACTCAACAAGACGATCGCCGAGGCCGTCGTCCTCGTCGTCCTGGTGATCCTGCTGTTCCTGCAAACCTGGCGGGCCACGATCATTCCTGTCGTTGCGGTGCCGATCTCGCTCATCGGCACCTGCGCTGTCATGCTGGGCCTCGGCTATTCCATCAATACCCTGACGCTGTTCGGCATGGTGTTGTCCGTCGGTATCGTCGTCGACGACGCGATCGTCGTGGTCGAGAATGTGGAACGACGGCTGCAGGAAGGCCATTCGCCGCTCGACGCGGCCAGGCTGTCCATGGACGAGGTTGGCACGGCACTGATCGCGATTGCCATCGTGCTGTCGGCGGTCTTCATTCCAACGGCCTTCGTGGGCGGCCTCACGGGCGCCTTCTATCGCCAGTTCGCGGTCACGATCGCCACGGCCACGATCATTTCGGCGTGCGTGTCGCTGACGTTGTCGCCGGCGCTGGCCGCGATCCTGTTCAAGGGACATGAGCACGAGCATCAGCATCAGCCCGGAAAGGGGTTCCTGCTGTTGCGTCCCATGCATGCGTTCTTCCGCGCCTTCAATCGCGGGTTCGATGCTCTTGCACGCGGCTATGCGCACTTGGTGCGAGTGCTGGCCCGACTGGCGCCTGTCATGATGCTGATCTTTGCTGCCCTCATCGGCTTGGCGGTGTGGCTGGTCATGCGCACGCCGACCGGCTTCATTCCGGCGACGGATCGCGGCATCGTCATCGTGTCGGTCACGCTGCCGCCCGGCGCCTCGATCGAACGCACCGATGCTGTTGTGCGCCAAGCGCAGGATATCCTCCTGAAGATCCCAGGCTTCGCGCACACGTCCGGGTATGCCGGCCGTTCCGGTGCCACGTTCACGAACGCGTCCAACGCCGCAGCCGTTTTCTGTGTGCTCGAGGACCACGCCGAGCGAGAAAGGAAAGGCTTGAAGCTGTCCAGCATGGTCGCCGAGGCGCGCCGACAGCTCAGCGCCATCCAGGAAGCCAACTTCATTGTCATCGTGCCGCCGGCGGTGCGCGGCGTCGGCAATGCCTCGGGCTTCTCGATGCGGCTGCAGGATCGCCTCGGTCTCGGATCAGACGAGCTGTCGCGGATTGCGCAGAACCTCCAGAATACGTTCACGACATTCCAGACGGTGACGCCGCAGGTGTTCGTGGATGTCGATCGCGACAAGGCTCAGATGCTGCGCGTTCCCCTCAGCAACATCTTCGAGGCGCTGCGGATCTACATGGGTTCCGCCTATGTGAACGACTTCAACATGTTCGGCCGCACGTATCGTGTCACGGCGCAGGCGGACGGCGGTTTCCGGCTCGACCCCGAAAACGTGTCGCGCATTCGCGTGCGCAACGCCGATGGGCAGATGGTGCCGCTCGGCAGTCTCGTGACGTTCAAGCAGATCGCCGGGCCCGAGCGCGTGCCGCGCTACAATCTGTTCCCGACCGTCGAGATCCAGGGCTCGTCAGCGCCAGGCATCTCGTCTGGTCAAGCCCTCGAGCTGATGACGCAAGTGGCTGCGCGGACGCTGCCGGAGGGCGTGGGGTTCGAGTGGACGGATCTTTCGTTCCAGGAAAAGCGGGCAGGCCGGACCGGCTATTACATCTTCGCGCTGTCGGTGCTGTTCGTCTTTCTTGCGCTGGCCGCGCAGTACGAGAGCTGGTCGCTGCCGCTCGCCATCATCCTGATCGTGCCGATGTGCCTGCTCGCCGCGACGTTCGGCGTGTGGCTGCACGGGCTCGACATCAACATCCTGACGCAGGTCGGCTTCGTGGTGTTGATCGGACTGGCCGCCAAGAACGCCATTCTCATTGTCGAGTTCGCAAAGCAGCTCGAGGAGCAAGGCAAGGACCCGGTGACGTCGGCGGTCGAGGCCTGCCGCATGCGGCTGCGGCCAATCCTGATGACGTCACTCGCCTTCTCACTTGGCGTGCTGCCACTCTATTGGGCGACCGGTGCTGGCGCGGAGATGCGGCAGGCGCTCGGAATTGCCGTGTTCTGGGGCATGCTCGGCGTGACGCTGTTCGGATTGATCTTCACGCCGGTGTTCTACGTCGTCGTCCGCAGAATGTCGAAGTCGCGGGCCAGCAACGCGCCCGCCGCGCCGCCGATGTCGATCCCGGATGCCCCGCCTTCGGCTCCGCAAGCCGCGGAGTGAACGGTCAGATCAGCTTCACGTTCTTCAGCGGCAACGTGCGCACACGTTTGCCGGTGGCCGCAAAGATGGCGTTCAGGACCGCCGGCGCGACGACACCCATCGCCGCCTCGCCGACACCGC
>Ga0209573_1002299_pt1 | contig 24987 bp, 20 predicted proteins | sample TNRBio252014_DNA_FD_185870 | JGI IMG/M metagenome (GOLD analysis project Ga0209573, IMG submission 185870) | Wastewater treatment Type I Accumulibacter community from EBPR Bioreactor in Madison, WI, USA - TNR Reactor_6/25/2014_ DNA (SPAdes)... | ecosystem: Engineered > Bioreactor > EBPR >... | reverse complement strand
ATGGCCGGCTCGGCGCCGGTGGCAGGGGTGGGGGAATTTGACCGGGAGGGCCGGTGGCCACCCCGGGGGAATTTGCCCCTTCGCTCGCAAAACGCCGCGCCAGACTGCGGATCGTCTTGCGATCGATTTCGGTGATGCGGGCAATTTCGCGCTGACTCTTTCCTGCGGCCAGCAGGGTAAAGACCGTGGTTTGCAGATGTGGCTTCAAGACGTTCACTCCAGACTCCCCTCAAAAAGATCGAGGGGGAAAGATAACGTCCTGCCGGGGATGTCCGAAAGCGCTAAAAGCAGAGCCCTATTGCTCCGTCACGCGACCTTCAGGGTGGGGGATTTTGAAGTGACCAAAGGTGGGGGAATTTGACCGGCCAACGGGGGTCTGACGGCTCGTACCTGATGAACGAGGTCGAGGAGACTGGTACTTGGCAGACTTTTTTTCCGGCGAGCTGCGACCCTATGATAGCGCCGCGGCCATCAGCAGTCTGATCTCCTCTGGGGAGTATCGCGGTGATATTTTCTTGCATGGAAAACACGCCGCCGTGTTCAGCGATACCGATCAGGAGGTAGAAACCGCGGCTTTCTTCACATAAAAAAATGACCTTGAGAAGGTTCGCGGAGGTTTTGAGCGGCAGGCGGTCGATCTATCGGGGACCTCCGCGACCATTCAGGAAAGCAAGAAGAGTTCGGAGTCGCCCGAAAGTGATGGCGGCAAAAGATTCTCGGAACTCGCTGACCTGCACAGGCGTAGCCGGGATTGGAAGGAAGATCAAGCGCGTCGAATGACTACAGAGGCTGGGCTTTTAATCGAACTGATGGATGATCCGATTCTGGATACCATCGACGTCGAAATGATACTTGAGTACGAAAAGCGCCTCGCACAACTACCGTCTGACATCTTCCGGGCAAAGCAGCGGCACGAGGTTAGCAGCCTCCACGAGTTGATACGAATCGCCGAGGATAAGCAGCTCGCGAGGAAAACCCAGCAAACGATCAGGGGACATATCGGGCGAGTTGGCGAGATCATGAATTTTGCTGTCCGGACTCACATGATGTCGTACAACCCAGCAGCGGATTACAAACGGCGGCGTGGCCGGAGCAACTTGCGTCGGGCTCAGGATGAACGAGAGGTCTTCGACTCCAAAGAGTTGACCTTGATCTTCTCTCAGGACTGGTACAAAACAGGACGATGTGAACCAGTTGCTAGGCCGTCTGATTGGACCGTCTGGCGACCATTTCACTACTGGCTACCCTTGCTCGGGTTGCTGACCGGCGGCAGGCTCAACGAGCTCTCTCAGCTATACCTCGACGACATCAAGAAAACTCCAGAGGGGACGTGGTTTATAGACTTCAATATTGAGCAATCTGACAAGATCGAGGACGGCGACAAGTCGTTAAAGACGGCAAACTCGCTGCGCGTCGTTCCAACGCACCGCGTACTTGTATCACTGGGGCTACCCACCTATGTCGAGTCGCTTCGTACGGCTGGAGAGAAGCGCCTTTTTCCGGGACTGACTCGTAACTATATCAAGAGATATGGCAAACCTGCGGGGAGTTGGTTTAACGAAAAGCTCTTGGGTAGGCGACTGGGAATTCCACGTGACGGCAAGAAGACTTTTCACTCGCTGCGACACGGCTTCATTACCGCCCTCGAACGACAAGATACCCCAGAGCGCACGATCGCCCAACTGGCAGGACATGAAAGAGGGTCTTCTCAGAGTGCTACGCGCTACGCCAAAGACCGCGGCGCAAATATGCTTGTTGCGATTGTCGATGCCTTGGACTTTGACTTCCTCCACTCGATTGTGCCCTTCGATATCGGCGCTGGACATGTCTCACTGGAGGTGGCGAGGAGAAGGAAAAGCGATCTGAAGCGAGCGCAACTCCAGCGTGCGGCTGCGACGACGAGTATCTGACCAAGACCCGTGCGTAGATGGCTCCAGAGGAACCGACAACGGACCGCATTGATGCATCAGGCAACACCTATTCGGTTCCACGGAAGGATACAATCGAAACGGCTAGCTCAGTTGCGCTGCGTAGCGTCGAGAAGCGCGGATGTCAGCTACGAGAGCGGCTGTAGAAGGCGTTGAACTACTCGCGGCAATGCTCACGTACCCCGCGCTAGAGTGAGTGCGTTCTAGGCAGCCTCGGGCGCACCTTCGTGGGTAAGCGTAAGCAGCGAGCGAGGTTGGTCTGGCGGCAGTTCGCGGCCAGGAAGAGACGGTGGAGAAGTCTGCCGAAAGCGGTCATTCGAGCGGCCTGCGTGAATGCTATCGACCTAGCTTGCCAGATGCTGGCCAGCGGTTGAGTCGAGCGCTTTTGTGGCGGGAAATGGACTCGATTTGTTGGATTTTCCACGCTCTAAGGAGCAGTCTCAATGCCAAAATCACAAGTTCAACATCAGAGAAACGAGTCGCGGAGTTGCAACGAGGATATTATCCTAAATATGGGCTTCTTCAGAGTTGGCAGCTCTAGCCTCTACAAAAATGGAGCTGGAGCGTTCATTCTGTCCCCAGGCATCTCACAGGGAGAACATGAGAAGTATTGGTTTGATATTCGAGATGCAAACCTTAAAAAATGAGAAAAGGTACTAAGGCGTGGGTCTTGTTGCGTATCGTTCCTGGATGGTTTGCGTTCTTCGCCGTGGATAGTATTCGCAAGTACCTGAACAACAAGACGCAAGGCGTCCGCAAAAATTCTGGCTTGGTCTATGGTTTCTACTGCAAACTTGACGAAAAGAATCAGCTCATAGAGATAACTGCAAAAAAGGATATGGCTGTTTCATTTTCTCTCGCACTGCTGGATCGCGCCAACGCCAAGCACACCCTGGTCGCAGCAATGAAAATCTAACCAGTTATCCCAATGGGTTAGCGCAAAAAAAAGTGCCCCCCTCTGATCTCCACGTTTGCCCTTGCAATCAATTGCGCGTCAGGCACGAAAAAAATGGATTTAAAAAGCATTTTTCTATCAATATCAAAGCAAATAAAGATCGACTACGATGATATATCAAAAAACATTCCACACTTTGGTGAGCGAGGGGAAGGTCGAGAGCAAATTTTAATAAAGCTACTCAGAGATTATCTGCCTGGCAGGTTTGGCGTTGAATCTGGCTTCGTATTCGACGTCCACGGCACCGTATCAAAGCAAACTGATATTATAATCTACGACAAGTTCGTTGCCCCTCGATTTAAAATATCCGGCGAAAAGTACGTGTATCCGTGTGAGTCTGTTGTAGCCGTCGGTGAGGTTAAGACATTTCTAGACAAGAATGAACTAGAAGACTCCGTGTCGAAGCTGTTATCTATTCAGTGCTTAGACAGGACCGGCGGTGGGCAAAACAATGTGAGAATGGGGTATCATTACAGAATGAACGGCGAGCAGTTGAGTCCGAAAGAAAACGATTGTGATTCAATATGGTCGTTCATCTTCTCCTCAGATAGTGCTTCTCTCCCAACAGTCGCAAAAAATTTCATGCAGCTCTGTTCTAAACATGAAAGATATTTGTGGCCAAATCTCATTTGCGTTTTAAACAAAGGAATTTTGTCTTATGCGTCAGATACTGGTCTTATCACTGATCCACGAAAAGCCAAGTCGATCTATCACAGTGCCGAAAGAGAGGCAGAGCATACGCTGATGAAATGGTTTATGCTTTTATGCAATGACATATGCAACAACCACATAACCGCAATTGATGCGGTAGCGTATTTTAAGTCTAGACAAACAGAAAATGTTCGTTATCTGTTGTAAACTAAAACCTAACAATTTCGTTGAGAGGGACGGCAAAAAAGCTCAGCTTTTTGCTTTCCTCCGCCGTTTGGCGGCTCCGGCCGCGCTCACGTCAAGCGTTGGTGATATACAGCACCACTTCGACCGGCCACTTCTCAAGAGCCTGACGGTCGGCTATGGATCGTTAGGATCGCGTTAAATTCCATTTGTCATCAGAATGTGCCCTGTCAAATGTAGTCAGTGGATTGTCGTCTAAGGAGCGCTGACTTAATCGATTCGCGAAACTTTGGTTTCAATGAAAGCAATGCGTTACGTTTCTGACTCGACGCAAAAAACGCATTAATCAGCCCTTCCATAAGTCTGAGGCGCACTAAGTTTTCGAGAAGTTGCTCAAGGTTTAGTCTAAAACACTACGCGGTCGACCTCTATTTCTGACAATGCTGGTTTTCACATGGCTCACTTTCCGCAAGCGAGCCGGGAGTGATTGGTTCACTGCTCGATGTGCCTGAGCTGCTGAGTCTGGAAATGCTAGGTGCAGGATTGGTGGGTATCGCGTTGTTCAGCCGTCAATACAGTTGGAGAGTGAGCCGCACACAGAAACTTTTTTAGCCACCGTCACAGCACCAACAAGTCCAGCGGGACAAATTGCAGTCATACAGACGAACAGAGGTTGAACGCACTGTCTGCGACGTATCCGTCTTCACCGAACCGATCGTAACTTTCGTTGACGTCCGTATAGTCGTGTTTCACCGCACGGACATCGTGAAGCCGGAAGAATTCCGCACCGTGATCCGCACCCACATCATCGCTTAGCGCGACGACCTGGTGCAGCGCGCCTTGGGCGGCATGACCGTCCGCCATCGCTTGGCGGCGCTGTCGCCGCTGTTCGCGTACCTGTGCGAGAAGAACGCCGTGATGTGCGGAGTAGGACGTGATTGCACGGCCATGGTCATCCATTTGAGATTTTGCATCCCTTGGGCTACATTTATCGACATTGAGGTCAAAATAGATTCCCGGGGGCTACATTGACAACGCTTTCTGATGTTGCGGAGATGCTCAAGAGCGCTCGCCGTGAAGTGCGCTTGAGCCAGGATCAACTCGCCCAGCGGGCGGGTGTGTCGCGCACGACCGTGGCGCGCATGGAAAACCTGGCCAAGGGCGACATGAGCGTGTCCGCGCTGGTGCGCTTGCTCGAAGCAGCTGGCTACGACTTGAAGCTAGTCAAGCCTGGTCACGCGCGCACGGTCGAGGACATCCTCGCCGAGCAGCGCCGAGGCGATTCCGCATGAAACTCGATGTTCAGGTCAGCGGCAAGACCGTCGCCCAACTCTACCGCGAACGCGACGAGTACGTGCTCAGGTATCTGCCTGGCACCGATACGGCCGATTTCATCAGCCTGACCATGCCGGTGCGTGATGAACCCTGGCGTTGGCCGCGTGACCTGCATCCGTTCTTCCGCCAGAACTTGCCCGAGGGCTATCTGCTGAACATCATCCGCGAGGAGTTCGGACCGTTGCTCGACGGCACGGATCTGTCCTTGCTGGCGGCAGTGGGAGGCACAGGCATCGGCCGCGTCACGGTCACGCCCGAAGGTGGCAAACCCGGTGTGGAGTTGGAACCCCTGCAGATCGACAAGCTGCTGACGGCGGATAACACCACCGAGCACTTCGCATCATTGGTGCGCCGCTATGCCCGCGCATCCATTTCAGGCGTGGTCCCCAAGTTCCTCGCGCCGGAAGAAGCAACGGATGAGGCACTGGGCACGCTGGGCAAGCCGACGCTGCGCACTAGTCGCCATATCATCAAGGGCTCGGACGACAGCACGCCCTACCTCGGCTTCAATGAGTTCTACAGCATGCGGGTGCTGACCCGCTTGAACGTCGTGCCGGTGGCCCGCACCCGCATGTCCGACGATGGCCAGGTGCTGGTGGTCGAACGCTTCGACGTGGACGAACAAGGTGTGCCAACGCACGGACTCGAAGATGCCTGCGGGCTGCTCGGCCTGCCCCCTCACGAAAAGTACGCGACCACCACCGAGAGGGTGCTGACCGCCACGCGCGCCTACCTGCTGCCCGCGCACGTGCGCGTCCAGCTGGAGCAATTTGGCTGGCATGTGCTGGCCAATTATGTGGTGCGCAATGCGGACTGCCACGCCAAGAACATCGCCCTGTACTACACCCGGCTTGGCGATGTGGGCTTTACGCCGGTCTATGACATCGTGACCACACAGGCTTACCCGCGCCATGCGAACAACCCACCTGGCTTGTCCATTGACGGTCGGCAGACTTGGGCGGCGGGCAAGGCGCTGCAGCGCTTCTTCAATGCGAGGCTCGGCATTGCGCCACGGCTCTACGCTGACATGGTTGAGCGTTTGTGCGAATCGGCGGTTGAGGTCGGTGCGGAAGTGGTCGAAGCGGCCAATAACGAGCCACACTGGCGCCCGATCGCCAAGCAAATGGTGCATGCGTGGAACGAAGGAATGGCATCGCTGCGTGACCCAAAGAAGCCCGTAGCGCTTCGAGGCCTGGATGCCGCGATTACTGCGGGCGGTTTTTCCGACCCCGAGCCTCCCGAACAAATCGCCGTAACGATCGGCCGCTCTGAACTGCTGGCCCCGCAGCGGCGCAAACGGTAGCTTTGCGGAAATCCCCATTACCTCGATGTGCCCTGAGGTTCGCGAGGTGCCCGGCAGGGCTGCTACAAGGTAGTTCATGCATGCGCGGGAGCCCGGGTCTCTATCGCCGCCCCAGCGGCATCCACGCTGTTCGCAGTTCTGTCCGCACACGTCTGCGGCCGACCGTCGTCGGCAAACGTAAGCCGCGAGCGAGCTTGGTCTGGCCGCGGTTTGCGGTCAATTGCGCTCACTCAGCGATGCTCAAGGCGCCATGCGGTGCGCCAGCAGCATTTTGTGCTTGCGTCGTTCAGCATATGAAAAGAAGATATCCCCTCGGGCGGCCTGGCCTTGGGCTGCCGAGCCGAGAACAAGCACATGCCCGCTCCCATCTTCATCAGCTACCGGCGCAGCGATGCCGGCGGCCACGCCGGCCGGCTACGCGACCGGCTGGCGCACTGGTTCGATGCCGAATCGCTGTTCTACGACCAGGGCAACATCGACAGCGGTGACCGTTTTCCCGAGGTCTTGAATGAAGGGCTGAGCAGCGCGACGGTACTGCTCGTGGTGATCGGGCCGCAGTGGGAGACCGTAATGGCGGAGCGGGCCAAGCTGCCCGCCATGGACTGGGTACGGCGCGAAGTCGAAACCGGCCTGGCCCGCCGTGCGGCCGGCAAACTGGCACTGATCCCGCTGCTACTCGGCCGCGAAACGCTGCCGAACTACGCCTCACTGCCGGAATCGCTGCAAGCGCTGGCCGAGATCGAGGTGCATCGCTTCATCGGCAAGGATGCCGACTGGCAGCTCCAGTTCATGCGCCTGCTCGACAAGCTCAAGTCGTTTCCCGGCGTACCGCCGCCGCGCTTCCGCTCGCCGGCCGGAGTCGAGCAACCGTTCCGCCTGATCGATCAGGTGCTCAGCCCCCACTTTCAGGACCCCCGCGCTCAGCTCGGCCAGCTCCGTGAAACGCTGGCTGGCGGGCAGCGGGTGGCTCTGGTCGCCCGCGCCGCGATCTATGGCATGGGCGGGCTGGGAAAGACGCAGCTGGCCCTGAAATACAGCCACGATTTTCGTGACCGCTACGCCGGCGTGTGGTGGTTTCGTGCCGAAAATGCGGACCTGCTGGAGGCCGACGCTGCGGCCTGCTGCGCAGCGGTGGCTGCGCCCCAGCGCGAGGGCGAAGCCCCCAGCGCTGCGCTCAAGCGATGGCTCGCAGGCCAGCCGGCCGCCTGGCTGCTGGTCTATGACAACGCCGAGGACCCGAGCGTGTTGCGGTCGCTGCTTCCCGATGGTGATCGCCACCACGTGCTGCTGACCTCGCGCAACCCGGCCTGGGGTGGTTTGGCCCAGCCGCTGGGGCTGGCGACCTGGAGCGAGGAACAGGGCGCCGACTTTCTTGAAACGAGGCTGGCCGGTCGGCGCCGCGATGACCTGCGCGCGCTCAGCGCCGACCTGGACGGTTTGCCGCTGGCGCTCGAGCAGGCCGCCAGCTATCTCGAAGAAACCGGCCTGGCGGTTGCCGAATACCGCCGGCTTCTGGCCGGCGTGGATACCGGCGCGCTGGTGCTGGACAGCGGCCGCGCCAGTACCGGCTACGAGCGCAGCGTGGCGGCGACGCTGTCGCTGGCCTTCGCCCGACTCGCACCGGCGGCGCAGCAACTGCTTCGCCTGGCGTCCTTTGCCGCGCCCGAGCCCCTGCCTGAACGCTTCCTGCTTGCAGCGGCCGAGCAATTGCCGGACGCACTCGCCACAGCGGCCGCCAACCCTTTGGCATGGCAAAGCACCGTCGCCGAGTTGCGCCGCTACGGGCTGGCCGAGCGCATCGAGATCCAGGCGCTCGACGCCGGCAATGGCTACCGCGAGCAGGCGCTGACCTTGCACCGGCTGACTCAGCAGGTGGTGCGGGCGCTGCTGGCCGATGCTGCGCGCGATGCCGAAACGCTGCTGGCCGTGCTGCAGGCCGCATTGCCGGAGGATGTCGCACTTCCTGCCGCCTGGCCGCGCTGTGCCGCGCTATGGCCCCACGCCGTGCATCTGGCGCCCTTCCACGAGCGCAATCCGCTGGACCCGGCCCGAGTGAGGCACCTGTGGGATCGGATTGCGAGCTACCTTCAATACGGTCCCGCTCTGTATTCGCAGGCCACGACCCTATTCGAGCGGGCCTTCGCCTTGAGCCGCGACGCCTTTGGCGAGGAGCACCCGGCTACCCTCACCTCGATGAACAACCTGGCCGGTACGCTGCGGGCGCAGGGTGATCTGGCCGGGGCGCGGGCGCTCCAGGAACAGGCGCTGGCGGTGCGTCGGCGGGTGCTGGGCGAGGAGCACCCGGACACCTCGGTCTCCGCGTGGAATCTGTTCATGACGCTTGACCAGGCCGAGGACACCGAGGCCGCCAGTGCAGTGCTCCGTGAGCATCTGCTGTGGCTTGCCGAGCGTGATCCGGCAGGGCTTGGCGGCGATCAGCGAGCGATTCGCGGTTATCTCAGGAAGCTTGCCGGTCTCGATGACGGGGAAACGCCGTCGTAGTCGCACGACCGGGGCGGTTCGCCATTGGCGTGCGCTTTCGCGCTTCGTGCGCACTGCCAAAACGCGCACGCCGGGTGCCGAGAGCTGCCGGCGCCCGTTCCACACGAAACGACATGGAGCCGGGAAACGCACATCCGCGCATTTACATTTCTCAAAAATTTGGCTAGGGTACATACGTCGTACATCCATAACGAGGTTGGCCATGCGCACTACCAAATCCTTCAAGAATGGCAACTCGCAGGCTGTTCGCATCCCGGCTGATATTGCCTATGAGCGCATGGATATGGACCTGGAAATCGAACGGGAAGGGGATGAAATCCGCATTCGCCCCGCTCGGCGCTCCTTGTCTGGTGTGCTGACAAAGTTCGCAAAATTCTCGACGGACTTCATGGCGGAAGGTCGCGGGGATCAGGAGCAAGCCGAAAGGGACTTGCTGTAATGCCTCGCTACATGCTTGATACCAATATGTGCATTTACTTGATGAAGAACCAGCCAGAAGAAGTTGCCCGGCGCTTTTCTCGGTGCTATGTCGGCGACGTCGTGATGTCATCAATCACCTATGCAGAACTGGAATATGGTGTGGCCGCCTCGAAAAATCCGGAAAAGGAGCGTATCCACCTCGCTAGCCTGGTGGAGGATATCCTGGTCATTCCGTTTGATGCTGCTGCCGGTGTGGCCTATGGTCCGATGCGTATGGCAACGCGCGACGGCACCAGGAAAGATGCCCTCGATAAACTAATTGCTGCCCATGCCGTATCGCTTCACTTGACCATAGTGACCAACAATGAAAAAGACTTTTCCGGATACCCAGGTCTGAGCATTGAGAACTGGATCGAATCACCGAATCACCGATCCACTGACTAGCATCAACCAGAGACTCCTCGCCCTGTATGGGCTGAAGTGGAATCCCTTCTCCCCGGAATTGCCGACCGAGGCGATTTGGGTGCCGCCCCGGATCGAGAATTTCTGTTGGTGGATCGAGCGGGCTCAGATCCGCGAAGGGGGGCTTGGCAATGATCCATGGCGACCCGGGTACCGGCACGAGCGTTGCTTTGCGCCTCCCGGCTGGCGATCGAACACGCCAGCCGGGAGGAGTTGCTCGCCTGCCTGACCCATCTGCGTGCCGGCGCCGGCAACGCCAGTCTGATGGGCGATGCCGCAGTTCTCCACACCTGGAGGGGGAAGCGCGCCCGCTTTTCCCGGGGCAGCTATCCGTAGCTCTCGCTGCGCGAAGTGCGCGAATCCTGGGGGGCGGCACTAACGGTCATGACCGTCGAGATACCCCAGATCATGAAAGTCATGACCGTTTCCCCCTCTTTCCCGGCCTTTCTCCCGCGAGTGGAGAAAGGAGGTTCGTGAGTCGCTTACGCGACTTTCACACTAAAGGACGGATTTCATGGAGTTCTTCTTCCGCTCAAGGCGCGCTGACCACCAGGGATCTGTGCCATCAAGGTTATCGAAGATAGGCTAGAATCGACTAACCGTGATAACCCAAAAAGGAGCGTGTCCATGAGCGTCGTTTCAGACCATCCAGGCGTCTCGACCTTGGTTGGCACCCCGAAGGAGGTACAGGCTCGTCTTGGGGAATCGCATGCCGAGCGCGTGCTGGTAGTTGAGTTCGAGCACATCAAAGCGAACGTCTTCCAGGCTCTGGCGGAGAATTTCAGCAACGTGGCCTCTTCCATGTTCGAGGTATTGCTGGAGCGCCATGACCGGGAGTCGCTGGAGCGACTGGCGGCGGTTCTGGTGCCTCGGACACCGCCGTCACCCCGCTTGCTCAAGGAAGCCGCCATGCTGGTGCGGGCGCGCAAGGCTGTGCTGGCAAGCGGCGATTGGTTGAACGCAGCCGAGATCGCGCAACTGGCAGGCCTGAGTACCCGTAACCCCAGCGCCCAGCCCAATAAATGGAAGAAGCAGGGGCTGATCTTCGCCATCAACCAAGGGGGGGTCGATTACTTTCCAGGCTATGGGCTGGACCGCGACGCGGGCTTCCGACCGCTGAAGGCGCTCGCCAAGATCATCGCGACCTTCTCCGAACACAAGGACGGCTGGGGCATGGCCTACTGGTTCCACTCGGACAACAGCTTCCTGGGCGGCAAGCGGCCGCAGGATCTGCTGGCATCGGCTGCCGAGCGGGTGATGGAGGCGGCGATGGACGAGGTTCAGGAGATCGCCCATGGCTAAGCGAAGCGTCAAGCCAGCGGGTGGCGCGGAAGCGTCACGGCCCGCTGGCGAGGCGTCTTCCCGCACGCCGCCTCCTCCGGACAAGCTCCATGTCACGCTCACCTCGCTGGCAAAGGGCGAGGTGCTGCATCGCGTGCACCAGAGGAAATGTGAGGCTGAGCGGTTCAATCCGGGCGTACAAGGCAGCGCGCGTTTCAGCCCGATTCAGGATGAGCACGGAAATCCGATCCCCACCCTCTACGGCGGCACGACGGTGGAGTGTGCCTTGATGGAGACGGTTTTCCACGATGTCCCGCACAGCGCCGGCTTCAAGAGCTTCGACAAGGGCAAGCTGGCCGGCCAGATGCACTCCACCGTCCGGATCGAACAGGCGCTGCAGTTGGTCGATCTGGCGAGCGTGCCACTGCGCAAGTTGGGCGTGACGCGCAGGCAGCTCATTGACACCGAGAAGGACCAATATCCGGCCACCCGCAAGTGGGCGGAGGCGATCTGCCGCCAATGCCCGCAGGCGCAAGGGCTGTCCTGGGTCTCGAGGCAGGACGATTCGGCGTGTGCCGTTGTTCTTTTTGGTGACCGTATCCCTGCTGGAGCCCTTCGACCGGAAGCTCTCTCACGCAGCCTGCTGGACGATGCGGAGGCGTACGATGTGGTGCTCGATCTAGCCGAGCGGATCGGCGTCAACATCGTGTCGGGGAAACACTGAATGAAGTGCCTCCGGATCGACGAGAGCGGCGATAAGGGGTTGCTGATGGTTCCCGACGACGCGTCCTAGCCGCTCTACGACAAGGCGGGACTGAACTCCCACGAGGATGGGCAGAACCACGCGCTGCCGCTCGCCCACGCTCAGCCTCCAGTGGCCACGACCGCGGCCAAGGCGGCGCTCGCCGCGCTCGGAAAGCGGCGCGTCGGCGACCGCCTGCTCGCGGTGCCCCGGCAGTTTCAGCCGTCGCTCAAGCCCGTGCGGCTCACTTGCCGGCTGCTTGAGTTCATGTTCTACTGGCTCTGCGGACCGATCCGCTGCCCCGGTCGATGACGGACCGGCACACGAACAAGATCGCGCAAACCGTGCTCCCCTTGAAGAGTCCTGCGGACCTAGCCTGTTTTGGCCCTGTCGCCTTCGTCACGGCGCTCTTTACCCACAAGCTGTCGGGCGCAGCATCTGGCTGCTGACCGCTTCATACCCTGTGCTCAACTTTTGAAAGGAACCCCTATGGATTCCACCCCCAACCCCGCTGTCGCCCCTGCAACGGCCAATACGGCGGCGTTGAACGCGGCGATCAATCTTCGCCTGGCCCTGCTCGAATTGCCGCTCGCTGCCGGCGATGATGGCGCGTCGATCACTGCTCTCATGTCACCACTTCTCGCGCGGCAGCGGGAATTGAGCCGGCGACTTTCCGACAGACTTTGTCCGGTCGATACGCGCATCCAGAATTTTCTCAAGGAGTATCTTGCCGATGTCGGCCGGGCACCGCGTTTGCCGGGGAAAACCCTGGTGCTCGACCAGCCCGGGCTGGCGCGCGGCATTTCTCTGCCGGCCAATGGGGATATCTACAAGTCGCCGCTGCTCAGCAGCTATCGGCTACGCAATGGGGTTCTCCACAATCCCGCCAGTGATCGGCGCACCACCGCGGGCGTTTTCCACATCGTCGAGGGCGGTTTGCCGATTCCCGACGACAAGCGGGCGGTGCCCAAGCTGGCTTTTTCAAAGCTGCTGGCCCTGGCCCTGAATCCACCGCCCGAATCGCTGCAGCTACCCTTCACCGCGGGCGAGAAGGCGCCGGCGATGTGCTTCGTTTCCCTGCTTTTGCGTCCCCTGGTGGTGCCTGCCGTTCCCGGTTTCACGACCGAGAAGCGGATGGAGACCCGCTTTTTCGTGCCCGGGGCCCTGGTGGCCAATCTCGATTTTGTCGAAAGCATTTTTGGCAATGCCGGCGATCGCTATTTGCCTGAAAACGATTCCTCGCTCGACCCGGATGGCTGGACCGGCCACACCGGTTGCGTGATTCTCGCGCCGCATCTCACGCATGTGCCCAAGCACCTGCTCGGTCTGCCGCACTGGGATGCGGCGACGCCGCTGCAGCGGCGCGACGGCATGTGCTACAAGAACGAAGACGAGTTGTATAACGGGGGTAGTGCATTCAAGTTGTGCGCGCGGGACGAGCGTGGCGTGGTGGTGACCCTGATTGCGGACAATTATTTCGGTTACTGCAAGAAAGAAGTGAAAACGCAGATCAGCTATTCGGCGAACCTGTTCGGTTCCGCCGAAGAAGAGCATTCCGGCGGCGCGCTGGTGTTTCCGAGTTATAACGAGGGTCAGGAGTATACCGATCTGACGGCGGGCGATGACTACTCGCTGCAAGAGGTGCTGGCACGCGATCCCGAACGCTTTGTCGGGCAGTTGGCCGGGCATGCCATTGATCGCGTTCAGCGCAATGTCGTCCTGGTGCCCGCGAAATCCACTTTCAGCCTGCGCTCAAGGACGGTCTCGTGGCCAAGCGCTGATGGCGAGATCTCGTCGATCAAGTTGCAGGCCGGCAAGACCTATATGGGCCCCAACGGCTACCGGGTACACATGGAGTCATCGCGTGCCGATCATCGCCAGTGGAACCTCGTCGGAACCTCGGCGGAAGTGACTGCCTGCCACAAGCCGGCCACTGTTTCCGGGGGAGGGAAGTCCGAGATATCGAAGGCGATTTCGGACGCCATCCTTGTCGGCCACGTTTTTGTTGCCGACGTGGAAAAGGACATGGACGCGGTCGCCGCCATTCTGGCGCGTGACTTCTCGGAGCGCTACAGCGATCAGGAAAAGAACGGCCTTGATCAGCGACTCATACTGAGCACTGACCGTTCGCTGGGTAGCGTCATCAAGCTGCTCACCCCGTCGAGACGGGACTATAACGAGGCCTATAACACCTGGTTGAGCGCTATTCCGCAACATATCAAGGAGCTGGTCTTCGTCGTCAAGCGCTTTCACCGCCCGGAATGGGGCGATAGCTGGCGCAGTCATTACTCGGTGGATCTGATCAACGGTCGGCCGGGGAATTCACTGAAGCTGGACGGAAACACGCTGGTGGTGAATACCCTGCGCGTGGGTTTCGAACGGGACGGCGCCTGGCGTGTCTTCGGCTTGCGTCATGACTTTCACCCGGCCGGCAAGGTGCAGACCGAGGACGACATCACCGCCAGTGTCGTCGCCCCGGCCGGCGCGATTGCCGGAGAGTCGGGGAGCTTGTCACGAAAGTATCTGCAAAACTGCGAGCAGCGCCTCTTTCAAAGGCCGGACGACGCCATCCATCGCGGCTACGATGGCCAGGCCGAAGCGGATATCGCGACACCGGGGACCTTCATCTCCAACTTCCAGCCGCTTGACGGTGCGGATGCGCGTGAACTGCTCGATGACGCGATCGGTTTCAATGAGTTTTCCCCGCCGATGCAGAACCTGATCCTGGCCGCTGCCAAAGCGCCCGAGGGATCGTCACCCGCCTATTTCGTCTCCTCGGCACATCCGCGTATCGTCGATGGCAAGCCGACGAAGAATCCGCGCTATCTGCAGCTGCGCCCGGATATCGCCTGCCCCGAGGACACGGAAATCGCCAGGCTGGCGATGCGCCTGTTGCGCCGGCAAGCAACTGCCGAGCCACTCATGACCCCGGTGCATGTGGTCGCCGCCGGTCGCCGCAACAACCCGCCGGAGGAAGGCATCCGCGCGCTATGTCCCTACAATCCACTGCACTACATGGAGCTGCCCGAGCTGTTCATCGAGTTCATCAGTTCCATGACCGGCAAGTCGCCCTCGACGACCGGGGCCGGTTCGGAGGGAGCCCTGACCAAGGGGCCGTTCAATGCCTTGCCGGCGATCATCGACCTCAATGCCGCTTTCGTCTCTTTCGCACTCACGGGTTACGACGGTTGGCTTTCCTCGGCCGGTTATGTCGGACCGAACGTGCGCGTCGAGCATGACGTCAGCCTGCTGGTGCCCGAAGTCTTCGCGCGCATGAGCCCCGGCGAGCGCGACGCGAAAAACCTGATCGCCCGGGGGGCCCTGGAACGTGTGGACGATTTCGAGCACCGTGGTCAGCCGGTGCTGGCCAGCCGGCTCGGCTACCGGATGACCGCGCGTATGGCCAGCACCTACTTTGGCCGCATATTCCTGCATCCGCATGCGGTGTTCACCGAGGAAATGCTGCGCCCCGAGTTGCAGGACATGGACATCTTTGCCGATGGCGTGGCGAATATCGTCGCCACCCACCAGCGGGTGGCCGAAAGCTACTTCACCGATGGCACGATTTCCCTGGCCTGCCCGCCCCTGCAGGCGGTGCTGGAAATCATGGCGCACGGCAAGACCGCCGCTGGCCATGGCCTGGAATCGCCGCAAGTGCGTTCGCTGTTTTCCCGCGAAAGCGTCCTCGCCAGTGACTGGTATGCCGCCCGCCTGGATGCCAAGCAAGCCAGTGACGAGAAGCGCCTGACCCAGGCTGTCGCTTCGCTCTACGAATTCCTGGATCGCAGCGAGAATGCCGAAGTGGCTTCGCGCCTGGGACTTGTGGCGCGGCGTGCGCAGATACAGGGCGAACGGGTGCTTGTCGGCTCGGCGGCCTATCGTGCCGGGCTGGTGGGGACCATCGGCCGGCAACCCTTATAAGCCTTATAAGTCCTGTTGGCGATCGGGCAGCTGCTGTGGCTGCCTGGTCGTCGGGCGGTCGTGCCAGCGGCGACAAGGTGTCGGCCGACGCTCGCCGCTGCCGATTCGCCGATTATTCTCCGCGGCATCGCATCGGAAGTTTTTGCGCAGGAATCTTGACGACGCTGGGTGCGCTGGCCTTTAATTCCATTGCGTGCAAAATGTCTTTGCACGCAAGACCATTAAGGAGACGGCCATGCCCACGAATCGAGTCGACGCCAGCTTTACTTCCGAGCAACGCGAAAAGGCCAAGGCCGCGCTGGCCAGCCTTGCCGAATCCCTGCCTTTCCTGATTAATCTCGGCAGCGACGAGCGGATGACGATGCTCAAGTTCGGTGAGAAGAATCGCTCCTTCGTGGTCAAGGCCCTGGCCATTGCCGAAGCGCAACCGGAAATGCTGCCGGGCAGCTTCCAGCTCGACGAATTCCGCACCGACGTCGCCCTGGTCGAGAGCCTTTACCCGCTTCGCCACGCCATCGAAACCCTGTCGCGCCAGGTGGGCGACACCTATTTCGCTGCCGGTAGCGAGGCCTACGCCGCCGCCCTGCTGGTCTATCAGTATGCCAAGGTGCACAACGTCGCTTCCGGCGCGCTCGAGGAAACGCTCGACGACCTCGGCCGGCGTTTCGCCCGCAAAGCCCGCAGCAACGCGTCGGCGGCCTGAGCCGGCCATTGCGGGGCGCCGCAAGCTGCCATGGACGATCGATGCGCGAGCTTGAAGCTTCGATCGTGAAGGATCGGCCTTCGATCGTCGCGATAGAAGCCTGACTGAAAAAGATCGGCGCGTCGGTGAAAATCATCCAGGCTTGCATCATTTTCATCGGCGCCTCGATGGCGACGACGGAAGGATCGATGATGCGCATTGATCGATCGATGTCGCGCATTGATCCTTCGCTGCCGCCGATGGAAGGATGACTGCGGCAGGACGAGGCTTGGCTCAAAAAGATTCAGCTCCGGGTCGGCAAAGATGAAGGGTGGAGCAAAAAGATCGAAGCGTGATCGGCGCCCATGCAACTGTCGATCGATCTGCTCCAGCCTTCGCCGGCGGCGCCCGGCGCTGCGATCAAAAACAGGCAGCGATCGCCGTCGCGCAGCGACGGTTTCATCGCCGCGATGAAACGATCGCCGCCGCGGGCGGCGGGACCAGGTCCTTACTTTTGCTCAAGGCACGGCGAAAGACCGCGTCGCGGTGCCTGGTGGCTCGTCAATCGAGCTGTGCGGCCCTGCGATCTCCATTCCTTGCAGGCACCACAGCACTGAAAGTTCGAAGAAAGAAGGGCCAGGGGCAGAGCCTCAGAGAGCGGCCTTTTCGAGGGTCTCGATCAGGAACAGGATCTCGGTGGCCATGGAGTAGTCCAACTCCGGGGCGTCGGCGAGGCTGCGGTTGCGGCTGCCGGCAGTGATGGCTTGCAGGGCGTCGATGAAGGGGAGGAGCCAAGCGGCGCGAGGCTCTGCTGCGAGCTGCTGGAGGAACGACGCGGCGGCGGCCGGGTCGCCAGCGAGCAGAGGCTGGGAGGCGGCGAGGGCGATGCGGCCTGGTGCGTCGTGGTTCTCGCCGCCGTCGCGGCGATAGGCGAGGTAGCAGGCAATGGCCTTGCTCCTGGCCGCAGCGGCGGCATCGAGATCGCCGGCGTCGGTCTCGATAGCGGCGAGTTTGGCCCAGGTCGCCCAGGGTGAAGCCGCGTGACCGAATGGCGCCTTGCATTCGATCGCCCGGCGGATTTCCTGCCGCGCTTCGGCATGACGGCGGAGCTTGCGGAGCGTGTCGCCGAGGTTGCTCTTCACACGGCCTTCGTTCGCCAAGTCCCCAATGTCGACGTACTTCTCCGCCGCCTGCCGGTAGAACGCCGCGGCTTCCTCCGGGCGATCGAGTGCGTCGTCATACAAGTTCCCCAGTTGCCCGAGCGTGCTCGCCTGCCCGGCGACATTGCCGAGCCGCAGCTTGATCGCGAGCGACTTCCGGTAGGCATCCTCCGCGCCCTCCGGCTGGCCCGCCTCCTGGTACGCCATTCCGGTTTGGTGCCAGCTCACCGCGACGCTAGCCGGCTCCTCCAGCTTCGTGAATCGCTTGCGGGCGTCTTCATAAGCTTTCAGCGCCTCCGGGTAGCAGCCTTGGAGCAAGCGGACCGACCCTAGCTGGCCCTTACCGACGGCGACATCGCGGTCAGCCCCGCGCTGCTCACCGAGCCGGATGGCCTCTTCGTAGGCCGCCGCGGCCTCGTCGAGCCGGCCCAGGTCGGAAAGACAGTCGCCCTGTTCCGCGATGCAGACGGACGCCATCTCTTCCGCGCCTTCCCCGGGGCGCTCCTTGGCGAAGCTTTCGAAGCGCCGCCGGGCCTCGTCCAGCAGCGGCACGGCGCGCTCCGGTCCACCGCTTGTCCGCAACGCGCGGGCAAGCACGGCGCAAGCCATCGCCAGATCGTAGTCGGCAGCGGGATAGGCCTGCTCGCCCGCCTCCCGCGTGCGCTGCAGCAAGCGCTGCGCGCCAGCCAAGGCCTCGCGCAACTGCCCGCTGTAAAGCTGCTGGTCGATTCGCGTCCGCGTTGCCTCAAATTGCGCGTGGCTCCAACCCTCATCCAGCGCCGCTGTGGCGGCGTCGCGAACCTGCCCCACCCGCTCCAGCAGGCGCGGCTTGCCGAGCATGCTCAGCAGGCTGTAGAGCGAAGTCGCCAGATCGATCGTTGCCTCGGCATCCGCCGCGCGCCACACCCGATCGAGCAGCGCAAAAAGGTTTGGCAACTCCAGCAACGTCAGCGTCGCCGCGACTTCGGCGTTCCGGCTCTCCTGTTGCGCGAGGAAGCTCACGTACTCGCCCATGGCCTCGACCCAGCGAGCCGTCAAGGCCTCGCGCTCCGTCGCGTCCAGGCAGCTACGCAGGTAGGGGCAAAGCGCGGGATTGAGACCGAGGTGGTTGAAACGGTTCGGCGTCGCCAGCCCGGTCTCGACCAGTTCGCCCGCCAGTGCGGCGACATCGGCTACCTCCCACTGCATCATCACGCGTAGGGCGTCGAGGTCGACCCCGCCGTGAAACACCGCGAGCACACGCGCCCGCTCGCGATTGTCCGGCGACAGGCGGCGAAGCGACAGCTCGACGCTGGCGAAGAGCGATTGTTCCCGGGCATTGGGGTGATCCACCGGGAAGCGCTGCGCCATCTGCGCCATCAGCTCGACGAGCGATTTGCGGCTGGCTTCGACGCCACGGGCGCGCAGCGCCGGGGCCAGCAGCGCCAGGGTGCGCGCGTGGCAGTGCACGGCGTCGACCAGGCGATCGATCTCCTCGCGGGCGGCGTCGCTGGAAGCGCCGGCATCGCCGCCGGCGGCGTTCAGCGCCCGCTCGACGAGCTTCACCGCGTCGTCGCGATCCAGGCGATTGAGCTCGCGCCGCTGGCGCTGCGCGTCGAAGGGCGCGGGCAGCGCCTCGCGGCTGGTGAAGATCAGCCGCGTAGCGCCGATCGGCAGCAGCCGCTCGCAGAGCGCGAGCAGCGTCTTCAGCTCTTCGCGCGCCTCCTGCGAGAGCGCTTCGGGTGTCTCGCTGGCGATGAACGGCGGCAGCAGGACGCTCTCCATGTTGTCGAGCAGCAGCAGGGTCGGCTGCTCGCGTAAGGCGCGCGCTATCTCCTGCTCGGCTTTTCCGAGGTCGCCGCCACAGTCGGCCTGGGTCGAGAACGCCTTCTTGACCAGTTGCCCGCCGAGCTGGTCGATCACCGACTCGGCGAGATTCTTCTCCAGCCCTTCCACACAGACGAAGGCCGCGCGGTGCATCTGTTGCGAGCGCACCAGCCAGCGCGCGAACTCGGCGGCGAGCGCCGTCTTGCCTTCACCGCCCTGGCCGCGCAGCACGGCGTAGCGGGCGCCGCCGTCGGGCCCCAACAGGCGTTGCAGGGCGAGCAGCTCGCGGCTGCGGCCGACGAAGCCGGTCTCGGGTTCCTTCGGCAAGGCACCGAGGCGGGTGGCGAGCGCGCTCCGAAAATCGGCCAGCGTCTGGCTGGCGGGCGCGCTCCTGAAGAGCTGCGGGTCGTCCTTTTCCTGGAACAGGACGGGGACGAACCAGTCGTCGAGGCGCAGCTCGCCGACGCCGAAGATGCGCCCGCGGAAGCTGTCGTCCTTGAGCCGGCGCTGGCCTTCGAGCATGGCGTCGCCGACGCGCCTGCCGGCGGCCAGCGCCTGGTAGAAAGCGGCAACGAAGCGGCGCGCGGTGTCGACGAGCACGCTGTGGCTCATCGCCACCACCGACGCGACGCCGACCTTGAGCAGCTCGGAGGCCACCGACTCGGACGCCTGCCCGGCCTGCGCGCTCTGGCAGGCTTCGAGGAAGACGAGCGGAATGCGGTGGTCGCGCAGCAGCGAACCCAGCTCGTCGGTGAACACGGTGCTGTGCCGGCGCTCGTCGAGCTTGCCGCTGTCCTCGGGCCGCTCGAAGCACAGGCCACCGAGGCCGAGGCTGCGGTCGTAGACGCCGTGGCCATCGAAGTGCACGACGTGGTAGGGCTTTTTCTCGCCATGCGCGCGCTCCAGCTCGGCGCGTAGCGCCGGCAGCGTCGGCGGGCTGAGCAGCCGGAGCTGGACCAGGCCGGGCAGCGCTTCCATGGCTTCGACCAGCGGCAGGGCGCTGGCACGATGATCGATGTAGCCGCAGGCGTCGTCTTCCGGCCGCGCGCTGACCAGCAGGATGCGGATCGGCGTGGCGACCACCGCCACCCCGTGGTCCCGGGTATTCGGCAGGCGACGGCGGACGCGCGTCGGTCTGGCGCCCTGGAAGAGGTAGGCGTGGCCATCGTGCAGCAGCTCCCACGGCAGGCCGAGCAGCAGCGTCGCGGCTTCGCGTGCGCTGGCGACTTCGGCGTCGGGCGCGCCGGCCTCCGGCGTGCTGTCGACCCATACCGAGAAACGACGCCCGCAGCGGTCGCCGATCTTGGCCCAGGCCTGCATGACCTGCGCGCTATGGGCGACGGGAATCGCCGCCTGGTGCAGGCGCTGCCCCCACTCGGCGAGTTGCTCCTCGACCCGGCGCGCGCGCTCCTGGAAGTAGTGGCTGGGCCAGACGGCGTATTTCTCCAGATACCAGCGCAATTCCTCGGCCTCGATCGGCCCCATCGGCGCGACCAGCCGCCAGCTCTGCGCGCAGCCGACCTCGCGCTGGCCGACCGTGGCCGGCTCATAGACCAGGCGGGCGCGGGCGGAGGCACGGCGGACGCCGTCGCTCTCCTGGAACTTCAGGTCGCTCAGTTCGAGGACGAGTTCCTCCAGCGGCTCGGCCCTGGGTTGCGGCGTGGCAGCGACGTCGGCCGGCAGGCGCCGGCCCAGGGCGACGAGGATCACGTCCATCACGGCGGCGATGCCAGCGGCGTCGCCAGCGTCGCTGCTGACGGGGATGTAGATCGGCTCCTCATCGAAAAACGTTTCCAGCACGCCGAGTTGGGTGCCGTCGAGCGACAGCGGGATGACCGGGAAGCGGTGCTTGCCGCCGTCGTCCTTGCCGCGCTGTTTCTGCACCGCCAGCGCGCGGCGCAGCTCCTTGCCGACCCATTTCGACTGCCGGGCGTCGGTGCTGATCACCACGGCGTAGGCCGACGCGCCGTCGATCGCCTGTTTTATTTCCGACCACAGCGGGTCGCCACCGCGCAACTCGCGCGAATCGATCCATCCTGGCTGGCCGTGGTCGGCAAGCGCGGCACGCAGCTCGCGGACGAAGGCGTCGTCGCGGGAGCTGTGGGAGATGAAGAGCTTGCTCATGGTCGGTCGGCTTTTATCGGCTGCGGCTCATATTCTGGAGGGCGGGCGCCCCCTCTCCCCCGGCCCCTCCCCGACGAGGGTGGAGGGGAGTGGCGCCTTGGTCGGCACATTCTATTCCATCGTGGTGACAATGCTTTCCTGCCCGGAGGGTCTTGTTCGGAGCGGAGCGGGGCGGGCGCTGGCCAGCGCGCCATCGTCTTCGCTCGAGGATGCTGCGGCCTGCGCTGGCCGCAGCGCTTGTTCGGAACGGCAGCTTCCTCAAGGGAGTCCGTTCTCGTCAGCAATCATTCGTGCCACAATCGACTTGCGGTAAGGAATGATTGCTCTTACCGTTAGGACCTCTAGGGTTTTACACTTTACGACCAGACGAAAGCGGCTTGGCGATAGCTGACCGCCATCTCAACCAAGAAAAAAAGGAGCACAAAAATGATCGCATCGAGAATTGGATTTTGGAGCCGCACAGGTGGCATGTTGGTCGCAGCCGGACTCGTGGCGCTAACGGGTGCTGCCCTAGCCACTGAGCAGTCACAACAGCGCCAACAAGGCCGGGACGTAAACCAGGCAGCCAAACAGGATGCACGCTCAACCAAAGTCGATTGCCGGGCCGAAAACAACCAGAGCAATGCCGAATGCCGGCAGGACAAGCGCGACACGAAGCAGGACGGCCAACAGGAAAAGCGGGACGTCAAGTACTGATCGAGTGCCAGCAGCAGCGTGCCCGCCAGCAGCGGAGCACGCATGGACCGCTCAACGATGATCTGTCTATTTTAGCCAGACCGTGTTGCGAAATTGGCGACGCGGAGGTGATCCGCGAGTGCCCCCGGATTCGTCGTGCCCTGCGGCGTCGACGTCGCGCGCCAGCGCTTTCCCTCTGGCCACCACGACGGACCACGCTTCGATGAAAGGATGCAAGCTCTTCCACGGCTCCACGGCAGAAAGTCCATGATCGCGGCGAGCAGCGTCTGGCAGGTGTTCATGGCAGTCTCCGGGCCAAAGCCAGGAATTCTGGCGGAACCCGAATTCCGATTGCAAATCGGAGACACCCCACGCCTCTCGGAAATCATTGCTACGCATGGCCTACAGCATTCATCCTTCAATTTAAGCGGACAGTAGTGAATGTGATAATTGTTGCATCGACGCTCATGGGTTCCTGCCCAAGCAAAGAATAGGAGAATGGAATGGACGCTCCGCGCCTTGTTGGGCTGCTGTTATCCGGATTCATGGCTCTGTCGGCCTGCACAACAGTTCCCTCAGCCACTCCCGCTGGCACGGTAAGTCCCTCGGTAAGTCCCTCGGTAAGTCCCTCGGTAAGTCCCTCGCCCGAGTCAGTCACACCAAGCGGTGAAACGCTCGCGCAGGAACAGCTGGAACAGCTGCTGGCACCGATCGCCCTATATCCTGACGCCCTGTTGGCGCAGGTCCTGATGGCCTCTACCTATCCGTTGGAGATCGTTCAGGCTGCCCGCTGGCGCAAAGACAACATGACATTGGAAGGCAAGGCGCTCGAGGATGCACTGCAAAGCCAGCCTTGGGATCCTAGTGTCAAGTCGCTCACGGCATTTCCACCCGTGCTGGAGATGATGAACGAGCAACTCGCCTGGACTCAGCAACTCGGTGACGCTTTTCTGGCCGATCAGAAACGCCTGCTCGCCGCTACCCAGAAACTGCGCAATGCGGCCAACACCCAAGGTAACCTGAAAACCACCGCGGAACAGACGGTGATCATCGAACCAGGCACCAGCGAAAGCTACATCAGGATCGAGCCGGCCAATCCCGCTGTCGTCTATGTCCCGGCCTACGACCCTTCGTATGTCTACGGTGCCTGGCCGTACCCGGCCTATCCGCCGTACTACTACTATCCACCTGGCTACTATCCCGGTGCCGCCTTCTGGACCTTCACGGCGGGCATCATCGTGGGTGGGGCACTGTGGGGCAGCTGCAACTGGCGTGGTGGCGACGTGCATGTCGAGCACCACAAATACAACAATTTCAACCGCAGCAATATCTCCGGCGACCGAAGCAACTGGAAACACAACGCCGATCACCGCCGCGGGGTGCCGTACAAGGATCAGCGCGTTGCCCAACAATTCAACCGTGGGAGCAGTGCCCGTGACGCCCAGGCCCGTCAAAGCTTTCGCGGACGAAGCGATGGAGATGCGCTGGACCGTGGCGGACAAGGCCTTGGTCGAGACGGCGCTGCCAACCGGGATCTTTCGGGTGGCAGGCAGGCCAGCGGCTTTGGAGGCGCCGACGACGGTCGCCGTTCACGGGACTATGGCAGCCGTGGCATGTCCAGTCGGCAGGGCATGAACAGTGGCGGATTCGGTGGCGGACGCATGGGAGGAGGTCGCGGCGGACGACGCTAGCCTACGTTGTCCAGCCCCGGTCCCGTTACTGATCTGCTTCGGAGAAATCGCGATGTCTTTCCTGAAAACCCATCTAAATTCCAAGACGGCCTGCCGTCTTTCGGCACTGGTTTTGTTGGCTTCGATCAGCATCTCATCGGTATCGGCGGCAGAGCTTCGGCAAAAAGCTTATGCCTCCCCGGAGGAAGCCTCCATGGCGCTGCTAAACGCAGCTCAATCAGGCGATGAAAAACGTATCCGAGAGGTGTTTGGGCGGCAGTGGAAGTCTCTTGGCTCTGGTGATCCAGTGCTCGCCAAACGAGAGCGCGAGGCGTTCGCTGCGGCCTACAACGAGAAGCATGAAGTGCGATTGCTGAACGAAACCAAGGCAACGCTCGTGCTTGGCAATGAAGAATGGCAGTTCCCCATACCCTTGGTCAGGGTGAACAAGGATTGGCGTTTCGACATCGCAACCGGGAAGGCGGAAATCATCAATCGCCGTATTGGCCGTAACGAATCCAACACTATTCAGGTGCTGCTCGCCATCGCTGACGCCGAGCGGGATTATGCTTCGAGAGACCGTGACGGCGACGGTTTGCTTGAATATGCACAGAAATTCTCCAGCACAGACGGCAAGTTCGACGGTCTTTACTGGCCGGTCCAAGCGGGTCAAACCGAAAGCCCGTTGGGGCCGTTGGTCGCCAAGGCGACGCGTGAAGGCTATACATTCAAAAAAGACCGTCCCACGCCGTACTGGGGCTACTACTACCGGATCCTGACAGGGCAAGGCAGTGCAGCCCGAGGCGGATCCTACAGTTACCTCGCTGGTGAAAAGATGATCGGTGGTTTTGCGGTGATTGCGTTTCCGGCCGAATACGGTGCATCAGGCGTCAAGACGTTCATGATCAATCACGATGGCGCGGTGTTCGAGAAAGACCTTGGAAAGAAGACATCCCGGCTCGTTGCCAAAATTCAGCAGTTTGATCCCGGTGAAGGTTGGGTATTGACAGAAAAATCGGCGATCGCGGTTAAGTAGCATCGTGGGTATTGAATCGCCTGCGATCAAAGCAACTCGTCAGCGCTGAAGCATGACGACGCCGGCCCAGTAGTGGCAAGGCGTTGCGGTGGGCAGGCAAAAAAAACCTTCGCACAAGAGGGCTAGACGGCCGGGCGGACTTCTGGCAGGA
>Ga0209573_1002298_pt1 | contig 24995 bp, 19 predicted proteins | sample TNRBio252014_DNA_FD_185870 | JGI IMG/M metagenome (GOLD analysis project Ga0209573, IMG submission 185870) | Wastewater treatment Type I Accumulibacter community from EBPR Bioreactor in Madison, WI, USA - TNR Reactor_6/25/2014_ DNA (SPAdes)... | ecosystem: Engineered > Bioreactor > EBPR >... | reverse complement strand
GAATTCCACAAGAAACAAGACCAAAGCGAGTAGTAGAGAAATTTATGCTGAAACATAAAAATATAAAAGTATTAGGAAATTAATGAATTTTAAAAAAATATCAATAAAATAGATAAAACTGTGGTTTTAAAAAAGTTGCCCGCTTGCGGGCTTAATTTAAAAAACACCTCTGATTTATTTAAAAGAGCGGGACGCCGCTCTCAATCAATTGTTGATTTGTCATATAAAACACCTCGTGAATTCATACCTTTTATTGGTGAGGGCGCTGGTGGTTCTAGTCTACTTTATGGTATGGCAATGGAACGAGGGCATGTGGATGATTTTAAATGTTGGCCTATCACTTATAAAGAAATAGAACCCTACTATCAAGAAGCAGAAATTTTATTTGGAGTTGCACCAAGCAAATCTCTTTGTGCTCAAAATCAAATCATAAGCGACTTTTTAGTTTCCAATGGCCTCACACCTTATAAATTACCTCTTGCCTCTCAACAAAAACTTGAATGTCAAGGTTGTCAAGGGCAACTTTGCAGTCATAATAACAAAAATCACGCAGGTAATTGTGCCTTACAAGCAGCATTAAATTTCGAGGGCAATTTATTGTTAGATGAATGTGAAGTGGTATCCTTAATTGAAAATTCAAATAAAATCACCAATGTAATTATTAAAAGAAATAATCAAACATTTCGAATAAATGGCAACAATGTAGTATTAGCGGCTGGCGCTTTGGAAACACCTCGTATTTTGTTTAAATCATCAACCATTGAGCATTCAAACGGGCTTGCAAATTCCTCGGGCAAAGTAGGCAAAAACTTGATGCGCCACCTGATAGACCTATATTTGCTAGAAGCAAGCGAGCCTGTAGCAAAGGGCATTATAAAGGAGCTTGCCTTTAATGATTTTTACAGGCTTCCTGAGGGCAAAGGCGGTACAGTTCAATCATTCGGATATATGCCACCGGTCGAGCTGGTTCTGCAAGATATTTTTCGCGATTTATCTTTTCAATCAAAATTTGTTTCAAGGGGATTACAAATACTATCGCCTTTTTTGAAATTTTTTTTAAACAAACTCATTTCAAATAGTGTTGTATTTGCTTCGATTGTAGAAGATTCCCCTTGTGAAGATAATCAAGTATTAGCGATAAGAGATCAAACTAGTTTTATCTATAAAGTTAAAGAAGCTGATCAGATTCGTCTGAAAAGTATGCGTAAAAAATTGCAAGGCGTATTCAAATCGAAGCTAAAGATGAAAATTTTCAGCGGCGGAAAAAACACTTTGCTTGCACATGCGTGCGGCACCTGCCGAATGGGCATTGATTCCAAAGACTCAGTTGTCGATAAAAACGGTAAATGTCACGATATCTCAAATCTTTTTATAGCTGATGCTTCTGTATTCCCAACAAGTCTAGGCGTAAACCCTGCTTTAACTATTGCTGCCAATGCTATACGAATGGCACATGAAATGACAAAAGGAAAGCCAGCAAAAACTCCAAAAACACAATGCAAGGTTAATGAGCTACAGATACATTGATGTTTAAGGCTCAAAATAATAATTTGTCATTTTTGAGCGAAAGAGAAATTGTGAGATTAAATCAGTCTTGTTTCTAAGGTAACCATAATACTTATTAAAAGGAAAATAAAATGAAAATTAGTGAATACAAAGGCGATTGGGCTCTAGTAACAGGTGCATCTTCAGGAATCGGTGCAGAATTTTGTCGTCAACTAGCAGCTTTGGGAATTAATTTGATCATGGTCGCACGCCGTAAAAAACTTCTTGATGAATTATCGGCCGAATTAATTAATCAGTTCGGCATTGAAACTCGTGTTTTATTGATTGATTTAAGTGAACCAGGTAGTGCGGAAGTAGTAAAAAAAGCGACTGTATCAGAAAACATCAAAATTAGGATATTAATAAACAATGCAGCTTTTGGCCCATGGGGCAGTTTCGAAAAAACACCTTACCAAACCTATGAAAAAATGGTTCAATTAATTGCGACAACTCCCATTTCTCTGTGTCAGCTTTATATGAACGACTTAACTTGTTTTCCCAGCAGCTTAATTATTAATCTCTCATCGCCAGCGGCTCTTCAACCAGTACCTTACATAGCTGTTTATTCAGCTGCTAAAACTTGTCTACATAATTTTAGCCTTGCACTTTATGGTGAGTGGCAAAATAAGGGTATCCATGTGCAGACGCTGCTACCTGGGCCAACAGCTACTCAATTTGATAATTTAGCTTGCGCCTATAAAAGCAATTTAGGAGAAGAAAGACGCTTACCCTCCGAAATAGTAACCTCTTCGTTAGCCCAATTTGACCACGATAACCCATTTGTAACTAATAGCAAAGGAACTTACAAACAACGATTATTCGCAGGAATAGCACCAGTCAAAATGATTATTCGAGAAGTTAAAAAAATGTTTGCACCACCTCTAGGTAGATAACAACGGTAGGCTAAATGGAAGCTAAAATTACCTAGGCAGTGTAATTTTAATTGAAAGGATAAGTTTCATAATTTTTTTTAATTGATTAATCGTTTGGATCAATTGACGGTCAACTTGTTCTTTGACTTTTTTATATTTTTTCTTTAGACAACCTGTTGCAAAGATTATTTTTTAGGAAGAGTCATTTTATTTTTAAACGCCCTACCAGACTGAGGCGGTGCCATGCTTGAAAGGTCTGTTTACCCAAGCATTTGATAAGAATGAAAAGTGTGTAAAGTATTTTTCCCTCTAGCCTTAATTAGGAGGGCTGTATTGCCACAGCTGAATTATGATTGCTTTAAGAATGCGGTAATTATTTAATTTGTGGCATCGCCTGGTTTAACGGCCTTAGTGACGATACTTTTATCGAAATAGTTTACAGACATGCCTGCGTCTAGTGTGATTTCTTGAGCGTTAATTCCGCTTGATCTTGGGCTTAGTAAATACACGGCGGCATCGGCGACTTCTTTCGTTTCTAGGGCTTTTTTTCTTAAAGTGGCTTGTTCGGCGTAAAGATAGCTATCGACATACCCTGGAATACCGGCAGAGGCTGAGGTTTTTAATAGGCCGGCACAAACAGCGTTGAAGCGAACATGCGAGAATTGGCTAAATGATTTTGCCAAAAATACAATAGAAGAATTAAGGGCTGCTTTTACAGGTGCCATGTAGCCATAATTTTCTGCGGCCATGCGGGTGGTAGAGATGGATATTGTGACGACAGAACCTTCTGGGTCTAAAACATTTTTTAATTCATTGCATATTGCGATTAAGGAATAGCAACTTACATCGAGACATTGTAGAAAATTATTGCGATCTGTTTCGTGAAAAGGTTTGATGCCGTCTTCATAGTTTGCATACGCTATCGAATGACATATGCCATGTATACGCGGAAATTGGGCTGCAATAGTACGGCACACTTTTTCAATTTCTTCGCTGGCTTCTACATCACAAGTATATACAGTTGCATCTGGGTTGTTTTTAAGAACGAACTCTTTGCGTTCATCGCTACGCACAACATAAATTACTTTTGCTTGTTCTTCTTCAAGTGTTTTAGCTATTGCCCATGCAACACTTTTTTTATTTGCTACCCCAAAAACAACAAACACTTTATCTGTTAATTTTAAAAAGCTCATTTGTTACCCTTCTACTAAATTGACGGCAAATTCAATGACTAAAATGGTTTTGTCATTTTTTAGGACTTTCCCTTTTAAAAACCAAGTATTTTGAAGTCTTTCTATAATTTCTGCCTGAATTATAAGAGTTTCGTTAGGTTTAACCATACCTTTAAACTTTGCATTTGTGATTCTAGTGAGCACAGGAGTGCCCTTCAAAGGGTTGTCGGGTGTAATAATTAAAGAAGAAATCAAAATAGCCGCGGATTGAAAAACGGATTCACAAATGATTACCCCTGGTGTTAAGGGATTGCTAGGGTAATGCCCTTTGAAAAATTCAGCGTTTTGCGTTACTGTAAATCGGGTTTCGATTTTATTTGAATCTAAGCAGATGATTTCATCAACAAATAAAAATGGCTCGCGATGAGGAATATATTCTTTGATTGCTTTGATTTGCATTACAAGCCCCCGGTGATGTCGAAATTAGCACCAGTAATATATGCTGATTCTTGACTCGCTAAAAAACCAACCATATTGGCAACTTCTTCGGGGGTACCAAATCTTTTCAGCGGAATCATATTTTTATATTCATCCACCAGTTCAGGCTTTAAGTCATTGATGAGATCTGTTTCGATAAAACCGGGTGATATGCTATTGACTGTTATCTTTCGTTTTGCGACTTCTTTGGATAGTGAGCGTGTTAACCCAATTTGGCCAGCTTTCGATGCGGCATAATTTGCTTGGCCTTGAAAGCCAAAATGACTACAAGGGCTACTTATGTTGATGATACGCCCATATTTGTTTCGCATCATGCTTTTTACGCCGAATTTGCACATATTAAATGTACCAGTTAAATTAACAGAAACAACTTGAGACCAATCTTCAATGCTCATTGCTGCCAAGATGTTATCGCGTCTAATGCCAGAATTATTGATTAGAATATCTAGTTTTGAGTTTTGTTTGTCAAAGTTTTCAAAAAACTTTTCTACGGCACCGTAATCAGAAACATCTAATTTTGTTAGGTGTAAATTTTCTGATAGTGCGCCAACTTCAATTTTTAATTGGTCGGCGGCATCTTGATTGCCAGCATAAATTGCGTGAACGATAGCCCCATTTGCTAAAAACATTTTAGTAAAGGCTTTACCTAGGCCTCGAGTACCACCCGTTACGATGGCAATTTGATTCGCAAAGTCGAATTTCATAGAACCAACCTTATTGTTTTGTTTGTCTTAAGTATAAATCTGTTTTGTTGCTTACAATTACCCCATAATTCATAGTACCTAACCAGCCTGACATAATAATGCCTACAGAACCAGCGTGATATAAACCTTTGATTTGTTCGGGAAGTTTTTGGCTGACAGCCAGACCTTCAAATTTGGTGCCAAAAGAAGACCCTTTAACATGGTGTGTGTAATGCTCCACTGTGCAGGGTGTTGCCGCTTCAATATGACCAATTTTTTGTCTGATATCTGGCAAATATTTTTCAAGTGCACATAAAGTTTCTTCGATTAATTTGGATTTTTCTTTTTCGTAATCTGCAGGCGTTAAATTCGCCCAATCTTCATAGCGCGCATTGGTGGAAGACACAATGGCATAACGCCCTTTCTCTGGTCGCATATCAGGGTAATAGACGCTATAAGTTCGACTCGTTATATTGCCTGCGGTTAAAGCTTGTGAATCAAAAGATGGGTGGGTAGAGGTAAAAAATAGATCGCCTATATGGGGTATGCTTTCGCCATCTTTTAATGCAATGTATACCTGTGTACTGCTGTGATTCATGCGAACGGCTTTTACTTCTTTTATGTATTCAGGGGTAAAGCATGATTCACCTGTTAGTTTCAATATTGTATTTTGAATATTCGCATTTGAAATGACAGCTTTTGTTTTAATGCGAACACCATTGACAACAACCCCTGTTACACGCCCATTTTCTGTTTCGATTTTTTCGACTAAGCAATTTGTTCGAACATGAACCCCGTTTTCATCTAATATTTTTTTCATGGCTTTGACGAGTTTATCGGTACCGCCTTGAAAGGTGTATACCCCGTCACGCATAAAATTACCAAAGACGATGCAAAAAGTAATTGCAGGGTCTTCCATTGTGCTGCCATTTGCATAGGCAATGGGTTCCATTAGTAACCTATGGACTGCATTTTGCCCAGGAAAGAACTCTTCAAATAATTCTCTGGTGGTTCGATTATCGTTGTCGTAAAAGTTCATAGAAAAAACTTTGTCAAAAAAAGCTTTTACCTTTTCTTCTGGAACTTTTAGAACATTAATCAGTGTTTTGGTGAAATCTTCTCGATCAAATGTTGTAGTGAAACTAAATTGAGGGTTATCAAATCGGATGTGTGGCAGTTGTACGATAGAGTCAGATATTTCCTTTGACCAATATTTGCGGCATGTTTTAATCATGCCTTTAGGAAACCCATGCAGACTTATATCAAAGATATACTTGTTTCTGAAAAACCAAGTGGCTAAGCCACCTAAATTATAATGGTGTTCAAGAAGTAAAACTGAATGCCCTGCTTTTGCTAAAAAGTTTGCAGATGTTAAACCGCCTAGGCCGCTACCTATAACCACAACATCGTAGCTTTCTTTGGCGTCTTTTAGCCATTTTGGTAAATATTCAACTTGTTTTGCGACCATAATTCTATTTAAAAACAGGGTTAAAAATGGGTCGATATTGTATTAAAAATATCAAAAATACCAATAGTAAAATAGAATGTAAGAAAAAACTAAAGCGATAAAGGCAAAACTTATACTATCAAATTGAAAATTTGTTGTGTTTAAAGGAATTTATGGAATGCACTTCACCTAGTTCGTACAAGATATTGCCTATATTCTGCAAAATAAGGTGTCTTGTAAATTTAAAATTTAGGGGCTAAAAATTTAGATTCTCCTATAACGGCAATCGTGTTTGAAGAATGTGGGAAAACCCTGAAAAGTCTCATTGTTGAGCCAACATTATTTGATTGAATTTGAACGAAATTCTCCATAAATTTAGATAATGGTAGTTGCAACCATTTATAAAAGGGAGGGGCGATGAGTCAAGTTCCAAATCCTGGCAGATTTGTATCGGTAACAAAAAATCAGATTGAAAAAAAGGGGTTGTTTTTATCAGCTCAAAAAATCAAGCAAATGCGCGCTTTACCTAAAAACTCATGTGTGCAATTGATGAAAGATAATTTGCAAGAAATTGCAAATAATTGGCTGGCCAGAGAAATCGATTTTTCCAAAAATGAGCATTTAAGCAGAAGTGAGTTTCATGGCTTTTTACAAGCATCATGTTTAAGGTTATTAATGGGCGATGAAACCATAAAATTTAAGTTGAATCAAAATATAAATAGTTTGCTTCAAAATATTGATAAAACAGGAAAGAATGCTTTAGATTTATGCCACTCTTTGATAGTGCTATCTTTGCTTTATCATTGGAATAAAGATTTTTTGACAAACAAACAAAAGAATCAAATTGAGCAGGCGGTTCAAGGCCAAGCTAGTTTTATGTATTCAAAAACGAAAACGCCATTGGGTTATTGGGGGGGTACTCCACTACACAATATTACCCATTGTGCTTGGTGTGGTGTTGGGGTAGCAGGGTTTGCTTTTAGCCATATTTTGCCTGAAGCTAAATTTTGGCTAAATGATGCATTTCATTATTTCAATTTGGTTTCGTGGCTACAAGCAGATGATGGTACTTTAATTGAAGGCGGTAGCTATAGTGCCTACGAGACAGAAATGCGAGCCATATTTTATTATTTGAGTAAAGATCTTTTGAATGAAAATTTGTATCGAGAAAATCATTTAGGAATTGCCGATTACTTTACCCAATTGCACAAGCCAGCAGGCTCTAAGATGAACCATATATTCCCATGGGGCGATTCCTCTAAAGGCATAATTTATCATTCTCCAAATAATTTACTTTTTTCTTTAGCGTCTGAATTTCGGTCAGTGGAAGTGCAATCGAAAGCCTATTTTATTCTTAAAAAAGGTTTTTCTAAAACGGCAGGTTGCGAATGGATGAATCTGGTGTTTTATGACCATCGAGTTCCTTATATTGAAAATTATAGGCCTTTAACCGACTTTAAATTCCCTGATTTGGGTTTGATTTCATCGAGAGATAGTTGGCAGGAAAACGCTACAGCGATTTCCTTCAAATGTGGGCCTTACCAAGGTTTTCGTGCAAGAAAACATTTTGATGGTGACCCAGGGGGGTCGCATTGCCATGCAGATAGTGCTAGTTTGCAGTTATTTGGTAAACAAACAGATCTTTTAATTGACCCTGGGTATGAATTCTTAAAACGCACAAATCATCACAATACGATTATGATCAATGGGTATGGGCAATTAGGCGAAGGCTCAAAGTGGTATGGTGTAAATCATGCATTGCATTACGATCACTGTGGTGATATTCTATATTTTAAGGCAGGTAAAAAAAATACTTGTTGGGTGGCAGATGCAACAAAAGCCTATGTGCCTGAAGCAAAGTTAAAACGATATGTTAGATCTGTAATTTTTATTAAACCAAACATTCTTCTCGTATTAGATGATATAGAAACAGCTACACCAAGCAAGTTTGAGATTTATTGGCACACGCCATTAGAGAAAGTTGCGGGTTATGCCAACTCTGTATTGTATCAAAACGAAAAAGCCTCTTTGTCTGCACAATTTTTCTCTAATAAAGATGCGATTAAAATCACTACCAAAAATAAGTTGTTTGATGAGTTGATGATACCAGCAAACCATACTTATTCTGTTGTTTCAAACACTAAAAGATTAACTCGATTTACATGCTTAAGTGCTTTCGTGATTGGCGAGCCTGACGAAAAACCTGCCATTGCAATTTCTCTTGCACAGAACATTATAAAGGTCAAAGCAGCAAAAGTAAGTTATAAAATAAAAGTTGAAAGGGAAGGTAAACGGTTGATCCAATTTTTGTAGGTTTTTGTTTTATTCTTTTTGGCTTAGGCCATGTAAGTTGGCCATAGATATTCCACTAAGAAGAGCGCCTACAATACCTAGAAAGCCTTGATCTGTACCGCAGATAACTAGGTTGTCAAAATCGGTTTTGCCTGTTTTCATTTTTATAGGTGAGCCGTAGACTGCTCCATTGATATGCCCGGTATATCTTTCAATGGAATGGGGGGTGAACACATCACTAAAGACGATATTTGCTTTAAAATTAGGTTTGAATTTAAAAATTTCCTTCATAGATTCATTATATAAATTGTCTTTAATTTTGTAATATTCCTCTGGGTTGCTAGTATGCAGAGACTTCCATTTTGAATAGTTTGCAATGTTGGTTATTCGAATGATACCTTCTGGTAAACTTTCTTGTAATTGATAATTATTGGGGCAACAAATGACCCCGCTATGAATATCGATGTAATTTTCAGGTATGGCATATTGATAGTTTTCAGCAGTGTTAAAAAATGTAATCGTTGAAGTGTAACCTAATTCTTTTGGCTCAACATTTAAACAAGAAATGCTTTCCATAAAGCTCATTTTGCCTGTGATTGATTTTTCATCTTTTATTTGATACTTAGGTATTAATTTGAGTGTTTCTGTTAAGCCCGCAGATGAAATATATAAATCGGCGGTAAATGATTCATCTTTGTCCGTTATGATTTCATATACCTTATTGTCTTTGATTTTGATTTCTTTTACGCCATTTCGAAATTTGATTTCACCGCCTAGTTCTTTGTATTTTGTTTTTAAGGTATCAATGATTTTTCGCACACCTTCATCAGGTCGTGCAAACCCTTCTAGAAAAATGCTTTTGAACATTGTGACAAATTGATCTAGGGCCATATCGTTTTCGATGGCACTGCCGTAATAGGTGAGAGGGCATAACAACATTTCAATTAACATTTTGTTGTTAATATAGTTGGAAAGCATTTCGCGAGCTGTTCTGGTTTCCATAATTTCTAAAGATAGATTATCGTATGTTTTTACGAATTCTACAACCTGCATAAAGCCATCAATTTGACTTGGAAATGTTTCAGCAATATCACTGATAAGATTTTGAAAATCATTGGTAAAAGTCAGTTTTTTTTCAGGGAAAACTATTTCGGAGAAGTTTTGTGGTCGAAGCCCCAGTTCATCATAGGGTATTCTTAATTGGCGCAGCAATTTGGTTAAGGGTGCGCCTTTTGCGTTTTTGCTAACATAATTGGTTACAGCATGTAGGCCAACATCGAATTTTCTGGCTTTGATATTATAAAAAGAATTTAAACCGCCTAATACGAAGTGTTTTTCAAGTATGCATACTTTTTTATCAAACATAGCTAGACGAATACCAGCAGCTAAACCTGACATTCCTGCGCCAATGATGATCACATCGTAATGCATTTGATTATTGAATTATTGTTTTGTAAATGTGATTGTAGAGACGGGTTTCAAACCCGACTCCAATTGTTGAATTTAAGTTTTGCTGAGTGCTTGCAATTTTGGTCATTTTTAAAATTTTTGTGCCTCTGCAAAATTTATTTGTTTTTGAGTTTTGGCGATAAATAAGTGACGCAGCTTGCTAAAGTGTTAAGTTGAGGGTAATCGGCTTCCGGTACTTCAACACCATAACGCTTTCTAAGTTCTAATACAATATCTAAAAAATCCATTGAATCCAGTTCAATTTGATCTCTTAATGGTTTTGCATCATTTATGTCAGATATATCTTCATCTGGCGCGATATCAGCAATGATGTCTAAAACGGCTTGGCGAACTTGTTCGTTTGTCATGTTTCCCTTTCTGTATTATTGGCTTAAAAATTTTTTTACGATTAGGACTGAGTTGATACCAACCATTCCAAAGGAGTTGTTTAAAATATAATTTACACTTTCAGCTTGATGTGGCTTATGCATAACAAGATTGTTGATACGACAACTTTCATCGAGTTCATCAATATTAATAGTGGGGTGAACCAAATTATCTGAGAAAGAAGGTAGATTTCCCGCTAGTTCAAGAGAACCAGCCGCCCCCATACAATGGCCAATAAAGCTTTTGGTGTTATTGATGAAAGTTGTTTTGCAATTACCAAAAATTTTGCGGATCATTTCGCATTCTTGAATATCCCCTTGCGGAGTCGAAGTTGCGTGTGTATTTACGATATCGATATCTTCTGCTTTTATACCAGCTTTTTTTAGAGCAAGGTTTATACATTCCCCTTGTCTTTCTGGGTTTGGTAACACGAAATCTGTGGCATCGCTATTGATGGCGTAACCGACGATTTCACCATATATTTTAGCACCGCGTTTTTGGGCATCTTCTAGTCTTTCTAGCGTGAATAAGCAACCACCTTCAGAAACCACAATTCCATTTCTGTTTTTGTCAAAGGGTCGGCTTGCTTTTTTGGGGTCACTATGTTCTGCAAGAGCTCCTTGGCTTTTAAAGGCTGCAAAAATACCAAAAGTTTGACAGCTTTCGGAAACCCCTCCTGCAATAGCTAGATCAATTTCACCTAATTGTAACATTTGCAGGCCTTGGATAATACCAATGTTGCCTGCAGCACATGCGGCACCAATACAATAGTGGGGGCCGGTGATTTCTAGATTTAAAGTTACTTCCCCAGCGGGGTTATTAGCAACAGTGCGAGGGTTATGATGGTGAGTCCAAAATTTTACATCATAATTATGTTGAGAAATATTATAGATTTCATGCTCGGTCTCAACATTACCGTGTTCGGTGATACCAATGTAAACACCAATGCGACTTTTGTCTTGGTTTGGGAAGTCTACAGAAGAGTCTAAAATGGCCTCATTCGCACAATAGGTTGCGATTGAACCGGCACGGGTTCCGCGACGAACATCTTTTTTCTTTTGATATTTTAATGGGTCAAAATTACAAACCCCAGCGATCATATTTCCCATATAATGTGTTTCAATGGTTGAAACGCCAGAAATTCCATTCAATAAATTTTGTCGAAACTCGGTTAAATTGTTTCCGTTGGGTGCCGTAAGACCTACCCCAGTGATAACCACTCTTGATAATGTGTTCATTCGAAACTTGTTTTGCTCTGATTTTGCCTGAAATTTTCTGTATATTACACGATTTTTAACAAAATAACCCATAAATTTTTAGAATTTTAAGCTAATTTACGGGGTTTTACGATTCAAGTTCTGTCTTATTTTTGTTTCGGTTTACTAGAATCACTGGTCGGTAACACTATGAAACCTCGCTTTTAGTTGCGAAACCAAAGCGGAATCAGCAAATACTATATACGCTTTGGAGCGAAGTTCATTAAATTTTGCCATTTAGTCCTAAAAATTATTTACAAATAATATAATAAAATATAATTCTGCCTCCATTTTAAGGTTAAGGGTTTCTTTAACTTTAATATTCCCCTGTAGCTCAGTTGGTAGAGTAGGTGACTGTTAATCACTTGGTCACTGGTTCGAGTCCAGTCGGGGGAGCTCCCAAAAGCCAGACTTTATGTCTGGCTTTTTTTTTGTCTAAATTTCACCTAACCTCGAATTATTTTTCCGATAGATTTAAAAATAAATATTCTAGTGAATCTGGTATTTCTGCATGCAAAATTCCTTTGCGGATTTTGGCATTCCCTTTGCCTGCTAATTTTTTGATATGAAAAGCCTTTTTATTTACAAGAGGCAATTCAAACTGATGAGTTGGCTCATTATTTAATTCGCGAAAAATCAAAACGAAGGACGATTTTTTATTGTTTGCGACGGCGCATAAGCCTGTCCAACTGGTGCCGCAAGGTTGATCGCCAATAGGAATGATTGTGCTTTTAAAAACTTTTTCACGGTGTTGCTTCCATACTTTTATTAATTTGGTAACAGTTTTAAAAGGCTTTTTTGGGTAATGTTGCGTTTCAAACCAGGCAAGTGAACTGGAAAACATTGTGGTGGCAAATAAGTAATCAGCTTTGTATTTTTCTGGGGCTAGAGGGTCGTTTTGATAAAAGGGTGAATTGCGCGTATGATTCAAAAATTCAAAGCGTAATCGAACGGGGGAGACATATTGTGAAAGCGTCCAAAGATTTCGTAAAGATTGATGCGGCCAATAGCCATGCCAATCCGTATATCTATTTTCAACAAACAATGGTCCGTTTTCAAGTAGACCAAAATAACCATGGCGAACCCCAGCGGTAACATCTAAGTCAATTACGATTTTATTTTGACTTTTATTTTGAAGCTCAGTTACCAATTGATAAAAGTTTTTTTCGCTAAGTTTGGTTGTTAAGACAACACCATCAAATTTAAAATAATTCACCCCATAATTTTGATGTAGCTCAAGTAAGCGGGTCAAGTCTGATTTCCAATTAGAGTAGCTTTCGTGAGGGTCTACAACATACCAAATTCCCATGGAAACACCATTTTTCTTGCATTCAGACATTATGGGCCCAAAGCCATTTGGTAGCCTCTTTGGGTGCGGTCGCCAAAAGTCTTTAGTTGCTTTCCAAATACCCTGCCATAGATCTGTGCTGCCTGTGTTGGGGGCATTGTCTAAACCTCGTTGCCACCCATCATCAATTTGCATGATATCAACCCCTAATTTGGCGCAAGCATTAACTTCCTCAATTATGAAATCTTCATTGATGCGGCTATTTTTGGAGCGATCGCCCCAAGTGTTGCTTAATATGAGACCGTCGCGATTAGCCTGATATGGTCGCCATTGATTTTGATAATCTTGTAGCGCTTTAATTCTTTCTGCGCGCCCCCCTTGAAAAGTTATAATTGACCAACGATACCCATCTAATATGCCATCACCCATACCATGACCATAGAGACCAATTTGAAAACTTAATGGATATCGCGGGTGTTTATCATTAAACTCTGCCACATTGATGGCGGAAGAAAAATTAGCTTTGCCATGCACTCGAAAATCTAAATCATTTTTGATGGGTCTTGCATGTGGAAGAGGGGCTTCTTTTAGAAAGATTAACCCGTTTTTTGATATAGAATCTTCTAAAAAGAAAAGGTTACCGATCAATGGAATTTGAGCTTCATTAGGGTGTAAGACCCAATGATTTTCTTGAGCGAGTTCATTATACATATCTGTTGTATCTTGAAGTATTACTTGTGTTAATTTTAAATGTTGTGGTTCGAGATATAAATTTTCCATAGAATCCATAGATGGTAATGAGGAGTTCTGATTGGTTAGTGTTTTCTCATCACCAGTTGGTATCGCAATTTTTGCTTCCACATTGGATTTTACATTAATTAGATTTGAGTCGCCTTGTAAAAACAATTGCATTGTAATAGCAGCTGTGTTTGGGAACAATAAAAATCGATAGATTAAAGCTGTGTTTTCGCCTTTTGCTGTTAGCGTTACTTCAAAGGCTTCTTGGCTAACGGGTGAAGGTTTTTTAAAAGCTTTTGTCATTGAAATATTAGAGAATTCTTCTGGTAAATTTAGGATGGAGGGGTATGGCGATGGATTTGTGCAAGCTTTGCTTAGCCATTCTTTATTTGTTTGAAGGCATTTAAAACTGGTTGCGAACAACAACCCGTTTTTTATTTGATAGCGTCTTTCTATGAAAGAATTTTTGATCATAAATAAGTCATTATTTAATGTTGCTTTACAAGAATCAATGGAATTGCTCATAGATGTCCTTTTTAAGTTTGGTGCTTTAAAAATATATGATTTAAATAGAAAGCGGTAGTATCGTGGTTTCTAATTTTATTGCGACTATTTTTTATCTTTTATTTTGGTTTCAAGGCTGAGACTTAAGGCGTTTATTGCGTCACAATTTCGAATATAAAATTGTTTACAGATTTTCGATGATCAAAAAGTGGTTAGTAATTAGCAGTATTGGCCGAATTAAATGGAATGTTTACTTGTTTCTTGTTTGTACGGTTGATTTTTTTTAAGTAGTTAATATTCTTTGGGCGAAATAATAGTGAATTATAAAGGAGATAAAAGATGAGATTAGAAACAAAGTGTTTACATTCTGGATATTCACCAGATGCAACCATGTCAAGAGCTGTGCCTTTATACCGTACTGCTTCTTATACATTTAAGAATTCTGAGCATGCTGCCAATTTGTTTGCTTTAAAAGAGCTAGGTAATATTTACACGCGTTTAATGAACCCTACGCAAGATATTTTAGAAAAAAGAGTTGCAGAGCTTGAAGGTGGGGCGGCAGCTTTGGCCTTTTCTTCTGGTACCAGTGCTATTTTTAATGCCATCATAAATATTTGCCAGCAAGGCGATGAAATTGTTTCGGCCAATAATTTGTATGGTGGTACTTTTACGCAATTTAATAATATTTTGCCATCCTTTGGTATTAAAACAATTTTTGTAAATGCCCGCAACCCAGAAAATTTTGCCAAAGCAATTACACCAAAAACAAAAGCGTTATTTTGTGAAACGGTTGGTAACCCGCGATTGGATGTTGCTGATATTGAAGCGATAGCCAAAATTGCACATGCTCATGGTTTACCTCTTATTGTCGATAGCACCTTTACTTCACCTTATTTACAAAACCCAATAGCCTTTGGTGCAGATATAGTTGTTCACAGTCTAACAAAATGGATGAGCGGTCAAGGCACAGCCATTGGAGGCATCGTGGTGGATAGCGGTAAATTTAATTGGAAATCTGATAAGTTTCCATTGATGACTCTGCCTGACGATAGTTATCATGGAATTCGTTGGGCTTATGATTTAGGGCCATTAGAACCTGTAAGCTATATTATTAGAATGCGTACAGTTCCCTTACGAAATTTAGGAGCATGTATTTCTCCGGATAATTCTTGGGTGATTATGCAGGGGTTAGAAACTTTGGCTTTGCGAATGGAAAGACATTCAGAGAATGCTTTAAAAGTTGCAACATTTTTAAAAAATCATTCGCAAGTGGAATGGGTTTGTCACCCAGCCTTAGCCGGTGATGTAAATTTTGAGTTGGCAAAAAAATATATGCGTGGTAAAGGCGGCGGAATGGTGGTTTTTGAAATCAAAGGAGGTGCCACAAAAGGCTTGCATTTTATTGAAAAGCTAAAGCTTTTTTCTCATTTAGCGAATGTGGGAGATGCCAAGAGTTTAGCGATTCACCCCGCGACTACGACTCATAGTCAATTGACAAGTGATCAACAGCTTGCAGGCGGTATCACGCCTGGTTTGATTCGACTTTCGGTTGGAATTGAACACATTGACGATATTTTGGAAGATTTGGCAAGTGCCCTAGCTTAAAAAATTAAATGGGTTGTTTTGTTTGCAAATCGACAACCCTTTTTGAGTTTCTAGATCTGAGCCAATAATTTTCTATTTGAAAATAAATAGGGATAAAAAAATCGAAAATAGATTGAATCTATTGGTAGTTTGCATGCTTGCGGTTGTTGATTTTGTTCTGTTTAGGTTGAGTTGCGGTTTCTTTTTAGGGCTCTTTCTTTAGCCTTGACACTTGGAAGGTTTTGCCTATATTTCCCCAACCAGTTTTTATCCATTACTATGTATATATCGGGCTGATTTTTTTGCCTGGGGACACAACGGAGTAAGCGCAATGCAGATTTCTACGAAACCGATGAGAATTTTAGGGTTATTTTTAGTAACATTGTTCGTTTCATTTAGCGGGTTGTCTGCACAAGACATGCGTAATGATGAGATCATCAGAAAGTTGTTTGAAGAGAGCCAAACGCTTTATGAGCAAGGTAAGTATGGTGAAAGTTCTTCTAAATTAAAAGAGATCATTGGTTTAAACCCTTCAGATGGTTTGATCAATAAGTTATTTCGTTCTACAAATGCCTCTTATTGGACGAAAATCTTACAAAATGATTTGACAAAAGACCCTGCCAAAAGATTGGAAGTATATTATTGGAGATGGGAAAAACAAAGAAGAAGAAACCCTGAATATATCGAAGCAATCGTTACTCAAATGAAGAGCAACGACCCTGATACTCGCGATCGTGCGATCGTTCAATTGAAGAACATTGGTCATTTTTCGGTTCCTTATTTAGTATCTCATTTAAAAGACCCTTTGACAGAAAACGGAATGCGTACGACAGCGACTATGGCTCTAAGTCGTATGGTGATTGGTCAAAATGGGGAAGGCGTATTGCCAGTGATTGAATTATTAGATAGTGAAGACCCACTATTGTTAGAAAACGCGGCCATTATTTTGGGGTCTTCAAAAGATCACCGAGCATTAGCCGCATTGAAAAAAGTGTACGAGGATCCACGACACAATCAATCCGTTAAGAATTTCGTACAATATGCTTTAGTAGAAATCAGTGGCATGCCAATTGAGAAAATTCCTTCGGCTAAAGAATTGTATTATAACAAAGCGTTAGAATATTTGTTGGATGGTGAAACTGTAATTAGAGAATCGGATGTTGCAGAAGGTGTGATTTATAAATACAGAGCTGGCGATAAATTAGAGCTTCTAAACATAATGGAAGAAAAAGACCCAAAATATGGTGTTCCAGAAGTTGCAAGATATGCATGGCATTTGTATATGGCAGAAGAAGCGATTTACGATGCATTAGCACTTGATATTTCGTTCAAAGAAGCCATTCCATTATTAATTTGTATTTATCACGCACAATATAATCAAGTAGAGAGCAAATTAAAAGATATCGAGAGATTGATTGACCGTCAAATCATTACAGAAAAAGAAAAAGCCGATTTACTAATTGATAAAGAGCGTTTGGTTTCTGTTCGCGTTTTATCGCAATTAAGTGGTAAGGAATATGTCTACAATGCTTTAGCGTTAGCGCTGAAACATAATTTAAATGAAGTTGCTGTTACAATCATTGAACAGATTAAATACATTACAGATGGTTCAGAAATCACAAGTGTTTCGAAGAAGAAAAAAGCTGAGCCTGTAAGTGCCACACCAGTTGATGGTAAGGAAGCGCCAAAAGATGGAGAATCTAAAGGTAGCCCTGCACCAGCAACTGAACCAGCTGCAGAAAATGCAGCAGTTGTTACAAAAGAAGAGACTAATGCGGCACAGCCAAATGTTGAAGGTGAACCGATGAAGGAAGCAGAAGGGGAGAAACCTGCCAATACTGTTGAAGCTGAAAAGCCAGCAGAAGATGCCCCAGTTGTAGCAGTCGAAAACACAACTCCTGTTGCTAATGAAGAAAAACCTGTAGAAGCTGAAAAGCCAGCCGAAAAAGTTTTAACAAAAGAAGAAAAAGCTAAGGCTAAAAAAGAAGCTGATGCTGCTAAAAAAGCTGAAAAAGACAAACAAGATCAAGAGAAAAAAATAGCCGATGCTAAAAAGAAGGAAGAAGAAGCTCGCATTAAAGAAGAAGAGAAAAACATGACTCCTGAGCAAAAAAAAGCTGCGAGGGAACAAAGAGCAAAAGAAAAACAATTGGCTGAAATTGCTAGCAAAAATAATAACGAAACTAAACCTGAAGAAGTTGCAGCTGATTCAAATGTAAAAGAAGGCGAGTTGTATGGTGTTGCCGCTCCATTAATTAATGCATTAATGTATAAGGATCAAAGAGTTCGTTATGAAGCAGCAATGACTGTTGCCTATTTTAACCCAAAAAAGACTTTCCCTTATGCCGATAAAGTGGTTGAGCTTTTGGCATCTGCCTTAGGTGAAAAGGATCAAGTGGCTGTATTAGTAATTGATTCAGATAATCAAAGAAACTTAAAAGTAACGCAATTGTTGCGCGCTTGCGGGTTTTTAGTGGTTTCTGCTGAAAATGGAATTGATGGTATTTTATATTCTAGAAGTTTTCCATCAAAAGACTTGGTGTTAATCGCTGGTGACTTAAAAGGTAAGAATGCAGAAAGAGTGTACGCAGAGTTACAAGCCGATTACCGCACAAAGAAGACTCCTGTTTCAATCATTTCTGACCAAGTATCCAAAGTTCGTATGACAGAAAAATATGCTCATATCACTTCTGATATTTTTACTCCAGAAGATGGCAAAGATGCTTATTTGTTGATGGTAAGAAAAATTATGGAATCTGCAGAAGCGCCTGCTTCTGCCAAGCTTGAAAAAGAAGCCGTAGCCATTAAGGCGGCACAAGCTTTAGCAACAATTAAGAGAGAAGGCACAGTATTTAATTTAGAATCAAGTTTCGATGCTTCTATTAAAGTGTTGAGCCCACCAGAAAGAGTTGATGAAATTCGTTTGCCAGTTATTTATGCAATGGCACAATTCAAGGCCAAACCAGTACTGCCAGCTATCATTGATACCTATTTAAAAGAAGCCAATGCCAAACCAGTTCGTTTAGCTTCATTGTATGCAATAGGCGAAATTGACCCCGTTGATCCAAAAGGTATTGAGGCTTTAATATTAGCTGTGCAAAATGCGAACGACATTGACTATAGAAGAGAAGCATCTGGTAGTTTAGGCAAAGGAAATCATAAAGCAGAAAAAGTTACTGAGCTATTGCAAGACTTAAGGATTAAAAAAGAATTGAAATAACAAATGATAAAGAAAACCGGGCCTTTTTTACAAAGGCATCGTTTAAAAAAATATTATGAATTTCAGGCCGTTTTTGAGAACGGCCGTTTTTTTTATAACGAAGTCTTTAAAATTGGGTTTCTCAAAAGCGAAAATATCGAGTCTAGACTTGGGGTAATTGTAAGCAAACAGCATGGCAGTGCTCCAAAACGCAATCGTATCAAAAGACTAATCAGAGAAATGTTTCGTCAAAACAGATCGAATATATTAAAATCTGGCGATGTTTTGATTATTCCTCGGTTTAATGTTAAAGAATGGAATCTAGAAATTTGTGAAAAAGCATTTGGTATACTGGTAAAAAAATATAATGATTCGTTGGGTATTCATCAAGTGCATTAGAGTGTATCAATTATTCATATCTCCAGTTCTACCTAGATCCTGCCGTTACTATCCGACTTGTTCCCATTATGCGATAGAAGCCTTGCAGAAAAAAGGTTTTTTTAGAGGTATGTGGATGGCGTGTTATCGGATTTTGCGGTGCAATCCTTATAGTAAGGGAGGGTATGATCCGGTTGAAAAAGAGGAATGTTGTTTAGAAGAAAGAAATTCAATTGAGCGATAAATTTAGATATGTGTTGTTTGCAATTATTTGTGCTGTTGTTCTTTTTGCTGGTCAATACTATGAAGCATCGAAACGGCCTTTGCGAAAGGCTGCAGATAAAAAATCAACGGAATTAGAAATACAAAAAAAGAATGATGGTTCCGTAGATCTTAGTGAGAGTCAAAATAAACCAAAAGAGGTTGTGGCGAATGATACAACGAAGTCATCCGAAAGCACACCTGAAACTCAAATCAAGGTGACAAATGCCTACGGGGTAGCAGATACCCCAGACGCAGAGCCTCAAAAAACGGAAGTTGCGACTAAATTATTGACTTTTGTATTTAATTCAAATGGCGGAATTTTAGAATCTTTGCAGCTTAACGATTTTAAGAAAACATATAAAAAAGACTCAGGAATTTATAAATTAATAGAAAGAGTTAATAATGATAACGCCGGTTGTTTTGCTGTTACTGGGTTTGAAGATTTGTTTGCGAAGGCAACTTTTCAAATAACCAAAGAAAAAAAAGAAAATACAACAATGGTTTCAATGATTGCCACAAAGCAGGGCGTCACTGTTGAAAAAAAATTAGAAATTTTAGACAACGATTATGATTTTAAACTAACCATCAAGATTACCAATCACCGCCCCACAGAGTTAAAAAATACTTTGCAATGGATTGGTGTAATGGATATGGAGTTTGACTTTAAAGACGCTAATTCAATACTGAGCGATCAGGTTGTAACCATGATTGATGAAGGAGGTGATTTACTTTCAACGGGCGATGCTTTTTGGAGCAAAACATACGGCCCGCGACAAGGTTTATCATCTATACATACTCATGCATTTGACATGGGGCCAATACGGAAAACATCTAATAGAAAGTATGATAACGCAAAGGTGGTTTGGGGTGCTCTGAAAAATAGGTACTTTGCGGTGATCGCTAAACCAAAAAAGACAGAGTGGTCAGTTAAGTGCTTGGACTTAAATAAAGAGATGGGGAAAATTGAAAAAACAAAACCGCAATTAATTTGGGTTGCCCCTTCAACTGCTTTGCCTGCAGGGTCAAGCTTTGAAGATACTTTTTGGATTTTCGCAGGGCCAATGAAAAACGAAGTCATCAATGCTGAAAAATACCAAGCAGATAAATTTGTTGAGGTGATCGATTACGGCTTTATGTTCCCTAAATTTATAAAAGTCATTGATTGGATTTTGGGGGTCATTATTAGCATAATAGGCGTTAAACAATATTGGTTAGCGATTATACTGCTTACTTTGTTAATTCGTTTGTGTATGTTCCCTATTACAAAAAAATCTTCCATGTCACAAGCAAAACTACAGACAATAACCCCAAAAATGAAAGAATTAAAAGAGAAGTATAAAGGCGATACGAAAAAATTAAATGAAGAAATGATGAAATTATATCGCACTGAAGGCGTCAACCCTTTTACCTCTTGTTTGCCAATGTTAATTCAATTGCCAATCTTTTTTGGGTTATATTCTACTTTGAATTTAACTTTTGAAGTTAGATTTCAATCTTTTATATGGATAAATGATTTAGCAGGCCCTGATCACCTATTTCCACTAGGTTTTACCCTACCATTAATGGGTGAATATTTTAACTTATTACCAATTATTTACGCAATCATTAATTATATAACGATGTCTTCTATGCCGGTGCCTCAAGACGAAATGCAAGCGCAACAACAAAAAATCATGAAATATATGTTCCCAGTAATGATGTTGTTATTTTTCTATCGTATGCCATCGGCCTTAGTTTTGTATTTTATTGTAAGTGGAATATGGACAATTGTTGAACAGAAAAAAATAAAAGAAAAATTAGAGCTAATGAAGGCAGCTAAATAAATCAGAAAGATTTTGTTAGTAAACACAGAGTCGCAAATGTTTGCGACTCATGAGTGTAATTGAAATTCCAATTTGATTGATTTAATTATAAATATAAAGAAAACGGTAAGATGGGCAATATACAAGCTGAAAAGCATCTTGCAAATTCAACTGAATATAATGAAGCAATAGATAAAATGTTTCAAGCGGGTGTACTAGGCACAGATCGCAGTAAAGCATTGGAGCGATTAAAGATAGCCAATAAAGTAGCTATTGGTGTAAGTATTGTCGGTGTAACATTGGGTATGAGTCTGATGATGTTTCCTGAAATGAAATTTATTTCAATGGTGATAAAGTCTATTTGTCTGTGGCTTTGTGTGTGGCTGGTAATCACTAATAGAGGTTTGTTTACTTTTCGCCCTAGAAGTAAAGACCCACACCCAAGTTTGTTTTATGCCCTATTTTGGCCAACGATTGTAGGTTGTTGGACAGCTTATTTTACCATGCCAAATTATGCTAATTGGATGATTCCTGTACTTGAAATCATTGTACTTGGGGTTTTAATAAATGCCTTATTGATATACCTTGATAAAGGCCTAAGTGCAAAGAAACGATTTTATAGAAACTTATTTTTATTTATCGGAATACCCTATGCCTTTATGGTAATTCATTATTTTAATGTTAGCCTAGATAAAAACCCAATAAATTCTATTGAAGTAAAAGTCTTAAGTAAAACAAAAGAATTGAATCATTATTTGTTATTGGAACCATCGGATTCTGTGCCAATTGGCCGAAAAATAAAGTTAGAATTTATTGACTGGGAAAATATTAATGTAGGAGATTTTGTTACGATAGAATTATACAAAGGCGCATTGGGTAATTCTTGGTTTAAAATTAAAAATAACAGAACAAAAAACTAAGGGAAATATGTTAACAGACAACTCCATTATACTTGCATTATCTTCTGCTTCTGGAAGTTGCGATCGAGGAATCATACGGTTCAGCGGCAAAGGATGCATTGAATTAGTCGCCCAAATTTGCGAAGATAAAGACAAAATAATATCTGCTAAAGGTTTTACTTGTAATGCTGCAAAATTAATCGCCTTAGAAGTACCTGTTTTTGCTTCTATTTATTTGATGCGTTCACCAGCCTCTTATACCCGTGAAGATATGATTGAGCTTCACATAGTGGGTGCTCCCTATATACTGACAAAAATGATATCTTATTTTATAGGCACCCAACATTGTCGGATTGCCGAGCCAGGTGAATTTACAAAAAGAGCATTTTTTAACGGAAGATTAGATTTATTACAAGCCGAATCTGTTACTAGATTGATTGCAGCCAAATCAGATAGAGAGTATCGCAAAGCCTTAGATGCATTGACAGGGCGTGTTACCAATATGATTACTCCCATACGAGAAAAATTATTTATAATGGCAAGAAATTTGACAGTAGATTTAGATTTTGATGAAGAAATTGAAAACGAACATATAGAGGCGATTCAATTAGAATTGCAAAGCATAAAAACCGATTTATCAAGTGTTTCAAAAGCTTCTGAATACGAACAATCTATCGGTGACGACTATAATGTAATATTAGTTGGTCCAGTAAATGCTGGAAAGTCCACTATATTTAATCAATTTTCAGAAGAATCGGTATCCATAGTAAGTAACATCAAAGGCACAACACGCGATATTATCAAACGCGAGATCCATTTGGGGTCACATTCGTTTACCTTGCTTGATTGCCCTGGCTGGGGTGAGGCTGTCGATGAACTTGACGCTCTGGCTCAATCGCAAAGTTCAATATCAATTGAAACGGCAGATATGGTGATTTGTGTGTTAGACGGAACTGTAGAGTTTGCGTACCAAAAACCATTAAAGCCGCCGCAATGGCAAGGCCGAGGTATATTAGTAGTAAACAAATGCGATATGCCAATTATTTTAAATGTACAGGAAGCGGCAGAATATTTTCAATGGGATCAAAATGAAGTCGTTTATATTTCTGGTAAAGAAAATATCACTGAACTTCGCAATAAAGTAAATCAAAAATGGGAAGAATTTGAAAAAAGCGCCATTGGTTCAATATTAAACGCAAGACAACAATTTGAACTTTTGAATGCCATACAAGCACTAGATTTATCTTTGGATGCGATTCATTCTGGTATTGGTATTGATGCCATTGAATTTGAAGTTCGACGCGCTTTATATTCTTTATCACGAGTAACAGGTGATGAGGTAGACGAAAATATTTTAATTTCCATTTTTTCATCATTCTGTATTGGTAAATAAAATCCTTAACAAGAAACAATTAGCTATTCAAGAGTTAAAAACAAAGCTAGAAAAGGGAATACTTCCAAATATAGATGTGTTACCTTTAACAAAGAATATAAAAAATATGTTGTGCGGCTTTCGGTGGAAGGGGTCAGAAGAGTAATTGGCAAATACCAAAATGAAATCGATGCCGCTAAACGATATGATGAAGTCGCCAAAGAATTAATTGGCAAAGAAGCCGTGTTAAACCTATATGACATAGGGGGTTCTGATAAACGACCATTAGTTTCAAAAAATGTATTGCATTCGGGTACTGATACCAGAGTTGACTTTGCCTATGATTCAATGGGGCGTGTAACTAAGAAAAATTGGGTTGATATTTCTGCGACAACAACATTATCAGGCTTTGAATATACCTATAATTTATACGGCAATAGGTTAACAGACAATCAACTTGATAGAGCCCAAGATTCTCATACTTACCACTATGATTCAGCACAAAGATTTACCAAGATGGAAAGAGGAGCAATTGGTGGTACGCCAAGTTTCTACCAAGGGTATACTTTGGATGCACTTGCAAACTGGTCTACCTTCGATAATAATGGAACCACCGAATCAAGAACTCACAATAATTTGAATGCAGTTACAGTTCGTGGTTCGATCAATCTGAACTATGATACCAATGGTAACTTAACGGATGATGGTAATCAAAAATTTATTTGGGATGAATTAAACAGGTTAATTCAAGTTCGAGATAGCTCAAATAATATTATTTGCGATTACTATTATAGTGCAGATAACTTAAGAGTTGAAAAACACCATGCTGGTGGTGCAAAAGAGCAATTCTATTACTGCGATTGGAGTATTGTTGAAGAAACCGATGGCTCACAAAACTTAGTGCGTGAATATGTAAATGGCAGTCAATATGTTGATGAAAATATTTTTGTATGTAATAAAGTTGGTGTAAGTGATGTGTATCATTATTATATGACGGACTTGAGAGCATCAGTATATGGTTTTCTTGATTCATCTGGTAATGTTGTAGAAAGGTCTAAATACGATGGTTTTGGTAGCAGAACTATATTAGACAGCTCGTATTCAGTAATAACTTCCCCAAATGTTAACCAAAGGTTTGGGTATACTGGAAGGGATCACGACAGCGAATCAGGGCTTCAGTACTTTAGAGCAAGATATTTTGATAATTATTTAGGTAGATTCATTAATAGAGATCCTGTAGGTGCGTCAGGCACCTTGTATAATCTAGTTATCTGAAAGGAGGTAACCATGTAAATTATCTGTTCGACATGTAGTCGCGACATGCTGCGCTGAGGTAACAAGGCGTGGGGAGCAACTGTCGGTTGTG
>Ga0209573_1002297_pt1 | contig 25035 bp, 17 predicted proteins | sample TNRBio252014_DNA_FD_185870 | JGI IMG/M metagenome (GOLD analysis project Ga0209573, IMG submission 185870) | Wastewater treatment Type I Accumulibacter community from EBPR Bioreactor in Madison, WI, USA - TNR Reactor_6/25/2014_ DNA (SPAdes)... | ecosystem: Engineered > Bioreactor > EBPR >... | reverse complement strand
GGATCGTTTCTTTGGTAATTTTTAGGGACTAAAGAACTCAAAATATAATAAGAATCTCCTTTGAATATGGCTTTGTATTGAATGGCTTGATCTGAATTGGGAGCTATAGCAGTCGCCTCAAAAACATGTTCATCGCGAACGTCATCATACGTTTCTCTTTCGTTGAGAAGTTCCCATTTTACTTGTTTTTCATTCATGAGGTCATCCCAAGCAGATGGTTTGAGTCCTTTTTTCTCTTTAAAAAAATTATCATATCCGTATTCATCTTCATAGTAATCATAATCGTAATCTCCTAAATAGCCGTCATAATCATAGTCATTGATAAAATCTTTTTTGAAAGCGACTTTGACGGAGTCCAAATTCATATATTGATCATATTTACCCAATTTGTAGTATTCCATTTCAACAGTTTGTCCGCTCGCCGATAAAAAACTATAAAATTTGTTTTTGGGTAAATAAATGTTTTTAGTGTCAACTGCCGTTCTATCCACATTGAAAAACAAACTTTGATTTATCTTTTTGGGTATTTCAACACTGAAATTGGCTAGGGTATCTTGGAGAACCGCTAGATCCATTTGATAAACGAATGCTTGTGTTTGGAATGAATTGAAAAACCGATTGGTGTATTCTTCAGTTGCATTAACACTACCCATGAGATAGTATTTATTTCCTTGTATAACCGATTTCAATTGTACTTTTTTACCGTTCACTTCCGATTGAGATGTGAAATATTTTGGGTCTGTATTAAAATGGGTTTGAAGGGTATCAGCCTTGTTTTGTAATAAAAATTCATAGTGAATTTGCTTGTTTTCAAATGCCGTATTTTCTAATGTTTCCAAATCATTCAACGTTTTTTCTTGCAAGAAAAAGTAGGATTGATTGGCATCGAGATAACCTTGCAATTCAATATCGTTGATCTTGTTTGCAAAATCTCCCTTTGCAAAATGATAAACAGGAAATTCGACAGAAAATCCTTTGTGTTGAGGCGTAAAAGTTTCCCAATTTTCAGAAAATGCTTTGATTTGGATGGGGTCAAACACATCAGCTTCATATTTTCGGACATATTCGCCTACACCGGTCATGGAAATACTGATGATTTCCAATGGCGTAATGTAAAACTTATACCGTTGACTGTTTCCCGATTTGCGTTTGTTCTTGATATCATAGCCTTTGTAACTGTTGGTTTCAAAAAACTTTTTTTCAATAATATCGCCGGGGATATTTTCAAAGAATAAACTATCTAATGTCGCAGGATTAAAAGTAGTTGTTTCTTTTTTCAAAAAATAATTGAGTGGAAGCCTTTTGATATTGATAACGCCACCATTGATGTAATCGGGAGAACCCAAATGCTCAGCATCTTCTTCAACAAATTTATTCAATGGCATTTGTACCATACCATCGGCTGTTGAACCCATTTTAAACTGTGGATTCGGGAAATAGGTTTCAATGTCTTTTTGTTTGTTTTTACCGGTTTCAGTAAATTCGTCAAAAACAGGCGTTAATGTATACCCTTTATCAATCAACATTTTGATAATACCTTCGTTTCCTGCCAAATGAGCGGCTCCAACTGCTGCAAATAAACTCCCTTGCTTGACCAAAGAATCGATACTATGGGTCATGATTTTGTTACGGTGAACAATCATCGCATCATGAGCCTTTTCCGACATCATCAGTTTGTTGATAGAATCCAACATCACGATGTCTTTTTCGCGATAAAAATCTTTTAGTAAATCAAATGGATTTTTGTCCTTGATGATTTTTTGAATGATGAGTATATTCTCAGGTTCAGGACGCGCACTTTCATCGTCTATTTTCAACAAAGGAATGATGGATTCCATGATTTTTTCTAAACCAACCGTTTTCTTGTTGTATTTCTTTCCGGTTTGAAAAATAAAAGTATCCAATACGGTATCCTCTGAATAATCAGCATTATAACCATCTACTCCCGAAAGCAAGTTTTGAAAATAATTGTAATTGCTGTAAAAAAGGGATAACAATTCTTCTTTGGGCAATGGAGTCAAATAAAACTTGCTGTAAAACATAAAAGGAGTATTCGCCTCACTCTGATTGATTAAATCATTCAATTCCCCCCAAGTTTCAGGGTCACTTTCATTGGCAACCATGTCAGCTCCCAACAAATGTGTAAAAAATGAATCGGATAAATGATAGGAAACTTTATCCGTTACGTGCATTGAGCCATATAAATAGGAATTTTTTTCAATTCCGTTTCCGGAAATCTCCCAAAGAAGACTTTTTTGATTTTGACCGTAAAATGAAATGGATAACAAAAGCAAAAACGATACAAATGACTTTTTCAAAATAATGAAGTGTTAGAATTTCAACAAAAATAATTATTTTATTGAATCAAAAGAATAAAATATGGTTTCATTTATTTTTAATTAATGTAACAACAGTTACTCTTTAAAAGATTTTTTCTGCTTTTATTTGCGCTCTAAAAACTATTTCAAACCTAAAAATTTTTTATCATGAGCTTTTTTGATCTTTTTGGAGGTGGCGGTGCCAATAACCAAGTGAAAGAATACAAAGATAAAGGAGCAGTCATTATCGATGTAAGAACACCAATGGAGTTTGAAGATGGTCATGCTCCCGGTTCAATTTTAATTACTTTGGATTCGATTCCTGAAAGTGTGGATCGTATCAAGGCCATGAACAAACCCGTTATATTGGTTTGTCGTACTGGTGCCAGAGCTGGTTCTGCACAAGCCTATTTAAAGAGATTTGGAATTGATGTCATCAATGCCGGTCCTTGGCAAGCAGTTCTTTAAGGCTTTTTTAATGTAGACTTACGATTTTTTGTATATATATTTAGTTAGTAGTAAAACGGAAAGACAGCAGCTTTGCATACTTTCCGTTTTTTTTATTTCATTTTGCTAAACTCGATATAAGAACATCAGTTGAAAAATCAATATGATTATTTGATAAAGATAAGGCATGCCCTGTTTCTTATGGTTTTACCCCAACCAACCATCTCTGTCCAAACTCCTGTATTGAATGGCCTCCGAGATGTGTGCCGGTTCTATTTGCTCTGAAGCTTCCAAATCAGCAATAGTACGGGCTACTTTCAATATTCGGTCATAAGCCCGTGCTGAAAGATTCAATCGTTCCATGGCTGTTTTGAGTAATTGCATGGATACTTCATTCAATTGACAGTATTTCCTGATCTGTTTAACTCCCATTTGGGCATTGTAATGCATTTTATCAACTTCCAACCTTTGGGTTTGGTGTTTTCTAGCTTTCATAACCCGTTCTCGTATGACTTTGCTGCTTTCTCCACGTCGATCTTCAGACAATTTTTCAAATGGCACCGGTGTAACTTCAATGTGAATGTCAATCCGGTCGAGTAGTGGTCCCGATATTTTACTCAGATACCGTTGCATTTCTTGCGGCGTGGAAGTCATGGGACTATTAGGGTCATTAAAATAACCACTCGGACTCGGATTCATACTCGCTACCAACATAAATGATGACGGATAAGTAATCGTAAATCGAGCTCTTGATATGGTCACTTCTCTATCTTCCAAAGGTTGTCGCATGACTTCCAAAACGGTGCGTTTGAATTCGGGTAATTCATCCAAAAACAAAACCCCGTTGTGCGCCAATGAAATTTCTCCGGGTTGAGGAAAAGTTCCGCCACCTACCAATGCTACATCCGATATGGTGTGATGTGGACTCCTGAAAGGTCTTGAATGCATTAATCCGGAGTGTTCCTTAAGTCGTCCTACAACCGAATGTATTTTGGTTGTTTCCAATGCTTCCGAAAGCGTCATAGGCGGTAAGATGGATGGTAATCTTTTTGCCAACATGGTTTTACCGCTTCCCGGTGGGCCAATCAAAATGATATTATGTCCGCCTGCTGCCGCAATTTCCATACATCGCTTGATGGTTTCTTGTCCCTTAACATCAGCAAAATCATTTTCTGGATTTTCCAAATGTTCATCAAATTCCTTTCGGGTATCAATAATCGTTTGTTCTAAAGGTATGCCTTTGTCAAAAAAATCAATGACTTGCTTGATGTTCTCAACCCCATACACTTCCAATTGATCGACTATAGCTGCTTCCTTTACATTTTGTTCGGGTAGTATAAATCCTTTGTAACCTTCTTCTCGTGCTTTGATAGCAATGGGTAATGCTCCTTTAATGGGTTGGAGTTTGCCATCCAAAGACAATTCACCCATTATGATGTATCGATCCACTTCAGCGGCTAAAATTTGTCCGCTGGCTACCAATATGCCTATAGCCAAAGTGAGGTCATAAGCACTACCTTCCTTGCGTAAATCGGCAGGCGACATATTGATGATGATTTTTTTTACGGGTATCTTGTAGTCATTGTTTTGCAAAGCAGCAGCTATCCTGTAATTGCTTTCTTTAATCGCATTGTCGGGTAAACCGACCAAATGATAACCCACACCACTGTCAATGTTTACTTCAACGGTAATAGTTTGTGCTTCTACGCCAAATACGGCGCTTCCATAGATTTTTGTCAACATCTTTTTCAATTTTTTTTCGAGGGTAAAAATATAAAAAAATGTAATATCTTTTAGCTTATTTTTTTAAATATTTAAATGGGATTAAATGTTTATAATCTAACTTGTAAATGTAATTTTTTACAATATTCAAATCTTTAATTGTACTGTAAACCAATAATCTGCCTTACTGTAGGCAGGCCAATGATTCAATCACCTTTATTCACCAACCCAACCACTACAACTTTCTCAATAATTTGCGAGCTTTCGAGCTTTCCGGCGCATTTGAATCAATTTGCTTGAGTTCTGTTTCGCAAGTTTTGTAATCTTTTGCTTTCAGAGCAGTTAAAGCCAGATACCATTGAGCTGTGTTTTTAAACAAATCATTTGTTCTCAATTCCTTAAATATTTTTTGAGCTTCTATCAAATGATTATTTTCCAATAAGGTGATGCCATAGTATAATTTGACTTCAGTATTTTCAGGTTGATTTTCTAACCAATTCTTTAGTAAAGATTCGGCTTGTTGATATTTACCTTGATTGAACAGTTTTTGAGCTTCAATTGCCATAGTTTCATTAGTTCCTCTAACAGTCAATTCCATGGTATTGTGTTGTGCAAAATCTACATACATGGGTTGCCCATCTTTGAATAAAAATAAACCAACCAACAAGAGAATACTGGCGGCAGCCAACCAAACTTTATTTCGATTGAAAAACTGAATCACAACCGGTTTTTTCTTTTTTTCTAAAAGGGTTTCATTCCCAATTTGTCGAAGGGTTTGTTTCAACTGTTCGGTTTGTTCCTGATTTTGCTTGTGAAATCTCAAATGTTGATCCACCGATTGGTACAAACTGAAAGCTTCAGCCCATTCTGGATCGTCGACTATTTTTTGATTCAAATACGTTTGTTCGCTTTCACTCAATTCACCATGAAGATAGCGTTCAAAGATTTCGTAGGTTTCGTCGGTTAACATGGTTTAGTTTTTTAGAGATTGATATTCCGGATGGTTTTGAATCATTTGGGTCAGTTTACCCATGCATTCCGATTTCTTTTTGCGCACATACGCATAAGACAATTGCATGATACGGGCAACTTCTTCCAATGACTTGATGACCAGTGTTTTTTCCAATAATTCTTTACATGCCGAACTCATTTGATCAAACATACTTTGATACAAACCCGATTGGCGCTCATATTTTTCAGTTTCCTGAACCATAGATTCACTGTCATCGTGTATAGATACATTTTCATCTAGATTTGTTACCTTACTATGCGAAAATTTCTGAATTTCATTGAGCCATTTGCGTTTACACAATAAAAAGAAATAAGCATCAAATGGAGCCGTCAATACCAATCCTTTCTCCTTGGCCTGATGATAAATCGTAACCAATACTTCCTGAATGACATCCTGAGCTCTTTCTCGATCTCCATTATTCTTTACAATGAAAGAAACTACTTTGCCCGAAAACTTTTGATAGAGTTCCCGCAAGATCTTACTGTCATTGTGCAGTAAAGCCGTAATATACTTTTGATCGGGATGTGTGGTGTTGTACATATATGTAGGTAGTTTTTTGATAGAGCCAATGTACATAAAAATTTGAATGTAGAATTGATGCGTTTTTAAATTACGTCCTAATACTTCTTTTCTATCTAGTTTATCCTCTATTCTTCTTTGTGAATGTTTTTTATGTGGATTTAAAACGCATAAAATCAGCAAGATAAAAATTATTTTTATTTTTTTTCACATCCATAGGTAACAATTTTTGACGTGTTTTGATATAGGTATGTAAACAAATTACAAATGACTTTTAAAACATAACTAAAAACTTTTTTAAAATGAAAACAAATCAAAATTCAGTAAACAGCCTAAACAAAATATTGTTTGTTAACTTTTCAAAATTTGCATTGGGTCTTACCTTATGTATAGGACTTACTTTTACTTCTTGTAAAAAAGATAATGATTTACCTACTCCCGATGGAGCAGCGCTAACCGAGTTTTTTGAAACCAACCGAGAGGAATCTCTTCAAACCTTTACCTTAAATGCAACTACCGGTGGTGTGATTACGGGAAGTGAAGGAACCAAAGTGGTTTTCCAACCCAATGCAATCGGATTAAATGGAAATCCTGTAAGTGGTAATGTTACCATCCAATTGATTGAATTATATGACCGATCTGGTATGTTGTCTTTGAATATGCCAACTTATGGTTCAAAACCCAATGGTGATCACGAAGTTCTCAAATCGGGAGGTGAATTTTTCCTCAATGCCATTCAAGGAAGTAACCAACTCGAATTATTGATTCCGGCAGAAATTCAAAGTAGAGGCGTTAATCCGGCAGATTTCGAAAATTTCCAAGTATTTCGGGCTGGTGACGATATCAATGATACCGATCTTTGGAAAGAAGCTGATGAAGATGGCGATGGTGAAACAGATGATGCACAAGCTCGTGATGGTCAAGCTGCAGGTGGTTTTGTCATGTACAATGCCTTTGACACTAGTGCATTCGGTTGGACCAATTTGGATCGTTGGTATAATTATATCGGAGCAACAACCCAACTATACGTAGATGTACCTGCTGGTTATGATGGCGACAATTGTTCGGTTTATCTTACTTATGACGGCGAACCAACTGCTTTAGCCAGAATGGATATTTATGATGAAGATAGTGAATTGTTTACAGAACACTACGGTAGAATTCCAGTGGGACAAGCGGTTCATTTTATCTTGGTAGCAGAAATAGATGGAGTCCTTCATTATACGATTCAAGCGGCAACAATCGTGAATGGTCATACTGAGATAATGGCTGCACCACAACCTACTACCCAATCCCAATTGGAAACTTTAATCGACGCTTTACCCTAATCTACTACTGAACTAAAAATGAATTCAGCTCTGCAAAGAGCTGAATTTTTTATTGGATAAGGTCATTCAAAATTTAATAATCTAATGTGTAGAGTTGACATTATTTGTTTTAAAAAGATCAACAGGTTGATCAAATAAATGCGAACTAAACAAGAATGTAATCAAAAAGATAAAGGCAATAAATAGGAAAGTAATCGACACTTGCTTTAAATTTATTTTTTGAATGTCCTGTTTGGTTTTCACATCACAAATCTCACCCGGACAGTATTGTGCTTTTTCTTTATAAATAATGGAATACATTTTACAGCCTATGCAAATGCCAAATGCCGATTCAAAAAACATCAAAATCAAACAGATTACACACCAAACCGGTTATGATACTATATGTATTGAATACGACCATCAATATAAACATAGCAGCAGCCAAAAACAATCCAATATACCAAGCAAATTTCTTCTGTTTGGCTCCTACGTATTCAGGATTTTGATTGCTTACCATGAATCGACCCAAGATGAGAACAGGAGCATATTTAGGATTGATAAATAAACGAATTGAAAAATCAATTAAAAAAATGATGATGACGTATTTTATAGGCACAAAATTTCCACTGTTTATGATTAGCATCAAAGAAATAAAGGTTGCCAAAAACATAATGCCGGCAGCAGCCCGTATTTCTCTTTCATTTAAAACAGGAATTTCGTAACCTTTTACAAGCTCTCCAAATACTTTCATTTGAGTTGGTTTTTAAATTTGTTAATAGGTGTTAGTGTGTCATTTGCAACTTATGTTACAGTTTTATTTCCAATAACCTGCTTCTACATAGGTGGAATCAAAATCTAAAATCTAAAATAGATTAATGCAATGAACCCATTCAATCATCTCCAACCTAAATATTATTGACTATCATCCATTTAATAAAAATATTTGATAACTTTGTCCAACTACTAACTACTATCTTTATGCATAATTTCAAATTTCTTTTCCATTTTCTGGGTATTTTATACTTCGGTTTTGTAGGAAGTATTACGATACGAGCCCAAGTTTCAATTGATACGGTATCCCGTTTGGCAGAAATTCAGTTTGATACTCAAAAAAATAAAGTTGTATTTCATGCTGAAACTCCGGTTTTGAGTCAAATTGCAGGTGCTCCGGAAGCGTTTTACACGTATTTCTGGGAGTTTGGTGATGGACATTATAGTTTTGATGAAAATCCGGAACATACTTATGCTCAATCTGGTGAGTATCAGGTGAGATTGGTTGCCACCAATAATTATGACGATGGTAAACCACCAACTTCACGACCCAAATTGGCTGCCATTACCGAAATTTCAGAATCCTCCTTAGTTGCCGATGAAAATGCGGATTTAATCATGGAACACAACGCTTTTCGATTGTTGAAAAATCGAGAACCCATGCCAGCCGAAACTATTGAATTTGTGCTGAGTTATGCCAATGACAAGACTTATGCTACAGACGGTAGAATCTACCTCTTTTTCAATGATCAAATGTTTGATAAAGACAATTTCGATTTACCCGAGATCCGAACTTATTATGGTGAGTATGTAACCTCGGATTCATTTAAGGATGTTGCACATCTTGGCATTTCACAAAGTGATTTTATTCAATCTACAGGTTGGACTCCTTCCGAACTAAATCTTGAAAAAATACCCGATTCATTGTTGAAACAGAATTTGCAAGAAACACTTGCAATGGCACATGAATCCTATAGAAATGTAAAAGTCATTGATTATGATCAAATGGCTCCCGGACAAACCCGAAATATCTTTTTCACATTCAAAACCACTCCCGAAATGTTGAAAGACACCAGCGCTATTCTGACTGTGAAAAGTGTTTGGATTCCCGAACGTGCTTTCGAAACCCATCAGGAACGAACGCTTGAAATGGAAATTGTAACTTCTCATGATCCCAATAAAATGGCAGTTTATAATGCCCGTCTCAATTACAGAACGGTCAGAGGTAAAGAAATGAAATACAAAATCAGGTTTCAAAACAATGGAGAAGGTCCAGCCAAAACCATACGCCTCGATACGGATATTTCCGATATTTATGATAAAAAATCGTTGAAAATATGGGATACTTATCCCAAAGTACCTATTTGCCCCGATGGAGAAGAAGTCAGGTATTCTTGTATTGACACCTTGTTTTATCAAGATAAAATTTCATTTATTTTTAAGAATATATACTTACCGGGGTCACAACAAAAAGGGGTTCAAGAACGAGATTCTACCAAAGGATTTGTCAAATACAGTCTCCAATTTGGAAAAGATTTTCACAAAGTTAAAACCAAGAGTAAAACAGCCATCATATTTGATAAGAATGAACCCATTATAACCAATACAGCCACAACTCGATTCAAACCCGGATTTTCACCCGGAATAAGAGCCGGATTCAATTATTCTTTTCCTTTAGAATCAGCTGCAACCAAAAGAGTTACGGAAGGTGGCATCGTTTATGACATTGAACAAGTTGGAACAACTCAAACCTCCAATGGGTTTTTTATAGGGGCGACTTATTCCCCTTACAAAGCCTATAAAAAATATTTTCAAGCTGAAATATTTGCAGAACAACACTTTACCGATTCCGATTCTCAGTACGCTTTTTTGATAGATAATGCAACTGGAAATATCCAATGGTTACAACGAAAGGAATCTGTAGAAACCAAACAAATAAACCTCCAATTGGTACCCGCTTCTTTTAGGTACAACTTAAATGCTATCTTTGGAATCGGAGCCGGAATTCAAACCCATTTCCGTTTGACGGGAATTACAACCGAAACACTTGAAAAACGATATTTTCAATTTGATTCCGCCCACCCGGATGAATTGGGAACAGAAATCCCTGATTTTTACGCCATCCAAAAAAGGGAAACAAATCTCAGTTTTCAATGGGAAGATCTAGCCCCATTTGTAGATATAACCGGTGGCAGTTCTCGTATAGGTCCTAGTGCCGGAATTCGTTATCTGTATCCCATAAAAAATCAAAGAAGTATCTTGCAATTTTATGCCATTTGGAAATTTTAGAATAATTAGAAATTCAATTAAAACCATTTTCTTTTTGCTGTTGACGACTGTCCCGTCATTCAGTCAAGATTCTTTGCAGTATTTTAATACCCAAATTTCAAAAAGCTATTCCCAAGGAAAATTTTCACAAAGTCAAAAGGTATTTGAACAAAAAAATCGCTTTCTGAAAAGACAAAATAATACGGAAGAATATATGTATTCTTGGTGGGATTATTTCATGCTCAATCCGATTGAAGAACGCCTTCAATTACTCAACGATGGCTTGAAAACCACTTGGCGCAATGAAAAATCAGAAGGTGAAAAAGTTGCTAGACTTCATGTTATGGTAAACTTGGCTTACCATCAAAAGAATTTTGGAAATCTCTACCAATCCATTCAATCCTATGAATCGGCTTTGCAATATCACGATCAACAGCAAGTAAAAAAATACGATATAGTTGATTACGTTCTAAAACCTTTAGCCAATAATTGTACACGCATCGGTGATTATGACCGCGCCGAAGAACTTCTCATTCGTACTTTAAAAGAAACTGAAAAATTTGAAAATTTGACCAAAAGAGCCGGTTCGGTCCTCAACTTGTCTATTTTTTATTACAGCGTCAATAAACATCAAGAAGCCATACAATTACTTTTCAAAGAACAGCAGAACCAAAAATTATCGCCTTTACAGAAAGCCGGATTTTACAGTGAATTGTCCCGAAATTATTTGGAAATTAATGATCTTATCAATGCTAAAAAATTTGCCGACAGTTCCAATAGTATTTTAAACAACTATGCCCAGAATACTGAATCTCAATCTATTCTGATGAGAAACGAATTGACTTTGGGAAATATTGAAGAAGTTGGAATGCAAATTGAAAAAGCCTTGGTACATTATCAAAATGCGCTGCAAGGTAGTTTGGAACAATATGGAAAATACAATAGAGAAACTGCTAAAATATATGTTCTCATCGCTGCAGTTTACAATCAAAAAAAGGATACTCAAAGAGCTTTAGACAATCTTAGAAAAGCGCTCACCAGTCTATTACCAACTTTTAATCCCCTTTCAATTCAGACACTTCCATCTTTGGAAATGCTTTATCCTGAAAATACTTTTTTAGAAATCTTTGATTTATTTGCAACTATTCAATTTCAAAATGGAAATCATGAAAAAGCGCTACAAGCTTTGGAATTGGCTTTTCAAACCAATGATCAATTGCGTTTTTCATATGCGTTTCAAAACTCCAAGCTCCTATTACAAAACCAAAACAATAAACGAACTGAACAATATTTGAATATTTGTTTTCTATTGTACCAAAACTCCAAAGCATCCATTTGGGCAGAGAAAGCTTTCTTTATGGTGGAAAAAAACAAAGCTTCCGTTCTCTCCGAAGAATTAAATGCTAAATACTTTAGAAATAATTTTGCCTCCGATTCTCTTTTGATTCGAGAAAAAGAGCTTCAAATGTTAAAAGCCGAACTCAATACCAAATTGGCTCTATTGGGACCCAATACGTTAATAGAAAATAAAAAAAAGAAAGAAGAATTGTTGATTCTTTCCGAAAAGTTGAGTCGCGAATGGGTTTTACTCCAAACTCAAATCAAAGCAAAATACCCCGAAATCGCTCGTGAATACCAAAACGATAGGGATATTCATTCTATTCAAAAAAAGGTTTTAACTAAAAATACACAGTTTATTGAGTTTTTTACGGGTCCAAATTTCACTTTTATTTTTTCTTTATCTCATCAAAATCCCTTGCGATTTACAAAACTTGAAAATGTCGTATATGAATCGCATTTGAACGAATATTTGAGTTATTACCAACCTGAAAATATAGGTAAAATGCAAAGTGAGTTTATGAAGTTCAATGATTTGTCCTATCTTTTATTTCAATTTTTAATAGCTGATGAATTGGAAATTACCAAAGCTCAAAATCTACTGATCATTCCCGATGGTAATCTCAATTATCTTCCTTTTGAAGCATTGTTAACTTCAAATTTCGAAGCATCGAAAAGGAATGAAATTCCTTATTTGATTTTTGAAAAGCAAATTTCATACGCTTATTCCATAGGTATTTTATTAAACTCAAACGAATCAAAACCCCAAAATACAACTCAAAAAGCTGTCGGTTTTTTTCCTGTTTTTCAAAATCAATACCGTGGATTCTCAGAGTTGACTTATTCATTGAAAGAAGCCGAAAGTATAGGGTCAAATTATCCTTTAACCTTGTTTGCGAATCAAAATGCAACCAAAACCAATTTTATTCAAAACGCATCCCGATTTCCGGTAATTCATATTTCTACGCATGCCCAATCTGAAAGAGATAGTTTGCCGGCATTCATTTCCTTTTATGACAAAACACTTTACCTTACTGAAATATACGGATATCAGTTTCCGATAGACGTTTTAGTTTTGAGTAGTTGTGAAACCGGAATTGGACACATCAGCAAAGGTGAAGGTGTCATGAGTCTTGCCCGCGGATTTTCTTACGCTGGAGTAAAAAAGTTGGTCGTGTCACTTTGGGAAATTAACGATCAATCAACGGCTCTATTGATGGGTGATTTTTATAAAAACTTTGCTGAAAATCATCATGTTTCTACATCATTACATCAAGCCAAAATCAATTATCTCCGCAATCCCAATATACCCGTTTACAAGAAAACACCCAACTATTGGGCCGGATTAATCAGTATTTCCAATCAAATGGAATATAACATTCCCAATACGTTTGGGTTGATATGGATGATTCTACTTGTCGTTTTGGGAAGTGTTATGGGGTTTTACTTTTTTACTAAAATAAAGCGATTTAAAAAAGCTTAAAAGTTAAATCAAGATTTGATTATATCGTATATTTGTGTTTCCCTTAACCCAAAATTAAATTTATTATGACTGCATCTATTATTATTGGAACTCTTTTTATTTTGATTGCTTTTTTCTTTCAAAAAAACCAAAATCCTTTAACCAAATACATGATTTATCTTAAGTATATCGGTGTATTTATCATGTTTATAGGTATTTTCTCTTCTATGTTTGTACAAATCAACCCTGGTAAAGTAGGTGTTAAATCTCTATTTGGTAAAGTACAAAACAAAGTTTTACCCAGTGGACTTCACCTGATTAATCCGTTGATGGATGTCACTATATTTGATGTTCAAACGCATAACTACACTATGTCTGCCATTCATGATGAGGGCGACAAAAGTGGAGACGATGCCATCAGAGTTTTGTCCAATGATGGTTTGGAAGTCGTCATTGATTTGACGGTTTTATACAGAATTATCCCCGAACAAGCACCTGATATTTATCAAAATATTGGAGAAAATTACAATGACAAAATCGTACGTCCTGTTACGCGAACGCGTATCCGTGATAATGCAGTTTTTTACGATGCGGTTTCGTTGTATTCTTCTAAAAGAGATGAATTTCAACAGAGAATTTTCAAAACGATTGAAGCTGATTTTAAAAGTCGCGGATTGGTTTTAGAACAGTTACTGATAAGAAACATCAATCTACCTGCATCAGTCAAAGCAACTATTGAAAGTAAAATTAATGCCGAACAAGATGCCCAAAAAATGGTATTTGTCCTCCAAAAAGAAAAACAAGAAGCCGAACGAAAAAGAGTGGAAGCGCAAGGTATAGCCGATTATCAACGCATTATTACCAGTACTTTGACCGATAAGCAATTGCAATACGAAATGATTAAAGCTCAAAAGGAAATCGCAACTTCTTCCAATGCCAAAGTCATCATTATGAACGGAAAAAATACACCATTGATTCTTTCTGATAAATAATTTTAGTTACTAAAATATTAAATACCGTCAATTAATTGACGGAAATCATATAAATACCGTCAGTAAAGTGACGGTATTTGTTTTTTATACTATATATTTGCATTTTCAAAACCTATTCTAATATGGAAATAACAAGATATTACGATTCGATAATGAATGAAAAACTAAAACCTAATAAAGTTTTGGTCTTATTAGGAGCAAGAAGAGTTGGAAAAACGAAATTAATTGAAAAATTAATCAAAAATTCTTCCGAGAATATTATCTTTCTCAATGGAGACGATATAGAAACACATCAAATATTAGAAACACAATCGGCAACTCATTATAAAAAAATTATTGGGAATAATACTTTATTGGTTATAGATGAAGCGCAAGAAATTCCATCAATTGGAATGAAATTAAAATTAATGGTAGATAGTATTGAAGGATTAAAAATACTAATTACAGGTTCTTCCGCTTTAGAAATTAACAACCAAATCGGTGAACCTTTAGTAGGAAGAATGAGTACCTATAATCTTTTCCCAATTGCTCAAATCGAGTTTGCAACTATTGAAAATTTTGTAACCACACAAAGTAATTTAGGTGAAAGATTGGTTTATGGTTCTTATCCTGAATTATTACACTTGCCCACCTATCAAGAAAAAATGAAATATTTGAAAGAGATGGTAAGCAACCAATTATTAAGAGATATATTGGCTTTTGAAGGCATTAAAAAAAGAGATAAAATTATTGCTTTATTGCAAATAGTTGCACTTCGAGTAGGAACTGAACTCTCGTTGGAGAGTATTGGAAAAGAATTGCAAATTAGTAAAAATACAGTTGAAAAATACTTAGATTTATTTTCAAAAGTTTTTATTATTTATCAAGTTTCTGGTTTTTCCAAAAATAGAGAAAATGAAATAACCAAAAAGAAAAAATGGTATTTTGTTGATAATGGTTTAAGAAATGCTATCATCAATGATTTTAGGGCAATAGACAACCGTCAAGATGTGGGTATGCTATGGGAAAATTACTTAAATTCTGAACGAAAAAAAATGTTAGAATACAAGGAAATAGATGTCTTAGAATATTTTTGGCGCACCCATTCGCAACAAGAAATTGATAGAATTGAAGTTCAAAACAATCAAATTTCTGCATTTGAATTCAAATGGTCTGATGAATATGTTAAAATTCCCTATGAGTTTGCCAAATCCTATCCGAATGCAAATTTTAACATCATACATCGAGGGAATTATTTAGATTTCATTGTTTAAATAAAAAACCACGAATACCCAAATGTGTGTATTCGTGGCATCATTCTTACAAATTATCAATCACTTTATCTTTCGGATATTTAACCTTATAACTGACTCTCAATTTACGTATTTCATTCGGTTTCAAATTGAGATCCCAAGTTAGTATGCCTGTTTCGGTATTGATTTTGGCTTTGTCACTTTCCAATAACTCGATTTCAATGTCTTTATCTGTACTCAATGGATATTGATCCTTGAGTAATAAAAACACATCTTCTTTTTTGTTATTGCGAACCGTAATATCATATGTAAAAGTTTGCTCTTTAAAAGCCGATAAGAATCTAGTTCCCGATTTATCTGCCACCTTTTCTCGTTTGATGGAAATCTTCTTATCCCTACCCATACTGAGGTTGAGCGTATCGGAGGTTTGGTTGGGATTGATAACAGTTTTACCTACGTACATACCTTCAAAAATGATATTGGCTTCACCAGTCAATAAATTGTATTTGGAATAATCACTGATTTCTGCCAATAGGAAGGCTTCTTTTTCCACACGTGGTACTGCATAATATTTGTAGGTAGCCGGCAATTTGATTTCTTTTAAAGCTACACTGTGCGCTTTACTGTTGGAAAGAATATCGTATGGGATATCTATTTCAAATGTAATATTGAGCTGATTTTCAGAAATTTTGGTGTAATCAGATATGCCATCATAGGCTACTTCCTCTCTGCTTTCCTGATTCGTAACGCTAATTCCGGAAACTTTGCTTTGAAGAACATTTGACATCGACATTTGATCAGTATAACCATAATAATTTGGATTACCATATCTCAAAAACCAAGCATTCAAAATTGGAGCCTGATTGTTTTGGTTGGGATTGCCACTCGAAAGGGTCAATTTTACTTTTTTCCAGTCTATTCCGGTATTTTGTGTCACTTTGGCTTTGTACATCATGTTGATAGGTGCTGTAACACTTTCTGCTCTAAGATCGTAAAAGGGTGACCAGGAAGCATTGGAAGTCAGGTAATTGATGTCCAAATTAATCAAACCGGCTGTTTCATTCATCACTTGTAAGATGAGTTTGCCATTGGAAGTTTTTTCTTCTTTTTCAGTATCGATTTGCAATTTGGCATTCAATCGTGCCAAGGTAGCATTCCATTTATTTTCTTTTTCATAAATAATATTAAGTGTATGGCTGAGTTCGGTGCGTTTGGCATTGTAATAATCGACCAATTTCATGAGTTCGATAACGCTAAGTCCGGTATTGGTTCCGGCTACTTCTTGGTTTTTATCGAGTAATTCAATGGTTTTGGTATGCGAAGTTCTGTCTACGATGATTCTGCTCAATTCTTTTCTAACCAGTTCAATGCTATCTTTAACTTTTTTGATTTCGGGCGAATTTTCGTCGATTTCGTATTCAGAAAGATAGTTTTGAGTAAACTGAACCGAAAGCACAGTTACGGTAGCAGGCGCACCGATTTGCACCGTATTTTCATTGAGGTAATCTGCTACATTCTTAACGACGATTTCGCTGGTACCAACAGGAAGGTTTACACTTGTCGATTGACTCAATTCGGCGCCATTGAAATACACGGTTGCAGCATTAACTTTAGCAGTAGTAAAAACAGGTTTCTGTGCCCATAGTTGCATGGTACTACTTAAGACTAATAGAAGAATGAATTTTTTCATTGGATTTATAAATTAATTTCTTCAACAAATTTACAACATTCGTCCAGCGTTACTACTTAAAATGAGTGAATTATACTTCCCAATGAGTCAAAAGGATTAAAAATAAAAAAACCACAACTTTTAAAGTTGTGGTTTGATATGATTTAGTAAAAATAATATTTTACAATTGCAATTCTCCTACATTGGAAGCTTCTCTCAAAGCGCCATATATGGTATTGCCATCTTTACGCATGGCTTTTTCCAATTGCAAACGGGTAGGTTCATAAGAGTTGATTTGTACCGGTGCAGTACGTTTTCCTAATTGGATGGCATAAACCCCATTTCTCCCTACAACGCCTCTTTCAATGGTGTTTTCCTTCATACTTAACATAGCTCCAATAGCCGATTTGTCTCCCATCAAAGAAGAAGCAGGTTCGTTATAAGAAGCATCGGTTAAATTTTGAACCATTACTTTTTCAGTTTGAGCAATACTTTCCAAAGTACCTTTTTCAAGTTTTTTGGTCAATAAAGTCGCTTTTTTCTGATTCATTAAAATGGGTTTAACGCGGTCTGAAGCCATTTTAGCTGACATCAATCCCTCTTTTTGCTTCATGGTAACTTGAGCAATCACATAAGATTTTTCCAAATCAAAACGCTTGATATCTCCTACTTCTGTTTGATTTTCAAATGCCCAATATACAATTTGAGAATTTACTCCTGGTAATCCGGCAATATTCTCATCCATGCGGCTTAATTTTTCAGCTTTTCTAACTTCCATTTTGGAATCTTTTGCAATTTTTTCAAATTCTTTGTATTCCTTGGAAACTTTGGAATTAAATCCTTCTGCTACTTCAAATGCTTTTCGCACGGTAACTTCTGAAGGCTCAATTATTTTAGCAACTGTTGCAACTTTAATCCCTAATTCAGATTTGGAATCAGTTTTTTTGATGATATGGTATCCAAAATCGGTTTCAACTATACCGATTTCTCCAGTCCCATGAGCAAATACCCAATCATTGAATTGAGGAACCATGGCTCCTTCTTTAAACCAATTCAAATCACCTCCTTGTTGACCGGAACCTAAATCATCAGAATTTAATTTGGCTTCGGTTGCAAAATCAGCTCCACCTTTTATTTTTGCCAATTCTTGTTCTGCTAATGCTTTAGCTTCATCTTTGGTTCTAGCCGTTTTAGGATTGGCGCTTGATCCGGTATAAGCAAATAAAATATGACTGGCTCTAGCCGAAGGAACTTGTTTTTGTTCCACTACTTTTGAAATTTTATAATAACCACCTTCTTCATATGGACCTACTACAACACCAACTCCCAAGTTGAACAATGAATCTGTTGCTTGTGGTTGAGCTCCTTTAAAAATAAAATTATCATTTCCAGGCGTTTCAGAGTAGGCTTTCATAAAACTAATAGCATCAGTTGTATTGGCAAAACCTTTGATGGTATCCATTATGCTAGCATCATCTGCTGATGGTTCTTGGAAATCTTGAATCAAACGAGTTATCTCATTCAAAACCTCCCTTTTATCTTCAACTGAAGGATCAACATCAAATACAACATATTGAATACTGCGACTTGCATTGGTCTTAAATTGTTTTTTATGAGCTTTGACATAAGCTTCAATTTCATCATCTGTTACCTGAATGGTACTATCGGGAATAGATGTAAAAGGCAAGAAAACAAATTTACCGTTTACCCGAGTATTAGCAGTAATATATTCTCTTTTAGCTTGTTCCAATGGAATACCCAATCCGGCGCTTACGGCATTAATATAGGTATTGCGTTCCAAATTTTGTTTGATTTGTTTTTCAGATTCCAACCATCTGTTCCATTTCAATTTCCCTTCTTCAGTATCATCTTCTTTCATTTCAGCAATGAAAGTTTTTACACTTTCTTCGTCAAAAAGTCCGGCTTCATTCTGAAATTGAGGATTGGATTGAAGTTGAGGATCGCTGATAATGGCTTTCCAAATTTCTTTTTCACCAATTACGATTCCGGCTTTTTTTAGTTGTTTGTCAAATATTTTTTCACCAATGATATTTTCCCAAACTTGTCTGGAAGCCTGAGAATCATTAGTACCTCCATTGGCTGCAGTAAAAGATTTTACTTTTTCGGTAAATTCTTCACGGGTGATGTGTTCCCCATCAACGCTACCAACTGAATTTTGTTTTTTGGAATTGAAAAATCCTTTAACATCATCAAGATTTGTAACAAACATGAACATTGCAACTCCAACAAACACAATGAGTAACCATTTTTTACTTCTTATCTGCGATAAAATAGCCATATTCTAATAATTTTAGATTTACGATTTACGATTTATTTTTGAAAATTTCAATAATTCTAAGGCTGTTGAAATTTGATTCTAAAAATAGGGTGCGAAAATACGATTAAGTATTGAAATATAAAAATTTACAAGCCGATATGTTGTGAAGTAAGAATTGAAAAAGCTATACAAATGAAGACATCAGTTGTAAATCCTATTTAGTAAGATAATAAAAAGAGCAATTTATTTTTATTTAGGACTAATGACCTCTTCTTCAGGTGTATCTTTAACTTGCAAAACACCACTATTGTTTCTCACATGCCAACGGGTGAGGTTTTCACTCGCTTCAAATCCTTCTCCTTGTAAAGTATCGGTTGGGGTAATAAAAGTAAAGGCTCTTTCCGTAACAAAGTAGTGAAATTTTTGATCCCAAAATATCTGAGTAGTTTTGAGTGTGTATTTTTCTTTATGATTGATTATAACCACATGGTCTCGTAACTCAGAAACATCAGTTTTGGAATAGGTGATGGCATAATCTCCATCTACGGTAGTTGAGTCGCCGTCTTTGTAAATTTTTGTGATATGTAAACCTTCTGGAAATTCAGTATAGGGATGTTCTTTTCTGTTGCTAAAATCGTGAAGCAAAGGACTAGTCATTTTGGTTGTAATATTTCCCGAGTCTTTATAAACCATATTGATATTCTCAGCCACACCAATGGGTAAATTTTTATCTGCCAAAAAATCTCTTACTTCACCGATGTCATTGGTGCATGAAAAAAACAGTGTCGCCATGAAAATGGCAACACTGTATATAAACATGTATTTTGTTTTTAAAAAAATCAAAGTTGTCTTCGTATTTTTCACTTTCAATTAAGGAACTCTAACCGATTCACTGATCCAACAGTTGATTCTCCATGAACTACCAGAAGCAATCCCTTTTAAGAATACGTCTTCAGTTGTAGGAGCTTTGGCAGCATAACTATTGATAAATTTGTTTGCCAAAGTTGAAATACTTGGGTCAACTGATTTCGCCTTGTATGCTTTTTCTAATGCAGCTTGATAAACCATACGTACACCAAACACGTCTCCACCTCCGCAAGAATTGGCACTTGAAGCATACATTTGAGCAATTAATAAATATGCTTTTCCTAAACTTGGTCTTGATTCCAATGCTTGATAGGCGTATGTGCGAGCTTCAGCTAAACGCCCTTTTCCTTGCATGATTTGGGCTATCTTAAATAATATTTCTGCCTTTCTAAAATTCTCAGTTTCCAAACTTACAGCTTTTTTGAAATATTCGAGTGCTTTGTTTTCATCTCCTTTTTTCAATTGTAAGTTGGCGTAAGAAATATAAGCATTTGCACTAGGATCGGCATTGATATAGACTTCTACTATTTGGTCATAAAAATCCGAATCGGTACATCCTTTATTTTGTAAGCGATCAACACTTCTGCTCAACCAAGTAATATCGGTTTTGTGACTTTCAAATTCAGCCTGATATAATGGTATTAATCTCTTACAAGTAGCGAATTCTTCAGACATATCCGTAATCAAACTGGCAACCATACCCAAACTTTCCATATTTTGGCTATATGCTACTCTATTGTTTTTTTGAGTATCACTCAATTCAACTCCATTGGTTTCCATGGTTTGGAAATCTTCCAATTTTTTTGAAAAATTATCTACTTTTCTGTTGATGACATCCGTTAAGTTGTCATACATATCAAAAATAAATTGAACGTTGTTGTCTTTATTTCTTTTGATAATACCTTCATAATATAATGGGATGGCTTTTACACCCATTTCTTCAGGATTGGTTTTATAGGCTTTTTCAAAAAACTCAAAGTATTCCGTTTCAGGACTTCCTGTTTTGTAGAGAAAGTCTGCCCAATCACTGTATATTTTGGCAGGATTATCATTGGGATAATATTGTAATCTTTGTTTGAAAACTTTAATAACCAAATCTTTAGCTACTTGTTTTTCAGCTTCTGTTGTGGCTTTTTGATAACGATAATCAGCTATATCCGAACCAATTTTGTATACATTGATGGATAAATCAGGACAATTTTCAAATGTCCACAACCAATTGTCATAAGCTAAATCGTAATTTTTGTTTTTGGCATCAACACGGAATAAGTTGTATTTTATATTACACTCTTGTTCTTTGTTTTCTTGAGCGTTAACAATAATGCTTTGTGTTAAAAACAAAAAGGTAAGGCTGGTAAATAATCCTTTCATTGTTAAAGTCTTCATTGTCATCTAAGTTTAGGTTAATTAATTTTACTTTTTTGGAACCATTTTTCAGCTAAGTTGAGACCGAGGCGCAAATTAACATAATTTTCTTGAATTAATCCTTGCGTTATTTCACCTCTTTTTCCATACTCAACACTTACATTAAATCTGGTTAGTTGGTTTCCTACGGGTAAACCCAAACCAAAAGATATGCCAAAGTCTTTCATTTCGGTAAAAGAATTGGCAGGACCATCGACATCTAAAGCTATTCCAGGTTTTTCAAAACGAATGCCGGCTCTGTAAATTACTCTGTGCCAATAGCTTGAAATAGAATTTTTCTTGGGCAAGTAATAGCCACCTAAAGCTATCTGAGAGCGATTGGTATATTTGATTTTGGAATTATTCATCAAAGCCGTATCAAATTCCAAAGCGTTTTGCATGTTGTATTCGATACCTGCATACCAAATTTCCGGATTACCTATACCAATTCCGGAATGAAAAGCCAAAGGTCGTGATATTTTTCCTTTAACCGATTCATTATTGAAAAGTGTATCTTGCGGAGATTCGGTTCCGTAGGTGCTATATAAAAAAGTATAAAAGACTTCCTCACCATCCGTTTGAAGTTTATTAGCAAGTTTTACACTACTTTCAATATTTAATTCCAATCCTTTCTTAATCTCAGCTTGATAAGCTCCACCCAATTTGAAACCAACGCCATTTATTTGGGAGTTGTTTCTATAACGAGTATATAGTTGTGTTTCAGCTCTTTGATTGATTACATTGTTTTCAATGCTTCCAAAAATAAATTCAGATTCGGCACCGATGCTGAAACCTTTCCAAGCTTGAAATCCGACACCCATGAAAAAACGATTGGTTCCACCGTTGCCATTGAATAAATTGGCTTCAATGATCTCCTCATCAGTGTTATAAATTTCTTGAGCGATATTATAACCTACATTTGAATTGGGTTGTAATCCCACCATAAATCCTATTTTTTTCGTAATAGGGAATCCAGCAGACAAATAGGATAGACTTGTGTAAGAAGAATTCTGAGTTTGACTAGCATCTTCAAGTGTCAAAAATTGGGTTTTTACCCCAATATCAAATAAGGTATATTGAACATTACTCAACAAAGCAGGATTGGCAAAATTAAGTTCGTGTGTTCTATTTAAAGCAACAGATATTCCGCCCATTCCGGCAGAAGCTACTGATATTTGTTGGTTACTTTCTCCAATTCCAAAAAAGGAATAAGGAGATTGATTGGTTACTTGCCCGAACAAAGTGATGTTCCATGCAAGAAACGTTAAAAAACTAATCTTTTTTATCATTGGTGTTTATTTTCAAAATGGTATAGAGTCCTTCCAATAGGAAAAACGGACGGACAAAGATGCTACTTTTTAATTGTTTAGCCAAAAACTCGGCATCTCCGCCTGTTAAAACAACTGTTAATTTTTTGTAATCTGTTGAATATTGGTTAATTACACCTTCAATTTCTTGAAGGGTTCCATTGACTACTCCCGAATGGATTGAATTTGAGGTGTTATTTCCTAAATAATTTTCTGGATCTTGTTTTTCCAATAGAGGTAATTTGGCGGTGTAATCGTGTAATGCCCTATATCGGCTTTGGATTCCGGGAGAAATGGCTCCGCCCCAATAGGTGTTGTTACAATCTATAAAATCGTAGGTAATACAGGTGCCGGCATCTAAGATTAAAACATTTTGTTTTGGAAAAATTATTGATGCAGCTGCAGCCAGTGCTATTCTATCTACCCCAAGTGTATGCGGTGTTTCATATCGATTTATAAAAGGAACTTTAGTTTCCTGATTTAAAACCAAAACGGCTAAGTTGTCGGAAAGCCATTGTTTATCAATGTCTTTCAATTTTCCTACCGAAGAAACTATGCTCGATTTAATGTCGTATTTTTGAATGATTTGATTGATTTCACTTCTGAAGTCATCATGTTCAAATGTGGCGTGAATGCGCAAGGCGTCTTTTTCAAACAGACCAATTTTTATAGATGTATTTCCTATGTCTATGACTAATTGCATCAACCGGTTTTACGCAAGATTCGTAAAAGGAGAACTACCTTTGTAGATAGTTCTCCCAATTGTAATATATTAGATGATGAGCATGGCGTCACCATAAGAGAAGAATCTGTATTGTTCTTTAACAGCTTCTTTATAAGCTTTCATGATTAAATCGTAACCTGCAAATGCGGCAGTCATCATCAAAAGAGTTGATTTTGGGGTGTGGAAATTGGTAATCATCGCATCTGCAACACTGAACTCATAAGGGGGAAAAATGAATTTGTGGGTCCATTTATCGCAAGGATGCAATAATTTATTGGCTGAAACCGAACTTTCCACAGCTCTCATTACGGTTGTTCCTACTGCAATTACTTTCTTACCTTCGGCATGTGTTTGATTGACTTTATCGGCTACCTGTTGATCGATGATGATTTGTTCAGAATCCATTTTATGTTTAGATAAATCTTCTACTTCTACCGGATTGAATGTGCCTAAACCGACGTGTAGCGTAAGTTCAGCAAATTCAATTCCTTTGATTTCCATTTTTTTCATCAGGTGTTTGGAGAAATGCAAACCTGCTGTTGGAGCGGCAACGGCACCTTCATGCTTTGCATAAATGGTTTGATAACGCTCAGCATCCTCGGGAGTAGCTTCTCTTTTGATGTATTTGGGAAGTGGCGTTTGTCCCAATTCCTTTAATTTGGCAATAAACGATTCATGGTCACCATCGAATAAAAAGCGAAGAGTTCTGCCACGAGAAGTAGTGTTGTCAATGACTTCTGCTACTAAGGTATCATCATCATCGAAGAAGAGTTTGTTTCCAATTCTAATTTTACGAGCAGGATCTACCAAAACATCCCATAAGCGGTGTTCTGAATTTAATTCTCGCAACAAGAAAACTTCGATTTTGGCACCTGTTTTTTCTTTTTCCCCCATCAAACGAGCAGGGAATACTTTGGTGTTGTTTAACAACATCAAATCACCTTCATCAAAATATTCAATGAGATCTTTAAAATGTTTGTGTTCAATGGTTCCTGACTTGCGATTGACTACCATTAATCTGGATTCATCACGATTTTCGGCTGGATATTCTGCCAGTAGTTCTTTTGGTAGATCGAAATCGAATTTGGATAACTTCATGCGTTTATAACTTTAGTCGATTGGTTTGATACTTGTTAAATGCTTTAAAAATGCTAAAAATGAAGTGCATTTAACTTTAAAAGCCGGCAAATATACAATATCGATATAGGCGAAGTCAAGTAATTGCTTAAGTATTTTTAAAATAATAAAGTAAATCTTTTAAGTTTTAGTTTTTTTTTAGTCTTTTAAGGCTTGTATTTTTGATTAAATGCAAAAAAGTAGATTTTATTTTTTTGGAATATGACTATTGTCAACTATTGACATTCTGAATCGCTCTAAATTTGTAGTGAATTTGAA
>Ga0209573_1002296_pt1 | contig 25038 bp, 21 predicted proteins | sample TNRBio252014_DNA_FD_185870 | JGI IMG/M metagenome (GOLD analysis project Ga0209573, IMG submission 185870) | Wastewater treatment Type I Accumulibacter community from EBPR Bioreactor in Madison, WI, USA - TNR Reactor_6/25/2014_ DNA (SPAdes)... | ecosystem: Engineered > Bioreactor > EBPR >... | reverse complement strand
GAACTTTGGACAAAGAATTAAAAAAGAAAGCGAACGCCCAACAAAGGCTAAAATGTTCATAGCGGCTATGCGCCGCTACGCCATTTAGCCAAACCGTTATTACAGCATTGCAGCCCGGTCTTAAGTATTTGGTGAAATAAAAAAAGATCAGTAGTTTTATCCGGGCTTTGGCGGGACAGAAGGAATGGGATGAGCGTACTTCCTCTTAGGTTTCAGGGAGAAAATGAATGATTGTTAACATCGCTGTATAACATGCGCTATGAAAACAAGCCTCCTATCGTCGGCTCGTATCATAGCGCGACCGTTACTTGCTATTAAAAGAAAAAATTTAAGAAGAAATGAAAAACGATACAATATTAATTTTTCTAGATGTGCTTGGTTTTAAAAGTTTATTTGAACAGCATGGTTTAGATTATATATACAATAAATATGATAACCTTATAAAAAATACATTAGATGCTGCGTGGGCCAGAAAATTTGTTGGGAATTATGCAGTGGTTATGTTAGCCGAAAGTCCTGTTAACATTACATATTTCAGTGATACAGTAATATTATGGTTAAATGATATGAATCCATTAACATTAGCCGCAACTATCGACAGTTTGAATGAATTGTTATGCAAATCAATAGAAGAAAATTTTCCACTCAGGGGTGCAATTAGTCGTGGAGAAGCCATTATGGATAAAAAAAATAATATCTTTTTAGGAAAGCCTTTAATTTCAGCATATATGGCAGAAGGTGCTTTAAATCTAATAGGTGTGACCTTTTCCTCTGATATGGGGGGGAAAGGACTAAGCCTAGACCCAAATATGGTATTGCCATATGAGAAACATTATAAACTTGAGAAAATGGAATTAGTTAAAGATGGTGTTATTGATTATCCAAAACATTGGCGTAATACACGAAAAACTGATATAAAGGAACATATAATTAAAATGAAAGATTCCCAAATATACGAATCTCCAGAGCTAAAATCCAAGTGCGATAAATATTATGATAATACGATAGATTTTTGCAATTACTCGGAAAGTGTGCATAATGAATTATGGGAAAAAAAATTGAAATCTTAAAATCTTTAAAATGAAGTCGAGTTTATATATTTTTGCTCTTGTTGTTGCATTTTTGAACATTTGCTTGAATTATTACATTATGAAGGCTTCAAAGAATTATTTAAGCTTTATGGATTCAATAAAGAGCATTGAATTCTTTATAGCCTTTTTTATTGGGACTATGTCGATTCTTTCAATGACACTATTTTACAAATCAGGACTAAATTTATCACAAGGTATAATTTTCATGGGAGCTACTTCAATCATTCTTGGTACATGCTACTCAATATTTGTTTTGAAAAATAAAATTGATTTAGTAGATGTTATTTTATTAACATTACTAATAATAGTTTATAGCTATAAAACATATAAATTATCAATAAATTAAGACATAATGTTTGAAATAACCCCAAAGCAAATTTCAGAAACTGCAAATAAACTAATAAGCAATGGGTTCAAGGGTAATGCTATTGTGGCCTATGTAGATTTACTTGGTTTTAGTCAAGAAATTAAAGATAAGTGGAATGATATGAGTTATGACCCGCTGAAAAGGATGATGGAGATAAAAGCTTTTATTGAACTAGCTAAAAATGGCTCAATTTATCATACGTTTTTTGATTATGACGAGCAAACAATTTTAGGTAAAACTAAATATCCTGATGTCATTACAATTTCAGATTCTTTCATTTTTATAAAAATAATGGAAGAAGAAGATGATCTTAATTTTATACTTGGCTTGTTAGCAGTTACAGGAAGTATAATTGAACTTTGGCGAATTGCAAAAGAAAAAGGGTTTACAATTCGCGGTGGTGTAGATTTTGGAGAGTTATTTTATACATCCTCTGAAGTTATTGGCCCAGCGTTCATTGATGCATACAACCTTGAATCAAAAGCAGCAGATGTTTCACGTATTATTTATTCAAACAAGATTTGCAAAATGATTTATGATAAACAAAGCAACTTACATCCTTCGTTAAAGGACTATTTAATGAGATACTTTAAAAAAGATATTGATGATTATATTATACTTAATCCATTAATTCCTTTTGGATATAGCAGTGATGCAAATTTAGATATAGCTCTCTATGATTTTAATGACCTAATGAATAATGTGAATAATCATAATGCACGAAATAAGTATGTAAATATTGTTGAACAACTTTACAAGAAAAATAGGGCTTTGAGTTCTATGGAAATTTTTAATAAATAACAGCAAGTAACAAAGGCTATGACGTTCATCTCGCCTTATCAGGACGAGACGACGCATAGCCAAACCGTTATCGGTCATTCTCAGATGACATGAACAAATATAATGAGGATAATAACATGGAATTGTCAGGGAGCATTTAGAAAAAAGGTTGACATAATTCTGCGCTATCAGCCTGATATATTAATTGTTCCTGAATCCGAGCATCCAGACAAACTAATTTTCAATGAATCTAATCCTAAACCAAATTGCTTACACTGGTATGGAGACAATGGTCACAAAGGCATTGGAATTTATTCTTATACTGGCTATAAGTTTGAAGTGTTGAACGAGTTTAATCCGGAATTTCGGTACATAATACCTATTCAAGTGACTGGACAGGGCAAAACATTTATACTTTTTGCAATTTGGGCAATGCCAAATAAAGAAAATTATGAAGCGAGATATATTGGGCAAGTCTGGAATGCAATAAATCATTATAATCACCTATTTCAGGGTTCTATAATTTTAATTGGAGATTTCAATAGTAATAAAATTTGGGACTACAAAAAACGAGTTGGAGATCATTCTGGCGTGGTGCGAAAATTAGCAGAGAAAAACATACACAGCGTTTATCATGAACATTTTAGTATCGAACAAGGTAAAGAGGAGCATCCAACATTTTTTCTTCAGAGAAAACAAAGCAAACCCTACCACATTGATTATTGTTTTGCATCGAGCGATATGATCCAGAAAGTTAAAAACATTGAAATAGGAAACTTCGAAAATTGGATTGGATACAGTGATCACACACCTTTAATAATAGACTTCTTTAGTTGAGATGAAAAAGAACAACCGATAACAGCTAAGCGTTCGTCGTGGTTGCAAACCAAGCGATGAACGCAGTGTTGAACGGAACCTTCGGTAGCGCTCTCAAGAGTGGAAAACCAGCATTTTTTTAATCTTATGGGGTTATCGGTATTGCGGATGTAGGATCTATCGGGTGAAGTTACCCTTTTCCCGGATCCTGCGACCTGGATTGATTGCTTTATAGCTTTGTTTCTTCTGTTTTCACATCGGTTTTTGCATAACTTCCCTTACCCACATCTCTTATGCGATGCAGGAAGCTGTTTCATTTTCCCCGCCTTGTTTATGCAAATCCGGTGGCCCTCTTCTCCCGAAAGTCTCGATGATGTGCATCTTTCCTGTCTTGCAGCACGGGCATGATGGTAATGACCAGGATTTGATCACTTCAACTTGTTTTAGCACAACTGATTTAGTTAATGACGTTTGCAGCCGGCCTAATTTTTCAGATTTCCATGAACTGGACAGGAATCCATAATGACGTATTCTCACAAACCGTTTTGGCAGTATATGCAGCGTAAACCGGCGCACAAACTCACCATATGTAAGACGCATTAATTGCTTTTTACCTCCTTGTTTGTAATCTTTATACCAAAACGACACTTCTCCGTTATTCAGCGACTCAATCCGGTGATCAGAGATGGCAATTTTGTGCGTGTATCTTCCCAGATATTCTATTACTGAAGCTGGCCCGCCAAAGGGCTTTTTGGCATATACTACCCAGGGATGGTCAAACAGTGTGTTTGGTATTTCTTCCTTATCTACCTCAGTCCGTAACGATGCCATGTATTTTGCCCTGAACACCTTGCTCAGGGCTTTAACCGGGTACAGAAACTTACCCCTGTTTTTCGATTTATACCAAAGACCCTGTGGATTAACCGTTCCACCCGGAATGATGCAATGAATATGCGGATGAAGTGACAGATTCTGTCCCCAGGTATGGAGGATCGATATCATGCCTGCCTTTCTTTGCTTTCCTGCAAAGGCTTCTATGGTCTGCCATGCAGATCTGAACAGAACGTCATAGACGATCTTTGGCTTATAAAGCGCCAGTCTGTTCAAGGCTTCCGGCAAAGTAAACACAACATGGAAGTAACTGACCGGCAAAAGTTCGGAGGTTCTCGCTGCTATCCATTTTTCCCGTTGTTGCCCCTGACATTTCGGACAGTGGCGATTGCGGCAGCTATTGTAGCTGATCTTTATATGACCACATTCATCACATTCATCCACATGCCCGCCCAAGGCAGCAGTGCGGCAGGATTTGATCGCCCGTAGTGTGCGTAGCTGCCAATTATTGAACCCTGATCTTTCTATCTCTTCCCATGCCTTTTCAAGTACCTGTGCTACTTCGTTTTCTGCCCGCATTGCTCAAACAGGGTATCTAACGGACTAAACGGCTTCAACCGTCCACTTTGTGCCACATGCAGGTAGATCATTGTCGTCTCTATTCGCTCATGTCCCAGCATATCCTTCAATGTCATGATGTCCATGCCATCTTCCAGTAAATGCGTCGCATAGGTGTGACGCAATGTGTGTACGTTGACATGCTTACTGATCCCTGCTTTCCTAGCTGCTGATTGAACTGCCCATTGTACCCCTTTCTGAGAATATCGGCTATCAAAGTCTCCTCCTTTGCGGTTTTCCAGCGGTTGACCGTTGAATAGCCACTCTTCAGGCATTTCTGTCTCTATGTATTGTTTCAATCCCCGCATTAAATGTTCACTCAGCGGAACATATCTGTCTTTTTTCCCTTTGCCAGACTTCACATGCAACATCCTGCGGTCTAAATCAATGTCCGCTATTCTGACACTCCGCGCTTCCAGACACCGCACTCCGCAACCATATAGCAATCCTATCAGGATGCGATGTTTCAATAACTCTGGTGCTTTGATCAAGCTCCATACTTCTTCCTTTGATAATACTACCGGCAATTTCTTTGGCCTTACGATGATCGGAAGTCCTATTTCTTCTTTCTTTATGCCTTCGTATTTACACAAAGCCCGAAGCCCATACACGGTATGTTTAAAATAAGATTCTGAGGGTGTCTGATGAGTACTTTGTAGAAAATGGAGGTAATCTGTTACCTGGTCTTCTTCAAGTTCCGTTGGTAAACAATCAAAATGCAGTGCCATGGCTGCCAGGTGCCGGGAATAGTTCAAATACGTGCTCTTACTACGACCTGAAATAGAAAGTTTTTTCTCAAATCTTTCTATAAGTTCCGCAAATCCGCTAACTTGTGCCTTGGCACGTGCGATCAGTGTGTGCTTTCCTAAATCTTCGGGAGCTTTCTTTTTTGTTGTCATCTTTTGTTGCTTTTAGTTAAAATCTTAATGACAGCAAATTATAAACCACCAAACTTTCGGGCGTGGGAAAGCTACCGAAGGTTTAGTTCAACAAACGCTATAGCAAATGCGGGTTTGCGTGTTCGTTGAAACATTTGAAATCTTTACCTACATTTGTGCTGGCAGACAGTTGAGCAACAATTTATTCCCGCACTTGCCATAGCGTCAACCGTTATTACAGCATTGCAGCCCGTCTTTTAAGTATTTGGTGAAATAAAAAAAGATCAGTAGTTTTATCCGGGCTTTGGCGGGGCAGAAGGAATGGGATGAGTGTGCTTCCTCTTAGGTTTCAGGGAGAAAATGAATGATTGTTAACATCGCTGTATAACATACGCTATGAAAACAAGCCTCCTATCGTCGGCTCGTATCATAGCGCGACCGTTATTACAGCATTGCAGCCCGGCCTTAAGTATTTGGTGAAATAAAAAAAGATCAGTAGTTTTATCCGGGCTTTGGCGGGGCAGAATGAACGGGATAAGCGTGCTTCCTCTGAGGTTTCAGGGAGAAAATGAATGATTGTTAACATCGCTGTATAACATACGCTATGAAAACAAGCCTCCTTTCGTCGGCTCGTATCATAGCGCGACCGTTATGCCTCATGTTAAAGAGACAATTAATCAAAAAAATGGATAAATATGGAGACTGAACATTGGATTGCGATAATCGGAATTGTTATTTCTGCAATAATCGCATATTTTACTACAAAAGTGACAATTAGCGCAGAAAGAAGAAAAGGAAGACTAATCCTACTGGAATTGATAAAGCAATATCTAATAAGTTTTAATAGTTGCTTTGATGTTCAAACAAAAGCTTTAAAAACAGACAAAATTACTAAAGAACAGTACCTTAGAATGATTGAAATTATAGAATCAGAATTTAAGGAATTGATTAGCAATCCTTACTATTTAGATATTACATATAAATATCCAACATTAACAATGCTTCAAGTTTCATTTTCCAGGGAAATTGCAGAATGGAGAATATCAGACATGTTTGGATTAAAAGAAGAAACCTTTCGTTTAATGGTTGAGTTGTACTCTCATTTAAAAAAAGATATGAAAAAGAAATATTTTAAAAAAGGCGGCGGATTTTTTGAAATTGATAAGTTAATTTTTGAATGGAAAGAAATCTTGAAATTGTAAAACACGAAGGCATAACAAAGTGTAGCAGCAATAAGGGTTTCATAGGTAATTCAAGCATTCTACCCCGCTCAAACTTTAGTGGTGGTGGACAGGTAAGAAGCCTGCAATCCCTTACTGCTGCTACACTCGAACGTTCTGTGCCATTAAAAAATAAAATCCCGTGCTGAAAACTATATGTAATTTGATTTTACTACATTTGTGATTATTTCAAAATAAAATAAATGGAAGCTGAAAACAAAACAATTATTAACTTATTATCAATCGATGAATATGCTGATAATCTGTATTGTGTATCAGAAAATTTAGTCAACAATAGATTAAAGCACTATCAGCTTCAAGCAAAACATGTTGGTGCTGATTATTTTTATTGTCTTGACAGTGAATTAGAAAAACAAAAAGTCCCATTTGTATACATATACGATAATCGAAAACAAAATCCAGATGAGAAAACTCTCGCCATAATTAATAAACAAATCTGGACAATTGGAGATATTGCACTAGCGATAGTTATTTATTCAGATGAAGTTAAAATTATTGATACTCGCCAACCTGTTAAAGTATCAGATGAAGGGAAACTAACAGCAAATTTTCTTTTTCCTCTTATACCAAAAATTGATAATAAATTAAGAGAATTAATTTTTTCAGGAAGGATTCTTGAAGAGAAAACAACCGATTACCTATCCGTTTCCCCGTATGTTAAGTTACTTGAGCATATTGACAAAAACATACTTGTAAAACAAGATAAAATAGGCTGTTCTCCTCATATATTAAGACCATTAATCGTTAAATGTATCTTAATAAAATACCTAGAAGAACAAGTTGATGATAGCGGAATAAATATTTTTCGGAACAATTATTTTTCCTCATTTCTTAATGAATCAAAGAATGACGCAACTTTTTGCGATGTACTTAAGGATGGTAATATTCTTGACTTATTTTCAGAATTAAATAATAAGTTTAATGGTGGTGTTTTTGATTTATCAGAAGAAGAAATAGATGAAATTTCTAAAAGTAATCTGACAGCAATAGCAATTGCTTTAGATGGTCGTTTTGAAAAAGATGGACAGGGTTCATTTTGGAAAATATACGATTTGAAGTTTATTCCGATTGAATTTATTTCGAGACTTTATGAGCGGTTTATATTGTCCGTAGATGGACGTCAAAAGAAGGATGGTGCATATTATACACCACCGCATTTAGCACGTTTACTTGTTGACGAACTTTTACCGTTTGATTTTGAAATTGATTTTGAAAATTTTAAGCTTTTAGACCCTTCTTGTGGTTCAGGTATCTTCCTTGTTCTAGCCTATAAAAGGCTTATAACCTTATGGATGTTACAAAATAATAAACAGAAAACTGAAGGAGAAAATGATATTAACGCATTAAAAAAAATATTGTCAAACTGTATATACGGAGTTGATATTAATCCTGATGCTATTTCAATTACAGCGACATCACTACAAATAGAATATACTAGCCATTTTCATCCAAAGGATATTGAATTAATTCAATTTGACAATCTTATTTCAAATGGAAATCTAGAATCAAAAGGCGTATTTAAATGGTATAAATCAACACATGTAATGTTTGATGTTATTGTTGGGAATCCTCCATTTAATATTGATAAAGATGAAAATAGACAGAATGCAAAGAATGGATTAGATGACATTTGTGATGAAGAGTTTTTTGTTGATGAAAAGAATAGGAAAAAGGAATTCCCTTACAAAAACCCTGCATTAACAATTTTTTATCAATCGATAGAGAAATTATTAAAGCCTTCAGGCTTTTTATTCATGGTAATGCCATCGTCAGCATTATTATATAATCCTACTTCATTAAAATTTAGGAAAACCATTTTTTCGAAGTGGAACATAAAGAAAATATATGATTTCACTCCCTTGAAAAATTATTTGTGGGGAAATACTAAAGTTGCTACAATTGCGATATTGGTTCAAAAAAAAGAATCCAACCGAAAAGCAATCGAACATTTAATCATTAGAAGTTCATACCTGAATCATAAAGGAGCATTAAGATTTCAAATTGATAAATACGACCGCTTTTTTGTTCCATTTGAAAGAGCTATTGAAGATAAATATTATTGGAAAACTAACCTTCTAGGTGGTGGTAGACTACATTTTTATATAGATAAGTACCTTGCTGGTAATGAAATTACAATAAGAAAGATACTCAAAAAATGGTATCCTAGTTCTACTGGATTTCGGTCTGACAAGTCTTCATCTAAGCAAGTTGATTTGAAAGGAATGGAACTTCTAGATTCAAAAAGCTTCATTACTGATACCATTGATGGAGCAACATATATTCAAGAAGAGCAATTGAAAAAGAGGGGTGTTAATGCAGATGTTTTAAATCCTCCAAACATACTAATTCGATTAAATGCAAACTATTCTATGCCAATAGTCCTTAATTCAAAGAAAATTGGTTTCTTTCCTGGTGTACTTGGCTTAAAAGGTAAGTCTGATAGCGAAATGAGTAGGTTTGTAGAAGTTTTTAAGGAAAATCGTAAAGTTTATAAAACATTGATAAAATTATTATCCTCAAAAATCTATATGCAACAAAGTGGAGAATATACAATCGATGCTCAAGATATTATGAACCTTCCTTTACAATTAAATGACACAGGAAGTTTTGTCGCTTTTGGTGAATTAAGTGAAATGGAGAGAGCTGTTTGGAATGATACAGAATTGTTAGCACAATCTATAAACAAAACAACAGGGAGACTTTTTGAGAATGCTGGGGACTTAAACTTAGAGCAATACGCAGATGCTTTTTGTAAGGTTTTGAATTGTATTTATGAAAAAGGAGAGTATAAGTTTCGTCCAAAAAGAATTGTTAAAAACACCCATTGGGTTTGGGTTACCCTATATCATACTAATCTGGACAAGCCTTTTGAATCTGTTTTGAATACTGAAAATGAATATATATATAAAGAAATCTTGCATGATGATATGTCAAATAATGGCTTAAGAATTAATCGTATTATTACATACATAAATGAGCCAAATTGCATAAGCTTTCTAAAGCCTAGAACAATGAAATATTGGACTAAAAGTATTGCCTATAGAGATGCAGAAGAAATAAAGAGTTTAATGTTTAAAAATGGGTACTAGAAATGAAATTTGATAATTTACCGACTTCCCCATATTTAAATATTGTTTTCAGTATTATTCGAAATGGGATAATTAAAAGTTCATCAAGGCTCAAAGCTTCCGACAATGAGGATTTAAAAAACCAGATGTTAGTAGAAACCTTTAATTACATAGGAACAACAAATGAAAGCACGTGGATAGGAGTTGGGAAAGAGAATATTTCAGAAGGGAAACAAGCAAGAGAAGACATTTATTTCCACTTAAATGATGAAAACCACACTAGGATATTTTTTGTAGAAGGAAAGAGATTACCAAAGTACAAAACCAAAACAAAGCAGGAGTATGTTATTGGGACAAATAGTTTTGGAAATCCAAGTGGAGGTATTGAACGTTTTAAAAAAGGTATACATGGAGACCCAAATAAAATTTCTAATAACGGTTTGATAGCATATATTGAAAACGAATCAATTAAGCATTGGGCAGAAAATGTTAATTGCTCTATTCGAGAGAATTTCAATAATGACGAGGTACTGATAATGAAAGATGGTTTGACTAATGAATTTTTATCAACACATCAATTCGAATGCGAAAGCATTTCTACATATTTTAACCTTCATCATTTTTGGATTGAACTCAATAATTGATTTAGATGGAGGAATAATGGCTTAGAACACGCGGTATAAAACATTGGGGTTTAAGTGGTTATTCGAGCGTTCTGCCCCGTATCAAGTTCGGTGTAATTGGACAGGATAGTAACCCGAAATCCCCAACGTTTCATACCGCCACCGTTAGCGGTCAGTTTAAGACGACACTACACAGACAAAAAACAATACAAGAAAAATGGGACTAAAAATTAGCACAATCGCTGGACTTCCAGAAAACGAAGAGAGAAGTTATTACTTATACATTTTGGACTACTACAATTGGGACGAACCAATTAGTAACACTTTGCGAAATAGCTTTGACAAAATTGCAGCGTTTGCAGCTCAAAATGACTCTGTTGTTATTCAAGGAATTCCTGAGAGCCATTTCTATTCGGAACTAATGTCATGTGAATCTATAAATGGAATAGACCCGAAAGAATTGCTTCCAGCATTAATGATTACGACAATTCATCCAAAATATTTTTTAGATGGCAACGACAAACAACTAATTGGCGGTAAAATTCCCGAAGACAAATTGATGTTTATTGAAATAGGAAAAGTTTGCAAGACACCGCAAGATGTTTTGAAAATAATTGAAAAAGTATTCCAAGACATTAAAGACAAAAAAGAAATCAAAGATTTTAAAGTGAAAAAAGAACTTAAAGGTGGAATAGGAAAAATATTGAACGACACGATTATACTTGAACCAAACATTGCAGGAATTGGAGTAAATATTAACAACATATTCAAATTCTTCAATGGAAAATAATAAGGACCTAAAGGCAAAAAAATGGAGACATCAAATTTAATAGCATTAGGGGCATTAATTGTAGCTGTTCTCGGACTTTTTCCGCAATTCTACCCTATGTTTTCTAAAAAGAAAGCAAAAAAGAAAATTAATAAAACGCCCGAAAAAACAGAATCAAAAACAGAAGAACAACCTAAAGAAAACGTTGAAAAAGAACCTATGCCTTTTATGCTGCGAATACTGATGTTAGTAATATTTGCTGTAGCAAGTTTTCTAATTGAAATCATTATTTTCGGGATAGTCGCCCATCTTTTTGGTGTAAACATAGATTTAGCAACAATGTCGTTAATCTGGAAAGTAATTTTTTATTTACTATTCCTCATTCCAGGCGTATTTTTATTCCTAGCTTTTTTAACATTTGTGGCAAACACAACAGACTAAAACAGAAATGATATTTAACCGTAAGACAGATAGGACAAAAAACCGAACCGCTAACAGCTAAGCGTTCGTCGTGGTTGCAAACCAAGCGATGAACCCCGTAGGTAAATACCAACGGGGTGAACGCAGTGTTGAACCCTGCAGGTATTTTACCAACGGGGCAAACGGATTACTGACGCTGCCAACCATGACGCTATCGGTCATGATTTGCTATCTGCACAGGTTAGATAGTGCTCTCAAGAGTGGAAAACCAGCATTTTTTTAATCTTATGGTGTTATCGATATTGCGGATGTAGGATCCTATTGGGAGAAGTTACCCTTTTTCCGTATCCTGCGACCTGGTTTGATTGCTTTTTAGCTTTGATTTTGCTGTTTTGTAAAATCCGATCCAAATTGACCATACAAATCTGGTTCAAACTGAACAGGGCAAGCCTGAAAATATCTATTGGATCATGCACATCATCAATAGAAATTATTGAATAGAAAATAAAATGGTGAAAGTGTCTCCCCGTTGAATATTTAATTGTTTGAGAATTCCGGATCCAATTGAACTACCCATTCCTAAGTGAATTGTTCTGTCCATAATAATTCATAGATTCATTTAAAGTGATAAATTTTATTAAAAGAATAAGAAACCCTGCTCTCGTTAATCTCTAAATACAGTAGCTTACCTTTAAGAAAACTGATCAAATATTTTCAAATAATTATATTTTTTGTATACTTACAGTCAGGTTTACAATGATTGGTTTGGGCGAGTGAAAATGGTGTGTAGTTAAGCATATTGGCCGTTATGGGAGTATTTGCTTAACGTATTTTATAAAAACCTGAAGTTTGATATTTTTTTATTGTGACAATAAACAAGTTAGCGGCCATTATAAATTTACAATCATGAAGATATCTTATAAACAAATTGCTAAAAGGATTACCGGTATTTCCTGTCCAATTGGTGGTATTACGTGGACACCGCCTGTATTTGATAAAGATATTGCTATAAAACTCATTTCATATCTTGAAGATAGACGTGCATTATTTTATCCTTACCACATGGAAATTCCTTATCATGTGAAGGAATCAATTATGCAAATCAGAGCGTATATAACAGATCTTTTACAGCAAATTGATTCTGAGTCTGCTTTAGTCCCGAATCTTAAATTAATGCGGGCAGCATGCAGAAAATATCTTGATGACAATCCAAAAACGGATAAAAGGTATAGACATTTTGGTGCAGATGATGTACTTTCCTTAGGAGAATTAAGAGGTGTTTTTGGAAGAAATCTTGCTGAAATATGTGTAAAATTTGGGATAGATATTGAAGATGAATTGGAAGAAATTTTACCTTTCGAGGACACCAATTAAAACGGCCGCTAACAGCTAAGCGTTCGTCGTGGTTGCAAACCAAGCGATGAACGCAGTGTTGAACGGAACCTTCGGTAGCGCTCTCAAGAGTGGAAAACCAGCATTTTTTTAATCTTATGGGGTTATCGGTATTGCGGATGTAGGATCTATCGGGTGAAGTTACCCTTTTCCCGGATCCTGCGACCTGGATTGATTGCTTTATAGCTTTGTTTCTTCTGTTTTCACATCGGTTTTTGCATAACTTCCCTTACCCACATCTCTTATGCGATGCAGGAAGCTGTTTCATTTTCCCCGCCTTGTTTATGCAAATCCGGTGGCCCTCTTCTCCCGAAAGTCTCGATGATGTGCATCTTTCCTGTCTTGCAGCACGGGCATGATGGTAATGACCAGGATTTGATCACTTCAACTTGTTTTAGCACAACTGATTTAGTTAATGACGTTTGCAGCCGGCCTAATTTTTCAGATTTCCATGAACTGGACAGGAATCCATAATGACGTATTCTCACAAACCGTTTTGGCAGTATATGCAGCGTAAACCGGCGCACAAACTCACCATATGTAAGACGCATTAATTGCTTTTTACCTCCTTGTTTGTAATCTTTATACCAAAACGACACTTCTCCGTTATTCAGCGACTCAATCCGGTGATCAGAGATGGCAATTTTGTGCGTGTATCTTCCCAGATATTCTATTACTGAAGCTGGCCCGCCAAAGGGCTTTTTGGCATATACTACCCAGGGATGGTCAAACAGTGTGTTTGGTATTTCTTCCTTATCTACCTCAGTCCGTAACGATGCCATGTATTTTGCCCTGAACACCTTGCTCAGGGCTTTAACCGGGTACAGAAACTTACCCCTGTTTTTCGATTTATACCAAAGACCCTGTGGATTAACCGTTCCACCCGGAATGATGCAATGAATATGCGGATGAAGTGACAGATTCTGTCCCCAGGTATGGAGGATCGATATCATGCCTGCCTTTCTTTGCTTTCCTGCAAAGGCTTCTATGGTCTGCCATGCAGATCTGAACAGAACGTCATAGACGATCTTTGGCTTATAAAGCGCCAGTCTGTTCAAGGCTTCCGGCAAAGTAAACACAACATGGAAGTAACTGACCGGCAAAAGTTCGGAGGTTCTCGCTGCTATCCATTTTTCCCGTTGTTGCCCCTGACATTTCGGACAGTGGCGATTGCGGCAGCTATTGTAGCTGATCTTTATATGACCACATTCATCACATTCATCCACATGCCCGCCCAAGGCAGCAGTGCGGCAGGATTTGATCGCCCGTAGTGTGCGTAGCTGCCAATTATTGAACCCTGATCTTTCTATCTCTTCCCATGCCTTTTCAAGTACCTGTGCTACTTCGTTTTCTGCCCGCATTGCTCAAACAGGGTATCTAACGGACTAAACGGCTTCAACCGTCCACTTTGTGCCACATGCAGGTAGATCATTGTCGTCTCTATTCGCTCATGTCCCAGCATATCCTTCAATGTCATGATGTCCATGCCATCTTCCAGTAAATGCGTCGCATAGGTGTGACGCAATGTGTGTACGTTGACATGCTTACTGATCCCTGCTTTCCTAGCTGCTGATTGAACTGCCCATTGTACCCCTTTCTGAGAATATCGGCTATCAAAGTCTCCTCCTTTGCGGTTTTCCAGCGGTTGACCGTTGAATAGCCACTCTTCAGGCATTTCTGTCTCTATGTATTGTTTCAATCCCCGCATTAAATGTTCACTCAGCGGAACATATCTGTCTTTTTTCCCTTTGCCAGACTTCACATGCAACATCCTGCGGTCTAAATCAATGTCCGCTATTCTGACACTCCGCGCTTCCAGACACCGCACTCCGCAACCATATAGCAATCCTATCAGGATGCGATGTTTCAATAACTCTGGTGCTTTGATCAAGCTCCATACTTCTTCCTTTGATAATACTACCGGCAATTTCTTTGGCCTTACGATGATCGGAAGTCCTATTTCTTCTTTCTTTATGCCTTCGTATTTACACAAAGCCCGAAGCCCATACACGGTATGTTTAAAATAAGATTCTGAGGGTGTCTGATGAGTACTTTGTAGAAAATGGAGGTAATCTGTTACCTGGTCTTCTTCAAGTTCCGTTGGTAAACAATCAAAATGCAGTGCCATGGCTGCCAGGTGCCGGGAATAGTTCAAATACGTGCTCTTACTACGACCTGAAATAGAAAGTTTTTTCTCAAATCTTTCTATAAGTTCCGCAAATCCGCTAACTTGTGCCTTGGCACGTGCGATCAGTGTGTGCTTTCCTAAATCTTCGGGAGCTTTCTTTTTTGTTGTCATCTTTTGTTGCTTTTAGTTAAAATCTTAATGACAGCAAATTATAAACCACCAAACTTTCGGGCGTGGGAAAGCTACCGAAGGTTTAGTTCAACTTCGGGTTTGCACAATGGCGGTGAACCGGGAGTTTAAGGCAGTTTTGAAATAAATAAACTTCGGCAGGGTAAGTATGGTAAGCGGTTTCAAACTCCGCCACTGTGCAAACCCGCACCGTTGGGCGTCACTAAAAAAAAAGATAATGAAATATCAAATCGGAATACTACTGCTTCTAATGGGAATAATTAACAATTCTTGCAAAAAAGAAGATTTATGTCCAAGTTCAACTGATTTAGGACAATTGGAATGGTCGCAAGAAACTGAAAATTGGTTTCCAAAAGAATATATGACTAAACCCTTCTCAATTGATTTCACAAATAATAATGGAGAAATAAAAACTTTTACTTTGGATACGGTCGGAATACTTCAAGGGTTATTTTGGAATTTTGAAATGGAATGTGAGAATGGTGGAGGAATAACAAATGTAAGATATGCCACTAAAAGACTATTTGGTAATTTTGAATCAGAAGACTCAATAAGAATAAATTTTGGAATTGGAGTTTGGAATGAAAGAATTGGGACATCTTATGTAAATGAAGCTGATTTTTATGAGTGGATTGCAATTTCAATGTGGCAAAAAATAAGTCCAGATAGTCTATACGATATTGGAAGAATTAGAGTTGTAACTGATTTGAGAAATTCAGAACTATTTGAAATCGAATATCAACCAAATGTATATTCTTTTCATCACCAAAGAAACATTGGAGGCAATTTATTGAACAATGTCTATAGTGATGGAGAAAAGGAAAATCCTGAATCAGATTTATACTTCCAAAGAGGAAATGGATTAATCGCCTTCAGGGATAAAAACGGGGAACTTTGGACAAAGAATTAAAAAAGAAAGCGAACGCCCAACAAAGGCTAAAATGTTCATAGCGGCTATGCGCCGCTACGCCATTTAGCCAAACCGTTAATCCCACACAAAAAAAATCCCGCAGATCAAAATCCTTCAAAATAAATCCGGATTCTAACCTGCGGGAAGCATACTTTATACCAATAATACCATCATTCCGATTTTATAAGGCATAAAGCAACCACATCAATGTGCAGTCAAAAATCAACCAGTCCTGCAACGATTTACCAGAAACTACATGCTTTTGATCAAAGCAAATTCTTTGGAATTTGTGCCATACTTCCCTTTTACATAGGCTTTGATCCTTTGGATTCGTGAACCAAGTTCGTCGAACTGTAATTTCCGATGGTCAATAGCAGCTTTCAATTCCTGAATTTTCTTTGCAACTTCAGAATTGAAAATTCCAATTTTCAACGTTGTTTCCTTTAATGACTGGAGCTTGACTCTTTCATTAGATGAATCATACGATTCAAACTTTTCCATTGTAGAAACAATGTCATTGAAAAAATAAGTCATGGAGGCATAAGACCTTTCATATCTCCTTACAGTCTTATCTCCTTCTTCCGTCGACGGATCAGCATTTGTTTTCCTGACATTGATGGTCCTCAACCTTTTAATGATCCGACCAATCAGGATTGCCTCAGTGGATTTTTTACCATACTGAGATTCAATAGCAGCCCTGATCTGGATCAGTAGTTTTTGAACTGAATCTTCCTTATTTTTAAAAGCGTTCAATCTCGCATCGATTGCAGATTTATATCCTTTCTGACCGAAGGATACACTTGAATTCAATGCACTTAAGCTTTCAACAAGGGATTTCATGTTCTCGAACTTTAAAAATATTACAATACAAACGTAAAACAAAAATGTAATTCACTAAAAACAAATAACTGTTTTTAACATAATTTAAAAACTTTAAATTTTGCAATAATTTTAATTACAGAAATAATATATTTATAATGAGCTATATACAAAATTAATGAATTTATTATTTTTCTCTCTTTATCATGTTTAAACAGTATGGATACAATTCCCAAATAGATAAACAACATATACACACGCATGTGCACAACTTACACACTCATGTGCACAAGTTACACACGCGTGTGCACAACTTACACACACATGTGCACAAGTTACACACGCGTGTGCACAACTTACACACACATGTGCACAAGTTACACACGTGTGTGCACAAGTTACGCACGCATGTGCACAAGTTACTCACGCATGTGCACAAGTTACACACGCATGTGCACAAGTTACGCACGCATGTGCACAAGTTACGCACGCATGTGCACAAGTTACACACGCATGTGCACAAGTTACGCACGCATGTGCACAAGTTACGTACGCATGTGCACAAGTTACGCACGCATGTGCACAAGTTACGCACGCATGTGTACAAGTTACTCACGCATGTGTACAAGTTACTCACGCATGTGCACAAGTTACGCACGCATGTGTACAAGTTACTCACGCATGTGTACAAGTTACTCACGCATGTGCACAAGTTATTTTATACTCTCCTCATAAAATAATTTATACTCTCCTCAAATCCTGCCAAAAAATCATCATTCTGATTTCTAAAACACTTAAAAGCTAAAAGACTATAAGACTAAAAGACTAAAAAACTAAAAAACTACAGACCTCAACCATTGATTCATACTAAAATTCCCCCAGTCTTCCACCCGGAAAAATTCAGGGTTCTATGCCATGTTCCGGGCTCGTACATTGAACATTAAAAAATCAGCTGTCTCCGTGTTAACGTGAACAATTTTTGTTTCACCGGATACCTGTTTTTGGTTCAGGAATGATTAAAAGTGCTACCTTTAGGCCCACTAAACAATGATTTCTGAGATGAAGCAATTTCCTTTCTTATTTGCAATATTTTTTGTGGTCCTTTCGTGCAATGGCAACGGGGACGATCCGATCGTTGAGCCCGTCAATAAACTGGAAATCAAAGGAGCAGACATGTCATATCTGCCAGAGATCAGGGAATCCGGCCTGACATTTTTCAACGAAAAAGATAAGCCGGAAGAAATGTTGCAAACGCTCAAAAATGCCGGAGTGAATGTCATACGGCTTCGGCTTTGGCACAATCCCGCTGCCGCCACCTCAGATTTTAACACGGTAAAAAACCTCGCTGAAGAAATCCGTTCGAAAGGTTTTAAATTGTTGCTTTCTGTACAATATTCCGACACCTGGGCAGATCCCGGACAACAGACCAAGCCCGGCAAATGGAACAACCTGAATTTTACCCAATTAAAAGACAGCGTATATCATTACACACAAAAAATCGTTCAGGAGATCCAGCCGGATTACATCCAGATCGGCAACGAGATCAACGGTGGCTTTCTCTGGCCCGAAGGCAGGATTGCAAATCTTACGCAATTCAGACAATTGCTTCAGGCAGGCATTCAGGCAGTGCGTGATCATTCTTCCGGCACACAGATCATCATTCATTTTGCCGGAATACAGCATGCTGACTGGTTCTACACCCAAATATCGGATTTGGATTACAACATCATCGGGTTGAGTTATTACCCGGTCTGGCATGGTAAAGACCTTGAAAGTCTTAAAACGAATTTGACCCAACTGCCGATAAAGTTCAATAAGAAAATTATGATCGCAGAAACGTCTTATCCATGGACTTTTAGCTGGAATGATGCCACAACCAATATCATCGGTTCAGCGGAACAGATCCTTCCGGAATTTCCTGCCAGTTTTCAGGGGCAGAAAAGTTTTTTGCAAAAAATATCAGATTTGCTCAATGCCAATCCAAATGCCATCGGCCTTTGTTATTGGGGCAGCGAATGGGTGAGTTACAAAGGAAAAGATGCAACCAATGGTTCGAGCTATGAGAACCAGGCATTCTGGGATTTCACCAATTCGAGTCTTCCGGTGCTGGAAGTGTATAAATGATGATCGGGATCGGTATTTTATTTGATTGAATACCAATCTTTTCCTAATCTATATTACTACAGTGTTTCTTTCAGCCACCTGAAAAACTCACGTTGCCAGGTCAATCCGTTCTGTGGTTTTAACACAAAATGGTTTTCATCAGGAAAGCTCAGCAACCTGCTCTTGATCCCTCTCAATTGTGCTGCCTGAAAAGCTTCCATACCTTGTCCCACAGGGACTCTGTAATCCAGTTCATTTTGAATGATCATGATCGGAGTATTCCAGTTCTGCACAAAATTGACCGGATTAAAATCAGTGTAAGCCCGCTTGCTTTCTTTGTTCCAGTATGGACCTCCAAAATCATAATTCGGGAAAAACACTTCTTCCGTCGTGCCATACATACTTTGCAGGTTAAAAACTCCATTGTGAGAAATAAAGGTTTTAAACCTGTTCTGGTGAATGCCCGCCAGATAAAAAACGGAATAGCCACCGTAACTGGCGCCGACAGCACCCAAACGTTTTGCATCTACCCAGGGTTCCTTTGCCAGGGCATCGATCGCAGACAGATAATCCTTCATATTCTGTCCGCCCCAGTCACCGCTGATCTGTTTATTCCATTCCACACCGAATCCGGGCATTCCTCTCCGGCTGGGCGCCACGACGATGTAACCCTGTCCCGCCATCACCTGAAAATTCCACCGGAAGGAATAAAACTGTGACAGCGCAGATTGCGGACCACCCTGACAATACAGCAGGGTTGGATATTTTTTACCCGGATCGAAATCCGGCGGGTAGACCACCCAAACCAGCATTTCCTTCCCATCGGTGGTGGTGACATACCGCCGTTCCACCTTGCTTAAGCGGATGGAGTCATAATGTTTTTTATTGACAAAAGTCAGCTGGTTCCACAACTTGTTTTTCAAATCATAACTGAACAATTCGGCTGCGGTATTCAAATCTGTGCGGCTGACGATCAGCATGCCTTCTGTTTCGCCGATGATGGAAGTGACATCGAATTCGCCCCTGGTCAGTTGCTGAACTACCGGATTTTTTTTGGTTAGACCGGGAAAATCCACTTCAAACAATTGGATGGTACCATCAACCGGCGCCGTAAAAAAGAGCCGTTTCCCGTCTTTTGCCCAGATATATTGTTCCACCGTGCCATCCCATTGCCCGGTCAGATTGTATGGTATGTTATTGAAAAGAACTTTCAGGTTCTGCTTGTCCGCTTCAAAACCATCGGTCACCATGGAAAGGTAAGCCAGATCGCCGTTTTGGTTGAATGAGGGGTACAGATCATATCCGGGATTGTTTTCCGTCAGATTAAAAGTTTGTTGGGAATAGATATCATAAAGATAAAGGTCGGTATTGGTGCTAAGGGCGGCATCTGTTCCCGACATTTTTTTGCATACATAAACGATGCTTCTGGCATCCGGACTCCAGTTGTAATCCTGATCGTCTCCCCATGTTTTTCTGGGACAATCGAATGGTTCACCTACCATGATATCGACTTCAGCCAGCGAGGTATCCTTCAGAGATTTCAGGAAGATGTGGCGGTAATTGCCGTCACTCCAACTGTCCCAATGCCGGTAACTGAGTTCGTTGTAAACACGGGCCGTGGACTGAGTCAGTTCAGGATACAGATCTTTACCCAAAACTTTCTGCAGCTTGACCGTTTTGTCATAGATTTTGTACTGTCCATCCCTGGAAATATTCTTATCCTTCACCAAGGTCTCAGGATGCTCTATCTGTTTGCTTTCCCCACCCTTTACACTCACCATATAATAAGTTGTATTGAATTTGTTCGAATCCAAATCAGGAATAGAAACTGCATAAACTACCGATTTTCCGTCTTTTGTCAGCCCCACAGCGGATACACGTCCGAGCTTCCACAACAGTTCGGGATGCATGACATCCGTTTGTTGGCCGGAAGTATTGTTCAGGGTTCCGTTTTGGCCAAAAGCAAAAGAAAGACAGAACAACATTAAAATCAATGGTAAAACGAATAATTTTTTCATGATGCCTTTTTTATTGAAAAACAAAAATAACAAAAAAACGAATTCAGCCAATCCGGCAAACTATATTCTGCATAAATGAATGTATTTAGTCTTTGCAAGAAAACGCCAAATACTGCGTTATGCCAGTGTCCTGTCAACACTACTTTAGACGACCCAAGTCTTGATCTTTTTCCTCATATCATCAAAATAAATCCTTTACGTAGCAACGGCTATGCGCAAGATTTCTTTTTCGATCTGAGAAAAAATCCCTGCGACTTAACCGTCACAGTAGCATTAACAGGACACTAGTGTCATGTCAACACTAGTTTTTGAAGCAGTCATTTACAATTAGTAAACTCCTTGTTTTCAAAAACTCTTGCCTGTGCGATACACGCAGAAAGGTCGCAAGCCTTGTCCTTGACGTTTTCTTATCAAAGACTAAAAAACCATGAGTTTTCTTGCAGACACTATTTATAAGATCAAAAAAGAGGACAACGGTTGATCTACAAAAAAAACTGATTTTTCTCCAAATTTTATGTTGTTTTTCTTTATTTTTATGCAAATATGTTATTTGATCAAAATTTTTATTATTTTTGACGGTAAAATATAATTTGGGTATTTTCAAGTTTTTTACTCTTTTTTTGATAAATATTTTAATTTAAACGGTTATGAAAAAACATAATTTTTTTGCAGGACCTTCTGTACTTCCTGATGTTGCCATTCAAAACAGCATTAAAGCCATTGACAATTTCAGCGATACAGGCATTTCACTGTTGAGTATTTCTCACAGAAGTAAAGAGTTTCAGGCAGTCATGGATGAAGCGCAGGCTTTGTTCAAAAAATTGTTGGACATTCCTGAAGGTTATCACGTCTTATTCCTTGGCGGAGGCGCCAGCACACAATTCTATATGGTTCCTTTCAACCTGTTGGAAAAAAAAGCAGGTTACCTGGTAACCGGCGAATGGGCTGGAAAAGCATTCAAGGAAGCTAAAATTTTTGGTGAAGCCATTGAAGTTGCTTCATCTAAAGACAGGAATTTCAATTATATTCCAAAAGGGTATGACATCCCTTCTGACGCTGATTATTTCCATATCACCACGAATAATACCATTTACGGCACAGAGATCAAGGAAGACATCGATTCCCCTGTAACATTGGTTGCAGATATGTCTTCTGACATTTTCTCCAGACCGGTAGATGTTTCCAAATACGGCCTGATCTACGGCGGTGCGCAGAAAAATCTGGCTCCATCCGGCGTAACTTTCGTCATAGTACGTGAAGACATCCTGGGAAAAGTGAGCCGTCCGATCCCGACCATGATCAATTATAACACACACATCACCAAAGGTTCTATGTTCAATACGCCTCCGGTATTGCCTATTTTCACAGCGCTTGAAACACTGAAATGGCTGGAAAACCTTGGCGGAGTCAAACAAATGCAGAAAATCAATAACGAAAAAGCCACATTGTTGTACGATGAGATCGAACGCAATAAATTGTTTATGGCTACCGTACCGGATGTGAAAGACAGATCCATCATGAACATCTGTTTCGTGATGAATGAAAATTACGCTGAGCTCAATGACGCCTTCCTCAAATTCGCTTCCGAGCGCGGCATGGTTGGCCTCAAAGGACACAGATCTGTCGGTGGTTTCCGTGCTTCCACATACAACGCACTTCCAAAAGAAAGCGTGGAAGCTTTGGTAAGCTGTATGAAGGATTTTGAAGCAATGCATTGATTCATTCACTAAATTAAGCTATAACATGAAAGTTTTAGTAGCCACAGACAAACCATTCGCTAAAGTTGCGGTGGACGGCATCCGGGAGATCATTGAATCCAACGGTTTTGAATTTGCCCTGCTGGAAAAATATACGACGGCAGAAGAATTGTACGAAGCAGTGAAAGATGTTCATGCCCTCATCATCCGAAGCGATAAAGTGACGGCTGAAGTGATGGATCATGCACCTGAACTGAAGATCGTAGTTCGTGCAGGTGCCGGGTATGACAATGTCGATCTGGCTGCTGCCACTGAGAAAAATATCGTGGTGATGAACACACCCGGTCAAAACTCCAATGCAGTCGCTGAACTCGCCCTTGGCATGATGGTTTTTCTGGCAAGGAAAAAATTCAACGGCGCTTCCGGTACAGAGTTGCGCGGAAAAAAACTCGGTATCCATGCTTTTGGTAATGTAGGCAGGTATGTGGCTGAAATCGCAAAAGGATTTGGCATGGAAGTGTATGCTTTTGATCCTTTCGTCGATGCAGCAGACATTGAAAAAGCCGGTGTACATGCCGTGAACAGTGTCGAAAGTCTTTACGACACCTGTCAATACATTTCACTGCATATTCCTGCCAATGAAAAGACCAAAAAAAGCATCAATTACGAGCTCCTGAAAAGGCTGCCAAAAAATGCGACCATCGTCAATACAGCCAGAAAAGAAGTCATTCACGAAGAGGACCTGCTGAAAATCATGGAGGAAAGGGCCGACATCAGTTATATTTCTGACATCGCTCCGGATGCGAAAGATGCTTTTGAAGCCAATTTCGCAGACAGGATATTCTTCACGCCCAAAAAAGCGGGAGCGCAGACCGCAGAGGCGAACATCAATGCTGGTCTGGCGGCAGCAAGGCAGATCGCAGATTATTTTTTAACGGGAAATACCACTTTTAAAGTTAACTGATCATGGCAAAAATAAAACCTTTCAAAGGCATCAGGCCTCCAAAAAAAATTGTGGAGCAGCTCGCCTGCCTGCCTTATGACGTGATGAATTCGAACGAAGCCAGGAAAATGGCCGAAGGCAATCCTTTTACTTTGCTCCACATTACCAAGGCAGAGATCGATTTTCCGGAAGGAACAGACGAGCATTCTGAAGAGGTTTATCAAAAATCACTCTCCAATTTCAAGGCTTTCCAAAAAGAAGGCTATCTCGTTCAGGACGAGGAGGAGATGTACTATATCTATGCACAGACCATGGACGGAAAAACCCAATACGGTCTGGTAGCAGGAGCAGCCACTGAGGATTATCTCAAGGGGATCATCAAAAAACACGAATTGACAAGACCTGACAAGGAAGAAGACAGAATGGTCAATATCCGTGTCAATAAAGCCAATATTGAACCTGTATTTTTTGCTTATCCTGCCGTGCACGACATCGATAAAATAGTACATTCTGTAGTTCACGGAAAGGCGCCTGAGTATGATTTTGTTTCCGAAGATGGTTTCGGACATCATTTTTGGGTCATCGACGACCGGAATATGATCGAGCGGATCACGGATTTGTTTGAAACCAAAGTTCCGTATACCTACGTTGCAGACGGACATCACAGGACTGCTGCTGCGGCATTGGTAGGTAAGGAATTCAGGGAAAACAATCCCAATCACACAGGTCAGGAGGAATACAATTATTTCCTTGCTGTGCATTTTCCTGACAATCAGCTACGCATCATCGACTATAACCGCGTCGTGAAGGATTTGAACGGCATGGACAAAGAGGCTTTCCTCGAAAAGATCAGGGAGCATTTCGATGTAGAATGTAAAGGAGCTGAACTGTTCAAACCAACCGAACTGCATGAATTCAGCATGTACCTCGACGGAGAATGGTACTGCATGCATGCCAAACCACATACTTATGACGATAACGACCCGATCGGCGTGCTGGATGTAACGATATTGACCAATACCATCCTGGCGCCCATACTGGACATTCAGGATCTGAGAAGATCCAAAAGGATCGACTTTGTCGGCGGCATCAGAGGCGTGGGCGAATTGAAGAAAAGGGTGGACAGCGGTGACCACAAGGTTGCTTTCGCTTTGTTCCCGGTTTCCATGTCACAACTGATCGCCATCGCAGATTCAGGCAATATCATGCCACCAAAAACAACCTGGTTCGAACCGAAATTAAGGAGCGGACTGGTCATCCATAGTCTGGAGGATTAATAAAAAAAGCAGCTTTCGGGCTGCTTTTTTTTATGTTGTCTTTTGCTCAGTTCATTGGGA
>Ga0209573_1002294_pt1 | contig 25046 bp, 25 predicted proteins | sample TNRBio252014_DNA_FD_185870 | JGI IMG/M metagenome (GOLD analysis project Ga0209573, IMG submission 185870) | Wastewater treatment Type I Accumulibacter community from EBPR Bioreactor in Madison, WI, USA - TNR Reactor_6/25/2014_ DNA (SPAdes)... | ecosystem: Engineered > Bioreactor > EBPR >... | reverse complement strand
GTGGACGACCATCTGGCCGTTTGCGCGGCCTGCCGGCGGGAAGTGGATTGGCTCCGCGCGGCCTTGAGCCGCGACGAATGGGTCGCGCCGCCACAACGGGCCAGCGCCGCCGTCCGTCGGGCCTTTCGCGCGCAGGCTCGCCCGGCACCGATGTTGCTTGACCCGATCCGCGCGTTGTTCAGGCGGCCTCTCGGATGGTCTTTGGGGGTTGCAGCGCTTGTGCTCCTCGTTGCGAGTGCGTTCCTCTTCCAAACCTGGCGCACCACCGAGGTCGCGCAGGTCGCTCGGCTCAGCGACGTGAATGGCGTCGTCGAGGTCCTGCCCGCCGGCGAAGCGACATGGCGCGTCGGCGCAAACGACAACGAACTGCGCTCGGGCGATCGGTTGCGGACCCAGTCCGGTGCGTCGGCGACCCTCACCTATTTTGAGGGCAGCGAGGTCCGGCTGGAAGGCGACACGGAGTTCAGCCTTGTCCGTCTCAGTTCGCGGCCCGACGGCCAGACCCCGACCATCATCGCGGGCCAGACGCGCGGCTTCACCATCCACACGGTGCGGCCCTTGCCCGCCGACACGGCGCGTTACGAGGTCGATGCGCCCGGCGCCATGATCACCGTCCGTGGTACCGTGTTCTCCGTGAGCGTCGGCGACCGCGGCGCGCTGGACGTCAGCGTCAGCGAAGGCGCAGTGGCCATTAGCGGCGTCGACGGGCCGGCGCTCGTGAGTGCCGGCGAATCGTTCCGCATCGAACCCGCCGCGACGGCCACGGCCACGCCAACCGCATCCCCCAGCGCGACGGCCACCACCGCGTCCCCGACCGCCACGGCCACCTTAGCGCCCAGTGCGACGGCCGTCCCGGCCGCAGGGCCGACTGCGACCTCGATCTCCGCCGAGCCCGCCACCAGCGTCGCGCCCCCGCAGGACGACGATGACGACGATGGCGATGACGACGATGTGGGTGATGATGCCGACGATGACGACGGCGACGATTGATCCGATGATCAATTCACCAATAACTGGCCCTTGACTTGGAGTCGACTCCAGGGAGTAGGCTTCAATGGCGATCGTTTTCGCCAGCCATGCGTAACGAACCAGTGAATGTAGAGGAGATCCAGGATGCACATCGGACTTCAGATCCCGTCGTTCAAGTACCCGGGCGGCGCTGCGGCCATCCGGCCCACGCTGAAGAAGATCGTCACAACGGCCGAGGACGCGGGCTTCTATAGCCTGTGGGTGATGGATCACTACTATCAGATCCAGGGGCTGTTCGGCGAGGCCCACACCGACCCGATGCTCGAGAGCTACACCACGCTCGGGTACTTCGCGGGCCTGACCGAGAAGGCCTATCTCGGCGTGCTGGTCACGGGCGTGATCTATCGCTATCCTTCGGTGCTGATGAAGATGGTCAACACGCTGGATATCCTCTCCGGCGGACGGGCCTATCTGGGCATCGGCGCGGCCTGGTACGAAAACGAGGCCAAGGGCTTTGGCATTCCCTATCCTTCGACCTCGGAGCGCTTTGAGCAGCTCGAGGACAATCTCAAATTGGCGAAGGCGCTCTGGGCGGGCGACGCGACGTCCTTCGAGGGCAAGCATTTCACGGCGCCGGCGATCACAAACAACCCGCGCCCGCTTTCCAACCCTCATCCGCGCATCCTGATCGGCGGCACAGGGCCAAACAAGACCTTGCGCATGGTCGCCCAGTACGGCGACGCCTGCAATATCGGCGACTGGGTAGGCACATCCAACATGCAGAAGGCCCTGGACGATCTCAAGCGCCACTGCGAGGCGCTGGGGCGCGACGATGCGACGATCGAGAAGACGTCGCTGGGCACCGTGAACCTCTCGGGGAACGACACGCCGGCGAGCGTCATCGATCGCATCAAGGCGCTGGCGCAGATGGGCTTCAGCCACGCGATTTTCAATATGCCGGATGCCTACAACCTGACCTCGCTCGAGACGTTCGGCCGGGAGATCATCCCGGCTGTCGCAGCGCTCTAGCGGACGATTGTCATGGCACGAGTCTTTATCACGGGTTCAGCGGACGGGCTCGGGCAACTGGCGGCGCGTTCGCTGATCCAACAGGGGCACAGGGTTGTTCTGCATGCGCGGAACGCCGGGCGCGCGCGCGATGCGCGTGAAGCCGTGCCTGACGCCGAGGCCGTGTTGATCGGCGACCTCGCCCGACTGAACGAGACTCAGCGCCTGGCGGGCGACGTGAACGCGCTCGGGCGTTTCGACGCCGTCATCCACAACGCCGGCGTCTACCAGGCGTCCGGTAAGGAACTCGTTGCGGTCAATACGCTGGCGCCGTACATCCTGACCTGCCTGATCGGGAAGCCAAGACGCCTCATCTACGTAAGTTCAGGCATGCACCTGCAGGGCGATCCGTCGCTGAAGTCGATCGCCTCCGGGGGCGGGGCGATCAGCTATGCCGATTCGAAGTTGCATGGGGTGTTGCTGGCGAAAGCCGTGGCGCGCCGGTGGCCTGACGTCTACGCCAACGCGGTCGACCCGGGTTGGGTGCCGACGAAGATGGGCGGCCGCGGCGCCCCGGACGATCTCGGGCAGGGGGTCGAGACCCAGGTCTGGCTGGCCGTGAGCGAAGACGCGGACGTGAAAGTCAGCGGCCGTTACTTCTTTCACAAAAGCGAAGCGCGTCACCAGCCCGCGGCCGATAACCAGAAGCTCCAGGAGGCGTTCCTGGCGGCCTGCGAGCAGGTCACGGGTGTTCGGCTGCCTGCAGGCGACGCAGCGCAACGCTGACAACCTGGGCCTCGCCTGCGCGAAGACGCGATACCAACCGCTACGGCGTGAGCAGCCTGGTGAACGACAGCGACGCCATCGTCCAGGCGCCCTGATCCCGGACGTACACCTCGGTGACGACAAAGGGATTGATCGCTTCGTTGCCCCCGACAAGCGCCACGAGCCGGATCTTGTTCAAGAGGATGGCGGTCGTCTGGCCGATGAACCGCACCGACACTTCCTGGATCTCGGCTTCCTTGTACTGGATGTTGCCGCTGCGGATCACCTCGAGTTCCTGCGCCTTGGACATCGTCGCGCCCATGTGAACGAAGACTGCGTCCTCATGGACCAGAGCGTCCAGCGAAGCGATGTCGCGCTCCGACATCCAGCGCCACTTCGCTTGGGAGAGCTGGATGAGATCCTGTTCGTCGTTTACGTCTGTCATGGGTGACTCCAGCGTGCCTGTTCGTCGCTGACCTTCTCCAGCCACTCCACCGATTGGCCGTCCAAGGTCTCGGAGATTGCGAGGTGCGTCATCGCCGTCGTCGCTGTGGCGCCATGCCAGTGTTTCTCGCCCGGCGCAAACCAGACCACGTCGCCCGGGCGCACCTTCTCGACCGGCCCGCCCCAACACTGAACCAGGCCACAGCCCGCCGTCACGATCAACGTCTGACCCAGGGGATGCGTATGCCAGTCCGTTCGCGCCCCGGGCTCGAAGGTCACACTCGCGCCGCGCACGCGTGCCGGGGCGGGCGGCGCAAACAGAGGATCGACTCGCGCCGAACCCGTGAAGTGCTCGGGCGAGGCCGGGCTGGACGGCTGCGCGCCGCTGCGTTGAATGTCCATCGTCGTGGCTCCGTCCCGGCCTACCGCTTGAAGACCTCGCGGGCGACGCGAACGGCCGATATCGCCCGCGGCCACCCGGCATAGAAGGCGAGGTGGATGATCACCTCGGCCAGTTCGGCCTCAGACAGCCCGTTGTGCTTGGCCCGGCTCAGATGCCCGGAAAGCTGGTCGGTATTGCCGTTGGCGATCAGGGCCGCCACAGTGACCAGGCTGCGATCGCGCTTGGAGAGCTCGGACCGCTCCCAGACATCGGCGAACAGCACGTCATCGGTCAGTTCCGCGAGTTTTGGCGCGAAGTCGCCGACCAGCATCTGGGCGCGCGTCGGTTGTTTCGATTCAGACATCTCTCTCTCCAAGGCTAACCGGTCATTCGAGTGGCGGACCTGATCGGTGCAATGTCAGCTCGAACGACGTTTTAGGTCGGGCGTTTGGCGCTCGCCAGCCATTTCACCATGGCCGGGTCGCGATGATCGAAGAAGCTGCTGGTTCTGGTGTCCAGCGCCGCGATCGAGGCCATCTCGTCCGCGCTCAGATCGAAGCCGAAGCAGTCGAGGTTCTCGGCGATGCGCTCTTTGCGCACCGACTTTGGGATGGCCACGACCCCGCGCTGCGTGAGCCAGCGCAGAATGACCTGGGCCACGGTCTTCTGATGCGCGCCGGCGATCGCCGTCAACGTCTCGTTGGTGAAGATCCCGTTCTTGCCTTCCGCAAACGGCCCCCACGACTCGATCTGCACGCCGTTTTCCTGCAAGAACTTTTGCGTCTCGATCTGCTGGTTGAAGGGATGGGTCTCGATCTGGTTCACCGCGGGCACCACGGAATGATGCATGATCAAATCCATCACCCGGTCGGGGTGAAAGTTGCTGATCCCGATGGCGCGGATGCGACCCTCGCGGTACAGCTCCTCCATCGCACGCCAGGCGCCGTACACGTCGCCGATCGGTTGATGGATCAGATACAGATCCAGGACGTCCAACTGCAGGCGCTGCATCGAGCGCTCGAACGCCCGCCGGGCGCTGTCATAGCCGGCATCCTGGATCCAGAGCTTTGTCGTGACGAAGAGCTCGTCGCGGGGCACGCCGGCGTTCCGGATCGCGTTGCCGACGGCGGCCTCGTTGCCGTAGGACGCCGCCGTATCTAGCAGGCGATAACCCGTCTGAAGCGCCGTCACAACGCTGCGCTCGCATTCCTTGAGGTCGGGCACCTGGAACACCCCGAACCCGAGCAGAGGCATTTGCACCCCGTTGTTCAACGTGACGGATGGAATCGTGGACATGTGTGGTTCTCCATTGGAAGTCAGTGGCTGACGAGTACGCGTGTGTGTCATCCAATCCCGTTGGGCGGGCCCGGAGGGCGGACGGCTTCTATTCATGGATCGTCCCTCAATGGGCTGCGACGCCGTTCGCCTGCGCCTGCTCCGCCAGGCGGGCGATATCGCGGGCCGGCGTCTGGCCAAAGAAGCGCGCATACTCGCGCCCGAACTGAGAAGCGCTCAGGTACCCAACCTGGCGACCTGCGCCGGCGGCGTCGATCATCGACGACAGCATCAGCCGGCGCGCCTCCTGCAGCCGCAGGGCCTTCTGATACTGCAGCGGGCTCATCGCCGTCACGGTTCGGAAGGCTTGATGAAAGGCCGAGACGCTCATATGCGAGAGCGCCGCCAGTTCCTCGACCCGCATGGGCTGAGTGAAGTTCGTCCGCATCCACGCGATGGCGGCAGCGACTTTGTGCGTGGTCGATTCGGCCAGGCCGACCTGGGCCAGACGCCCGCCAAGCGGGCTGCGCAGAAGCCGGATCAGGATCTCGTCCACAACGAGCGGCGCGAGCAACGCGACATCGCTGGGCTGGCCACCGAGCTCGATCAGGCGGATCGCGGCGTCGCGGATGGGCGCGTCGAGCGGGCCGACGAACACGCCTCGATCCGCCGGCACGGCCCGCGGCAACCCCTCGGGATAAACCTTGAGCGCCAGATCGGCGACACGCGCCGGGTCAAGGCTGAGGATCAGGCCCAGGTAGGGCTCGGCCGGGCTGGCCCGCATCACCTGCGAGGCGGCCGGCACGTCGACTGAGACGACCAGCAGCGTCGACGCATCGTAGGCGTAGATCTCGGGCCCCAGGATCAGGTGCTTGCTCCCCTGCGCGACGATGCACAGCACAGGCCTTTGGGCGGCGTACACTGGCTCGGCATAGACGCGCGAGACGCGGACCACGTAGGCGCCGGTGACGCCGAGCGCGAACCGGCCGTCGTACGGGCAGTGCGCGCGGATCAACTCAGTCAGGCGCGTCTGTTGTGGGTCGCTTGGCGAAACGCCTCCGTCGCGGGCCTGGCGCCCGCCCGGTTGTGACACAGGGCCTCGAAGTGCGCCCGGGCCGTCTTGCCGGGCCATCGATCGTCGTCGCGGACTGCCTGCCATGCCGCCGGCTCCCTTCCTGAGCGATCCTCCCCGGGCCGTCGCGAGGCATGTCCGGGATGGCTTCCGTATGATGCTCCAGGTTTGGCGCGCCGGATAGCCTGATCCTCCAGGATAATCGCCTGATCATGCGCGGCTCATCAACCACCTGGGCTTCCTTCGAACCTCACGGCGCAGATTGACCCTTGACTTGGAGTTGACTCCAGGTGATATGCTGGCCGCAACGAGGTGAACAATGAAGATCGCCGAGGTCAGTGAGCGATGCGGTTTGTCCGCCGATACGCTGCGTTTCTATGAGCGCAGCGGTCTGGTTCAACCTGTGGCCCGCGACCGGAGCGGCATTCGAGATTACGCCGAAGCCGACCTGATGCGGATCGAGTTCATCCAGTGTATGCGCAAAGCCGGTCTGCCGATCGACGTGCTCAAAGAATACGTGGATCTGGTCGACGCGGGCGACCACACCCTCGCCGATCGGATCGAGATCCTCACCACGCAGCGCGGCGAGCTCCTGGCGCGCATGCGCGATATGCAGCAGACGCTGGATCTGCTCAACTACAAGATCGATCGCTACCAGACCAAACTAGGCCAGGAGTCGAAGCGTGGACGGCGGCCGTCGAAGGACGTGACCCGTGCTCAAGAAACGGCCTACGCCGCGCGTACTCCCGCCACCTAGCAGGGCGGGGCGCTCTGGCCGCCGCCGCGCTTCAGCGCGGCTGATCCACGCAACAAGACCAACGCCAACGCGAAAGACGGCTTCAGGGTTGGCCTGAGGTCGGGTCGCGTCTGGCGCAAGACATGTGGAGGATGCCATCATGGATTACACCCGATTGGGATCGACCGGCCTGAAAGTGTCGCGGTTGTGCCTGGGCTGCATGAGCTACGGCGGTCCCGATCCGCGCTGGACCTGGGCCCTCGACGAAGCGGACACCCGGCAATCGATCAAGCGCGCCCTCGAGCTCGGCATCAACTTCTTCGACACGGCCGACATCTACTGCGAAGGCAAGAGCGAGGAATACGTCGGTCGCGCCCTCCGCGATTTCGCCTCGCGCGACGAGGTGGTCATCGCCACCAAGGTCTTCTGGTCGTTTAGCGGCAAACCCAACCAGGGCGGGCTATCGCGCAAGCACATCCTGAGCGGCATCGATGCCAGCCTCAAGCGCCTCGGCACCGACTATGTAGATCTGTATCAAATCCACCGCTGGGACCGTGAGACTCCGATCGAGGAGACGCTCGAAGCGCTCAACGACGTCGTGCGCGCCGGCAAGGCCCGTTACATCGGCGCGTCGTCGATGTACGCCTGGCAATTCGCCAAGGCGCTCTTTACGTCGGAGCGGCACGGCTGGGCGCGCTTCGTCTCGATGCAGCCGCTGTACAACCTCACCTACCGCGAAGAGGAGCGCGAGATGTACCCGCTCTGCCAGGATCAGGGAATCGGCGTGATCCCGTGGTCGCCGCTGGCGGGCGGCTGGTTGTCGCGCAAACCGGCCGAGGCGCAGAGCCAGACGGCCCGCGGGCAGAAAGACTTCAGCACCCGGCCGGTCTCAAAGACCGAGCTCGACGACGCCATCCAGCAGCGCGTGGCCGATGTCGCCGAGGCCCGCGGCGTGCCGATGGCGCAGGTCGCGATCGCCTGGGTGGCCTCGAAGCCGGTCATCTCGGCGCCGATCATCGGCGCCACCAAACTACGCCATCTGGATGACGCCGTGGCGGCGCTCTCGATCCAACTCACGGCCGACGAGATCAAGCACCTCGAGGAGCCCTATCAACCGCGGCCGGTGATGGGCCTGTTGTGATCAGCTACGTGTTTGGGGAAAAGGTGAAACCATGTCAAACTCAAAAGTGACCGCGGGGCGAGATCATCTGGGCGATTTCGCGCCCAAGTTCGCCGAACTCAACGATGACGTGCTCTTCGGGCAAGTCTGGTCGCGCGAGGCGCAACTATCGCCCCGCGACCGCAGCCTGATCACGGTGTCGGCGTTGATGGCGATGGGGATCCTCGACCTCTCCCTCAAGGGGCATCTGGCCCGCGCCAAAGAAAACGGGGTGACCCGGGCCGAGATGGTCGAGGTGATCACGCACCTGGCGTTCTATGCCGGTTGGCCGAAGGCCTGGGCGGCTTTTGCGATGGCTAAAGAGATATTCGGCGAGTGAGCCGGATCCGCGCCACGACGACGCGGGCTCTGGCGAGGAGGGTCACGATGTCAGGCGACTTGAATGATCTGAGCCGCAGCGTGGTGTTCGCACGGGGAGAGCCGGTCTCGCCGCAGTACGCCCGGCACTTCACAGGCGAATGCTATGCCCATGATCTTGTGCCGTTCACGAGCCCACTGGGCTGCGTCATCGGCAACGTGACGTTCGCCCCGGGCGCGCGCAACAGCTGGCACGCGCACCCGGGCGGACAGGTGTTGCTTGTGACGGGAGGACGCGGCTGGTACCAGGAGGAGGGTCAGCCAGCCCGGTCGCTGCAGGCCGGCGACGTGGTCGAGATCCTGCCGAACGTCAGGCACTGGCACGGCGCCGCGGCCGAGAGCTGGTTTGTGCACCTGGCCATCGAGACCGATATCAAAGGCGGCCCTCCGGTCTGGTTCGAACCGGTATCTCCTGAGGTCTATGCGGGCCTGAGATCACAAGCGTAAATCAGCAATCAGCGACGCGCCGGCGTGATCTTCAGGTTGGCGAAGTAGCCTCCGCGCCCAGGCCCCACCCAGAGGCCAAGGCCGGCGCCTGAGCCGGTGCTAAGCCCCTCGACGACAAGGCTGGGCTCCGCGGCGCCGTTCACGTAAGCGCGCACCGCGGGCCAATCCACCACGATGCGCGCGTGGAACCAGGCGTCGCCGTCCGGCGCGGGGTCGATGGGCTTCTCATATACACCCGGCGTTTGCTCACGCAGGTCCCACCAGCGATGGTCGGGATGCGACACGTACTGAACGGCGTGAGCCTTCCGGTACGGATCCTCAGCCCGAAAGTTGAACGGGCGAAAGTAGACCACGTCGTGCGTTTGCGCATCGACCAGGCGGAACGCCACGCCCAGGAAGTTGCTCTGCGGCGGCTCGCTTTGCCCGAGCGCGTCGAATTCGATCACGCCGTCCGTAAACGCCACATCGCTCAAGATGGCGACCCACTCATCCGAGATCGCAAACTCGGTCTTTGTGGGTTCGATCCTGAGGGCGGAGCGGCCCTTGACCTCGTCGACCCAGGTCAGACGAAGCCCTGTCGAGCCGGCCACGCCGACGCCGGACGCCAACAACTTCAAATCTGGCACGATCGTGTCTGTCATGGGTTGCCTCCTCTGGCTGAGTGCAGGGCTCTGTGCCGAATGCCGCTTCAGGCTGATGGTGGGTCGGCTGCCGCGGCCAGGAGCCGCCCGACAAGCTCGTGCATGTGGCGCTGGTCTTCGCGAGTGAGCGCTTTGTCGAGGACCGCCGCCAGCGCTGTCGCATAGGTGACGCCGGCCGCTGCGAGCTGACGCTGCCCTGCCTCGGTGAGCACAAGCCGGCTGGCCCGGCGGTCGTCGGCATCGAGCTCGCGACGCACCAGCCCGGCGGCGACGACCCGATCGGCGAGCTTGCTGGCCGCGCCGCCCGTGATCTTCAGGGCCTGGGCCACGTCGCCGACCCGCAGACTCTGCACGTCTGCCTGGCCGATGGCGTACAGGACTTCGAAGAACGCGAGCGAGAGGCCATGCTGCTCCAGAAGATCGGCGTTGATCCGATTCCAGAGCGTGATCTCGAGTCGGACCAGGTCGTTCAACCACTCGATCCGCTGGTTTGTGCGTGCCATCCTGCCTCCCTGTGAACGTGGCGTGCCATGACCGAAGGGCGTCGTCGTTCGGATCAGGCCGGCTCAACCTGCGCCCTTGCCAGGGGCCGCCGCGTCGGCTCGGACGCGAACGCCAGCACACAAATCGCGGCCAGAGCGAGCGCGGCCCAAAACACGAAGGGCGCGCCCGGGTGGAGCGCGGCCAGGCCGTTGCCGATCGGCGGCCCGAACAGCGCGCCAAGGCCGCCGAGCACCATGGCGAGACCGGTGGCCGTGCCCACATAGCGCGGGCCGACGCCTTCGACCTCCACCACGGCCGTCATGTAGATCGACATGAAGCCGTCGCGAACCATGCCGGCCGCGATGATCGCGACCCACACGGCCGCGCCGGTCACGACGCTCAGCGCGCCCACCCCCAGGGTGATGGAGGCCAGGGTCGCCAGCAACACGACTTTGCGCGAGCCAAGCCGGTCGGAGAGCAGGGCGATGGGCAGGGCGAACGCAAGGCTCACCGTGTGGAACAACGCCAGCGCCCCATCTGCAGCGGCGGGCGCCCAACCGATGCCGCGCAGGTAGAGCGGCAGATAACCCAACAGCCCCTGCACACAGCCCGAGAGGCCCAGCAGCACGATCCCGAGCAACCAGACCCCCCGAAGCCGGGTCACGACGGCCAACGACTCGCGCATCGAGACGATCGCCGGAGCCGGCCCGCTTGCCGTGCCGCGTTCAGCCGCCGCTGTGGGCGCAGCCCGCGAGAGCAGCCACGGCACGACCAGGAGCGCGCCCATCCCGCTATAGAAGAGCAGGACGTTGCGCCAACCACCCAGCCAGGGCGACAGCCAGGTGGCGCTGACCAACGACCCGATCAGGAAGCCGCCCGCCATCCCCATGGCCAGCACGCTGTTGGCCAGGCCGAGTTGTCGGCTCGGGAACCACGTGCCGCAGACCTTGTAGCTGTTGATCGTCGCCAACATGCTGGCGCCGCCCAATAACGAGTTGAGCAGGATCAACTGCCCATAGTCCTGTGCCAGGCTGCGGGCCGCCCCAAGACAACCGACAAGCAGCGCGATGACGATGTACATGCGTCTGGCGCCGAACCGATCGCCCAGCGCACCGCCAAACAGGCTGATCACGACGCCAGGCAACGCGCCGATGCTCCAGATCACACCAACCTGGACCAGCGTCAGATGCAGATCGCGCTGGATCTCACTAAACAGCACCGACAGCGCCATGCTCGGCGCCGCCGCCAGCACGGCGTTCGAGAGCGTGCTCAGCCCAAGGATGGTCCAGCGATACGGGTCGTCCTGTCGTTGAGAGGTCACACAAGCTCCACTTCGACGCGACGGCATTGCCGAAGCGACAGGAGCAATATACATTACCTGGAATTGAGTGTCAAGGAATATTATTCCGGCTAACGCAAATCAGTTGCCGTGCCACGCCCCACGCCTCACCGAAATTGGCCCTTGACCTGGAGTCAACTCCAGGTGATAGGCTTGGCCCTGCGACAAAGTCATCAAGCCATCGGCGTCAAGGCGATGGGGCAAGAAGGGTAAGTCATGATCGAAGCACAAGTGCTGGCCGCGGACCGCCCGGCCAGAAACCGGGCCGCCCTCGGCCTGTGGGCCGTCTTTATCACGCAGTTCGTCAGTTTTCTGTTCATCCATGCGCGCAACATCGCTCAGCCCGGCATCATCGCCGAGTTCGACGGCATGGCGCTCTTCTCCTGGTTGATCGCGCTGCCCGCGCTGGCCGGCTCGGCGTCGACGTTGCTCTTTGGGAAGCTGTCGGATATCTACGGCCGGCGCACGATCCTGCTGGTCTCGATCGGGCTCTTCTTGTTGGGGCTGGGCCTCTCGGCTACCGTCACGTCCATGGCGGGGCTTGTCGCGTCGGCGGCCTTTATGAGCATCGGCCATTTTCCGATCATCCCGCTGTGCTTCACGGCCATCGGCGACCTCTTCCCGCCGGCTGAGCGCGCGAAATGGACCGGCCTGCTCAACCTGCCCACCGGTGTGGCGGCGCTCATCGGGCCGACGCTCGGGGGGATGGTCGCCGAGAGCTTTTTGGGGTGGCGCTGGCTGTATTGGGGCACGATCCCGCTGATGATGATCGCCAGCGCGCTGCTCGTGATCGGCCTGCCCAACACATCGCAAACGACGAAGCCCAAAATCGACGTGGTCGGCACGGTGATGATGGTCGTCGCGATCACCACGCTCAGCGTGGGGTTCTCGTGGCTGGGCTCGGCCGAGCGCCAGGCGACCGGCGTGCTCCTGCTGGCGCTCTCGGCGGCGGCCTGGGTCGCGTTCATCCAGATCGAGAAGCGGGCCGAAGCGCCGATCCTCGACCCGCAGGTCTTTCAGAACCGCATCTTCATGGCGGTCGCCGCGACCGCAATCCTGTCGCTCTTTGGCACGCTGGGCATCATGGCCTATTCGCCGATCTTCGTGCAGGAGGTGATGAAGGTCGGCCCGGCGCTGAGCGGGTCGATGCTCACCCCGTACAGCCTGCTCACGGCCTTTCTCGGGATCCCGGCCGGTTTTCTGCTGGCGCGCACAAGGCGGTACAAGTGGATGTACCTCCTGGGCTTTGCCATCGTGACCGGCGCGATGGCGGCGATGTGGACCTTCACGGCCGATACGCCGGTCTGGCTCTACGTCGGCGTCGTGTCGGTCGCCGGCCTGGGCTTTGGCGCGATCCCGACGATCAACACGCTTGTGGCGCAGTTCGCCGTGCCCAGGCGCTTGCTGGGCGTCGCGGTGGGCGCCATGTTCTTCTTCCAGATGGTCGGGATGTCGGCGGCACCGGCGCTCCTCGGGCTGGCGCAGAACAGCGCCCCGGATCTGGGGAGCGGGCTAAAGCTCGTTTTCCTGGTCGGGGCCCTGTGTACGCTGGCGTCGTTGCTTCTGGTCATGATCATCCCGGAGATGTCCATGGATGTAGAAAACGGCTAATCCTTTGGAGGATTGGGCAAGAGCCGGGCCTCTTCGCGGCCATACTCAAGCGGGGGCTCGGGTTCGCCGCATCCGCATCCGCGTCCTCGGCCCGGCGACGCGCCGTTTCGACCTCAGTCACTCAAGAGGAAAGACGATGGAGATCAAACGCGTTGGCACCCAACCTTCCACCCAGGGATCGGCCACGTTTTTCACGGGCACTGTGCGCGTCGACCCGTTGATCGAGAACCCGCCGCCGTCGCGGCTGTTTGCGGCGGCCGTGACCTTCGAGCCCGGCGCGCGAACGCCCTGGCACACACACGGCCTGGGGCAGACGCTGATCGTCACGGCCGGCTGCGGGCGCGTACAGGCCTGGGGCGGACCGGTCCGCGAGATCCGACCGGGTGATGTGATCTGGTTTGCGCCAGGCGAAAAGCACTGGCATGGCGCCGCGCCAACCACGGCCATGACCCATATCGCCATCATCGAACGGTCGGATAGTCCGGAATCAAACAAGACCGAGCCGGTCAGCGACACGGCCTACCAGGCCGCGGTTGAGGCCGAATAGCGAAAGGCACACAAACCCATGCGCGCAACAATCATGTTTGGAGCCGGTGACGTTCGGGTCGAGACAGTCCCGGATGCCCGCTTGATCGAGCCCACCGATGCGTTGGTGGTCGTCACGCGAGCCGCGATCTGCGGCAGCGATCTCTGGCCTTACAAGAAGATGGAGCCGACCGAGGGCGGGCGGCGCATGGGCCATGAGTTCATCGGCCGGGTCGAGGCGGTCGGGTCTGAGGTTCGAAACGTCAAGGTCGGCGACCTGGTCGCTGCCCCGTTCGCCTGGTCCGACGGCACCTGCATCTTTTGCCAGCAGGGGCTGCACACCTCGTGTCTCCACGGCGGCTTCTGGGGCGGCACGGCGCTCGACGGCGGCCAGGGCGAAGCCGTGCGCGTCCCGCAGGCGGATGGCACGCTGTACGCCTTGCCGGTCGGGCCCGATCATGCCCTGATGCCGTCGCTGCTGACGCTGACGGATGTGATGGCCACCGGCCACCACGCCGCCCGCTCGGCCCAGGTGGGCCCGGGCCGGATCGCGGCGGTCGTCGGCGACGGCGCTGTCGGGTTGTGTGGCGTGATCGCGGCCAGGCGTCTCGGCGCCGAACAGGTCATCCTGCTGGGCCGCCATCCGGCCCGCATCGCGTTGGCCAGGGCGTTTGGCGCGACCGACATCGTCAGCGAGCGCGGCGACGAGGCGCTCGCGCGCGTCCTCGAACTCACCGGCGGCCTCGGCGCGCATTCGGTGCTCGAGTGCGTGGGCACCGATCAGGCGACGGCGACGGCGATCAGCGTCGCGCGGCCGGGCGGGGCGGTCGGGCGCGTCGGGGTGCCGCAGGATGCGTTGATGCCAGCCGCGTTGCCGTCGTTCTTCAAGAACGTCACCATCGCGGGCGGGCCGGCCCCGGCGCGGGCTTACATCGAAGAGTTGCTGCCGGACGTCCTCGAGGGCCGGATCGAGCCGGGGCGCGTCTTCGACTGGGCCGGCGGGCTCGAGCAGGTGCCGACCGGCTACAAGGCCATGAACGATCGCGAGGCGATCAAGGCGATCATTTCGTTCTAGCGGGAGGGATGAGTATGAGCAGCTGGACACGTCAGGAACTTCAACGTGTGGGCGATGCCGACGAACTCGAGATCGCATCGCTGCGTGCAGACGAGAGCCTGCGCAAGTTCGTGATCATCTGGGTCGTCCGGCTTGGCGACGACGTGTATGTGCGCTCCGTCAGGGGCCGCGAGTCGTGGTGGTTCACGGGCGTCCAGACGCGCCACAAGGGACGCATCAAGGCCGGCGGCGTCGAGAAGGATGTCGCCTTTGTCGAGGTTGGGCGCGAGCTCGACGCGGAGCTCGACGCCGCGTACCGCGCCAAGTACAGCTACTCGCCGTCGTCAGTCGCGCACATCAATGACCCGAAGGCTCAGGCCGCGACGATCCGGCTCGAGCCGGTGTAGATCTGCATCGAACAAGGAGAGGCACACCATGCAAAAACGAACGCTGGGTCAGGGCGGGTTGGAAGTCTCGGCCCTCGGGCTGGGCTGTATGCGGATGAGCTTCGGCGACACGCCGACCGACAAGCAGGAGATGATCGACTTCATGCACGCGGCGGTCGACCGCGGCGTCACGTTCTTCGACACCGCCGAGGTGTACGGCCCTTTCACCAACGAGGATCTGGTGGGCGAGGCGCTGGAGCCCTTCAAGGGCAAAGTCGTGATCGCCACCAAGTTTGGCTTCAAGCACGGCCCACAGGGTCCGCACCCCTCGGTCGGCGTCGACAGCCGGCCCGAGCAGATCCGAAGCGTCGCCGAGGCCTCGCTCAAACGCCTGCGCGTGGAGACCATCGACCTGTTCTATCAACACAGGCCGGATCCGAATGTGCCAGCCGAAGACGTCGCCGGGGCGGTGAAGAACCTGATCCAGGAGGGCAAGGTCAGGCACTTCGGCCTGTCGGAGTCCGATGCCGAAACGATCCGGCGCGCCCACGCCGTGCAGCCGGTCGTTGCCCTGCAGAGCGAGTACTCGATGTGGTGGCGCGCGATCGAGGAGAACGGGGTCCTGGCGACCTGCGAGGAACTCGGCATCGGCCTTGTGCCCTACAGCCCGCTCGGGCGCGGCTACCTGACCGGCAAGATCGACGAGACGACGACCTACGCCAGCACGGACATCCGCAGCCGCAATCCGCGTTTCACCCCGGAAGCGATCAAGGCCAATCGCGGCGTGATCGATCTGCTCGAGCGGATCGGGGCCGAGAAGGGCGCAACCCCGGCCCAGATCGCGCTCGCCTGGCTGCTGGCCCAGAAGCCCTGGATCGTTCCGATCCCGGGGTCGCGCAAACTCGAACGGCTCGACGAAAACCTCGGGTCGGCGGACGTCAGGCTGTCGGCCGACGACCTCAGCGCGATCGCCGCGGCGCTGGCGAACATCACGGTGGTGGGCGACCGCTATTAGGCCCTGGAGCCGGCAGTCTTAGTCTGGTGCCTGGGCCGGGCGCACTCCGGCCCAGTCACATTGGATGACACTCCGCGCCTGGATTGATGCGTTTCGTGGGGCGACAGCGGGCCGATCGTCGGGCACAATCAACCCTTATGCTGACCGCCCAACCCTCCCATCCGCCACAACAGAAGTACCTGGGCTCGCGTGGCCTGATCGCCTTGCTGGCGTTGCTCTCCGCCTTTGTGCCGCTGTCGACCGATATGTATCTGCCGGCCCTGCCGACGATGAGCAAGAACCTGCAGGCGCCGATCGAGCAGATCAACCTGACCCTGACGGCTTTCTTCGTCTTGTTTAGCATCGGGATGCTGGTGTGGGGGCCGCTCAGCGACCGCTACGGCCGCAAGCCTATCCTGCTCATCGGGCTGTCGCTGTACGTCATCGCCAGCGGCGCCTGTTCGATCACGGACAGCGTCACCGCCCTGATCGTGTTCCGTGGGCTGCAGGCCCTGGGCGGCAGCGCGTCCGGGGCAGTGGCCTCGGCCATCGTCAAAGATACGTTCAGCGGACGCCAACGCGAGACGGTGCTGGCGATCGTGCAATCGATGGTCATGATCTCGCCCGCTGTGGCGCCGATGCTCGGGGCCGCGCTCCTCAACTTCACTTCATGGCGCGGCGTGTTCTGGGCCTTGACTGCGGTCGGCGTGGTCGCATTGGTTTGTGCGCTGCTCCTGCAGGAGACCTTGCAGCAGCGCACCACAGGCGCGCTCTGGGCTACCTATGCCCGCCTGGGCAAGGTCGTGCAAAACCGCGGCTTCACGTTGCTGATGCTGCTGTTTTCGTTGGGTGGCATATCGGGCCTGGCCTTCGTCAGCGCCTCCACCTATATCTACCAGGACGGCTTTGGCCTGAGCGGCCAGGCCTACAGCCTGTACTTCGGCCTGAACGCGGTCTGCTTGATCGCCGGGCCCGCGATCTACATGCGCCTGTCGCGGCGCTTCCACCCCGAGACGATCATCCGGGCCAGCTTCCTGATTTCATTGACCAGCGGCGTGCTTGTGGTGCTGCTGGGCAACCTGGCGCCCTACGTCTTTGCGCTGGCCATCCTGCCCTCGTCGATCGCCGGCAGCATCATGCGCCCGCCGTCCACGAACCTGATGCTCGAGCAGCAAACGGGAGACACCGGCTCGATGGTGTCGGTCATCGGTTGCGTTGGCCTGCTGATGGGGTCGCTCGGCATGACCCTGATCTCGCTGCCCTGGGGCAACACCATCGTCGCGCTGGGCGCCATGATCATCCTGACGTCCGGGATCAGCCTGTTCGCCTGGCCGTTTGTGATCCGGCAGGCGGTGCGTCTGCCGCACGGGGCGCCGGTCGAGCCTGAGCTTGAGCCGTCGAGTCTGTGAACCGGCCCCGGTTGTCTCGGCTGGTGGCCCCCGCCGATCGCCGGTTCAAGCTTTGCCCAGCGGGACGTTCAAGCCCATCCGGCGCAAGACGTTGCTCCGGGTCATTTGGTGGCGCAGGACGCCGACCACGTGCAGCGCGGTCAGCAACAGGTCTTTGCGCGCGTCATGCGGATATCGCAAAGGCCCCGACATCCGGTTATGCGAGCCGGCCTTCCATGATCAGTGACCCGATATGCCGAATGGCATCTACCAGGGGGATGTCTTCGGCGGCAGCCCATTCACGTGTCAGGTTCGAGTGAGCCTGACGCAACGTCATCGAGTCGATTTCGTTGAGCGTCTTGATCTGGCTTTGGGCTGTGAGGTCTCGAACGACGATACACAGGTTTTCGAAGGTGCCGGCCTTGAGGAACTCCACGAGGTCGACGCGACGCTGACGATGATCCTTGGAGAGTATGGCGGGCTTACTGCGGAGGACAGTGCGATATTGCTCTAGATCGCGCTTGCACGTCAGGGCGCGCAATTCAACCGACGGAGAGGCCTGGACGGGCACCCAGACGGTGCTTTTGCCAAGCGCAATTTCATAGTAGAGCTGAGGTGCGTCGCTCGAAAAGCTGTTGTTGACCAGCCCCACCACGCGTCCGACACCATGATGGATGTGGACGACTTGATCATCGACCTGGTAATGCATCGCTATCTCCCGTGAAGCATGACGGCCTTAGAACACACGGCCGTGGGCGGCCCTCGACGATACGGGGTTCGTTTTCATTCCTAAATCCTCGCTCCGGACGGTCCGGGAAGAAAAAAAGGCCGCCAAACCATAAGCGGTTTGGCGGCCTGAACCACGCAAATCACATGCTGATAGAGGATTCTATCACGGTTTCACATTCCGCAACTTAATCCTACCAAGAGGTGTGCACGATGTCGCGTTTCGCACCACCCCCTATCCAGCGGATCCTATAATCCAGTGAGGCCGATCTGGCGTGTGATCACCCCGAACGGCCGGCGCTCGTCTTCAAGTGCTTACGGAGATCTGCCATGAACGACATCCGAATCGGGACGGTCGGCACGGGCTTCATCGTCAGGAACGTCCTGAGCGCCGTGGCCCAGACACCCGGCATCCACTGTGTGGCCGTGTACTCGCGCGCTGAGCAAAAGGGCCGGGCGCTGGCCGAGGCCTTCGGCATCGAGAAGGTGTATACCGATCTTGAACGGTTGTTGACCGATCCTGAGGTCGATTACATCTACATCGCCTCACCCAACAGCCTGCATTACGAGCAGGCCAGGGCGGCTCTTGTACATGGAAAGAACGTGTTGTGCGAGAAACCCTTCACAAGCACGGTGCGCGAGGCCGAGACGCTGATCGAGCTCGCGCGAGCAACGCAGCGTTACCTCTACGAGATGGTCCCGACGACTTACCTGCCGAACTATCGGGTGCTTGACGAACACCTGCCAAAGATTGGCCGGGTGCGGCTCATCCTGTGCAACTACAGCCAGTACTCGAGCCGCTACGACAACCTTCGGGCCGGCGAGGTGACCAACATCTTCGACCCGGCGTATTCTGGCGGCTGTCTGCAGGACCTCAACTACTACAACGTCAGTTTCGCCGTGACCTTGTTTGGCAAACCGCTCGCGGTGCGCTACACACCAAACCTGGCCGCCAACGGCATCGACACCTCTGGGGTGGTCACCCTGCAGTACGCGGATTTCGTCGCGACGCTGGCCGCCGCAAAAGACACCTGGGGCGTCAATTTCGCCCAAATCGAGGGCGAAGACGGTTATCTGTATTGCGAGAACGGCGCGCAGGCGCTTGACTCGATCCGCGTCGTCACCCGGACGTCCGACGACACATACAGCGCTCAGGCGGATCTGGACCGGTGGACCTACGAGATCCGGGGCCTTGTGCCAGTCCTGCAGGCCGGAGACCACGCCGACTGTCTGCGGCGTCTCGCGGTGACGCGCTCGGTCGTAGAGGTCGTTGAGACGGCCCGCAAGCAGGCCGGGATCGTGTTCCCGGCCGACACATGAGGCCTCCGGCAGCCGTCGATTGCCGACCGAGGCCGGTTCAGCCTGCGTACCTCGAACGTGTAGCTGTCATTGCCGTCCGTCAGGCTGTCGTCTTGCTGATCACCCTGATGCCGTGACGCCTGCACTAAAGGGACAAAGCCAGGCGTTGTGGTTTCGTCTCGTGTGCCGCAGGTACAATGCCGACTGCATGCGCAACTGGCGCATCGCCTCTCGGAAGGATGCGTCGCATGTTTATCCACGCCGTCTATTTCTGGCTGCGTCAGGATCTGACCCCCGATCAACGCGCGCAGTTCGACGAAGGTGTGCATTCACTCACCACGATCGAGAGCGTGCAGGCCGGATACGTCGGGCGCCCGGCCGCAACCGATCGCGCCATCATCGAACGCGGCTATTCGGCCGGGCTCATCGTCATCTTCCCCGACCAGATTGCCCACGATCGCTATCAGGTCGATCCTATCCATGATCGGTTCCGTGAGACGTGTGCGACGTTCTGGGACAAGATCGTGATCTACGACACGATTGCAGAGGCTGCCTGAGCCGCTGTTCAGGCGCCCCATAAGTCGCCCTTCGCCAGCCGTTTGCCGCTATAGGTTGCGCCACCTGGCGAGGGGCGTTTCGCTGTTCGCCGGGATGGCTCAGCGCCGCCGCTCGAGACGATCGCCTAGGGCGCCCGGGACGGAGGTCACCCCACAGCGAGGGCGAATGTCATGTCGTTTGCTCTTCATTAATGCGAGATTTCGCCAGCGTTCACGGTCGTAGCTCGCCCCTCACATTATCCTGGAGAGTGACCGGACCCGGTTTCAGGCTTGCCTGGATTGGGCCGACAGGGAGTGAGGGATTTCGACTCTATGATCAAACTGACCGTGGTCCGCAAACTGGCGCTTGGCTTTGGCGGCCTGGCTCTGCTTATGGTGCTTCAGGCCGCCGTCAACTGGGCCCTGGCCGAGAGCACGCTGACCGTCAGCGAATCGGCGCTCAAACAGGGTCATCGGGCGTCGATGCTGGCGCATCAGATCCGGTATGAAGGCGTCCAGGTCTGGCAGTGGCTGACCGATATCAGCGCCACGCGTGGTGAGCCCGGCTTCGACGATGGGTTCACGGAGGCCGAGGCGCATGCCGTCTCCTTCCGAAGCCTCGTGATCGAACTGCGTGACCTGCGGCCTGACCACGCCGTGGAGCTCGACGCGCTCAGCACCTCCTTCGAAGCGTTCTACGAGAAGGGCCAGTGGATGGCGGCCCAGTACATCGAAGGCGGAACGGCCCAAGGCAACGTCGCGATGCTCGAGTTCGACGCCTTTGGCGGCGATATCGCCGATCGGCTCGATCAGCTCGTGACCCTGTTCGGAGACGACGCCGAGGCATCGCTCGCGGAGGCCAATCAGTCGACGAGCAACAGTCGCACGATCGGCGTTGTCGCGGCGCTTGTGGCGCTGATCGCCGCAGTCGTGATTGCCGTCGTCCTTTCGCGCTCGCTTGTGACGCCGCTGCGGCGGATGGCGCAGGTCGCGCAGGCCCTGGCCCAGGGAGATCTCGACCAGACCCTGACCATCAACAGCCAGGACGAGATCGGCGACACGGCCCGGGCTTTCGAGGCCATGATCGACTATCAGAAGCAAACCGCCCAGGCCGCGCGCCAGCTTGCCGCCGGCGATCTGACGCTCACCCTGACGCCGCAATCCGACCGCGATCAACTCGGGCTGGCCTTCAAGCATATGCTCGATCGCCTGCGTGAACAAATCGGGGCTGTGGCCGCGAACGCTCACCGGGTCGATGGCACGGCCCGCTTGCTTGCCGAGTCGGCCTCACAGGCGTCGGGCGCCACCAATCAGATCGCGTCGGCCCTGCAACAAATCTCCGAGGGCATCCAGCAACAGACGGCCTCCATCACGGTCACGGCCTCGGCTGTTGACGAGTCGCGCCGGGCGATCGAGGGCGTGGCACATGGCGCACACGACCAGGCCCAGGCGCTGGCCGGCACGTCGAACGTGGTCGCCAGGCTGTCGCAGGCGGTGTCCGGGATCCACGCCGGGGCGCTGCAGCAGCTTGATAACGTCGTCCGCGCCAGCCAGGCTCAACAGGAGCTGGCGCAGGCGATCGAGCGCGTCGCCGGGACGACGGGCACGGTGGCCGAGCAGACCGAACAATCCACGCAGATCGCGGCCGAGGGCGCCGAACTTGCAGCCCGGAGCGCAGGCGGCATCGACCGCGTGCGGCAAACCACAGAGCAACTTGCGACGCGTGTCCGTGATCTGGCCCGGCGCTCGGGCCAGATCGGCGCGATCGTCGAGACCATCGACGACATCGCCGCGCAGACCAACCTGCTGGCCCTGAACGCCGCGATCGAAGCGGCCCGCGCCGGCGAGCAGGGCAAGGGTTTTGCCGTCGTCGCCGAGGAGGTTCGCAAGCTGGCTGAGCGGTCGGCGCTGGCGACCAAAGAGATCACGGAGATGATCCAGCTGATCCAGACGGGCGCCGGCGAGGTCGGTGAGGCCATGCAGACGACGGGTGGCGAGGTCTCGCGAGCCGTCGGCCTGTCGCAGCAAGCCGGCGAGGCGTTTGGCGCGATCACGGCCGGGGCGCGGGCCATCGCCGACGGCGTGCACTCCGCGGCCCAGGCGGTCGAGGTGATGCGCGCCACGTCGGCCGTTTTGCAGACCGCCATGGAGCAGATGCGGGCCGGGGCCGAGCGCAACCGGGACGGCGCCGACGCCATGGGCGCGCTGAACACGCAAACGGTCGACAGCCTGGACACGGTCAGCGCCGTGGTCGAGGAGAACACGGCAGCCACTGAGCAGATGGCGGCCAGCAGCGCCGAGATCTCGCGCGCGATCGAAAGCGTGGCGAGCGTCAGCGAAGAGAGTAGCGCATCGGTGGAGGAGGTCAGCGCATCGGCCGAGGAGATGAGCGGCCAGGTGACGCAGGTGACGATCTCTGCGAACCAGCTATCACAAATGGCACAGGAGCTCCAGGCGATCGTCAGCCAGTTCCGGCTGCCGGCTTCGAGCCTGGCGCTGGCGGACGAGGCGGCTTCGGTCTCGGGCATCGCCTGGGACGACGGGATGGCTTCCGGCGACCCGTTGATCGACGAGCAACACCGACAACTGATCGATCAGATCAACCGTCTGTTGACGGCGATGGTCGAGGGCCGCGGCCGACCTGAGGTCGAGGCCAGCCTGGCCTTCCTGGAGACCTATGTGGCCAAGCACTTCGGCTACGAGGAATCGTGCATGGAGAAGCACAGTTGCCCGGTGGCCGGCAAGAACAAAGAGGCGCATGCGAAATTCGTCGCCAGTTTCCGAGCCATGCGATCGCGGATCGAGAGCGAAGGACCGAGCACGGCCCTGGCGATCGAACTGCAGCACAACCTGGCCGACTGGCTCGTCAATCACATCCGCAAGATCGACACGCACCTGGCCGGTTGCATGACGCAGCGGGTGAAGGTCGATCGGCAAACGCAGCGTAACGGCGCTTCTGCGGCTCGCGAACGCGCGCACAGCTGAGACAGCGCGTTCGCCGGCGGCCCGTTTGGGCTCGATCAGACGGGCTGCCATGCGCAGCCCGTTTGCGTTCAGAGGTACCATTATCGGAGCTCGCGCGATATCCCAGCGTGCTCGCCATGAGGACCCTATGCGCAAACTGATCATCAGCAACCTTCAGTCGCTCGACGGGTATTACGAAGGGCCGCAGCACGATCTGCCTTCGCTGTTCGAACACTTCCACGCCGATTACGGCGGCGATCAGGCGTTCGATCACTACAACACCGAGCGCATCCGCGCCGCCGATACCCTGCTGTTGTGCGGTCGACAGGCGTTTGTGGGCAATCAGGAGTATTGGACCGGCGTGCTCACCGACCCTAACGCGACGCCGATCCGGCGTGAATTCGCCGCCCTGATCCGCGATATCGACAAGGTCGTCGTGTCGGATCGGCTCACCGCCGCTGAGCTAGGGCACTGGGCCAATACCCGGATCGTCAGCCGCGCGGACGCCGCCCGTGAGGTGGCCGCGCTCAAACAAACGCAAGGCCGAGAGATCTTTCTCTTCGCGGGCCGCACCCTGTGGAGCGAACTGCTCGACCACGGCCTTGTCGACGAGCTCCACCTCTCGATCTTTCCGTTGATCGCCGGCTCGGGGACGCCGTTGTTCGTCGGGCGCCCGCCTGTCTCGCTCAAGCTGCTGCACACACGGACCTGGCCGGGGTCCGGCAACATCCTGGCGTGTTATCAAGTTTGTTGAAGCGATTCCCATGGCGGATCAACCCACTCAGCCAACGCCCGCACTCGACAGCGATCTCCAGATCCTGCGTGACACGCTGGCAACCCAGGCGCGTGAGCTCGCCGTCGTGAGCGAGCGCCTGACATTGGCCCAGCGCGCTTCAAGCAGCGGTCTGTGGGATTGGGATCTGGCCAGCGGGGCCCTGTATTGGTCGTCAGAGTTGTTCCTGCTGTTTGGCCTGGATCCCGCGATGCGCGTTGCCGGCGCCCCGACCTGGCAGGAGGTGGCGCACCCCGACGACCTGGCCGGTCTGGTGACGGCGATCCAGGAGGCGGTCGCGCAGCGTCGGCCGCTCAGCCGCGCGTTTCGGATCCTTCGGCCTGACGGCGAGGTCCGCTGGATCCGGATCCTGGGAGACACCGAGATCGAGGAGGGCCGCACGCCCGACCGCATGGTCGGGATCTGTCTCGATGTCACCGAGCGCACCCAGATGGAAGCGGCCCTGCACGAAAGCGATGAGCGATTTCGTTCCGTGCTGAACAACTCGTCCATGGCAGCGTATCGGCGGGATCTTCAGGCCGATCGGTATGATTACCTCAGCCCCGTCATTGAACACGTCGTCGGCTGGTCGCTCGAGGACATGCATCGGCTGAGCACCGAGACAGTCCTGACGCTCATCCATCCCGACGACCTGCCGGCCGTGGCCCGCGAGATTGCGCGGACTGACGCGGTCTGCCGCGCCGAGGGCCGCGCTTCCGGACAGCTCGAATACCGGATGCGCGACCCGCGCGGCGTCTACCGCTGGATCGGCGATAGCCTGACCACGCTCGCCGACGCCACAGGTGCGCTGCGCTATCGGCTGGGCATGGTCCGCGATATCGGCGAGCGCAAACGGACCGAACAGCTGCTGCTGGCGCGCATCCGCCTGACCGAGTTCGGTATGAGCCATACGCTCGATGAACTGCTTCAGGCGACGCTCGACGAGGCCGAGGCCCTGACCGAGAGCCGGATCGGTTTCTATCACTTCCTGGCGGCCGATCAGGAAACGCTTTTGCTCCAGATGTGGTCGCACAATACGCTGGCCCATATGTGTACGGCGGAGGGCAAGGGCAGCCATTACAACATCTCGCAGGCGGGGGTCTGGGTGGAGTGCGTGCGGGAGCGCCGCCCCATCATCCATAACGACTATCCCGCCTTGCCGCCCGAGCGCCGGCGCGGGCTGCCCGAGGGACATGCCGCCGTGACGCGCGAACTGGTCGTGCCTGTCTTTCGGGGCGACAAGATCGTGGCCATCCTGGGGGTCGGCAACAAGTCGAACGACTATGACCAGACCGATGTGGCGATGGTTGAGCGATTGGCCGACCTGGCCTGGGATACGGTCGGCCGCAAACAAGCCGAGGACGAACTACGCCTGGCGAACGCACAACTCGCGGCGCGGCTGAATGAGATCCAGCTGCTCCAGGAACAGCTGCGCGAGCAGGCCATCCGCGATCCGCTGACTGGGCTGTACAACCGGCGTTACATGCAGGAGACCTTTTCGGTTGCGCTCGCCCATGCGGAGCGCTTCTCTGAGCCGATCGGGGTCTTGATGATCGATGTCGACCACTTCAAGGCCTTCAATGACCTCCATGGACACAAGGCCGGCGATCTGGTGCTTGAATCGCTTGGGCGCCTTTTGCGGGTGACCTCGCGCCAGATGGATATCGCCTGCCGTTACGGGGGCGAGGAGTTC